>ERZ1292630.672-Hain-H41-02um-R3-672-length-34637-cov-7_pt1 | contig 34637 bp, 20 predicted proteins | sample MGYA00564408_ERZ1292630 | MGnify/ENA primary metagenome ERZ1292630 (study PRJEB36523, sample SAMEA6512641) | groundwater metagenome | collected 2019-01-08 | study: AquaDiva: Metagenomics assemblies of 32 groundwater samples
CAAGCACGCCATGGCCGAGGGCACCAAGGCCGTCGCCAAGATCGCGGCTTGATGATGCAGCCCAGCAAAAAGGAGCTGCCTCCACAGTCACTTGCAAAGGGTGGTTCACAGGCTCCAAGAGCATCTATAGAGGCATGGGTGGCAACCTTTTTCCCGAATAGCCGCTTGCGAGGGAGAGACCACCCGCGGTTGTTGGTCGACGTTGACGAAACGAGAGAAGGTCCACCACGCGCGGGCTGCTTTTGCGATCCGTTGTTCACAACTCGCAGATCTTCAATCCCCCCCCCAGCGCCGCTTCCTCCGCATTTTTTCTGGAAGCGTCGTTGTCGACAGTGCTGCTCCCCCGTTCGCCCAGGATGATGCGTGGCACCGGGCAGCACTGGTCTGCATCCGATCAATCCACACCACGAGGGTCCGCGGATCACGAAATGACCGCCGCGGCACTGCCGTCGCTGCCACTCGGCACGGGGGGTGCCGCGACACCGGCGTCGTCCGCCCCGACGGTGGATCACCCAATGCCCCCACCGTCCTCCACGCGGTACAAGAAGCAACTGGGTCCCGTTTTGTTGCGACTGAAGCACGTGTCTAAGACCTTCATGATTGCCAAGTCGGACGAAGTCGTTCACGCCCTCGAGGACATCTGCCTCTGCGAAGAAGCGGACGACATCGATGACGACGTTGACGGCTCCGGGAAGCGGCTCGGCCTCTCGGCCGCGAATAGTCGCAGTGCGATGGGAGGGCCAACGTCGTCCGCGTCTTCGGTGGCTCAGACAGCAGGCTTGCTCTGGGGAAGTGGGGGCGTGGCTGCCGAAACGGGTGACTCTGCCGCGCCGCTGCCGCCGCGTCTGTCGGACACGGCGGGTCAGCTGTCGCGGAAGCAGCGGTACTTTCCACCCATTCGGCAAGGCGAGTTCGTCATGATTCGCGGCCCCTCTGGCGGCGGCAAATCCACCTTGTTGAACATTATCGGCACCATCGATAGTCCGACCCAGGGCGCGGTGGAACTTTTGGGACAGCCGATCACGGCAGCAAGCGACGACGACTATCTCTCCGATCTCAGGCTCAAACACATTGGCTTCGTGTTTCAAACGTTCAACCTGCTGTCCACTATGTCGGCGATGGAGAACGTCGAGCTGCCAATGACCCTAAGCGGCGAACTGTCGGAACAGGACCGCCGCCGTCGCGCGAAGCAATTGCTGTCGTTAGTCGGACTGCGCAACCGCGCCGGCCACTTGCCGAGCGAGCTTTCCGGGGGTGAACAGCAGCGCACGACCATCGCGCGCGCGTTGGCGAACAACCCTGAGATTTTGCTTCTCGACGAGCCCACCGGCGATTTGGACACGAACACCACGATCGACATCATGGACTTGTTGATGCGCATTAATTACCTCGCGGGGACGACGTGCATCATGGTGACGCACAACCCCGATGTGGAGTGCTACGCCGACCGCATTCTCTACGTCGAAGACGGTCGATTTGTAAGGCAAGTGGTGAACGTGTGCCCCGTGCCCCTAGTGAAGGAGGAGTACGCGGAGTACCTAAAGCGACTGGACATGGGCGGCGGCCACGACGTGATGTCCCACACGCGACAGGCGCCGTCAACGCCGCCGGCACCGCGGCACGGCGGTGGCGGAGATGGGACAGCGGCGACATCTCCGGTCGCCACACCGAGGGAGCAAGTACCTCAAGCCAACGGTGTCACAAGAGGAGCCTCTTTTTCTCACGGATTGCTGTAACAGCGCCGAACCAAAAGAGAGAGAGATCCCCCCTTTCTTCCGATCATTCTGCGCTCTGTGCGGAGTGCCTGGTTCACAGTCTCTGACCCAGTGGGGAGACACTGTCTTGAAGTCCACCACATCACACCCCAAGCACCCCCACCACTCCCCCTCCATCGATTGCTGTCGCGGCCGCTGTGGCCCCTTCCACGATCTGCCCTTTCCCGCGAAAAAAGCGAGGGGCACCGTGGTGGTCACCGGCACACACCGCAAGGGATTTGCCAATTGTAACTTGCTGACGACAATCGTGTTTTCCGGCCGACCAAAAAATTGCGCCGCGAGCCGATGTCATCTCAATCCCCTTCATTGCTCCTTCTTCGGTCTCGGAAAGCACCACATTTATCTCACTATCCCAATAACAAATGATGCGACGAACGGCCGCCACCTTATTCCGCCCCACGGCCATGATGCTGGGCGCCGGCGCCTCCTCGCGCATCGCCGTCAAAGGCACGATCGTCGATCTGGACGGCGACGAAATGACGCGCATCATCTGGGCCATGATAAAGGACAAACTGGTGCTTCCCTTCGTCGATGCCCCGATCGAGTACTACGACCTGGGCATCCAAAACCGCGATCGCACGGAAGACAAGGTGACCGAGCAAGCCGCGGAGGCGATTCTTAAGCACAACGTCGGTGTGAAGTGCGCGACGATCACGCCCGATGAAGCCCGCGTGAAGGAGTTCAACCTCAAGAAGATGTGGAAGTCGCCGAACGGCACGATCCGCAACATTCTGAACGGTACGGTCTTCCGCGAGCCGATCATCGTCTCGAACATCCCGCGCGTGGTGCCGCACTGGACGAGCCCGATCGTGGTGGGTCGGCATGCGTTTGGCGACCAGTACCGCGCCACGGATGCCAAGTTTGGCCCTGGAAAGCTGGAATTAGTGTTCACGCCGGCGGACGGCACCGCCACCAAGAAGTACGAAGTGTACAACTTCAAGGGCGAGGGCGTCGGCCTCGCGATGTACAATACGAAGGAGAGCATTGAAGCCTTCGCCGTGAGCTGCTTCGAGTTCGCGCTGCAGAAGAAGTACCCGTTGATTCTGTCGACGAAGAACACCATCCTCAAGGTCTACGACGGCATGTTCCTGCAAACGTTCGAGGGGCTGTACCAGTCCAAGTACAAGCCCCTGATGGATGCCCAAAAGACCTACTACGAGCACAGGCTCATTGACGACCAGGTGGCGCAAGCGCTCAAGGGCAGCGGCGGCTTCGTTTGGGCCACGAAGAACTACGATGGCGACGTCATGTCTGACATCGTCGCCCAGGGCTTTGGTTCGCTCGGCCTGATGACTTCGGTGCTACTTTGCCCCGATGGCAAGACGATGGAGGCCGAGGCTGCGCATGGCACCGTCACCCGCCACTACCGAGAGCACCAGAAGGGCCGCGAGACGTCAACGAACTCCGTGGCGTCCATCTTCGCGTGGACCCGCGGCTTGTCGCAACGCGGGAAGCTTGACGGCAACCAAGAGCTCGTCAACTTCGCCGGCAAGTTGGAGAGATCGACGGTCGTCGCGATTGAGAAGGGCCACATGACGAAGGACCTCGCGCTCTGCGTCCACGGCGCGAACCTCAAGCGTGAGCACTATGAAACGACGGAGGGCTTCTTGGTCTCCGTCGCCAACGAGCTCAAGAGTCAGGTGAAGAACTAAAAGAGTACCACACACACCAATCGCATCGTGGCGGCAGCTTTGAGCGGCGAGGGAGTCAGAGATCGCCCCCCTTTTCCTTCCCTAATCTCTCTCTCTCTCTCTCTCTCTCTCTCGGAGGAGGAAGCAGAGAGAGGCAAAGGGAGGCGGACATTGATGATCTCCCACCCGATAGGGCAGCAGACAACACACGATGTGATAGGGGACCGGGACTGTAGGGGGCAACTGTAAATTGGGCGACAGGAACGAAAGATACGAAAGAGAGAGTGAGTGATCCACACATGTGCAGCAACGTGAGAGTGGCCCCCTCGCTCTTCCCTTCGATCGACCGCGAAGCGACACAAAACGTATTCTGTCAAACCCCCTTCGAGCGAATAGTGTCGCACACAAACAAACAGAACGAAGAGCAGAAGACGTCAGCACAATCACAGAGCACCAAACGAACTATGCGCTGACGAGGAGGGTGGTGGAAACACATTTGCAATCAACAACAGTTATTGTCTCTCTCTCTCTCTCTCTCTCTCTCTCTCTCGCTCGGTTGCGACGGAAAGGACTTGTGCGATGCGCCCCATTTTTTGCATCAAAGTATAATTGCGCCGATAATGACGTGTCATGAACGACGTACCCACATTATTTGGCGCACGTATCATATCATGCTGACGCATACTGTATCATGTCATGAAGACGCTTGGACCGCGCATATCTTCGTTCCTCGCTCTTTGCTGGGCGTTTTGCATCGCCCGCGAGAAGTACCGCCATCCTTTCGTATTGCGAGATTGTACTGACAATTTGGATTGTGCTCCGTCTGAGGACCATTTGACTCGTTAGTATATTGTTTGTCCGTATATTTGCACGTCGTGAGCGTGAAAAAGGTCGCTTTCCACCGTCGCTTCCACGATCCAAACCAGCTTCTCCCATATGGCTGCCGCGGCCGCGCCTCCCTCAGGCGGTGTCTACACCAACGCCACTCGCCTTTCCGACGATATCGTCAGTGCGATCGCACGCGCCACGAAGTCCACCAAGGATGGCGGCGTCGACATCGCCCTACCGGCGGGCAAGGTATGGCCCCTCAAGGATGCCCTCGATGGACCGGGCATCAACACCTTGTCGCTGAAGTCAGACCAAATGTTTTCACAAATTTACTCCGTCGCGGCCGCCAAGGTGCACAGCGACCCAAAGTCCGTCTTCGACATCACCGACACCAGCTTCTCCGCCGGGGTCATTTGCTACATTTTGTACAAGGCGCTCACGGAGAGCAACCCCCCGAGGCTGGTGATTTCCTTCGCGGAAGATCTCGACCTCACTGGCGTGCAGAAAACCTGGGTCGTGGAACCCGGATCGAAGAAGGCGGTTCCGTCGGGGACGTTGCCAGAGGCTCGTGCGAAGTACACGCAGGCGCTGTTCGTCGTGCAGAGCCCCAGGGCGCCACCGGTTCCAAAGGCGCAACCCACGACGGCCTCGGACGATTCCGCCGCGGCTGCGTAGGGTTGCCGGGGCGGGGGGGTCCCTTCACCTTTTGTTGTTTCGTGTTGGATCGACGACTTCTCTTAGTGAGTGAGTGAGAAACCCGCCCCTCTACGTTCGCCACACTTTGCACGGAGGAGAGAGGTGGTGTGAGAGTAGCGGAGAGAGAGAGAGGGTCTACGACTTCCCATCCCTTTCCTTTCCTTTCCTCTTTGATGCGTGGGTGATGACAGAGATGCTCCGCTCCTGGTCATCTACATTGTTGGCCGACCGCTTTCGGTGAGTCGCTTTTTTTTTTCCTTTGAAAAATCTCTTGCGAGCAAGAACCCCCGATTGAAAATCTGTCATTGTCACACTACACCCAACGAGAGAAACTTTGTTTGTTCTGGCCGTGGCATACAACTATTAACGAGAGGACGGAGAGCAAAGAGCACATTTGCAGGCGGTGGCAAAGAGGGATGATCCGAGGCTACCTTCCCTCGAAGCATGCCACAGCCGTCGGAGGCACCCCCGCCGTGGCCCCTGCCAGCCAGGAGGACCGCCTCGCGCGGTTAGAGTCTCTCATGGCTCATATTTTTTCGGAACAACAGCCGCCGCCGCCCCAGCAGCTTATTGCCACCTCCGGAGGCGACCTCACGACCGTCGTTTCCGCCACTCCACCCCTTAGTCATGCTGGTTGGGGCACCACGGCGGTGGCGCCACCCGTCTCGAGCGCGCCCCCTCCCGCGTCCGCCTGGACCGCAGGTGGCTTGGCCGCCGCTGGGGCTGCTGCCCTCGTCGCCCCCCGGCCGAGCACGCCGGTTGGCGGCACGACGAGCAACTTTGGATTCCCCTTGCCGCCTGTGACGATCATGCAGCCGTCGCCAGGCAGCCCACCATCACTCGGGGAGGTTGGAGTCGACGGCCTGCCGTCGCCACCCACGCCCCGGGTGCTGCAAGCTCGCTACGAGCGCCTCATCGCGGTGCTCATGGCTGAGAATCATCGGCTTCTCCGCGCCGCCGCCAACGTTCACATCGCGTCACGAACGGCTGCGTCGGCTGCCACTGTTGCAGCGGCGAAGCAGGAGGAAAGGGAAGAAGGGGAAGGAAAGGAAGAAGCCTTTTGGCCGAGCGGCCCTGTCACCTCCGCCTCATTCGTCGCTGTTCCCATCGCAAAAGGCGGAAATGGTGGCGCACGTCTCCGGTCACACATGGGCAGCATGCGACGGCGACTCGTCGATGACGGCGAAGTGGCGGCCGTCGAAGACGGCGATGACGGCGAAGGCACCCGCAAGCGGTCGCGACCCGCCGGCAGGAGGGGCCAACTGAAAGGCGAAGATGTTACCGACGAGGAGGTCGACCCGCTACATGGGATCGAGGCGCCGGTCGAGTACACGGCGTTTCCGGCTCGCCCATTGTCAAAACGCAGGCCGCACCAGCCTCCGGACGACCAGGATGACGAACGGGAAGGCCACCAAGCAGGCGGTTCGCAGCGGCGACGACCGTTGGACTTGACAGCCAACACTGGCGCCGGGAGACAACCACAGTATCCAACTGGAGCTCCGTCGTCGCCACCACCACAACTTGCCGTCACCGCCCACACCACGTCGCATCGTTTATTTCGCGATGCGACCGAGCGCAGTCGGCCGCGCGTCGAAGAGTACGAAGCATTCATGCAGAACCTCTTATTACTGAGGCACCACGACGACGACGACGACCGCGACGCAGGGTTTCGAGCGGTCGCACTGCCCGACCGCTCTGCGGCGAGGTCGGAGGCAATCTACCGCGCGGCATTGACGGGCACCCATCAGTTTACGGCCGCGCAGGTGGACAGCTTTTTGCGGTCTTGGAAGTGTGCCCGCAGCGAGCAGTACACACGCGAAATTGAGGAGCGGCCGCCGCGACCTCACGACGACGGCGACGATGAAGCAACAATGAGACCGCTCCGCGCCTTGTCGCACCCCCACCGCCAACCCCCGCCGACGTCGTCTTCGCGTCATCACCCCAACGCTACCGCCAACAGTTCGGGTTCTTTTTCGGCGAAGCACAATCTCACGGCGTTAGAAGCGACCGCTGCCAGGCAACCGCCAAACAGCAACAACGACAACACGACGCCGAAGCAGCCTCCTCCGTCGACTCGCCGGGAGCAGGCGCTGAAGCAGGAGGCTGCGCGGGTCGACGTGGACGATGACGAGCCCGTATCACGGCATCTGAGCCAAGCGGCGTCGCAGCGCAGCGAGTCCGTCAGTCGCGTCGCAGGTCAATCCCTCTTTGAGAGCCGCGCGGGTTCGCTCGGGGCCCCAAGCAGCGTCAACACGACCGCCAAGTACAGCAGAGTACCACAGTCACCACAGGCGATTGACCCGAGGCCGTTCCAATTTAGTCGCACTGCGCAGTTGAAGCCGGCAGTGGCCGCCGCCGACAGCCGCCCGCCGACAGCTCCCGCTGTCGGCTCGTCAATGCAGTCGTCGTTGCCCGCCAGACCCCAGCCGACAGCGCCACCGCCACCAACGACAGGCACAACCCACAGCCGCCCTGCGGTGTTTCCCTCAACCGGCAGCGCGGCGGCACGGTCAACGAGCGCGGCCACCACCACCGTGCGGCGGTCACCCGACCCCGCACACCCACTGCGGGGTGAAGATCGCCCACGCGTGTTCGTAGCCAGCAACTTCGCGGAACGGGAGAAAGCCCAGCTTCAGCAGCTTGTGTCGGCGATCGGGCAAGGCGCCACGATGTTAGACTCTCCGTTCGACGCCCCACCTCCTCTCGGCGTCACCCACATTGTCGTCCCCGATCGGCCCAGGAGCATCAAGGCGCTGTGCGGCCTCGTCGCGGGACTGTGGGTCGTACCCGTCCTCTACATGGACCGTTCGCGGCAACTTGGGTTTTGGGTGGACGAGAACGCATGCCCGGGCGTCTTGCGGTGCCGTCCGATGCCGTTTCAGGGATTGACGTTCTCCGTTGAAGTCGACGATCCGCTCGTCGCCGAAAAGTTGCGCATCATTCTTGCGCATGGCGGTGGCACGATGAGTGCCCCCGAGCACAGCCGGCGAGCTGGAGGTGGGGGCCGACTCTCGCATAGCGGCCTTCGCTCGAGCAGCGCCCTCGTTGTCCGTAGCGGCGAGGACATCCTTCAGTTGTGTGAACCTCATTTCATCGTGTAATGGTCCTTCCAATTGAATAAAAAAAAGGAATGGAATGACGACCGTTGAGGGGGGGAGAGAAGGGGAGAGAGACGTGAAGCGTCGTGAGAGAAGAGGCGATGGGGCCACGCCAAATTCGATTGATTAGGATTGACGCATATATGCATCGCGCGCGAGCTTAGACTCTTCGTGATGAAAGGCAAACCCCTCTAGACGTTGCCCTGGGGGGAGGGGAGGCATCCAAGAACATAGAAAACACACACAGAGACGAAATCACACTCCAACGGAGCAGTTGATTGGAGTGTCACCAACGAGAAAACCTCTTTTGCTGCCGTCGTCCGGTCGCTGCAAACTTTTGGTTTTTTTTCACCCAAAACGATCACATTCTCGCTCGAGACATATCGTAAATTTTATAACATGTCGCTAGGCAACATAGGGAAAGGAGGAGGAAGCAGCGGTGTTGGAGCGGCGGCGACCCTCTTCGTTCCCCCCTCCTCGTCATCGCGCTTCCAATCGGATGAACACTCCTACGGCAGTGGCGAGTCAGAGAGATGGCGTGGCGTCGCGGCGGCCGCGTCGTCGTCCTCCTCCGTATCGGGGCAGGAGCTTGCGAGCTTTGGCCAAGAGTTGGCGGTGCTCCGAGACCAAATCACACAGAACAAGCACACCATCGCGTCGCTCAGACATGAGTTGAGCCTGCTCGCGGCGCGGGACCAGGCAGCCGTGGATGCCAGTCAGGAGCACCTACGCGCTATGACGCAAGAAATGCACGCGGTGCAGGAACAAGTCCGACGTTGCGAGGCACAGAAGAAAGGGGCCACCGTACCCCGGGAGTCACTTCAGAGCGCGCAAGCGATCTTGCAGTGCAAGCAAAACGAACTCGCGAGTGTGCGCCGAGATGTGTCCGCGCTGGAGACCGTGATTTTGGCCCATTTGGACGACCCTCGGCTCAAGCTTGCGGAACTCTGTAGCGAGGTGGACCCAGCTCTGTTGCGCGTCTTGAAAGGCGTCCCCCCGCCGGAGACGCGACACCACTTAGCGCCGCTGTGAAAACTATTCCCCTCCCCAACAACCAAGGAGTTGCCCCAACGGCCACATATCTTGGCCCACTTGTACAGTTCTATCGGCTTTTTTTTGTTCCCATTTTTTCTTATCGACGAGTCATCAGCCATCGGCCACCGTGTGGACCGTTCAGCCCTGCTGCTGAGTGCCCAATGTGTTCTTCTTTGAAAGACAGTAAATCGATCCTCCCCCCCCGGCGTTAAAACTCGATCGATGCTCGCCGAGGAGCGCCACCAGAGCTTCGACGCCATCGAGGCGACGCTGACGGACGAAGACATCGAGCTGTCGACCCTATTCAGTGACCCCATCAGGGTGCTGGATCCGAAAGTGCTCGGCGTCGTGCAGAAGGTGGACTGGAGAATCATCCAAGAACGCATGCGGCGGGTGATCAACAGTGACCGGTATTGGTTCCTGACGCACGGCGTGCTGCTGATGAACAGTATCGCCATGATCGCCGCCCCTCGGGCGCGCGACGATGAAAGCAGTAGCCGCTATCAGGGGGCGCACGCCCTGATGATATTTAGTTTGGTGTTCAATTGCTTCGAAATGCTCTTCTATTGCGTGGCCAACGGCGTGCTCTCGGGTCAGCAGTCGACCCAGGAGGACCCCAGAACACTCAAGCTGCTAGCCGTGCTCGCCGTTTGGTCGCCGCCGCGCCTTCGACAGTCCAGCTTGTTCGCCGCCATGAATTCCCGCGCCGCCCTTCCCGCGGCCACGAGTCAGCTTCACCGGCCCCTCTTCACCTCCCCCGTGCGGTGCGCCGAAGTCGTCCTCATCGTCCTCTCCGTGATCGGATACATCATCCCGGTCGCGTCGCCTTATCACATCTTGCGCTTTTTGCACGGCCTCCGCTCCATGCGCCTGCTCAGCATCACGCTGTTGAGCGACCTCGCGGCGGCCCTTGGGCACGCGGTGACGATGCTGCTTTCGTCTGCCACCTTCGTGGCCTTCATTTTCGTCGTGTTCGGCGTCGTCGCCGTCGACCCCTTCGGCGGCGCGCTGTCGATGCGCTGTATGACAATCGACGTGGACCTCGCCACGCAGCTCAACGTGACGATACCCTTTCCGCTACCGGCCCATTTGACGGCCTCCAACTTCTGCACCCCGTCGCATCGAGTGCCCTGCCGAGAGGTGGTGCCCCCATTACCTTGCGCGATGGGCGTGACGGAAGCAACCTGGTTCCTCACTCGCGTGTGTCCATCCCACATGGCATGCCGCGAGGTGGGCCCGGCCGCCGCCTTGGGCGGATATCCCAGTTTCGATAATTTTGGCGTGACGCTTTTGACGTTGGTGCACATCACCAGCATGGACAACTGGTCCTTCGTCATGTATCATCTTTTCTCCGTCGCGCATCCAGCGATCATCGGCGCCTATTTCTTCGTGCTGATCGTCGTCACCGCGTTTATTCTGTTTAACGTCATTACGGCCGTCGTCAGTTCGTCATTCGCGAAGGTGGTCCTCGACGCCAAGTTGGCGCAGAAACCGGCGAAACATTGGCTCGTGCAATCCGAGCTCGACCGTTTTTTGCACTGGAAGTATTCACGCTCGGCCGTTCACCATCTGAGCTTCAGGACGGGAAAGTTTCACCGCAACGGCGACCCCGTCACCCTGCCGTTCGTGAACCATATCCGGTACATGATCCTAATGGACCTGTTCCTGTTGGCGGTGGTGGCGGTGAACGCTGCCAACAGCGATTCGGCCGCCACCGACTTCAAGCAGGGAGTGGCGACGCTTGAAATTGTGTATGCTTCGTTCCAGTTTTTAGAGCTGGTGGTGTCGCTGCTGGCTCACAGTTCGCTTCACAACTTTCTGTCGCAGCGTGCGAACGTATTTGAGTTGTGCTCTGCCGCGATCACTGCCGTCGGGCTCGCGATCGGAGTTCACCTAAGCGTGATACGATCGTTGCGCTTCATTCGGTGGGTGACGCATCTCGGCGTTGTCGGGACGATCGTTTCGCGATCGGCTGCCGCCCTTTTCCCGACACTCAAAGTGTGCGTTTTTTTGGCGGTGTCCGCCGTCGTTGTGGCGGGCGTGTACCTGCAGTCCTTCTCCCCCATCAGCGCCACGTCGCCGTCCACATCCGATTTCGGCGACAGTGCGTCGGCGCTGCTGCGCACCCTGCAGCACGCCACGGTCGACGGATGGGAGCAGTCCATGTACTTTGTCATGGCCCAGCGGCACTGGTTGCTCGGTGTGCTCTACTTCATCCCCGGCTACACCTTTTTTGGCTACGTCGTGATGTCGTTGTTCGTGGCCGTCATGGTGTTCGCACAGCAACCCTCAGACGAGGAAAAGGTCGCGCTTCAGAAGCAGCGATTCGGGACCCTGTCGGCCGCCCCTTTGTTCGATGCATCCGGTGCCATTCACCTCAAGTCGGCGCTGGTGGCCGACGTGCATCAAATCGACGAACAGACGGTGATGTCTCAGGCGGCCGCGGACCTGGCCGTCGTTCAAACCGCCGAAGAGCGCCGCGAAAACGCCGCCGCGGGAAACGGAGACCGAGATGAGCAGACTATGATGGATACCATCGCCCTCGGCCAAGGCTACGACAACCCCATGAAATCGAAGAAGCTGGTACGTGATAAGAGTTTTGCCCTCTTCAGCATGGAAAACGCGTTTCGGCGTTTCCTGATCGCCATGTTGGTCGACATCAACGACATCGACCCTGGCGTGCGGCGGCACTATCTCGGCGACGAGGCGGACGATGTGGACGGGAAGGAGACGACGACGACGACTGCTTCCGGTGCTCCGCGTCCCAAGTCGCGCCGACCGAACGTCTACGGCCAGTACTTCCACCCCGTGATCATGCTCGTGGTCATCGGCAGTTGCGTGCAGCTCTTCTTTGCCACCGGGGACGAGGCGTGTTCGGTTCTCGATGAAAACCGAGCGACCATTCAGGACGAAGGATTCTTCATCGCGGATGTGTTCTTTGTGGCGTTCTTCAGCGTCGAGGCTATTTTTAAGATGATTGTTCACGGCGTTTTTTTTCCTGGCCAAGACCGGCCCTGGTTCATCGGCGTGCCGTACTTCCGCGACCTTTGGAACATTTTAGATTTCGGACTGCTCGCATGCATGGTGGCGGCTTTCTTCGTCCCTCAAGCGCGAGCCCTTCGCGTCCTCCGAGCGCTCCGCCCGCTGCGGGTCATTCGCCGCTCGGAACGCATGCGCCAACTCGTTAGCGGCGTTGTCAGCGCCTTACCACCCGTCGCCACCCTCTTTATCTACCTCTTCTACGTCATCTTCGTTTGCGCGGTGGTTGGACTGAATTTGTTCTCGGGAAAATTCTATCGGTGCTCCGTTGACACCATCGACAACGTGACGATCGCTTCACGGGAACAATGTGTGGGCGTCGAGATGAACAGTCGGGGCGTCCTAGCGCCGGTGAGCTGGGGGCCAGCGTCCTCGCATTGCGACGACGTGTGGTCGTGCACCGTCTTCGTCATCGAGATTGTTACGATGTCGAACTTCAACAGCTATCTCACGCAGGTGAGCAACGTCGCGGGGGAGGGATTGCAGCCGCGACGTCAAACTTCCGCGACAAACGTGTTATTTTGCCTCGCCGTGACCTTGTTTATCAGCTTCACGTTCTTGAACTTTGTGGTGGGGGTCGTCCTCCTGCACATTGAAGCTCATCGAGGCGTCTTGCTGCTCACCCGTGATCAGCGGGACTGGCACTTTTTGCTTGACGACGTTCGCGCGATGAAGCCGACCAAGCCTCACCCCAAGACACCCTTCGTGCGCTTGCAGAAGATCGTCCTCGGATGGTACTTCGAGATGTTCATCAACGGCGCTATTTTCGTCAACATTATGCTGCTCGCCACGGTGCACTATAACCAAGACCCCGGTTGGGATCAGTTTCAGTTCTACGCCAACGTCGTGTTTTTGATCATCTTCATTATCGAAATCATCCTCAAGTTGATGGTGCTCGGCCTTCACTACTTCAAATCCCTCGGGAACGTGTTCGACGTGCTCGTCGTTTTGGGCTCGATCATTGAGATATCCGTGGAACTCAGTCGCCAAGGATCGGCGAGCTCCTCGGCGACCAGCGTCATTCGAGCCTTCCGTATCGTCCGCGTGTTCCGTGGCATGCGTCGCGTGGACTCGCTGCGATCAATGTTCCTCATGCTGTGGCGTTCCGCGGTGTCCCTTATTGCCCTCACAGGGCTGATCATTATCATGCTTTTCCTCTTCGCGGTTCTCGGAATGACCTCCTTCGGCAGCGTGCGCTTTTCCAAATCCATCACACCCGACGCGAACTTCCGCGTGCTCGACTCCGCCTTCTTTCTCGTGTTCCGCCTGCTGACCTTAGACAACTGGGCAGACATGATGCACGAATACCGCGACGTCAGCCCGCCGTATTGCAACGCGAAGCAAGTCGGATGGCGCTACCGCAGTCTGGACACCAATGCCTTGGAGGCGTGTGGAGTGCTCGATGACTGTGGTAACTTCGCGTCGCAGTTCTTCTTCCTTGGTATGGTGTTCCTAGGATCCTTTTTCCTCGTCGGTGTGATCATTGCGACGTTGCTCGACAGCTTCAACTATATTTCCGCGCAAACCAGAATGCCCATCCGCCAAACGGATCTGGATCGCTTTCAGCTATCGTGGCGCGACGTCAAACGTCACCAGGGCGTGCCGCACCAGTTTGACGCCACGATTCATCCGGACTTTCTCAGCACGCTGGTGATCGACTTGTTCAACGACGGAAACGCGTTGGTGAAGAGTCGCGGCGAAGGTGGTGTGGTCATCCATCCCGTCTTGACGCCAAACTCCCGCCTCATGTTTAAAAAACTGATCAGCGAGTTGAAGGCGATGGCAGCCGTGAAAGGGCTACCGCTCGACGGCTACTGCAGCTTTCAGAATGTGATGGTCACGTGCTGCCGGTTGCAATTCGGCCGCCGGGGCCTCACTATGCAGCAGGCGCACGAGCGGGAGGCGATCGATATTTGTATCGTCTCCGCCGTGGTCGGGGAACGGTTCCGACTGCATTTGCGTCCGATGGTCGCCGCCGCACGCGCCCGCCTCGCGGAAAGGGGCGCACTGAAGGCGCTGAACGTCACGTTACAGACCATTGAAAATAATGACGAGGACGCGCAAAGCAGCCCGGTTCTAGTGACGGCACGACCGCGCAGTGCGTCAACCCGGTTCGCGATACCATCGGCCCCGCGAAACCTGGAGGATGCGTTCAGTTCAAGCGACGCCGCCGTCGCGGAGGCGCTGGTGGTGGACACGGCTGCACTGGAAGAAGAAGAAGAATTGGAGCGGGGCTACCTCATCTCGTCGTACATGATTGGACAAGAGGCCGCTCAACGTCACCTTATCGGCTCGATAGAACTGAATACGCGAACGGACATGTGGTTCGACGAACGAGCCGAACGACATGTTCGAGGCGACGATCTAGCTCTGGCTTGGGTCCGGCGTGTGCGGTCACCGCCGCGCGAAAGGGCCGACGAGGTGGAGGTCCTCCAGCAGCCTTCGTCGCCTGCACCACCTCCCAACCCTATCACCTTGCTGAGTCAGTCGTGAGAGGCGCGATATATCGATACGACCGCGCACATGTTAGTGGTCCCAGGGAAAATGAGCGCCGACTTGTCTGTTGTGGGACGCAGAAGGTACTTCGATGAACAAATTTCCATTTTAACTCTGACTGAAGTTCAGCACACACGTGACAAGTCGAACAAGAATGCCTGGGCGGGTACTACGACGTGTTTGACGTTTCCGGGTTTTGTTCACCTTGAGGCGCTGCGTAGGCTGCACCTGCAAATTGACACAGAACAGGAGTGTCGGATACGTGCGTTGGTCGATCGCAGGCCCAACCCGTCATTATGCCTACTCGGCGACGTCCACAGGCGATCTAGTCCGCGAGGTCGGTGTGGTGCGTCGTTACCACTCGTGCCACGCCGCTTTTTTTCAGGGTGGATTTTACACAGACCGTCGACCACCGCTTCAGCACCACTTTTCAGCACCGCTGCTTGTCGGTCTGTGCAAAATCGGATCCCCGAACGAACCAGTGGCCATCCATGATGCGCACATTCTATTGGTGTGTCGAGACTCAAGATGTTCTGTGTGTGCCCGCCGTGGAAAGAAGTAAAACCTCAGAGCTATTTTTTTTAAAAAGAAAACACACACACTTTTGACTGATGTCGAGCAGCAGCATTCCTTATCTCCCCGCCCTGCCCGGGCTGCGGTGGACATGGCGCGCCTACCCCAACACGGTGAGGCCCGCCAACGCGGCGGCTCACGCGCCGGCCAGCGGCCACGCAAACGCGTCGCTGTCGACGTTCCGCCTGCCTCCGTTAGTGGTGCCGCTGGCGTGCATGCTGCAACCCTTCGACGTGAACAATCCTGTCACCCGTTCGCAACTGAACCCATCCGCCGATCCCTCCTCCACCGCCCCTCCGGTCGCCCCTCCGATTCCGCTGCTGGCGTCGCAAGACTTACAGAGATGCCGCACCTGCGGAGCCGCGTGGAATCCGGCGTGCATTTTCGACGTGGCGGGTGGCTATTGGGCATGTCCCATGTGTCTGCAGCGCAACAAGCTGCCAACCGGATTTACCCACTCAGCGTCCAGTCCCCATCCCGTCATTTCGTATCCCGTGCTCGACTTCGTCGACGCGTCGAAAGGGCCTGGGTCGTCGTCCTCGGTCGAGCAACAGTCCACGTCCGCGATCTTCATCATCGATCTGTGCATGCCACCGGAGGAGCTCGCGGCGCTGCGAGAGTCGCTTGTCCGTAGCCTGCAGTCACTGCCCCCGGCGACACTCGTGGGCGTGATCGGCGTGGGACGCGGCCTCACGCTCTGGGAGTTGGGCTTCGAAGCGATGAATAAGTGCTACTCCTTTCGCGGCAATAAAGCGTACAACAAAGCCGAGTTATTACAGACCCTCGGGCTAGGCCCCAACAGCAGCACCAGCAGCAGTCAGCAGCCGCCCGTGGGTGCCTCGGCGGATGCAGCAGGAAGAGGCGCCGCCGCCACCGCGAATGGTGGAGTGTTTGGTCGTTTTCTGGTACCGTTTAGTACCTGCGAGTTCACCCTCACGAGCATTTTTGAGGACCTGTCGCCGGACCCCTTTCCCGTGCCGACCGGCGAGCGGCCTCAACGAGCCACCGGCGTCGCGCTGGATCTCGCGGCGACGCTGCTCGAGGTGGCCTACGGATCCAGCAAGAACTCCGTGGCGCCATCGGGGGGCCGAGTGCTTCTGTTCACCGCTGGCCCAACGACCCGAGGACCGGGCACCGTCGTGTCTTCAAAGAAAAACGAGATGTTGCGCTCCCACCGCGACCTCACGGAAGGCAACGCACCGTTGTGCGGCGAAGCGACGGAATACTACAACGGCGTCGCCACCCGCCTTTCCGACTGCTCCTGCTGCGTCGATATTTTCATCGGCAGCTTGGATCAGGTGGGGTTGCTCGAAATGCGAAATCTGGCGGATGCCACCGGCGGCGTCGTGGTCAACGCCGACTCGTTCTCCCAGAAACTGTTTTCAGAGAGTTTCCACACGTACATGAAGAAAGTTCTCTCGCTCACAGCCGGAAACCCGGAGGGAGAGAGCACGTCGTCGGCCGACGTTGCCTATGGTTGCCGCATCGAACTGCATTGCACGGCAGACACGCTCGTGACGGGGGCCCTGGGACACACGCGGGTCCCCGGCGTGCCCGTCGGTCACGTGGCCGGAGAGACGACTTCATCGGGAGGAGGCAGTGGCACCCCCGGAGGGCTTCTGGCCGCCATGATGGGCACCACTCAGTCTCCAACATCTGCCTCGGCCCCCACACCCGTCCGGTCAGTGGGTTCTTCGCAGCCCCGTACTGTCAGCTTTGGCATCGCCTCCGACAGTAACACCTGGTTCGTCGCCGCCATGGATCGGCGTAGCGCGCTCGCTTTCCTCTTCGACACGGAAACGCTGACGACCGCGCCGACTCCACCGGTGGGCGCTTGCCCCGTGCTCCCAGGGCTGCGACTCGTGCAGTTCATCGTCTCTTACACGCGACGGGATGGCCAACGCCGCATCCGCGTGATCACTGCCGCTCAGCCCATTTTGGCATCCGACAACCCCGCGCTGTTGGCCCAATCGCTCGCCAGTGGGAACCCCGCGGCGCCGGCCGATGCTCCATCGTCGGGGCCGTCATCGGATCAATGCCCATTTGATCAATACACGGCGGCCGTCGTGATGGCCCGCATGTGCGTGCACGGCCTCTTGGAGCAGCGGAACTACTGGGACATGGCGCGCCGCTGGCTCGACCGCGTGCTCGTTCGCTTCGTCAAGAAATTCGGCAGCTACACGCTGAACCAACCGCAAAGTTTGAAGCTAGCCCGGGACTACTCGCTCCTGCCCACGTTGCTGTTCAACTTCCGCCGATCGGAGTACTTCATGTGGCTCAATATTTCGCCGGATGAGTCGACGTACAAAAATCACTATTTGATGAGGGAAAACGTCGACCATGTGCTGCTCATGATGCAGCCGACGGTGGATCTGTATGGCCTCGACTGCCCGTACGCCACGCCGGCTCCGCTCGACAGCTCGTCGATTGTGCCGGATAAGGTGCTGCTGATGGACGCGTTCTTCAACGTGCACATCTTGTTGGGTCACGTCCTGCACGAGTGGCAGAAGGCGGGGTACTTCGACAAGCCCGAGTACGCTCATCTCAAGCAGCTCGTGGACAGGGCGGTCGGCGACGCGACGACCATCCTGCATCACCGGTTTCCATTTCCACGGTACTCGCTCACCGATCAGCATGGCTCAGAGGCGCGTCACGTCCTCACGAAACTCAATCCGAGCGTCACGCACAACTCCATTGGCGCCCAGGATAGCCGGGCGCAGTTTGCGCGCGGTGTGACCGGCAATGCCGTTCAAGAAGTCATTTACACCGACGACGCGAACATTCAGCGCTTCATGGAGACGCTGAGGCAGGCCGTGGTGACACCCGAAAATTGACGTTGTCGTTGTGTGTGCACTACTGGACCAACCAATTGCCCAGACAATGACTTCAAATAGAAACCCCTGTCGAACACCGTGTCCGTGTTGACAGGCCATTCCATCATCGGTTTTTCATCCCTAGCAACGTCGTACGTTGCTGTCCCGAATAACGGAAAGGTCATCTGGAGAAGGGGGCGAGCGTGTGTTTCCTCTCTGTGCGCTTTTATGCTGAGCGAGAGGGGTGTTGGTGGTGATGTGTGTGTCTGTGTCGTACGAGTGGGGGGTGGATTTGCACCTCCTCGCCATCCTCTCCATTCTCCTGATCGATCAGGTTTTGTCGTCAATCAAATCGGCGGGGGTAAGGACCCCGGAATCTTTTTTTCTTCCCCCGGACTCTCTCTAAAAAGCAAAAAGGCACATTCGGAAACCTTTAAAAAGAAGAAAAAGAGTGCAAAACCTTTTCGCCAGGAAACGTCGTCTATCAATCTTCTGAAAGCGAAGCGACGTTCGACGTCGGCGGCGGCGCCGTTGCCCCCACCGCTTCCGCCGGCACCGTCTGCGCCGCCAATGTTGCTATCACTACCGATCATGAAGGCCGACAAGACATTCGGTCCGCAGCCGGGCCGCAATTCGGGGATGCCTAGCATCTACGCGCCCGGAGCACCGCTCATCGCCGCCAAGCGAGGGGAGGCTGCGGCGACGTCGGCAACGGCAGTGGTCGCTGCCACCGCGATGAAGCCGTCTCCCGCTCACCGTCCTCAGTCTGCCTTGACGACACGTTTTGTCGCATCGCTAGCCGATCAGGAAGACATGCTTCGTGCTCTGCTGATGGGGGATCCAAACGTCCACGGCGGCACGTCCAACAACAGCTGGCAGATGCGTCCGTCAGCCACAGTCACTCCCACCAGCGGCGGCCACCAACAGCCGCTGCAGCACCACCACCTAACGACGACGTACTCTTCGTCGCCGCCGACATCGTCGAGTGGTATTATCGTGAGAACACGGGGCGACTCCGGGGCAGCGGCAGCCGATAGAGGCGGCCACGCCCATTGCCCTTCCGGGGAGGACCCCTCCCTCCACCTCCTCGGCTTTGATACGGGAATAGCGGCGGTGGGGGCGGCCGGACCGTCGCCCATCCGAGCCGTGTCCGGCAGCAGTGGCACAGAGCGACGACGGGGACCTACCGAAGCGGTCATGACTTCCGTACGCGACGGCGGCGGCGGTGACGCCGAGAATGGGTCGTCGACCTCCTCGACGTCGGTGATTGGGAAGTCCTGGATGTGCGACAGCCGCATCATGCTGCAACCAGCCCAGGCATCGCCTCCTCTGAATAGCGCAGCAATCAGCAGACCGTCGTGTGACTCGCGAGGTTCTCCCCCTTTAAGTGCCGAGAGGGAATCCGCGGGAACGCCGCCATCCACCATCGACCCCCCAAAGTCGGGTGGTTCCCCGTCTCGGGTCGCCAGCAGCGTCCAATTCAGCGCTCGCCGAGCGCGAAGTGTCGTGTCACTTCATGGTGTCGACGAAGACCACGATGAGCGACGACAATCATCATCGCGATTGATGGATGGAAGTGAACGTGGTGGCGCGACGGCGCACAACCGCCCGACGCCAGCCTTCGAGCCGACCACGGGCGTGGATGTGGGCAGCGGCCGGGTCGCTGAGTCCGCGGGTCGTGGATTCGTAACGTACGGCGGGGCAGCCGGCGGCCGTCGCCGTCCCACGGTGTTCGCGACGTGGCAAGATGGCATGCCGCGAAAGCGGTTTGATCCGGAGACGCTGGAACTGTTGGCGAGCATGACCCAGCAGGAGCGCGAACAATCCGAGGCCGCCTTCGCCAAGCAGGAGGCCGAGCGCAAGGAGCATCGCACCGCGTTCTTCCGCGAGCTGAGGGAGCGCGAGATGGAGCTGTCGCTAAAGGCCGCGTCGCTGACCATCCGCGCCCGGGCGTCACTTATCGATACGCGAGCCATCTGCCCAGCAGCGACGACGTAGATTTTCTTCATACATTCCTTCCCCCTGATCGCTTCTATTCAGGGTAACTGAACGATGACCACTTTTTTTTGGTTGGCGGAAAACATTATTTGCAACGGAGATCGATAGAGAGCGTGCGCCACCAACTAAGCCCATCAATCCAATGCAACCGGATACGACTTCGTCGACGGCCACCACGGACTCCTCGACGACGACAACGACGACCAACACCGCTGCGCCGCACAACGTCCTTTCGTCGGCGTCTCCGAGCGACGAGCATCCCGTTGCCCTGTTGGGGGTGGACGTCGCTGCCGGCCAAGAACAACTCAGCGGCCACGTCACCCCCCTTCCACCGCCGATGAGTCCAAGACACATCATCTCGCAACTGTTTCCTGACAATCACGACGGCTTAACATCCGCCGAAGCAGCCTCTCGATTGGAAACGTACGGTCCCAACGAGCTTCCCGAGAAGTCGACCCCAGGCTGGATCATTTTTGTCAAGTGCCTGTATGGGCCGATGCCCATCGCGCTGTGGATCGCATTGATCGTAGAATACGCCCTCCAGAACTTCATCGACGGGAGCATCTTGCTCTTCATCCAACTCGCCAACGCGACGCTCGGCTGGTACGAGACCACGAAGGCGGGGGACGCGGTCGCGGCGCTGAAAAAATCCCTCAAGCCGTCCGCTACCGTGTTCCGCGATGGCGTCTGGCAGGAGATCAACGCCGCCCTCGTGGTTCCAGGCGACAAGGTGAAGTTAGCCTCCGGATCGGCGGTCCCCGCCGACTGCACCATTAACGACGAACCGGAGGCCATTTCGGCGCCGCAGATCGACGTGGACGAGTCGGCGATGACCGGCGAGTCGCTCCCAGTGACGATGGTGCCCCGCGAACATATGGCCAAGTTGGGTTCCACCGTCGTTCGCGGCGAGGCTGATGGCACGGTTCAGTATACGGGCGCCCAAACCACCTTCGGCAAGACCGCCCTGATGCTGCAGTCCGTGGAGGCGGACTTAGGCAACATCCATCGCGTACTTGTCAAGGTCATGTACGGCCTCACATCGCTCGCGATGCTGCTGTGCACCATCTGCTTTATCACGTTGATGGTGCGCTGGAAGGCGTCGTTCCAAGAGGCGATTGCCTTCACCGTGGTGCTTCTCATCGTCTCGATCCCTATCGCGATCGAGATTGTCGTGACCACGACGCTGGCGCTGGGCTCCAAGGAATTGTCGGAGCGCAAGGTCATCGTGGCGCGGCTGGCGTCGATTGAAATGATGTCCGCGGTCAACATGCTCTGTTCGGACAAAACGGGCACCCTGACCTTGAACAAGATGGAGATCCAGCCGTACTGCCCGGTGTTCGTCCCGAACGAGAACCTGGAATCGGTGCTCGTGCTGGCCGCGCTCGCCGCCAAGTGGCGCGAACCGCCGCGCGACGCGCTCGACACCATGGTGCTCGGCGCGGCCGATCTTGTTGCCTGTGACAAGTACCAACAGTTGGACTACAAGCCCTTCGACCCGCGCGTGAAGCGCACCGAGGCCACGCTCCGCCATCCGGACGGGCACACCTTCAAAGTGACCAAAGGCGCCCCCAACGTCGTCCTCGCGCTCTCGGCCAACAAGGAGGAGATCGGTCCCACGGTGCAGGCCGCCATCGAGGAGCTCGGCGCCCGCGGCATCCGCTGTTTAGCCGTGGCTCGCGCGGAAGGTGAACACCGCTACCGGATGGTCGGTATTTTGACGTTTCTCGACCCGCCGCGGCCTGACACGAAACGGACCATCGAGATGGCGAACACCTATGGCGTAGGGGTCAAGATGGTCACCGGCGACCATGTGCTGGTCGCCCGGGAGACGGCTCGGATGCTCGGCATGGGCAGTAATATTTCGACCTCGGAGCTCCTTCCCCATTTTCCACTTTCCGGTGACCCGAAGGACATCCCTGACACGCTCGGCCGCGACTATGGCGACCTGATCTTGAGGAGCGACGGCTTCGCGCAAGTCCACCCTGAGCACAAATACCTCATCGTCGAGACGCTGCGGCAACGCGGGTTCACCTGCGCGATGACAGGAGACGGCGTGAACGACGCCCCTGCGCTCAAGCGCGCCGACGTCGGTGTGGCCGTCCATGGCTCGACGGACGCCGCGCGCGCCGCCGCGGACATGGTGCTCACGGAGCCCGGCCTCAGTGTCATCGTGGACGCCATGGTCATCGCGAGGGGCGTCTTCCAGCGGATGCAGTCGTTTCTCACGTACCGCGTCGCCGCGACGCTGCAGTTGTTGTTCTTCTTCTTCATCGGCGTCATGGCGCTGCCGCCGGTTTCGTACGGCATTGACGAGGCGAAGTTCTTCCACCTGCCCGTGCTCATGTTCATGCTGATCACGCTGCTCAACGACGGCACGCTGATGGCGATCGGATACGACAACGTGCTGCCGTCGCCGCGACCGCAAGTGTGGAATTTGCCAGCCCTCTTCTTTATTGCCTCCGTGCTTGCGGGCGTGGCCTGCATCAGCTCTCTACTCCTACTATGGATGGCCCTCGACGCCCACGGCCGTTATGGGACGAGCTGGTTCAACGCTGTCGGCCTTCCGAGCCCCAAATACAGCCAGATCATCACGATGATTTACCTGAAAATATCCATCTCCGATTTTTTGACGCTGTTTTCCGCCCGTACGCACGAAAAGTGGTTCTTCGCGTTCAGACCGTCCGCGGTGCTTTTGGTCGGCGCCTTGTTCTCCTTGGCCGTGTCGACCATCATCGCTAGCACCTATCCGTCCGACACGGGCGGCGAGGGCATCAGCGCCTACGGCCTTGCGTATGGCAACTCGACACCGCAGCATCTGATGCCACTCTTCGTGTGGATTTACTGTCTCGTATGGTGGCTCTTGCAAGATGTGATCAAAGTGGTGACGCATAAGGCGATGGATTACTTCGACTGGTTTCACTATCGCACGTGCATGGCCCCCATGGACATGGCCCAGCTCCAGCAATCGCTCTTGCTGCAGCAGCAAGAGCACCCGCCGCACCTAGTAGTAGACGAAGCGTCCACGGCACACGGAGGAGCGAAGGAGACTCCTGCGGTGGCTGCCAACGACAGCGCACCACACATTCCGTGTGAATCAACTCCAACTCCGTCGTAGCGAAGAGGGAGAGGGAATGGAGGTATGAGAGAGGGTCAAAAGAGAACGCCACACCGGAGGGTCTCGGATCATTCATTCTTCCTTCCTTCCTTCCTTCCTTCCCGCTACGCAACCCGGCAACAACCGCAGAAAAAACAACCCCGCACGTGTTAGTACACGTCCTCCTCTTGACACTATTTACCTCTTCTTTTTTTTTTCGTTCCCCCCCCTCACGAACCACGCCTTTGCCCCCCGCCCCTATTTGCTTGCCTTTTTTATTGGCGTCGTCTCTTTGGACCCGCCGTGATGAATTCTTTTCACATACGTGTTTCGTCCCCCGAGTAATTGATAGGGCTAATTGACGGGGAGAGAGAAAATAGTAGTCGGTCAACGCAAACCGCGGCGAACGGAAATTGGGCGAAACGGCGAGGACGACGATGGCTCGTTTTCCCGTTGCCTTACATCAGCACTTGCGCGCCCGTGCGCACCCCTGCGTGACGACTGAAGCACCGTTTCCCCCTCCCCCTACACACACATGACGTGCATTCTTTCGTGCATTCTTTCCTGCGCCGTTTTTCTCCCTGCGCTCTCTTCAGATGTTCGGGTGGTTCATTAGCCATTTCCACCCGACGGTGGCGGTTTTTGCCGTCGTCGAGATCTCTCTCTGGTCTTTGTTCAGTGAGAGAAGGAGCTTTGGGGGCATTCACGTCTGCATGTTCTGTCCTACCACTCCCTTTCTTCTTTTTCCTTTTTTTGATTTTTTCTTCTTTTTTCTCTTCGTTTCTCCTCACACACACACACCCTGTGGTGCCGGGACATGCCCAGAAGCGAGAAAGGAATCAGAAGAAGTCATTCACCGCGAGCCAATCGGGTGGCTTCTCACCAGTGTTGCTTTTAAGAGCATAGTCAGCCACTCCTCGCGATTTTTTCTTTTGGTTATTATTTCTCGCTTTCCCCCTCTCTCCTCGCGCCGCATGTCGTCGTCGACGAGCGACATCGATCATCATCAAGACTCCCGTCCGACAGAGCACCGCGGCGTCGGCCCCCCATGCGCCACGCGTCGCGACGGAGCCCCCGCGACGGAAACCCGCGCCGATTCCGGTGCGGCGGCGAGGGACTTCTCGGCAAGGGATCCATCAGCCGCCAATGGCGCCGCCGCGATGCCATCGGTTGGGGGATCCTCCTCCTCCTCGTCGTCGTCGTCAATCCGTCACGGCGGAGGAGGTGGAGGCGGCCATGAGTCCTCATCGGCCCCACCCTCGGTGGACGAGGGGGGCGGCCTCGTCGGCGGTCTTTTTTCCGTTCGTCGCCCGAAGCACTTCGGAGCCGGACTCGTTAGCGGCGTGAAAAACATCGCGCGGGGCGTCGCCGCCGGGGTGGCCATCTTCGCCGTCGGCACGTATCAGGGAGGGAAGAAAGATGGCGTCGTCGGCGCGCTGAAGGGCGCGGCAATCGGCGCCGTGGCCTTCGCCGGTCTCGCGGCCACAGGAGCGGTCGTCGGTGCCAAGCAAGTGGTGCACGGCGTGATGTCGACCCCCGAGGCGCTAGGGCAGTGCTTCTCCAACCACGGCTGCTGGGATGAGCAGGAGCGCCGTTGGCGGCTGTTCGACAGTGTGCGGCGGGGACGTCATGTAGTGCCATCCTCCGATGACGATATTTTTCAAGCCGTCCGACTCCGGAAGATTGCCGCAATGCAAAAGGAGAAACAGCAGCAAGCGACAAAAGAGGGGGAGAGAGGAGACTCCGGCGGGTCCAAGGCAGATGGCGGCTCGTCCCCATTCCCGGCTTCCTCCCAAGCGGCGGCATCATCGTCGGTTTCCACGTACGAAACGCACTACGACGTGCTAAACGTAGACACGACGGCCACGAAGGGCGAAATAAAGCGTCAATTTCTCTTGCTGGCCCTGAAGTTCCATCCTGATAAGGTGTCGGCCGCCGAACGACCCGCCGCCGAAGAGCGCTTCAAGCAACTCAACGAGGCGTACCGCGTCCTCAGTGACGCCGCAGCTCGAGCCGACTACGACCGGGCCGGTTGCCCTGATCCGAGAAGTGCTGCATCCGCACGGGGAGACAAGGACGATGACGGTGTAATGGCGAGCGTTCCGGATCCGAGCACGCTGACGCCGCTGGAGTCCATGATCGGGGCAGGCGCGGATTTCGTGCCGCTTGTCTCGCGCCGTTACGATTTGGTGTTTTACACGACTGGCCTTCCCTTCTCGAAGCAGGAGCAGGCGGCACTGCGACAGCGGGGGCTGGAGCGCGCGGCCGCGTGGCTCGCAACTCGGCTGGACATCATCGTCGCAGATAACCGCATCGACGAACCCCTGGTGCCGCCGCCGGAGAGCACGCCACAGCAACCACCGCTGGCCAGTGGCACGTTGGCGGCTAAATCGAGCAGCGACGTGGATGATTTCGACGCCGCCAACAGTCCGCACCCTTCCGCGGCGACGAGCCCACCGCCGCAGTCGAACCGGCAGGAAGACCGCGACGCCGCCCATGATAGCACCGCAACCGCCGCGACCGCACCGCCGTCGTCGTTGTCGTCGTCCGCGGCCAACGCAACATGGAAGGTGCCCGACGATGTGCGCCGGGTCATCGCCCAGCTGGCAGCGGACGACGTGGGAGGAGCCCCTTCAACGTACCTCGCGCCGTCACGGCGACTGCTGGCGGTCATCGCGCAGCGCTACGCCATTCAGGCCGAAAAGTACTTGGGCCGTGCGAAATTGAGCCCCGCGATGTGGCTGTCGGCGATGTCACAGCGACAGATCGCGTCGTTTCAGCACTATGGAAATGTCGCGGGGATTCTGGGGACCATCGTGGGCATCGCCAGGCGACAAAAGACTCGACAACAGCAGCAACTCATTCGCGGAGCGAGCGACGGCACTCCCGCCGGGGCTGACGCTCGAGGAACACCCCCGCCGGGGCTGACGCTCGAGGAACAGCTGCGAGAGCAGCAGGACGTAGTCAGCATCCTCTTTGCCCTGCTAGAAGGGGACGTCATGGAGACCGTCGACAGCGTTTGCCAGCGAGTGCTCTACGACGAGGATATCCATCAACCGTCTCCACCTCCTCCTCCACCCGCGACCGCGGCTGCTCGTGAGGCTGCTCCTCCTCCTGCTTCCACGTCAGCTGCGGGTGATGCTGGGGCGGATCCTGGCGTTTCGCGCGCGATCGCGATGCTGCGGCTGGCGGAAATCATGCAAGACGTTGCCGCGGGGAAAGGGTAAGTGGTTGCCCCCCCACACAACGCACACACACAAGCGCGAGCGCGAGATAGGTGTCTGTGTGTGTGTGTGTGTGTTTGAGGGGAGGCGAAAGGGGCGCTTGACAAAATTGCGCCAATGGACCCGACGAGATACGGTGTAGTTTGCAATCCTATTTGCGCATCTCAATTCCAATTCAAAAGGCCTGCGGAGGTTTCTTCCTGACCGAGAGCGACCGAGAGGTGGATCGTGGCAGGATGCCTCGTTCCTTCCCGCGATCCGTCGACAGCTGGCAGCAACTTTGTTAGGATTTTTTTTAAGTGAGAGAGAGAGAGAGAGCGAGCGAGAAAGAGCGACAGCTCCATTGCGAACCACGAAATCTATTTTTGGCGACACAGTGCCTACAACGGAGAACGACGAACGCCACGCCATGCACAATTCCAACACGGAACACTCCACGCCGGTGATCGACGGTCCGTTCAAGATCTATCAGATCAATGGCACTCGCTTTGAGGTCCCACTGCACTACACCGTCCTCAAAGTACTGGGCTTTGGCGCCTACGGCCTCGTGTGCTCGGCGCTGAACACCAAAACCAACGAAAAAGTGGCGATCAAAAAATGCCGCGACGTCTTTCGAGACATCGAGGACGGAAAGCGCGTCCTGCGCGAGATCGACCTCATGAGGTTCTTGTCTCACGAGAACCTTATGCCCCTGACGGACATTTTGCCGCCTGTCGTTGGTAAGGACGGGTTCAAGGATATCTACTTGGTCAATCTGTTGATGGACGTCGACATGAACGTCGTCCTGCGGAGCAAGCAAGTGTTGGAGGAGAATCACTATCAGTACTTCATTTATCAGCTCCTACGAGGCTTGAAGTACATGCACTCCGCGAGAATCGTGCACCGCGACTTGAAACCGGCCAATTTAGTGACGAGCATCGCATGCGACTTGCGCATCATTGACTTCGGACTTTCGAGGGGCTTGAACAACCTGGAGACGACGCTTACGGATTACGTCGTGACCAGGTGGTACCGCCCCCCGGAGCTCCTCTTGATGAGCTCCGATTACAACTCCGCCGTCGACATCTGGTCCGCCGGGCTCATCTTCGCAGAAATGTACAACCGCAAACCTCTCTTCCAGGGCAAGAGCTCCATCGAACAGCTCAAAATGCTGTGCGCGGCCTTCGGCAAGCCGAGCGCGGCCACGGTGAAGGACCCGCACGCGCTGAAAATGCTCAACGACATCCCCGAATCACACGGCGTACCACTGCAGCAGCTCGTGCCGAAGCTCACAAATCCACTAGGAATCGATTTTCTGTCGAAAATGGTGAAGTTAGACCCTGCGGAGCGCTGGACGGCCGAGCAACTTCTGGCGCATCCTTTTTTGGCCCACGTGCACGACCCCAACGACGAGCCGGTTCACGACAAGATTTTTATCTGGGAACACGAACACAATAGCACTATGACCACCCCTCAACTCCGGGAGGCCTTCTGGAAGCACATTTTAGCGTACAACCCGCAGCTTGCGAACCTGCCTGGTGGGAAGCTAGTTTGAACGACCCTCTCTTCTTCTCCGAGGAGGGGTCAGCACGTTAGTGTGAGAAAGAGAGAGAGAGAGAGAGAATTCCCATGGGTCAAACCAAACACATCACGAAGGGAACCCATCCTAAAACCACCAGCAACGAAAAGTTATCGCCCGTCGGCTGTACTCTTTGACGACCTATCTGCTCGGAAAAAAACACATAGAGACTCTTGTGGAGGATTAGGCCACCTCCTGCATCGAACATGTTCTGGTAGAAATGGCGGCGATTTTTTCCCCCCACGGGCGGCTGCTGCGTTTGGTCGTTTCACTATTCATCAGTGCTCTAGGTGGAGAAGCTACTGGTGTCACCAGGTGATCTTTTTTAAAATAGTTTGCATATGGTTTCTTATCAGAACGACCTGAACTTTTCCCCCTTCCACACCAAAACCAAAAAATTGTGTGTGACCCACATTTATGTCTGAGGTGATCACGGCCCCGCTCTCACGGGCGTGGTCGAGCTACGCTCGCTTCGTCTCTCGGAACCAAGAAGTCGTGCAGCAAATGGAAAATATGTTCCGCTTCGGCGCCATGTTCGCGGTGCCGACGTCGTCCTTGATGCACCTCGAAGGCGCCTACACCATCGGGAACGCCGTATCGGCCGTCAACGCCACAGCCGCCGCCTACGCCGCTGGAAATGTAGAAGCCAGCGCAACCGCCGACGTGACCGTGCTTCGGCCAACACTGCCGGGTGCTGCTGATGGGGACGACGGTGCCCTCACAGAGGCGGCGGAAGGTGTCGTCGGTATTGTCGCCTCTCCGACGACGACGATGTTGATGTCCAACGCGGCACGGCGGTCCTTCTGGGCCGATCAGGTGGCACAATGGGTGAACCTCGTGAAGTGCTTTCTTGAGCTTTACGTTCGCAGCCGCGTCGCCACTAAGTCGACTGCTCCGGTCGCCTCCACGTCCGCGACCGCGTCACACCGTCGACCCCACAACAACAAGGTTGCCGCGACTCCGCCGCCGCTGTTCCCGCATGTCACCGCCTCGCTGGAGAACAACCGCGTGGTTCTGCTGGCGCTGATTTTGGAGTTGATCCGCCTCGCCGCCACGTTGATCCGCGACCGTGGCTGGTACGGAAGGCAGTGGCGCCGACTCCGACAGCTCCGCCTCAAGCTGGATCGCCCCTCCTCGGCGTCGTCGAGGAGGGACGCGGCATCTCCATCATTAGGAGGGGGTCCCACCAACGTGTTCGGAGGGGGGACGGCCCTTGTCGTGATCCCTATCGTCGACGTACCCCTCGACGGCAGCGACGATGATGCGGAAGGTGACGGTGTCAGTGAGGGCGTCAAGGGGCCACCGGGAGAACCGGAAACGGCCTCCTCACGTGCAGTGCATCGCGCGGCGTGGCAGTCGACGTGGATGGTCACCGCGTCGCAGCTGTTGAGCGCGTTCCGTCCAGTGTTGTGGCTCATGGCCTGCGCGGCGATGCACAAGCGGTTACGCCGTCTTCTCACGCAGACGATGCGGGACGATGCCCTAGCCGCCGCAGCGGCCCGTGACGCCCTGCGAGAGTGCCACCGTGTGAACGTTCGTGCCATGTGGTGGCTGTGGGCGGCATTTCTGGCGTACGACGCCGCGTCGTGGGGCCTCGCGTTCCTCGGCGATCAGCAACACGTCGAAATGGTGACCCTCCATGGCGATTGCAGTCGGGACCTGGAGGGGGAGCCCGCTGCGTCACCCCCCTCACTTTCCGCCGCCTCAGCTGAGGGTCCTCTGAATGGCGCTAACCGCTATGGGGATGACAACCGCAACGACGACGAAGCCCTGTACATGCGTGGGGTGGACCAAAGCGCGGCGGCGGGGTTGACGGAGACGCAACTCATCGTCGCGGATAGGGCGAACGCAATTTACTACAACGGTCTCCGGGACCCAATATTCGCGTCACTGGTCCGAGAACGCATTCGCCGGTGGTTCGTCGAAGGTGGCCTCGCGCGCGTTCCGTTGATCGGCGCGGTGGTATCAGGCTCGGTCGAGTACGCGTTGCTGATGCAGCAAGAGAGCTTCCTGTTCACGGTGCGATAATCCCTCACCCCACTTCCTTCCCATTCACTCTGCTGGGCCGGTCGGTGAAAAATCGTCTACAAGATTGGTCGTGGAGCAAATCCGTGTGACTCCGGCTGACCTCGAATGGTGTGGCTGTGCGACGCGCCCTTATCACCGCACACTTTTGAAGCAGAGGAGGAGCCCAGAACCGATGGCAGGGGATGCCTCTTTTTCCCCCGTCTCACATACACACACAACAGACAACGAAAAACATCCTGACGACTTCTTATTCCATTTTACAAGGTGCGCTTTTCTTTAAAGATCGAGAATTTTCCGGGTCAACCCAAAAAACACCCAATAATTCCCCACTTCTTCCCCTTCCATCCACCTCTTTCCCTTTTCGCCGTAAATCACGGAAGCCTCGGTGAGGTCCCACCAAAGTCCAACAATTAAAAACCGATGCCGTCTCTGTCGTCGCTCACGCAGCGACTATGGCATCGCCTCGGCTGGTTTTCCTCGGACGCGGTGGAGCAACGTTACGTCGACTTCGCGTTCCCTTCGACGAGCCAATACCTGGCGTTCGGCAATGTCTTCTTGGGAGGGTTCCACCTCATCGCGCGCATTTTTTCCCTCCGCGTTACGACGGAACTGAACCTCTACGCTTATTACATGCTGGGTGCCGGTTTGTTACTGAAGGGCCTCATCGAGTTCTTACTTTGGAGGGCCGGACGCTTTCAAACACCAGCCGTGATCGAACGCTTGACGTTTGGTACGATGATGTCATACTTGCTCTTCCATGCCCTCACCTACGCAGAGGATCGCGTGCTGGATTGCAACGCATACAGCATCAGTGGCGATGCTTGCCCGGACCTAAACATCATGTCCGCCTCTTTTTTCTCCATTTGGATGTATTCGTTTATCTTTCGAACCCGATTTTGCTTCTACCGCTTGTTCATCACCGTCGCGCCCATCATGGTGCTCCCCATCACGGTCGCGTTGAACGGAGGCCGCAACGCCGTCCTCCCCACCTTGATGATGTCAGTCTTCACCGTGCTGGTTGGCATGTTGCTCGGCTTCGACGAAGCAGGATCGCGCGATGTGTTTCGCCTCTATTTGGAGGCAGTATCCATGCTGCAAGCGGCCAAGGCAGCCACTGACAACCTGAACCATGTGGTTCTCACTATCGTTCCGGAGGCGTTATTGTCCCGACTGCTCATTCGTACGACGATCTCTGACGTCCAAGAGGCGTCGGTGATATTCACCGACGTGGCCAGTTTTACGCTGTGGTCTTCTTCGCGACCGGCCATCACCGTGGTCCGCATGCTCTCAGATTATTTCCTGCGGATCGACTCCTTGTTAATGAAGCATGACGTGCACAAAGTCACTACGATCGGCGATGCGTACTGGGCCGTTTGCGGTTTGCCGGTGCCGAACATCATGCACGCCCGCAACGCCTGTGGCTTTGCTTTGGAGGTCGTCATCGCTGCTAACATTGTCAAGACAACCTTCGAAGTCACCGGCATCCGCGTGGGCATCGCCACCGGCACCGTCTACGGAATTTACGGCGAGGACGTCAACTACCAGCTGCTTGGCGAGGTGAACGACGAAGCCGAGCATCTGGAGCAAAATGCGCCCCTGGGATGCATCCTTATCAGCGAAAAAACGAAATTACATCCCAGCATGGAACACGCGGCCGAAGATTTTTTATTTTCGCCCGCAGACGAATCGAACGCGTTTCTCCTCGAAGCCGCGCACCCCGTGGAGCAAGCGCCGGCGGCGTCCCTTAGCGTATCGGAAGCCGGCAGCGAGAAAACGGATGCCTCATTCATGCAACGAAACCGGCGGCGGCATGAACTGCTGAAAGTGCAAGTCTTGGATGGTGCCGATCTCGAGTTGCTTCGCCCCGAAGCGCAAGCGCAGGATGGATTCTGTTCCAACTTTGCGTTTCGTACTCCAGAGGTTGAACTGGTGTATCAGACCCAACGCCGCAAAAACTATGTGAGTCGCACGGCCAAATTCCACATCGTAAATGCGATACGCAACGTGGCATTCGCAGCGTTTATCCTGTCCCACTTGCCCGAAGATCCCAACTGGGTGGCCGCATCGGCCGCGACCTGTGCCATTTTGGCGTGTGTGGAAACGGCGGCCGTCGTCTTCGCTGAAAGGACAAATGCCCTCGTCCACTGCGCCATCGTCATCCTCGACGTGAACGCTAGCTTTGCGATGATCAAGCTGTGTCCGAGAAAATTCTCAGTTACCGCCGAAACGAGTTACGTGTCACTTTGGTTTCAATTTGGCATTTACCTGCAGTTGTTTTTTGTCGGGCCGTGGTTCACCCCTTGGATCGTGATCGTCTGCACGATCGTCGTCCCGGGGTTTCTGTGGCCAATGCTCGTCGACCCTACGTTTGACGTCCCAAACACCATTATCGCCAGCATCGTTGCCTGCGTTTTGGCCACCGTCCCGAGCTTTGTCGGATCTGATAGGGAGCGGAAATGCGAATGCGAGCGATTCGTTGTCGTTCAAGCGCAGCGAATCACAGCGGACCGTGAACAGGCGCTGGTCAGTTTGTTTTCTCGGACCATGCCTGTCTTCGTCGTACCTGAATTGCGTCGATGGGTATCGTCAGGTTGCGTGCACCCTTTGACCCTTTCGTTCCGTTACTCATTGATAGGCGTGGCCTTCGTCAAAATAATTAACGGGGCCGGTGAGGTTGCTCAGCGGGCAGCCGTGACTGATGATAATGATGTGGGATTGCCTATTTTTGAATTCATCAACCAGTTCCAGGACGCTGTGAACCGACTCCTTCAACGGGAACAGGTGCGAGGAACCGATGTGATTCGCGTGAAGGTGATTGGCGACATCACCATGCTGGCGTCCGGTTTGACCCCCACCGTTGAAGTTGATGATAGCCATCTCGAGGCAACAACCGCATCGTTACCGCGCGAGCACGACAAGGAGGACGAGGAGAAAAACTTCCTGTCCGAGTGTGATCGGTCGCGGCACCACGCGCAAACGGTAATGGGGCTCGTGCGCGTGTGTCACGAACTGTGCTCTGCCCTCATGACGATGGGAGGGGAGGGGCCCATCAAGGACGCATCATCCACCACCTTTCGCGACGGCAACATTTTCCCGAAAATAAGCATCGTCTGTGGTATCCACGCGGGACCGGCGGCAGGCGGAGTGCTCGGCAACGAGCGACTCATCTTCGATGTCTTCGGCGACACGGTGAACACCGCCGCGCGCGTGATGCAGACGTCCCATCAGCATCTAACGGCAAGGGATTGGCAGGCGAAGTCCCTCAACACTTCTCACCTTTACGTCACCACCGACGCGTTCCATCGAGCCGTTCACCACCGTTTGGAAGAGGCCGACGGTCCGGGCAATCCCCTTCAACTTGCCGACACCACCACGGCGCCGCATCATTCGCGCGGAGGCGAACAACAGGCAGAAGAAGAAGACAAGCCGCGGCCATCAGGACGCATGCACAACGACGACGACAACACATCGGCCGTGGATTCGATTCCCCTACCGCCTGACGCCATGGTGGTGCTCTTTTCCGCCGCGTCCATCACCGTGGTGGCGTCCCCGGCGGAAGCTCGGCAGGCGAAGGGCAAAGGGGTGCTGCTGGTCCATGAAGTGCAGCGAGTGATAACGGCCGACGGCTCGGCCCAAAGCATCGTAGGAAGGAAAGGAATGGAAGAGTGTTCATATCCTTGTTGAAACGAGGGAGACAGAGATTTACGCGAGCGGTCATGGGCCGGGACCATCCCCTCCGTGGCTTCCCCATGTTCACAGCGGCGGAATTTGATTTTTGACTATTTGGGTGGAGGCCGGATCGCCCACTTCCTTCCCCTTCGAATCTTTGTGTAAGAGTCGATGCGAGCAACCACCTCAATCTGACACCCATCATCTTCCGTGTCATGCCGCACGCGGTCCCAGCATGACTGCGAGAAGAGTGGCAGATATGGATGAGACCTATTCGCTGAACCCATCCGCTCCTCCCTCTGCCAACTTTTGATTCGCGAATCTACAGTATACTGCATCGGTGTTCCCCTCTCTCGGGGACCCCCGACGATTGTATCCCCCGACGCTGCTGTGTTCCCCCGACGCTGTGTATCGCCGCTTCCGTGGTGTTTTTTGTTGTTTCCTCCGTGACCGTGGACTGCACTGCAAGTTCCATGTGACGTTGTTGGCACGACCGTATTAGCGGGATGGAGATCACTTTCTTCGGGGCTTTGCTTTGGTCCGAGGCTGCCGCTTCACGTGACATAGATTAAAATCCCTGTCTGAAAGCGTACCTTTCTAGGCCGTTATGTGGGGGAGCGCAGAGAAACTGGCTGGGCCACCCAATTTTTTGCTGGAGGTAGGGTCAGCACGCTGAAATGTACGGCGATGGGACATGTCGTGGTCGACGGCTCAATGGCAGGTCCTGGAGGCGTGTTGCAGCATGGAAGAGCGATGCACGACACTCGGAGACTCAGAGGCACTATGCCCCTGAGGGAGCCGAGGCTTCTCGTATTGTAATCTTGTCGCGTCACGGCGGAGGGTGCGGTTAGGTAACGTGTTAAAGCGAGGTGTTTGGATCCCCTGAGATGCTGAAAATGTTTTGACGGGTCACAGAGACACTCCCCTGAAACCGAACAAGTTACACAAGAGAGTGTCACATAGACACTCCGCTATGCGGAGTTTTCCTGTCCTGCCGGATAGCCGTTAGACATGCTCTAGTTGATCGCCCGCGGCGTACCCCTACCACAAGTTGTGAGGCCGCCAGTCCCGCGGCGTACCCC
>ERZ1292630.673-Hain-H41-02um-R3-673-length-34606-cov-6_pt1 | contig 34606 bp, 42 predicted proteins | sample MGYA00564408_ERZ1292630 | MGnify/ENA primary metagenome ERZ1292630 (study PRJEB36523, sample SAMEA6512641) | groundwater metagenome | collected 2019-01-08 | study: AquaDiva: Metagenomics assemblies of 32 groundwater samples
GTGAACAGGTCCTCGCGCGCGAATCCGGCAATCACCTGTTGCGAGCCCGGGCACACCGCCACCGGGTTGTTGTTGTAGACGTAGATCGCCCGCACCGGCGGCTCGGCCGCGGTGAGCGCATCGCCGAGCGCCGACTGGTTGATGCTGCGCGGCCGGTTCGGGATCAGATCGGCTCGCTCCAGCGCGGCGTGGTTCATGCCGTAGTAATCGCCGGTGGACAGCAACACGCCCCCCGCGGCATCGCGCCAGTGCCCGGTAAGCGCCGGCAGGCAGGTGATGGTGCGCACCGCCATGCCGCCGCCGGAGTGCCGCTGCATGCCGTAATTGAGCCGGATCGCCGCCGGGCGCGTGCCGGCGTACTCGCGCGCCAGCGCAACGATTTCGTCGCGGGCCAGACCGCAGATCGCCGCCGCCTTTTGCGGCGGATAGTCCTGCACCCGCGCCTGCAACTGCGCAAAGCCGAGCGTATGGCGCCGGACGTAATCGTCATCGCAGAGCCCCTCGCCGATGATCACGTGCATCATGCCCAGGGCCAGCGCCGCATCGGTGCCCGGCAAAAGTGCCACGTGCTGATCGCATTTCGCCGCGGTCAGGCTGCGGTAGGGGTCGATCGCGATCACCCTGGCGCCGCGGCGCTTCGCCTCCTGCACGCGCGACCAGAGATGCAGGTTGGAGACGATGGGGTTGGAGCCCCAGATGAGGATCAGCTTCGCTTCGTCGAAGCGCTCCGGGTCCATGCCGACCCCGGCGCCGAGCGTGATTTTCATGCCTACCTTGCCGGCCGAAGAACACAACGTGCGCTCGAGCAGCGACGCGCCGAGCTTGTGGAAGAAGCGCCGGTCCATCGAAGCGTACTGCACCAGCCCCATGGTGCCGGCGTAGCTGCAGGGCAGGATGGACTGCGGCTCGACGGCGGCGATCTCGCTGAACTTCGCCGCTATAGTGGCTAGCGCCTCGTCCCAGGTGATGCGCTCGAACCTGCCTTCTCCTTTGGCGCCGACGCGCTTCATCGGATGCAGCACGCGCTCCTTGGAGTAGGTGCGGTCGAGATAACGCGCGACCTTGGTGCACAGCGTGCCCTGGGTGAAAGGCATGTCTTTCGCGCCTTCGACTTTGACCGCAACGCCGTTCTCGACGCTGATGTGCATGCCGCAGGTGTCGGGACAGTCGTGCGGGCAGGCGGCCTTGACTATCTTGCGCTCTATGCCGGGATCGGGATGTTCGGCGCCCATGAAGGTCTCGATGACGGGGATTGGGGATTGTAGCGCGCTTGTTGCGCGGACGAGAAACCGTCCGCGCGCAATCGGTGATCTTGTATAAAACCCACGCGCCGTGTTTGTTGTTTACCATAACGGCGCTTAACGCCGTACATGTGAACAGGTTCTCAGCCCTGCGGCGCGAGCAGGCGCCGGTAGACGGGCCCAAGCAACGCCGGCAGCATGTACATCGGTATCTGCGCCATGGCGAAGAACACGATGACATCGAAGTCGGCCTTGTCGGCAAGCGCCACCATCACCAGGCCCATGTTGCAGTTGCCGGTCATCAGGCCTACGGTAATTGCCGAGCGCATGCCCAGCCTCAGCGCGGCCAGCGTGCCCAGGCACTGCAGCAGGATGTTGGCGCAAAAGGCGGAGAGGGTGACCAGCACCACGTAGCCGGGCCGCGACAGCGCCACCGCCGCGACGCCGTCCATGATGGCGAGGGCGAACATCACCAGCGTCGCCACCGAGGCGCCGTCGAGCATGCGCGCATTCGCTTCCAGCTTTTGCCGCGGCACCATGCGCCGCAAGCCTAGCGCCGCGGCAAAGGCGCCGCCCACCATCAGCACGAGGCGCAGCATGAACGTGGGGAGATCGATGTCGATCTCGAGGCCCAGCAGCCACAGCGCCACCGTCGGCAGCGAGAACGGAATCAGCGCGGTGGTGACGACGATGACGACCACCGCGAGAGCCGCGTCCAGCCCGAGGATCAGGCTGATCGCCGCGCAGGAGACGATGGGCGAGGCCGCCGCCATCAGCGTCAGCCCCTGCGTGAGGGCCGGCGGCAGGCTGAACGCCGTGAGCGCGAGCCACATCAGCACCGGCGAGCCGAGCAGCAGCCCGGCGGTGATCAGCGCCACCAGGCCGGGGCGCCGCGCGTAGGCCGCGAGCGCGTCCCAGTCGAGCCGCAGCAGCGCGATGACCAGCGGAATCAGCAAGCCGGGGATCAGCATCGGGCGCGCGAGCGCGGCGAGCGGCGGCACGAGCAGGCCGAGCAGCACGCCGCCGGCCAGGAACAGCGTGGCGTGCTGCCCGAGAAAATCGAAAGCGCGATGCAGCGCGCGCATCAGATCACCACTGCGGCAGGCGGCGCAGATCTAGGCACGCGCCGGCTTGAACGCCTGCGCGAGGCTCTGCCCGAGACGGTACAAAGCGTGGTTGGCGGCGGCGACCACGCCCCCCATGGTGAGAAAGCCGTGCGCCATGCCCTCGAAACATTCGTACAGCACCGGCACCCCGGCGGCGACCAGCCGGTCGGAATAGGCGCGGCCCTCGTCCAGCAGCGGGTCGTAGCCGGCGGTGATGATGTGCGCCGGCGGCAGGCGCGCGAGATCCGCGGCACGGATCGGAGAAGCGCGCCAGTCGTCGTAGTCCCCGGGTGAGAGGTAGTTGTCGCGAAACCAGAGCAGGTTGTTGCGCGTGAGCAGATAGCCTTCGCCAAACTTGGCGTGCGAAGCCGAACCCATGCGCTGGTCGGTCGCGGGGTACGCGAGCGCCTGGAACACCAGGGCTGGTCCGCCCGCGTCGCGCAGCGCGATGGCGACCACCGTAGCGAGATTGCCGCCGGCGCTGTCGCCGCCCACCGCAATGCGCGCGGCATCGACGCCGAGCACAGTCGCCTGCTTCGCTACCCAGCGCGTCGCGGCGATGCAGTCTTCCACCGCCGCGGGAAACTTGTGCTCCGGCCCCATGCGGTAATCGACCGCAATGACCGCGCAGCGCGTCTTGTTGGCGAGCGTGCGGCAGACGATGTCGTGCGTATCCAGATCGCCTATGGTCCAGCCGCCACCATGAAAAAAGACAAGCACGGGCAGCGGCGCGCCCGCCGCCGTGCCCAGGCCGCGATACAGCCGCAACGGAATCGGCCCCGCCGGGCCGCTCGCAGCGAGGTCGCGCACCGCTTCCACCTCGGGAACGGATGGGCTCAAGACCGCGCGCGTCTCCTTGTACAGCCGGCGCGCCTCGTCTGCGCTGACCGTGTAGAACGGCGGCAAGGCGGACTTGGCTACCCGCTCGATCACCCCCTGCATTTGCGGATCGACTGGCATGACTACCCTTTCACGAAAACGGTGGTTGTTGGCACGAGGCTCAGGCCGTGACCGCAGACCGCCGCCGCAGCGCGAGCCAGGTAATCGCCGCGCCGATCACGGCGAGAAACGGCAACGCGGCGTAGTTGAGCATCTCCCAGCCGTTGCGGTTCATCAGCAGGCCGGAGGAAAAGGAAGACATTGCGGAGGTGAGAAACACCAGAAAGTCGTGCATGCCCTGGGCCTTGGCCTTCTCCGACGGACGGTAGCACTCGGTGAGCAGCGTGGTGCCGCCGACATAGAGGAAATTCCAGCCTACGCCGAGCAGCACGAGCGCCCACCAGAAATTCGCCACCAGCACCCCCGACAGGGCGACGCCCACGCACAGCGCCTCCAGTGCCACGCCCGCGAGCATGACGCTGAGCACACCGAAGCGCCTGATCAGGGAACCGGTGAAGAACGAGGGCGCGAACATGCCGATCACGTGCCATTCGATCACCAGCGCGGCCGAGTCGTAGGGATGGCCGCACAGCCCCATCGCCAGCGGCGTCACGGTCATAAGCAGGCTCATCACGCCGTAGCCCAGGGCCGAGCCGGTCACGGCGACGATGAAGGCGGGCTGGGCCATGATCTGCGCCAGCGGCCGGACCGGCTCGTGGCGCTCGGCGACGCTGGGCTGGGGAATGCGGATGAACGCGAGCAGCGCCATGGTGATGAGGCAGAACACGATGAGCGAGGCATAAGCGCCGAGAAAGGGCACGGCGAACATGTCCCTGGTGTGCTTGCTCATCTCCGGACCGATGATGCCGCCGACGAGGCCGCCTGCCATTACCAGCGAGATCGCCTTGGCCTTGAAATCGTAACTGGCCGCATCGGCGGCGGCGAAGCGGTAATACTGGCCGAAGGCATTGTAGACCCCCAGCACCAGCACGCCTGCGCACAACAGCCAGAAACTGTGCAGCCACAGGGCGAGGCAGCACACCGCGGCGCCCACGATGCCCATGGAAGTGCCGACCTGGAAGCCGGTCTGCCGGCCGAAGCGCTTCATGAAAAAAGAGGCCGGCAGCGTGGTCAGCGCCGCGCCGACGACGTAGGCGGTGGCCGGCAGCGTGGCGAGCGCCTTGTTGTCGGCGAGCGAGAATCCGGCCAGCGCCGCCAGCGAAATCAAGGTGACGTTGTTGGTGAACAGCATCGCCTGGCAGCCGGCGAGGAGAGCTACGTTTTTCTTGGCGTTTTCCATGGAGGGAGGGCGCGTTGTTCCGCCGGCTGATGCCGGGTGGAGCGCATGGGCCGGCTAAGGGCAAGGTCGGATTATAGGAGATGGGACGCAAACGCACCACGGCAAACCGCGCCGGCGCCCCTGGAAATTTGCACGATACCGATTGACAAATTCCACGCTCTCATTCATTCTCGCGCTGCGTACCCCGCACAATCGCAAGCGCAGTCGCCGTCAATCACTTTAGGAGAGGAAACTCATGGCCACAAAGAAAAAGGCAGCAACCAAGAAAACCGCTAGCAAGAAGACCGCCAGCAAAAAACCCGTCAAGGCTAAAGTCAAGCGCAAGCCGAACGCGGCGTTCATGAAACCGATGACCCCGAGTGCCTCGCTCGGAGCGGTAATCGGCGCCAGTGCACAGCCCCGCACCGAAGTGACCAAGAAAATTTGGGCCTACATCAAGAAGAACAAGCTGCAGGACGCCAAGAACCGGCGCATGATCAACGCCGACGACAAGCTCAAAGTCGTGTTCGGCGGCAAGAAACAGGTGTCGATGTTCGAGATGACCAAGCTGGTCAGCAAGCACTTGGGGTAGAGCCTCGTCTGCCTCAAACGACAGGGGCGGCCTCGAGCCGCCCTTGTCGTTTCCGGGTGAAGCGATGGGCACGCCGCCTGGTCCCCGCTCATTCCCTCCTGACCCGACCAGCTTCGGGCGCTACGCAGATCCGCTCTTGCCCAGCAACTCGGCCGCAAGCTGGCGCACCGCCTCGGCCGCGGCCTGCGGGCGCTCGAACGGGAACAGGTGCCCGCCCTCGATGCGCTTGACACGGAAGCTCCGGCGCGTATGCGCCAGCCCGACCTGGTGCAGTTCGTTCGAGTGGCGCCCGCCGATGAAACCGGCCGGCAGCCTGAGCCGGTTGCGGTAATAGACCAGGTCATGCGGGAAGCTGCGGTAGATCCGGTACTCGATTTCCGGGTCGAACAGCAGCCGCACCCGGCCGCCCTCGGCGACGGTGCCTAGCGTGGCGTAATCGCGCAGGCATTCGGCATCGAAATGGCGGAAGATTTTCCTGCGCCGGAAATGCGCGACCATGTCCTCCACCGACGGCCAGTCGCGCCGCCGCTCGCGCGTGCCGTGGGCAGGGGTGATGCGATCGGCCAGGCCCAGGCGCTTGAGCATGCCGAACGCCGTGCCCTTGAAATAGCCGAGGATGGGCGCATCGAGCAGGATGATGCACTTGAACAGTTCCGGGCGCCGCACCGCCGCCATGAAAGTGAGATAGCCGCCGAGCGAATGCCCCACGCCCACCACCGGTCCGCGGCAATGCGTGGAGAGATGGTCGATCAGTTGCGCCACCAGGTGGGGCCAGCCGTCGGTCACCGGATAGGCCGGGTCGTGACCGATGCAGTTGATGCTGCTGATGCGAAAATCGGGCTCCAGATAGCCGAGGAATTTGCGGTAGCAGGCGGCGGGGAAGCCGTTGGCGTGCGAGAAATGCAGAATGTCGCGGCTCATCTGGCGTCCTGTCCCGGAAATATCCAGATCAGGAACCCGGCCGCGCCAGCTTGCTTTGCTCGGTTAGCGCCTTGAATATTTCGGCATATTCGTAGCAGCGCGTCACCGCATGGGCGCGTTGCGCCGGCGTGAGGCCGCGATCCAGTTTCAGCAGCATCTGGATATACAGCTCCCGATGCAACTCCGACAGGCGCCGGGACTCGGGTGATGCGCCATCCTCCCACTCGGTCAGCCAGTGTTTCAGCCTGGGTTCGAGTTCCGCCGGGCTGCGGTACGCCTTCTTCAGTAGGGCAACGAATTCGCCCTGCCGCCGCTGCCGGTTCTCAAGGCGCAACGCGTACAGCAGCGGCAGCTTGGCGCTTGAGATCTTGAGCTGCGCCTCCTGCTCATCGGACAGATCGCCGAACCATTCGCGCATCAGCTCGAGGTTGCGCTTGTCGCGTCGCTTGCGCTGCTCCGCCTCGCCGCCCTTGAGGTGTTTCTTGGCGTACTCGGCGTCGGACTCGGCGAACTTCTTGTCCAGCTGATCGAACTGGGCCGGCGTCAGCGTGCCCAGCACCGCCGCCAGTTCCGGCGCGGCATAAGCGGCCATGCGGCGATAACGCCCCTTGACGCTGTCCCAGGCCCACTGGAGTTCCGGCGCGGTGAGCCCGTCGGCGAGCTTGTCGCCCGCGCTCGTCATCAGCACGCTATAGCGCGGCAGTTCCTCGCTGCGGTGCCAGGCGTGGAAACCCACCAGGCGCGCCTTGAAATCCTCTTCCTGCGCGCCCTCAAGCGCGAAATAATCGTCTGCCATCCAGCGCACAAGGGTATCGGCATTGTTGTAGGCAAGACGCGCGCCGCTGCAGCCGGCGAGCCCGATCAGGGCAAGCAGCACGAGCGCGATTCCAAGAGATCGTTTCATCGACCGGGCTTACCAGTAATTTTCCACGCTGATCTGTCCGGGGTCGCGCCGGCGGTGTTTCTTCAGGCCGCGTGCCTGCAATGCGTGCACGGTGTCGGCAACCATTTCCGGATTGCCACAGACCATCAAGCGCGATGACTGCGCTGTCAGTCCGATGCCCGCCCTGGCTTCCAGCCGCCCGTCCTCGATCGCCTTGGGGATGCGCCCGGCAAGGGCGAAATCGGTGTGTTCGCGACTAACCACGGGCACGAAAACGAACTGCCCGGCATGCCGCGCCAGCAGGGACTGGATTTGGTCCCGGTAGCTGAGTTCCTCGGCTCGGCGCACCGCATGCACCAGGACGACGCGCTCAAAACGCTGCCACGGCGCTTCGGTCTTGAGGATGGAAAGAAAGGGGCCGAGCGCGGTGCCGGTAGCGAGCAGCCACAGGTGCTCGCCAGTCGGCACTTCGCCCAGGGTGAGGAAACCCGAGGCATGCGGCGTGAGATAGATCGCATCGCCGGGTTCGAGCTTGCATAATCGCGGCGTAAGCGGGTTGCCGGGGAGCACGACGTAATAGAAGTCGTGCGGCCGCTCATGCGGTGCATTGGCGAAGGAATAAGGGCGCCCCACCATCTCGCCGTCCACGGCCAGCGCCAGCTTGGCGAACTGGCCGGCCTGGAACGGCGCGAGCTCGGCTTCGACCTGCAGCGAAAAGAGGCGCCCGGCCCAGTGCCTCTGGGCGACGACTGTTCCTTCGACCCATTTGCTCATTGGATCAGGTAAGGCTCGGTGTAGAGCGACTCGACTTCGCCGCCGAGCATGACGACGCTGCCGTTGCGGCGGTTGTTGCCGGTGTCGCTGAATTCGAAGCTATAGGTGCGGCGCAGCGCCATGCGCCCTTCGGCATTGCGCGCAAAGCCCAGCGACACGCATTCCACCGTCTCATCGAGGAACAGCAGGCCGTCGCGCTCGCACGCGCGCTTGCCCAATACCAGCGCGCGCTCGCGCGCGCGCATGCTGTCGAACCAGAGCCAGACCAGCGCCGCCAACAGAAACAAGGTTATCGATTCCGCCATTGCGCTATTTTACATGGGAGCGACCGCAGCAAACTTCAAGCCTTGCTTTGCGGGTCAGTGGAAGCCAACGGGCGCTTGCGGCAAGAACCGGGTCACGGCTCAGTCCGCCTGCGAGGTCGCCGTCTGCGCCCGCCGCGGTTCAAGCTTTTGCCTTTGCCGACTCCTTCTCCTGCAACTGCCGCCACATCACCTTGCCGGTGGCAGACTTGGGCAGGCTGTCGACGAACTCGATGATGCGCGGGTACTTATAGGCGGCCATGTGAGTCTTGCACCACTCGATGATGTCCCCGGCCTGGACGCGGCCCCTACTCGCGGCCTTCAACACCACCACCGCCTTCACCGTCTCGCCGCGGTAGGGGTCGAGCGCGCCGATGACGCAGGCCTCCTGAATGTCCGGATGCGCGTACATCATCGCCTCCACCTCCGCCGGCCAGACCTTGAAACCGGAGGCGTCGATCATGCGCTTGAGGCGGTCGACGATGAAGAAGTAGCCGTCCTCGTCGTAGCGCCCGAGATCGCCGGTGCGGAAGAAGCGCTTGCCGTCGTGTTGGATGAACACGGCGCGAGTCGCGTCCGGATTGTTCCAGTATCCGGTGAAAACCTGCGGGCCGCAGGCGATGATCTCGCCGGTCTCCCCCGGCCCCAGTTCCTTCAGCGTGTCCGCATCGATGATGCGCGAATCGGTGTTGCAGAGGGGAATCCCCAGGCACTGGCGTTTGGGCCGGCTGGGGTGGTTGCTGTGCGTGGGCGCGGCGGTTTCGGTGAGCCCGTAGCCCTCGCAGAATTCCAGGCCGGTCAGCTCATACAGGCGCTTGGCCACTGCTTCGGGCATGGCCGCGCCGCCGCCCGCGATGCCGCGCAGGCTCTTCAGGCTGTCCGCGCGCAGGTTGGGGCTGGCGAGCAGGTCGGTGGCCGGATCGATGTAGTCGGCGTAACTGGCGTAGATGATGCGCGCCAGGCCTTGCGCCGCGAGGAGCGGCACGATGCGCGGCAACAGTTCGTGGCCGCAGATCGCCAGCTTCGCCCCGGCATCGGACACGTAGTGCGTCAGTTCCGCGGTAAGGTTCATCGGATTGACCGGCACCACCACCGCGTCCGCGCGCAGGATGGCGTAATAGGCGACGACGAACTGCGGGCTGTTCTGCATATAGAGCAGGACCCGGTCGCCGCGGCGCACGCCGCAGTCCTGTTGCAGGTACCCCGCGAGCGCGTCCGCCTGCGCCTTGAGTTCGGCGAAGGCGAGCTCCCCGCCGTAATAGTAAATCGCGGTCTTGCGCGCATAGCGCGTGGCCGCGACCTCGAGGTTGTAACAGAGGCTGGTCTCGGGCAGCGGGAACTGCCTGGGCACGCCCATGGGCCAGTGCTTGTAGCGCCGATCCTGCATGGTCCTCCTCCTGCGGTCCTGCTTCGCGCGCGCGGCGTCGTTGTTTTCTGCTCGCCGCCTCAGCCGTACTGCCGCGTCACCCACTCCGCTATGCAAGCCGGCTTGTCCGATCCCTCGCGCTCCACCGTCACGCCCCAGGTGAGTTGCGACCCGCCTTTGATGTTTTCGAGACTGGCGAGCACAAAGCGCGCGCGGATGCGCGAGCCGGCCGGCACCGCATCGGTGAAACGCACCCGGTTCAGCCCGTAGTTGACCCCCATTTTCATCCGGCTCACGTCAATCGTGCTCTCCAGCAGATGCGACAGCAGCGACAGCGTGAGAAAACCGTGCGCGATGGTGCCGCCGTAGGGCGACTCGCGCCGCGCCCGCTCCGGGTCGATATGGATCCACTGCGGGTCGACGATGGCAGTCGCGAATTGGTCGATGCGTGCCTGGCCGATCTCGAACCAGGGCGATACGCCCACCTCCTGGCCGACTTTCAGATGCAATTGAGTGATGTCGTTCATCGGGCCATTTTGCCACGAAACACCCGGTGCAATCGCGCTACGATTGCACCGGCAAACAAAGCACAGCAGAATGCGTCCATTGCTTCAATGCAAATCGACCGTAGAGGTTTATTGGATGCCCCGCACCGCCAAGCTGTTCCTTGTACTCGGCTGCATCGCGGCGTTGCTTGCAGTCGCGATCGGGGCTTTCGGCGCGCATGGACTGAAGGCGCGCGTCGCGCCGGAGCTGATGTCGGTGTACAAGACCGGGGTCGAGTATCACTTCTATCACGCGCTCGGCCTGATCCTCGTCGGCCTGGCCGCATTCCATCTGCCGGAATCCGCCTATCTCAGGGGCGCGGGCTGGGCCATGCTCGCCGGCATTTTGCTGTTCTCGGGCAGCCTCTATCTGCTTGCGCTGACCGGACTCGGCTGGCTGGGCGCGATCACCCCTCTGGGCGGCGCTGCCTTCCTCGCCGCCTGGGCCCTGTTTGCAACCGCAATCATCAAGACTCGGTAGCAGGCACGCGAATTACGCGCTCGGTTTCATTCGCTGCGCGTACCCGGCCGCTGCAGCCGACAGCGCAAACGCGAGCGAGATGCTCAAGGTCGGTCACAAGACTCAGCGGGACTGCAGCAACTTGACGATCTCGCCGTAACCGCGCCTCTGCGCGATGTCCAGAGCGGTATCGTTGGCCGTGTTGCGCAGCCCCCGGTTGGCACCCTGATTCAACAACAGCCATGCCGCTGTTTCGTGCCCGCCGTCCACTGCGCCGTGCAGCGCGCTGTTGCCGTGCAGGTCCACGGCATTGATCTCTGCGCCGCGGTCGAGCAAAAGCTTCGCCGCCCGGCCGTGTCCGGCCGCCGCGGCCCAAAACAGCGGCCGCTCGCCATCGCGGTTGGCGCGGTTCACCTCGGCGCCATGCTGGAGCAACAGCATCAACAGTCCCGCATCGCCGTTTATCGCGGCTGCGTGCAGCGCTGTTTCGCCATTCGCGGTCTGAATTTTCACATCCGCGCCCTTGCGCAGCAGCAAGCCGGCGATTTCGGCATGAGCTTTCTCCACCGCCAGATAAAGCGGCGTTTCGCCGTCCTCGTTGCGCGCGTTGACGTTTGCGCCGGCGCCGATCAGGCGTTCCACGTCGCTCGCGCTGCCCGCCGCCACCGCGTCGAACAGGGGCGCATCTTGCGCCCGGGCGGGGGCGAGCCCGAACGCGAGGCATGAGGCGAGCAACAGATAAATCAGTTTGCGCATGGAAGCGCACATTCTACCGATTCGCGCCGCCTGCTGAATCGGGTATTTTCGAGGAGCGATCGGTATTTGATATTGGCATTACAATCAACCGATGGTTGATTTGCGCATCGTCGATTCCATTACCCAACTCGGTGCCTCGGATCAGGGCTGCATCGCGGTCAGCGGTTCGCACGGCGGCATCAGCTCGGCGCGCTATGCGCTGGCGGCGCGCAGCGCGCCGGCCCCCAGAACACCGCCTCGCCGCCAAGCCGCGCGACCGCCACGGCAGCGTTGGCGGCCATGCCGCCTCCGATTTCAGCAAAGCCGGTCGCCACCACCTTGGCACTCGCCTGCGGCCAGGCATCGACCGTGAACACGCGGTCGAGCGCGCTGTGGCCGACGCAGATAACTTTTTTCATGTTCCGATTTTGCCCTGCATTCGCGTCCGCTGTGCTTTCATGTCCATAGCGTTTAGCGAACTTTCGGATTACCAGCTTGCACGGGGGCTGAGGGGGCAGCGCGGGAACGAAGTCTCACCTCTTCGGGTAGTCCCGCCCTTCGGTCTCCCATCGCTGTGCCGCTTACTTTTTCATCTCGTCCTTGGCCATGGCGTCGCGAGTGGCAGTGATGCCGATGTATCAGGGCGGCTGATTTGTGCTCAGCTGCCGCCGAACCAGTTGTACCCCTGGTCTTCCCAATAGCCGCCGGGGTAGGTGTTAGTGACGAAAATCGCCTGGATGTGCTTCGGATTCTTGTAGCCGAGCTTGGTCGGCATACGCAGCTTCATCGGAAAACCGTAGCGCGGCGGCAGCGGCTGGCCGTCGTAGCTCAATGTCAGCAGCGTCTGCGGGTGCAGTGCGGTCGGCATGTCGATGCTGGTGTAATAGTCGTCGGCGCACTTGAAGCCGATGTACTTGGCGCTCGTGTCCGCGCCGACGCGGGAGAGGAAGCTGGCGAAGCTCACGCCGCCCCACTTGCCGATGGCGCTCCAGCCTTCGACGCAGATGTGGCGCGTGACCTGGTCGGTCTGCGGCAGCGCCTGCAGTTCGGCCAGCGTCCAGGCGCGCCTGTCGGCCACCATGCCGGTGACCTCGAGCCGGTAGCTGTCCGCATCGACCTGCCGTATCTCGTCCTCGCCGTAGTAGGCATTGAACGGGAACGGCCGCGTGATCATCGACTCGGGATAGGTCGGCGCCAGCAGGTTGGGATCGAACAGCCACCCCTGCACCTTGTCGTCGAAGCGCGAGACGCTCATCAGCGCATCCTCGACACTGTCCTCGTCGACGATCGCGCAACCGGTCAAAAGCGACAGGCCGCCAAGCGTGAGCGAACGCTGCAGGAACCGGCGGCGGGATGGCTGCTCGATGCGGCGCAGCGCGTCCTTCACCACGGCGTCGCCGTCGATCGCGACCAGTCGGGGGGATTTCTTGATCATCAGAGTGACTCCTCAGCGGCCGCGGATCATGGTCAACAATGTGCGCGGCACCAGCGCGACCATTGCCAGATGCACCGTGACGAAAGCAACCAGCGCGGCCATGACGAAGAAATGCACGCGGCGCGCCGCCTCGTAGCCGCCCAGCAGCTCGCGCAGCAGCGGAAACTGCACCGATTTCCACAGCACCAGGCCCGACAGCACGAGCAGCACCGCGTCGACCATCACGAACAGGTAGGCCGCGCGTTGCACCGCGTTGTACTGGCGCGGGTCCGCATGCGACAGATGACCGCGCAATGCGGCGAGCAGGTCGGCGACGATGGCGCGTGGCGACAACGGGAAGAACTTGGCCCGCAGCCGCCCGGTGCCGGCGTTGCACAGCAGATACAGGAGGCCGTTGGCGGCGAGCAGCCACATCGCCGCGAAGTGCCACTGAATCGCGCCACCGAGCCAACCGCCCAGCGTGATCGCCTTGGCGAACTTGAAGTCGAAGAAGGGCGCCGCGTTGTAGATGCGCCAGCCGCTCATCGCGAGAATCACCACCGCGGCCGCATTGAGCCAGTGCGTCGCGCGCAGCCAGGCTGGGTGGATGGGCCGGATAGTGTCAGTCATGGAAAACGCCTTTCAATCAGAACTCAAGACCCTGCGCACTGCTGCGCGCGTCGCAGGCCGCGAAAGCGGTTACCGGCACAGTTGCCGCGGAGGCGGCGACGAGCATGCAAAGGGCGAATCCACGCGAATTCATGAGTAAAGCGCCTTTCAGGTAGTGGACCGGCGGCGCATTGCGCACCGGGAACAGCGCATTTGATGCGCTCTGTGAGCTAGTTCGCCCGCAAGTGGCGAATGGTTACACGCTCGTCCAAAATCGCCAGATGCCGCCTGGGCTACCAGCGCAGCAGCCGCGGCCCGATGGCCGCCCCGGCAGCGGTGGGGATCAGCATGCCGAGCAGGTACCAGGTCGCGAGGAACGGCGCTTCCATTTCCGGGCAGTGGAGCGCGTAGATCAGCGCGCCTGCAGCCCCCGCCAACAAGCCGGCGGCCGCGCCGGCCAGCGCTAGCCGCGTCGGCGCGAGTCCCTTCATCGCCCACATCGCCGCCGCGAACACCGGCAGCGACAACAACGCGATGAACAGCGGGCACGCATTCCAGGTGCCGCCGAAAATCAGTTCCTCGCGTTCGCCGGCGGCGGCGGTCAAGAGGACGAATGCGGCGAGCAGCCACATCGCGAGCACCGGCGCGGCGAGCGCTGCACTCACCTGCCCGAGCTGCACGCCCGGCCGCGACAATCGCGCCGCCGCGTACAGCGCCGCTGCTGCAAGGCAGGCGGGAAAGGCGAGTTTCATCCAGAACATCGGCAGCCGCGCCGCCTCGGCCAGGTCCGGACGCACGCCGAGCAGGATCGCCATCAGCAGCGTCGCGCCGAAGGCGCCCCAGCCGAGCGCGGTCGCGTAGCGTCGCGCCGTCGCCCCCGGCTCCACCGGTCCCGCGCCGGCCGCGAGCAGCGTCACCAAGTCATCGGTTTTCATGTGCCGCCACCTCTTATCATTGCCGCCAGCGCCTTCAGCCCGCGGTGCACGCCCACCTTCACCGCCGACTCGGACATGCCGGTGGCGCGCGCGGTCTCGACTACGGACAGTCCCTCCAGTTTCATGTATTGGATCGGCAGGCGCTGCCGCTCCGGCAATCGTTGGAGCAGCTTCGCCACGTCGCGCCGCGCGTCGGCCGCCTCCGTGTCGGAGGCGGCGAACACGGCGAGTTCGTCGTCGAGCGGGTCGTTCATCGCCTCGCGGCCCGCGCGCCGGCGCAGCAGGTCCACCAGCTTGTAGCGCGCGATCGCGTGGACCCACGCCGTCAGCGGCTGGTCGGCCTCGTAAGTGTGGCGTTGGTTGTGCACCGCCAGCAGCGTTTCCTGCACCAGATCCTCCACGTCATCAGGCAGCCAGGCGAGCCGCTTCCTCAGAAAAGCGCGCAAATGCGCGCTCAGTTCCTTGAGGAAAGCGTGATACGCCGCGCTGTCGCCGGCGAGCCCACGGACCATCAGCTCGCGCAAACGGTCTTCGGTCGCGCTCACGCTGCCTTCCATTTGTATTCGTCGCATCGGCGCATCGGGTTACAGCCAGGCGCAAAAAAATCGGCTAGGAACGAATTGTGCACCAGGCTGTAACCTGCCGCCAATTTCCAGCGAACTACCTTGCACGCCACCTGCTCCAGTGCCATTCCGGCCCGGCGCACGCGGCGACTCAACCACTCATAGACAGGAGACCAAACCATGAACATCCGTTCCCTCGCTTTTTCCGCCCTTACCCTTGCCGCGATGGCCAGCGGCGCCGCCCAGGCCGCCGACGACATGAAGAAAGACGGCATGAAGTCCGAAATGGAAAAGTGCTACGGCGTTTCGATGGCGGGCAAGAACGACTGCGCCGCCGGCCCCGGCACCACCTGCGCCGGCACCTCCAAGGCCGACTACCAGGGCAACGCCTGGAAGAACGTGCCCAAGGGCACCTGCACCAAGATCCAGACGCCAAAGGGCATGGGTTCGCTCGCGCCGATCAAGGCGTAAAACCCTAACGCAAGATAGCGCGCACTCATGACCACAGTCCTCACCGCCGGGCTCGGCCTGAAGCCGCAGCACTACGAGGCAGCTCTCTCCTGCCCGGCGGACGGGCTGTGGTTCGAGGTGCATCCGGAGAATTATCTGGTTGCGGGCGGACCGCGCCTCGCCTGGCTCGAGGCAATCCGCGCGCGCCATCCCATTTCGCTGCACGGCGTCGCGCTGTCGCTCGCCGCCGATGCGCCGCCCGACTCCACACACCTGGCGCGCCTCGCGGCGCTCGCCGAGCGGATTCAGCCCGCGTTGGTATCCGAGCACCTCGCCTGGAGCACCTGGCGCGGCGCCTACCAGCCGGACCTGCTGCCGTTTCCGCGCACGACCGAAGCGCTCCAACGCGTCACCGATAATGTCGGCCGGGCGCAGGACGCGCTCGGCCGGCGCATCGCCATCGAAAATCCCGCGCACTATCTGCACCTCGACGGCCATGCCTGGGACGAAACCGATTTCCTCGCCGAACTCGCGCGCCGCACCGGCTGCGGCCTGCTCCTGGACGTCAACAACGTCTACGTCGGCGCGCACAACCTCGGCTATTCGGCGAAGGCCTATCTCGATGCCTTTCCCGGCGACACGGTGATGGAAATACACCTCGCCGGCCACACGCCCGACCCGAAGCTGGGCCGCGCGCTGCTCGTCGATTCGCACGATGCGCCGGTCGCGCCCGAAGTCTGGGCACTGTATGAACGGCTGGTGGCGAGGATAGGCCCGCGGGCTACACTGATCGAGCGCGACGACAAGCTGCCCGAGTTCGCCGTGCTGCTGGCCGAGCGCGACCGCGCCCATGCGCTGCTGCGCGAGCCGCTGGTGGCAGTTGCATAATGACCATGCGCGCCGCCCTCACCCGCTTCCAGGACGGTTTCGCGCAGGCGCTGCTCGCGCCGGACCCGGCGGCGGCGCCCGGCCTGACACCCGAAATCGCCGCGCTCGCGCGCCAGCCCGGTTTCGCCGTCTACCGCAACACCGTCATGAAGGGCTGCATCGACGCCTTGCAGGCCAACTACCCTTCGGTTGCGCGCCTCGTCGGCGACGAATGGTTTCGCGCCGCAGCCGCGATCTTCGCGCGCGAGCACCTCCCCACGCAAGCGACGCTGTTGTACTACGGCGAGGCATTCGCCGAATTTCTTGCCCGCTTCGAGCCGGCTGTCGAACTGTCCTATTTGCCCGGCGTCGCCCGGCTCGACCGCTGCTGGACCGAGTCGCACGCCGCGCCGGACGAATCAGCGCTGGCGCCGACGGCGCTTGCCGGCCTCGCGCCCGAGGCGCTCGCGGCCACGGTGCTGCACCCGCACGCCGCGGCGCGCTGGGCCTGGTTTGCCGATCAGCCGATCTACACCATCTGGCAAAGGAACCGGGAAGCGCGAGCCGACGAGCCCGAGATCGACTGGCGCGGCGAGGGCGCGCTGCTCACGCGGCCGCGCGGCGTGGTCGAGTGGGCGCAACTCGACGCCGCCGGCTGCACCTTCCTCGATGCGTGCACCGCCGGCCTGCCGCTGGCCGAAGCCGCCGTTGCGGCAGTCGAAGCGCAAGAAGATGCAGACCTCGCACGACTGATGAAGACTTTGCTCGAAGCCGGCGCATTCGGCCGCATGAGCCGCATTCGAAACGATACACCCGAGGAGGCACAGCCATGAACAACGCCATCGCGAGCGCGAGCGTCCCCGCCGACGGCCTGCGCGGACTCTGGAACCGCGGCGCCGACACGCTCGCCGGCCTGATCAACCACGCGTCGCTCGCGTTTATCGACCGCATTGCCATCGGCGCGATTTTCTTTCTCTCCGGCCGCACCAAGGTCGAGGGCTTCCTGACTTTGACCGAGGGTGCCTACACGCTGTTTCGCGAAGAATACAAGGTGCCGCTCATCCCGCCCGAAATCGCCGCGCACCTGGCAGCCTATGCCGAGCATTTTTTTCCGCTCCTGCTGGTGCTGGGCTTGTGCACGCGGCTGTCGGCGCTGGCGCTGCTAGTCATGACCGCGGTGATCCAGATCTTCGTCTATCCGGACGCGTGGCCGACACACCTGTCCTGGGCCGGGCTGCTGCTGTATCTCGTCGCCCGCGGCGCAGGCCCGGTCTCGCTCGATCACGCGATCGGTGTAAAGTAGCGCAATCGCATGGATCATGGCCCGCAGCGCGCGCTCGCTCCGATCCGCGCGAAAAAACAAGGAGGCGATATGCCCATCAAAGCGCTGACATTGGACACCGGCGGCACCATCCTCGACTGGCATGGCGGCATCAGCCGCGCATTCGCTGCCGCGGGCGCAAGACGCAGCCTGACCGCCGACTGGCATGAGCTTACCAATGAATACCGCCGCCGCTCGCTCAAGAGCATGGTCGGGCAGGTCCATCCGGAATTCAATTTCGACGACGTGCACCGCCGGGTGCTCGACGATGTGATCGCGCATTTCCGGCTCGATGCACTCACGGCGGAGGATAGAGACGCTATCTGGCGCACCTGGCACGCACTCGACGCCTGGCCGGATTTCCCTGCCGCGCTGGCGCGGCTGCGGCGCAAGTACGTCGTATCCTCGCTTACCCTGCTGACCACCTCGCTGGTAATCGATGTGTCGAAAAAGAACGGCTTTGATTGGGACGCCATCTTCTCCTGCGAAATGATCGGCATCTACAAGACCAGGCCCGAGGCCTACCGCACCGCGGCGAAGTGGCTGCAACTCGACCCGTCGGAGATCATGATGGTCGCCTGCCACAACTTCGACCTGAACGCCGCGCGCGAATGCGGCTACAGGAGCGCCTTCGTCAAACGCCCGGCGGAATGGGGCCCGGCCGGACCACCGGATCCGACGCCCAACCCCGCGCACGACCTGATCGTGGAGACTTTCCCCGAATTGGCGGACCGTCTGGGTGCGTGAACTCCAGCGTTGGTGACGGCCGCGCGACGCGCGTGATCAGGCCGGTCCCCGCGGTTGGTGATCGCGCAGGAAAGCCTGCATGTGAAAACGCGCCTGCGCCGGCGCATAGCGGTAGTCGCGGCCGACCGGGCAGGCATGACGCGCAAGGCAGCCGAACTCCTTGCAGGCCGGTTCCGGCATGCCCGCAAGGTGGCGCGCGCAGGCGGGAACGGCGTAAGTCTTGCCGTCGAATGCATCTACCGGACAAGCGGTAAGGCAAGGTCGATCCACGCAGTTCGCGCAGGGGCTGGCGCGGAGGTCGGGTGGCGGCAGCTCGATCGCCGCGGCGAACAACAGCGCCCCGCGATAGCCGTGCCACAGGCCATAGTCCGGGTGGATCAGCAGTCCTAGCGGCGACGCGTGGCAGGCTTCGGCGCGCATGGCCCAGCCCTGAAACGGCAGATAGGGACGCTCGAACGGGAACACCGCGCGCGCTCCCAGCCGCGCGGCAAGCTCGGTCAGAACGCGCGCGGACCACTCATCCAGGGTCATCGGGCGCTCGGCGCGCGCGGCATCGAAGGCCCGCCACATCCGCGGCCCGGCATTGCCCGCAAGAACCACGGTGCGCGCAGGCGTGTCCGCCGCCGGCGACGGCATGCCATCGCCGGCGGCGGGATGAAACGCGCCGCGCGGGGTTAGTCCCGCGTCCTGCAAAGACTGCTCGATTTCGCCCAGGTTCATGCAAGCCTCCACGCGGCCATGTTTGCTTCGATGGTTGCCGATCGCGGCGCGCCGCGCCCGCTCATGATCGCAGAATTTGCGCCAAGGTAGTCCTTGAGGCACCCCGGCAAGCAGCATACACTTGCCTTATGGCGCCTTGCAGCTCGCCAGTATGCATTCACCCAGGGAGACTGATATGCCAGAAACCTTTCCTAGCGCAGCACCCGATTCGCAAAACGGAACCTTCCACGCCGAGGGGCGCACGGTCGATGCCGGCCGCGGTTGGGACTGGATAGTCGAAGCCTTCGCCCTGTTCCGCAAGCAGCCGGGCATGTGGATTTTGATCGTGCTCCTCGCCGGCATCCTGTTCGTCGCCATCGGCATGATCCCGGTTCTGGGTTCTCTCGCCAGCGCGCTGCTGTTTCCCATCTTCGGCGCCGGCCTGATGCTCGGCTGCAAGGCGCTGGACCAGGGCGGCACGCTGGAGCTCGCCCATCTGTTCGCCGGCTTCAAGGAGAAGACCGGCAACCTGGTGATGGTCGGCGTGTTCAACCTGATCGGCTGGGTGATCATGGCCGTGGCGGTCTTCGCCGTGATCGGCGGCGGCGTGTTCATGGGCATGATGCGCGGCGGCCTGCCGGGCGCGGGCATATCCATCGCGTCGATGCTGATCGCCCTGCTGCTGGTCGCGGGCCTGTTGGTGCCGGTGTCCATGGCGATCTGGTTTGCACCCGCGCTGATCGTTTTGCACGACCTGGCGCCGGTGGCCGCGCTCAAGGCGAGCTTCTTCGCCTGCCTCAGGAACTGGATACCATTCCTGGTCTACGGCGTAATACTGCTGGTGCTGTGCCTGGTCGCCGCGATCCCGCTCGGCCTGGGTTACCTGGTTCTCGTCCCGGTGCTGGCCGCGTCGGTGTATACCGCCTACCGCGACATTTTCCGCGCCGGCTGAGAAGCCGTACGCTCCCCCGCATCACCAAAGCGCAAGCGCTTCCGGCGCTGCCGGTATTCGATTGCGGTAAGCTAGGCGCCGCAACCCGTAAGAACAAACCGATCTCGCAGAAGGCACAAGAAACGTGAACACGACACCACCCAGGCTCCGCCTTGGCATTCCAAAAGGCAGCCTGCAGGAAACCACGCAAAAACTTTTCATTCGCGCCGGCTACGACCTGCGCATCTCCGGCCGCTCGTATTACCCCGACATCGACGACCCGGAGATCGAGTGCATCCTGATCCGGCCGCAGGAGATGGCCCGTTACGTCGGCCAGGGGATACTCGACTGCGCCATCACCGGACTCGACTGGATCCTGGAGAACGACGCCGACGTGGCCGATATCGCCGACCTGCGCGCCCCGTGGCCGAACTACGGGCCGGTGCGCTGGGTGATGGCATCCAAGGACGACTCCCCGTTCCACAGCGTGAAGGACCTCGAGGGCCGCCGCATCGCCACCGAGGCGGTGGGCATGACCAGGCGCTTCCTGGCGCAGCACGGCGTGCAGGCGAATGTCGAGTTCTCCTGGGGTGCGACCGAAGTCAAGCCTCCGATACTGGCGGACGCCATCGTGGATGTGTCCGAAACGGGCGCTTCGCTGCGGGCCAACAACCTCAAGATCATGCACGTGGTGCTGGAGAGCACGCCGCGCTTCATCGCCTGCCACGACTCGCTCAAGGACGGCTGGAAAAGCGCGAAAATCGAGTGCCTGCTGATGCTGTTGAAAGGCGCGATAGCCGCGGCGACGCGCGTGCTGCTGTCGATGAACCTGCCGCGGGAGAAAGTGGATGCGGTGCTGAAGCTTCTGCCGGCGCTGGCGACGCCTACGGTTTCCACGCTGTCCGACCCGGACTGGGTCGAACTATCCACCGTGGTCGAGGAGAAAAAAGTGCGCGAACTGATTCCCCGGCTCTACGCCGCAGGCGCGCGCGGCATTATCGAACTGCCGCTGAACAAAATCGTCGAATAGGCCTGATCGAGCGCCGGGTGAAACCGCGCGGCGGGGCCGCGCGCCGCCGTGGCACAGGGCGCAACGCGAAGTCGAAGCCATGCCCGGCGCGGCAGGCGTGGGCGAACTGCACCGCAGGATCGAGCGCGCGCTCGCCGCACTCCCCAACCCATCGGGAAAACGCGCATGAGCGCCAAACGCCAATACTGGATCCTGGTCATTTCCGCTGCCCTGATACTCGCGGTGACCATGGGCATACGCAACGCACTCGGCCTGTTCGTGTCGCCGCTCAATACGTCCACCGGCCTCGGCATCGTCACGGTGAGCTTCGCGCTCGCCGTGGGCCAGTTCGTATGGGGCGCGGCCCAGCCCATCTTCGGCGCGCTGGCCGATCGAGTCGGCTCGGTCAGGATCATTGCCCTGGGCGCGGTACTGCTCGCGCTGGGGCTGGCGGTCACGCCGTTCATGCATTCGAGCCTCGGCCTGATTTTTTTCCTGGGAGTCGTATCCGCGGCCGGGGCGGGCGGCGGCAGCTTTTCGATCCTCATCGGCGCCGCGGCGCAACGCCTGCCGGCGGAACGCCGCGCCTTTGCCTCGGGCTTCATCAACGCCGGCGGATCCTTCGGCCAGTTCGTGTTCGCGCCCCTGGCGCAGGCGCTGATCACGGCCTTTGGCTGGGTCACGGCGCTGCTGACGCTGGCCGCCTCCGCCCTGCTCACCATTCCGCTGGCGCTGCCGCTGCGCGACAAACACAGCGGAGGCCCAACGGTGCATATGGGCGGCATCAGCCTGTCCGAACAGACGCTGCTCGCCTTCAAGGACCGAAGCTACTGGTGCCTGCATGCGGGGTTTTTCACCTGCGGCTTCCACATCGCCTTCCTCGTGACCCACCTGCCGGGCGAAGTGGCCCTGTGCGGGCTCCCCGCCTCGGTGTCGGCGGCGTCGCTTGCGCTCATCGGCCTGGCCAACATCGCCGGCAGCCTCGGCGTAGGCTGGCTGGCACAGACGCATCGCATGAAAATCCTGTTGGTCTGGGTCTACGGCATCCGCGCCGTGGCGATCGCGTTCTACCTGATGGCACCGCGAACCTCGCTCACGTTCTACGTTTTTGCGATCGTGCTCGGACTCAGCTGGCTCGCCACGGTACCCCCGACCGCGGGCCTGGTGGGCAAGCTGTTCGGCACGCGCTATCTCGCCACCCTGTTCGGGCTGACGCTGCTGTCGCACCAGATCGGCGGCTTCTTCGGCGCCTGGCTGGGAGGGCTGGCGGTCGCCACGAGCGGCAACTACGACTGGATGTGGTATGCGGACATCGCGCTCGCGCTCGCTGCCGCACTGGTCAATCTGCCGATACGCGAAGCGCAGCCGAAACTCGCTGTCGCGGCGGCGTGAGCGCGGGACCCGCCGCGGCTTAGGGCACGCGGGCAGAACAATTTCGATCGAGGGCGAACGCATGAGCGGAAAAAAAGCGATCCTGGTGGTGGGCGCGGGCGACGCGAGCGGCGGCGCGATCGCGCGGCGTTTCGCCCGCGAAGGCTACATCGCCTGCGTCACACGGCGGCATGCGGACAAGCTCGCGCCGCTGGTGGCGCGGATCGAGGCCGCGGGCGGCGCCGCGCATGCCTTCGGCTCCGATGCGCGCAAGGAGGACGAGGAGTCTTTGACAGCGGGTGCAGAGGTAGAGGATACTTTGGCGCATGCGGTTGAATTTCCTATCCCCGTTATCACCCGCAAGATCCGGAGCGCGGGTCCGCATCAGGCTCGGCCTGCAGGACTGCCTGTACCTGGGTAATCTCAACGCCGAGCGTGGCGAACTAATCAAGCACCATGGCGACAACGCCATGGAGTACCCCGAATAGGCGCGCATGCCGATCCTCTCGGTTTTCTTTGGCATCATCGTGCGCATGTGGCATGACGATCATCCGCCGCCGCACGTTCATGTCGAATACCAGGGTTTCGAAGCCTTCGTCGAAATTCGGACTGGGGAAATCAGCGAGGGGCGATTGCCTAAGAAAGCAGCCGCCATCGTCAAGGAATGGTGCTTGCGACACCAAGGGGAGTTGTTGGCCAATTGGGAACATGCACAACGGTTCGAACCATTGGAACGCATTCCAGGAGCAGATCAAGATGATTAAGGTAATCGAAGCGCGTTATTGCGGCGATTTTCAGGTTTCGCTGACGTTTTCTGACGGTGTAGAGGGCCTACTTAACGGCCGAGAGCTTTTGCAGCGCAACGGCCCCTTAATTGATGCATTGCGCGATGAATCCTTTTTCCGCCGCGTATTTATTGACGCCGGGGCAATATGTTGGCCGAACGGACTCGAGCTTTCTCCGACGAAGCTACGTGAAACCTGTGTCGCACCCGAAACGGCATGATCGGCATACGTTTCACCCCATCACGCGTTATCCTGCCAGCGCTGCAAAGCAAGCACGCTTCTTCCGCCGTCTAGCAGACTGTCGTGGGTGGCGTCGCCGGCTTTTCGGCTGCTCCCGCCCCGGCGAGGGCTGGGATGAGGGGGGCGTTCTCTCGCCCATTTGCGGGGGTTTCCTCCCTCGTCCCCCGGAAACGAGGGGTTGGGGTAAGGGGAAAGTTGGGCATGCACTTTGACGATTCTCGATAAAACAAGGAGGCGCGATGGGAAAACAATCGAGTTCTACTTCGATTTCGGCAGTCCGTACTCCTACCTCGCGTACAAGGCGCTGGCCGGATAGGCGGGCTGTTGAAAAGGGCTCTGCCCCGGCCGCCATTGCCTTGACAACACTTGCCCAGGCAATTGGCATCGGTCTCCCGTTCCGGACGCCGCTCTGCGATGCAGCCCTTCTACGCCATCGAGGCCTTCCGCCCCAGCCAGGGAGTCGGCGCCTTCATTGGCCGCGCCCGAGCGCATGGCCTCCGCGACCGGGACGCAGAACTTCCTGCGCACCATGTGCGGCAGCTTCGGCACCTCGCTCTCGATCGCGCTGTGGACCCGGCGCGAATCGGTGCACCGCGCGCAACTCAGCGAGCACATCAGCATCCATGCGCCGCAGACCGCCGAGTTTTCCGAGCGTCTCGGTGCCGCCGGCATGCCGCCCGATCAGGTCCATGCGGTGTTCGATCGGATACTCGCCGGACAGGCCAACATGCTCGCCACCAACGACGTTTTCTGGCTGTCCGGCTGGCTGCTGATCATTCTGATACCGGTGATCTGGCTGGCGCGGCCGCCGTTCGGCCGGGCTAGCGCGGCCCTGGTCGAGTAATCCAGCTCGACCGTCGCGGCCCTGACAGCCCGTCCGGCGCCTTATCCGGCATAATGCACATTTCTGGCTACCTCGAAGGCGAACCCCATGACTGCCCCTGCTACCCCTCCCGGCCCTGAGTCCACATCGGTAAGAGAACTCGCGACCCGGATTTATGTCGAATTGGTCGGCCGCGTCATGCTCACTACCGAGCAGACCAAGCCCAACCCCGTGGACCTGGCCAAGTTCTGCTACAAATTGGCCGAGGCGTTTCAGAGTATCGAGGTAGACGCCCATAAGGATGCCGTCGCGAAGATGGCGAAGTACGACGTCAAGGTCGATGACATGACCAGCTGGAAGAAATAGTCCGGCGCGGTCGCCTTAAGCATCAACGACAGCGCCGGCTGCCCGCGCATCGTGCGCCAGCCAGCCTTGGGCAATCGAACATACACAGGGGGAACGCGATACAAACACTCACGACCAGAATATTCAAACCGATCGCGCTTGCGGGTGCTCCCGCTTCCAAGCTACTTGGTCGCGTTCTGTCGCTTCAGCGCATGCTTCCAGCCGAGCAGTCGCGCATCGGCGGTGACGAGCGTGGCCTTGTGCATCACCGCGGTGGCGGCGATGAAGCGGTCGGCGGGGTCTTTGTGCAAACCTTCCAGTTGGACGGCGAGCGTGGCGATGTAGCCGTCTATGGGAAGTTCGATCACACCGGTTGCCAACAGTATGTTCCGCATCTCGGCCGGCGCGGCGGCAAGCATTACGCGCTTTCTGGCGTGGATCATGGCGAGTTCCCAGAAGCTGATCGCCGAGACGGCCAACCGTCCTTGGGCCCAAGCCTCGCGCGCAAGGACGCTGCTTCTCTTGCCCAGCTGCCCGCTCTCGGTCGCGAGCCAGATCAGCGCATGGGTGTCGAGCAGAATCACTTGAACGCTTCCCACTCGACGTCGATCGGCGAAATGATATCTCCCTTGATCTCGATCATGCCTTTCCAGCTCCCGAAAGGCGATTGGCCCGGTTTACCGGCATGCGGGCGCAGTTCGGCAACCGGCTTGCCGTTCTTGGTGATCAGCACCCCCTCACCGGTGCTCGCGACCTCGTCCATCAGCGCGAGGCACTTGGCTTTGAATTCCGACGCTTTGACGACTTGCATGACGGGCTCCAATCGATATGACCATGGACATGACCATAGTCATTATAGGCCTGTGCGCATCGCCAAGCAATCCGCGCTCATCGCCAATCCGCAAGCCTGCCGGGTGTCACCGTGAAACGCCAGAATCCCAGCGTCTGCACGCGGCGCAGGAGATTCGCGGGATTCCTCCCTCGGCTTGACAGACCCTGACAGCATTGCGCGTGCGAACAAAACTCAAGCAAACCACTTCACCACCTCAAACCGCTTGCCGCCCTTCAAGCGATAGACGCCGAAGTCGCGCAGGTCCACCGTCAATATGGCGCGACAGGCTGACCGCTCGGCCAGCCAAACGAGCGCTGCATCGGCGAAGTCGATGTCGCGGTCGGCGTACTTGCCAATAATTGCCGCAATGTCACCGTACGCGGCAGTTGGAAGCTCCAGGGTTTTGAGCCGCCCGGATTGCACCAGGTCGAGAAGCTTGAGCTTGGCGCGGGCGTCGAGAAAAAAGCTGGTTTCGACCACCACTGGGGAGACCGTCAGCAGGGGCCCGGCATGGCGCCGGAAAAAGCCGCTCGCCGCGTTGTGCAACGGGTCGGCGCGCCGCCCGAGCGCAACCAGGAAGCCGGTGTCAACGAGCAGCCTGGCCGCACTAGCCTTTGCCACGGAAGCGCTCGCGCAAGAGGCGCTTGGTATGGCGTGCCACGTCTCCGGAGGTCGTGTCGCAGCCGATGAACGGATGGTCCAGGTCGACCTTGCCCTTGGCAGGGGTCCGCAGCAACTGTTCCAGTGCGCGCTTCACGGCTTCGCTCTTGCTGACGCCGTGAGCGACGCAATATTCGGCGAGGTCCTGCTCCACGCGCTCGGGCAGGCGCACGGTCAGGGTCATGGCAATATCCTTGGTGTAATACGCAATATCTATGAGTGTATTACAAACCGGCTCACGCCGCCAGCCTTCCTGCTCTTTTCGCGCCTCTGGCCGATGGCGACGCTTTGGCGCTGATTCAGCGCTGCCGGGCGTTGCGCTGAGAATAAATTGCGCCTGCGCTCGTCCGATTGCAATGCGGGTTATGTCAAAATGCCGCGTATAACGGTTTGGCAAGCAACACGGGATTCAGGGCGATGAATTTATTTTGGAAAAAGCGGGGTTGATATGAAACGATATGATGACCTTGTTGCCGACGCGCTTACGCGCGTGAAGGAAATCATGCCGTGGAATCTGAGCAAGCGCCTCGCCGCGGGCGATGCACCCGTGCTGCTCGACGTGCGCGAACCGGCGGAATTCGCCCTGCTGCGCATTCCGGGCTCGATCAACGTGCCGCGCGGCGTGCTGGAGCAATCCTGCGAATGGGATTACGACGAGACCGTGCCGCTGCTGGCCGCTGGGTGTGAACGGGAGATCGTGGTGATCTGCCGTTCCGGCAAGCGATCGGCGCTCGCCGCCGACGTGATGCAGCAGATGGGCTACACCAACGTGGTCTCGCTCAAGAACGGCGTGCGCGGCTGGAATGATTTCGAGCAGCCGCTGGTGGATGAAACGGGCAACCCGGTGGATGGCGATAGAGCGGATGAGCAGATTGCGCCGCATTTGCGCCTGAAGCAGCGCAAACCGAAAGTCTCTTGATTAGCTGTAGCTAAAGAGGAAATTCAATCCTGCTCTTTTCGCGCCCCTGGCCGATGGCGAGGGGCTGGCGCTGATTCAGCGCTGCCGGGCATTGCGCTGAGAGCATGTTGCGCCTGCGTTCGGCCGATTGCAATGCCGGTTTATGGCGGCCTTGCCCCCCGCTCCGGCTTGGTCCGGCGAGACTCAGTTCGGCCAGAGCTTCGCCGCGTCGGCGCTGTCGCGGATTTTCTTCGCTACTTTCTTGAACCCCGCCGAGCTCGGGTGCATTTCGTCGTGCCACAGGCTCACGTCCGGCCTGCCGCCCTTGGACAGGGTCTTGCGCGTGTCGGCGACGAGGAACTGGGTCGAGCTGATCTTGGCCATTTCGTCGTAGAAACTGTCCAGCAGCCCGGCTGCGATGTCTTCCTGTTCCGCCGTATCGGCAATTTCCTTGGTCTCAAGGTGCACCGCGATCCACCCCTTGGTGAACGGGCGGCCGAAAATGTTGGTGCCGAGTTTGCGCGGAGTGAGATAGCTGTAGACGTGGGTGATGACGGGCGTGTCCTTGTTGAGCGCGTACTTGTCGCGCATTTTAAGGAAGGCCTCGTAGTCCCTGCGTATCGTGCCAAGCACGTCATAGTAGGACTGGTTGAGGAGCTGGCGACCATAGCCGGGGTTGCTGGCTTTGGCATCGACGTAGCCGAGAATCTCCGGCCCGACGATGTCGTTGCCCGCGACGCTCAGCACGACCAGGTCGAACTTGTCGCCGAATTTCTTGCTGCTCAGCAGCCGCTCCATGGTGTCGAACTGGTCCGAGCCGGACCGAAGCACGCGGCTGACCGTGTCGCCAGGCTGCGCGAGGTTGAGGATATTGAAGCCCCCATTGCCGAGGTCCTCGAACTGCCCGGTGAGGTTCCAGATCTGTGGGTGCGAAACCCAGGAATCGCCCTCTACCAGGATCTTCTTGTTGTCGGGAAACTGGGCCACCAGGTCCCAGAACGCACGGGTGTCGTTTGCGTATGGCATGTTGCTCTCCCTGTTGTGACTCCCGCACCATTCTGCGCCCGCGGTGTCCGCGGTTCCATCCCGCAAATGCGGCATGCGGCTTCCATCATATATGTTTGAAGGTGTCTGCATCAGTATCTACGAAACGATATTTTGGTATCCGCCATCGCAGAACCAAGCAGAATCAGATAGGCACCGATACATAGCCGCTTGCCATGAATTCCTTACAACGTGTCTTCGATAGGGCCGCCGCACCTACGAGCACAGCCTGTCCTTCGGCGAATGGCCCTACCCCCGCAAGCTCTGCTGGATTTTTTCCCGCTCGAACCTGAACGTATCCCGCAACGACGTCTTGGTCACGGCATAGAGCCCGCCGGAGGTAGCGAAGGAGATCGAGGAACGCGGACTAAGCCGCATCTGGCTGGTGGGCGAAGGCGAACTGGCCGGCGCGTTCCGCGAGCACGGGCTGATCACGGAGTACACCGTGCCGGTGATTGCCGTGACACTCGGCGCAGGCGTGCCGCTTTTGCCGGCAAGGGATCGCTGGAGCAGCTCAGGCTCGTCGATTCGCGTTCGTATCCGAACGGGATCGTGCAGTTGCGGTATCTGCCTGGCTGAGGCTCCCCTCACCCCAACCATCTCCCCGCAAGCGGGGAGATGGAGCGAATCGAGCCAGGAATTCGCAGGGCAATCGGTCCGAGAACCGCGCCAGCATTGCGTCTCCGGCCCATTTCTGTGGATCGAATATAATCACGGCTACCGCCACCCCAAGGACATCGCGTGCCGCCGATCATCTCGGTAAAAAATCTCACCAAGACCTACGCCTCCGGCTTCCACGCGCTCAAGAACATCGACCTCGACATCCGCCGCGGCGAAATCTTCGCCCTCCTCGGCCCGAACGGCGCCGGCAAGACGACGCTGATCAACGTGATTTGCGGGATCGTCAATCCGACGAGCGGCACTATCCTGGCCGACGGCCACGACATCATTTCCGACTACCGCGCCGCAAGATCCAAGATCGGCCTGGTGCCGCAGGAGCTGACCACCGACGCCTTCGAAAGCGTATGGGCCACCGTGAACTTCAGCCGCGGCCTGTTCGGCAAGCCGCGCGACACCGCCCTCACCGAGAAGCTGCTGCGCGAGCTCTCGCTGTGGGACAAGAAGGACAACAAGATCATGACGCTTTCGGGCGGCATGAAGCGCCGGGTGATGATCGCCAAGGCCCTGTCGCACGAACCGCAGATCCTGTTCCTCGACGAACCCAGCGCCGGCGTGGACGTCGAACTGCGCCGCGACATGTGGGAGATGGTGCGCGGCCTGCGCGCAAGCGGCGTGACCATCATCCTCACCACGCACTACATCGAGGAGGCCGAGCAGATGGCCGACCGCATCGGGGTGATCAGCAAGGGTGAGCTGATCCTGGTGGAGGACAAGGCCGTGCTGATGCAAAAACTCGGCAAGAAGCAGTTGACGCTGCAGTTGAAGAGTCCGCTGGCGCGCATTCCCGACGAACTCGCCGGCAACGCGCTGGAGCTCTCGGCCGACGGCAAGGAGCTGGTCTACACCTTCGACACCCAGGGCGAAGACACGGGGATCGAGGCGCTCCTGCGGCGGCTGGGCGAGCACGGCATCGACTTCAAGGACCTGCAGTCGAGCGAAAGTTCGCTGGAGGACATCTTCGTCAGCCTGGTGAGGGCACGGCCATGAATCTTTACGCCATTCGCGCCATCTACCGTTTCGAGATGGCGCGCACCTTTCGCACGCTGATGCAGAGCATCGCCTCGCCGGTGCTCTCCACCTCGCTTTACTTCGTGGTGTTCGGCGCGGCGATCGGCTCGCGCATGGGGGACATCGACGGCGTCAGCTACGGCGCCTTCATCATTCCCGGCCTGATCATGCTGGCGCTGCTGAACGAGAGCATCTCCAACGCCTCCTTCGGCATCTACATACCGAAGTGGACGGGCACGATTTACGAGCTGCTTTCCGCGCCGGTGTCCTTCATCGAGGTCGTCATCGGCTACGTCGGCGCCGCGGCCACCAAGTCGGTGATGCTGGGCGCGCTGATCCTGGCGACGGCGCGCCTGTTCGTCGATTACCAGATCGCGCATCCGCTGTGGATGATTCTCTTTCTTGCGCTCACCGCCGTGACCTTCAGCCTGTTCGGTTTCATCATCGGCATCTGGGCCGACGGCTTCGAAAAACTGCAGATCGTGCCGCTGATGATCGTCACGCCGCTCACCTTTCTTGGCGGCAGCTTCTACTCGATCAGCATGCTGCCGCCGCTGTGGCAGAAAATCACGCTGTTCAACCCCGTGGTGTACCTGATCAGCGGCTTCCGCTGGAGCTTCTACGGCATCGCCGACGTCAGCGTGGCCATGAGCGTGGGCATGACCCTGGTGTTCATGCTCGTGTGCCTTGCGGCCGTGTGGTGGATCTTCAGGACCGGCTACCGGCTGAAGACCTGAGGGCGTCCCGGCGGGCGCTGCGCGGGCGATAGAGCCCGCCGCCCGTTACGCACGCCGGATGCGGCTGCCCTCGACCACGCCCCAGCCCGTCGCTTTCAGCGCGGGGTCGATGTGCTCGGCGCGGGTCTCGGTTTCATTGCGCGGCTCGGCCTTGAGTTGGCCGATGCGCACCAGGTTATCCAGCGCGGGCAGGCTCATGGGCATCTCCCACCAATGGAAGGATGGGCTGCGCCAGGACACGATTGACGAACGAATCGGGTTCGGCGCGGCGACGCTCGAATTCAGCGCTCGTGTAGCAGGTCGGATTGATCTTGCGGCCCAGTTGCGCTTCCAGCGGCACCAGCAATTCCAATACCTTGCCCAGCGGCAGATTCTCTCCGATCAGCATCAGGTCGATGTCGCTTTGCGCCGTGTCGGTCTGTTTGGCCAGGGAACCATAAACCCATGCGGCTTGCAGATCGGGGACGAGCGGCCGCAGCGCGTCGCGCAACATGGGTTCAACCCCCAGCGTCTTGCGCGACAGGCCGACCAGCTCGCCGTAAACCGGGCTTTGCGCGTTTGCCTGGAAGCGGCGCAAGTTGCCGACCCGCTCCGAACGCACCAGTCCCGCCTCGACCAGCCGCTTCAGTTCCCGTTGCAGGGAGGCACTGCCCAAGCCGGTGAGGCGACGCAATTCGCTCAGATGAAACTTGCGCTCGGGCTGACCGAACAACCACCGGAAGACGCGGGATTGGCTGTCGGAAAAGAGGGCGGAAGCGATTGACATGGCCAGATATTAGCATGATTGTGCCATTTTTTGGCATGAATGTGCAGGGCGGCGCGAATATTATGTAAGACATTGATTTTATTTAAACCCGTCTGCGTCCCGTTCTGCGGGCGGGGGCAAAGTAATGCGCTTACGCGCCGCGTTTTTTCAATGCCTCCAGCATCGGCGTGATCAAATCCATCGGCACCGGGAACACGATGGTCGAGGCCTTGTCCCCGGCGATGTTGCTCAAGGTCTGCAGGTAGCGCAACTGCATCGCCTCGGGCTGCCGCGACAACACCTGCGCCGCCTGCAGGAGTTTCTCCGACGCCTGCAGCTCGCCCTCGGCATGAATAACCTTGGCGCGGCGCTCGCGCTCGGCTTCCGCCTGGCGCGCGATGGCGCGCACCATCGACTCGTTCAGGTCCACATGCTTGATCTCGACGGTGGACACCTTGATGCCCCAGGCGTCGGTCTGGGTGTCGAGCGTTTTCTGGATGTCGAGGTTAAGCTTCTCGCGCTCGGCGAGCAGCACGTCCAGCTCGTGTTTTCCCAGCACCGCGCGCAGCGTGGTCTGGGCGAGCTGGCTGGTCGCGGCGAGGAAGTCGACCACCTGGATGATCGCCTTCTGCGGGTCGACCACGCGGAAATACACCACCGCGTTCACCTTGACCGAGACGTTGTCGCGCGTGATCACGTCCTGCGGCGGCACGTCGAACACCACGGTGCGCAGGTCCACCCGCACCATCTGCTGCACCACCGGGATCAGAAAGATCAGCCCCGGCCCCTTCACCATCCAGAAGCGCCCCAGCTGGAACACCACGCCACGCTCGTACTCGCGCAGGATGCGCAGCGACCACGCCAGCAAGGCCACGACGAGGATGACCACACCTAAGCCGAAATTGAGCACCATGATTCAACCTCCTTGGGAAACTCTGATCGAGGGTTTGTCCTTATCGGAGTTTCCTCCGAATTGGAGAACATGCAACAGGGCATCGCCCGTCCTGGTTTACCGATCTCCCTGGTCGGGCTCGGGAACGACATCCAGCACCAGGCCGTCCATCGCCGCGATACGCACGCGCTGGCCCGCCTTGAGCGGCATGGCGGCGCGCACGCGCCAGGTTTCGCTATGGACGCGGGCCCAACCTTCCTGCTCGAAATCTTCCAGCACTTCACCCGCGGAGCCGATCAGCTCCTCGCGCCCGCTCACCACCGGTCGGCGGCGCGCCTTGAGCGCCACCCCGATCATCAGCATCAGGAATGCGGCGCTGGCCGCGGCGAAGCCGCCGATCAGCGCGAACGGGATGCCGTAGCCGGGGATATCGGTGTCGATCAGGATCACCGAACCGACGACGAAGGCGATCACCCCGCCGATGCCGAGCGAGCCGTAGGCGGGGAAAAACGCCTCGCCCACCATGAACCCGATGCCGAGCAGAATCAGGGCGAGCCCGGCGTAGTTCACGGGCAGCATCTGGAATGCGTACAGTGCGATCAGCACGCAGATTGCGCCGACCACGCCCGGCAACACCATGCCCGGATTGTAAAACTCGAACACAATGGCGTAAATACCGAGCAGGACCAGGATGTAGGCGATGCTCGGGTCGGTGATGACCGAGAGAAAGCGGTTGCGCCAGTCGGGTTCGAACGCGGTGACGACCGCCCCGGCGGTGTCGAGCACACGCTCGGTTCCCGCGATGCCGAACTTGCGCCCATCGAGACGCTGCAACAATTGCGGCACGTCCGCGGCGACCAAATCGATGACCTTGAGCTCTAGCGCTTCAGCCGAGGACAGGCTCACCGCCTCGCGCACCGCGCGTTCCGCCCATTCGACATTGCGGCCGCGCATCTGCGCCAGTCCGCGGATGTAGGCCGCGGCATCGTGCACGTGCTTGCGCGTCATGGCGTCGGAGGAAAGCTCCCCGGCTTTCCCGCCGGCTTTGCCATCCCCGCCGTCTTTGCCCTCGCCCTCCTTGCCGCCGCCCGACGCACCGCCTCCAGACCCGCCGCCTATCTGCACCGGGGTCGCCGCGCCAAGATTGGTGGCCGGAGCCATCGCCGCGACGTGGCTGGCGTACAGAATGTAGGTGCCGGCGCTGGCGGCGCGCGCGCCGCCCGGCGCGACGAATGCGGCGACCGGCATCGGCGCGGCGAGGATATCCTTGATGATGGCGCGCATCGAGGTGTCCAGCCCGCCCGGGGTGTCCATCTGCAGCACCAGCAACTGCGCCCCCTGTGCGCGCGCGTGTTCGATACCGCGGTGCACGTAGTCGGCGGTCGCGGGCCCGATCGCGCCGTTGATCGCCAGCACCAGCACCGGCGCCGGCGCTGCCGCGAGCCACACGGGCCAGAATACGGCCATCAGGAGAATAGTGAACCGGCGCATGCAAAACTCCGTTCATCCCGCTATTTTCGAACTATAGTTCTTTTTGGCGCACCCGGCAGCGCTTCCGGTAAACTAGCGCTCCTCCAATCCGATCCCTGCACCCTGCCCCATGCGCGAACCCGCACCCAAGACCATCTATCTCAAGGACTACACCCCGCCCGCGTTCCTGATCTCGACCATCGATCTCGATGTCGATATCCGCGAAGACCACGCGCTGGTGCGCGCGACCCTGGCGCTGGCGAGAAACCCGAAGGCCGCCGATGCGCACGCGCCGTTGGTGCTCGACGGCGAGGAGATCGAGCTGGTGTCGGTGGCGCTCGACGGCTGGACGCTGGCGCCGGGGGAATACGCGCTGGCGGAGGAGAGCTTTTGCATTGCCAAGGTGCCCGAGCGCTTCACGCTGGAAACCGTATCGCGCATTCACCCAAGCCGGAACACCAGGCTCGAAGGCCTGTACGCCTCGACCAACGGTTTTTTCACGCAATGTGAGGCGCAGGGTTTCCGCCGCATTACCTGGTTCATCGACCGGCCGGACGTGATGGCGCGCTACACCAATACCATCCACGCCGACCGCGACCGCTATCCGGTGCTGCTGTCGAACGGCAATCTAGCCGCAGCGGGCGACGAGGCCAACGGACGGCACTGGGCGAAATGGAGCGATCCCTTCCCCAAGCCTTCCTATCTCTTTGCCATGGTGGCGGCGAAGCTGGAGAAGCTCGACGACAGCTTCGTCACCCGCTCCGGGCGGACGGCCAGGCTTGCCGTCTATGTCGAACCGGGCAAGCTCGACCAGTGCGGCTTCGCCATGCGCTGTCTGAAAAGCGCGATGAAATGGGACGAGGACGTGTTCGGCCTGGAACTGGACCTCGACGGCTACATGATCGTGGCCGTAGGCGATTTCAACTCCGGCGCGATGGAGAACAAGGGCCTCAACATTTTCAACACCAAGTACGTGCTCGCCCGGCCCGACACCGCCACCGACATCGACTACCAGAACATCGACCGCGTGGTGGCGCACGAGTATTTCCACAACTGGACCGGCGACCGCGTCACCTGCCGCGACTGGTTTCAGCTGTCGCTGAAGGAAGGCCTCACCGTATTCCGCGACCAGGAGTACGGCGCCGATAGGTACTCGCGCGTGGTGCAGCGCATCCAGGAGGTGCGCGGCCTGCGCGCGGCGCAGTTTCCCGAGGACGCGGGTCCGATGGCGCACCCGGTGCGCCCGGCCGCCTACATGGAGATCCGCAATTTCTACACCATGACGGTGTACGAGAAGGGCGCGGAAGTGGTGCGCATGCAGCACACGCTGCTCGGGCCGCGGGCGTTTCGCGCCGGCATGGACCTGTATTTCCGGCGCCATGACGGCCAGGCGGTGACCACCGACGATTTCGTGCAGGCGATGCAGGACGCGAGCGGCATCGACCTC
>ERZ1292630.676-Hain-H41-02um-R3-676-length-34544-cov-6_pt1 | contig 34544 bp, 25 predicted proteins | sample MGYA00564408_ERZ1292630 | MGnify/ENA primary metagenome ERZ1292630 (study PRJEB36523, sample SAMEA6512641) | groundwater metagenome | collected 2019-01-08 | study: AquaDiva: Metagenomics assemblies of 32 groundwater samples
AAAGGGATAAAAACCTTGCGCACCCGAAGTTGTTTGAGCAATACGCTGGTTGGTTTTTGTGACATAAAGAGATATGATCGCGCCTTCGTCCGGTCCACCTTCGAATTCTAGGGATATTGATCCCTGAATCACGCCGGTGACTACCTGAGGAGCGCAATTCAATACCAAAGGATGGCAGATGGCATTCAACGCGTTAAGACGTGGACCGATTGGTTTGTCTGTCTGAATGGAATCGCCCGTTGAGATAAGAACTTGTTTAATTTGAGATGGGGTGAGATGCGGCCTGACGGCTTTAATAAGACCAGCAACTCCAGTAATCATTGGAGCGGAGGCGGAGGTACCAGAGAAAAATTGGTCATAATCTCTTTGAACTTGTGGCACATCTGGCGGGAAGTTGCCCCTTCCTCTTGGAGCGGGGGCGTAAATACCCATGCCAACGGGAGCAGAGATGCCAACAAACGGACCATAGTTTGAAAAACCAGCCCTTTTATCGTCCATGTTTGTCGCTCCAACCGTAATAACATTATTAAGAAAACTCAAAGCGCCCGGCAGTGAATGAACTGCTTCAATGGCATTGTTTCCCGCGCTAACTACAAATAATGTAGAGGTTGCCTGTTGAAGTTGCCTTTGATAAGCCATCGAATCGTCAAGAAATTCTTGGTCTGTCTTATAGCATCTCTGCATTAAAATATTGCGAGTAAAAAACGATAGTTCAGAACATTTTGTCAAACCAAAACTCATATTGATAACCTGTGAATTCTTTTCCAAGGCTGCCTCTACGGCACCAGCAATCTGTATTAAAGTAGAGGTAGCGGTATTTTTGGGTCCGCCAATCGGTTTGAATTCTAAAGTATATTGATTTTCAGAAAGAACGCCGGAAAGTATCCCGTTCATCTGCGGACTATCGGACGGCAAAGCAGCAGTTCGAGAACGGTTATTGGCGCCGATTATTCCTGTAACTTGAGTGCCGTGTCCGCCGGTACGAATACCAAAAAATGTACGCTCAGTAAAATCAACCAAAAGCGAGCGATTGACCGAACTGAGATTCACTTCGGGAAAATTAAACTCTTGATGAATAGCCTCTACTCCAAAATCAACAACTCCGACAATAACGGGTGACAACGGAGGTGTAGCGTTTGCCACCGCATCCCACGCCTGTTGGATTTTGATAATATCGTACGCTTTAGCAAGAGAGCTGTTTTGATTCCTAAGATTTTCTAGATCATATTTTATCTGCGATGCCGCTTGTGCTTCGTATCCAAAAGTCCTTAGTAAGTATGGCATCGCAGGCATAAAGGGCGTTGTCGCCAATATAAATCTGACAAATATTAGAAAAGCGCCTCCAGCCATTAAAACAAACAGCAATACAATAGCGATTAAAACTCTGCGTTTCCTAAAATTTCTTTTGAGATATACTACTCCGAATGTTAGGGCATAAACATATAATAAATTAAAGATACTGCCGACTACGCTAAGTCCAAAGACATCAAAAGGATACCCGCCAGTTATGAAAGGAATACCAAGGTTAGTGTTTGGGACGCCACCATAGCGAAATACACCCAAATCAATCGCCCAACTGAACGGGAACAACAAAAATATCACCGACAATGCGACATACCACCAAAAATGAACATTGCTGTAAAATAATTTATCTTTTATAATTTTAAGATGGTAAAGCTTGTCTCGTTTGATGTACAAATAATATACGGATAAAAACAATGCCGTCAAAAATAAAATTAAAAATTCAGAGGTTGTAAAAATAATTTTTACAACCGCGGGGGTCATTTCATCAATTTTTGAAAGAGTTTCAATCCCATCTAACGGAAAGACTAATTCCGGAACAACAAAATTCCTAAACACCCCATCAATTTGGGGATTTGTCCGCAAAGCGTTTATTAAATTTTCTAATTCTTGAATTGTGCTGGCAGAAACTTCGATCTGATAAAGATTGATTGAGGAAACGACTCCCACAACGCGGCCATTGATGCTTGCGACTATATCTTGAGCGTCTAAAATGGTTGCCTCGGGCATTAAAGAAACCAGTATTTCATTTATCGGATAAACACCACCATCCGGGTCAGTAATAATATCTTCCGGTTTCGCTATTTTAAATCCCGTTTGTTCTAAACTCAAAATTGAATCTTTTCCAATTTTAATCTTCCCCGCCACAATCCGCCCCCTTACTGTGCTTTCTTTTTCAATATAAACATTCGCCTTTGGCGCCAAGAGTTTGAAATTAAGGAATGAGTTTTTGCCGAATATAACGGGTCTGCCGATCTTGCCGTCTTTATATTCTTTCTCATCGTGGAGAAGATTGATTTCGTCATCATCGTCTTCTTGTTCGTCTTTTTCTTTCTTGGGCTTAATACCGAGATAGTTGATTTTAAGATCGTCGGGCTTTTGATTTAGACCTGGGAGAATTGAAACTTTGTCATATCCGCGCAATTTGAACTGAATGTTTATGGTGGTTGGAGCGTTAAAAATCAAAACAGCTCCGCCTTTCAATTCAAGTATACGGATATTGTAAATACCGCCCGTGAGAGTAAGGCGAGAGTTCTTTTCAAGAGTTATATTTCGGTAGTTTCCCGCTGGAAGAGTGTTTGTTGTACCCTCAAGCTTGAAGTCTTCTGTACCTATTTGAAATTCAGGAATCTCCGGAAGATTGGCTATTGGAAGTTGTATGCGGTTAGTTTGCGTTCCAAGTATTTGAGAGTCCTTATGGAGTTTAAGTTTATTAAATGACGCGTTTCCGTTGATTGATGTGTTTTTGTCTATGGTGATTGTATCCGCAAAGAGATTGCCGTTTACAATTATGTCTTTTTCAATGTCTATTTTTCCGTTTGAACCAACATCTCCGCTTGATACTTGAGTGTCTTGTTCGAGTTTGATTTCTTCTTGAGCAAAGAGGACGAACTGATCGGTAGAACCGAAAAGTGGCGTACCACTAAAGTTGAACGCCACAAACGCAATACCGCCAATAGCAAACGCAGAGATGATGTGGTGTTTTTTGCTGGGAGTCGTAAACATTATTGTTTTTTTGGATTAAGATAGCGGTTCACGCCAAAGCCCAAAAGTGCCGTCAAAAACAGCGACACGAAAAGATTTGTCCACCATCCGCCGAGTTGAAATGGCGGCGTTTTCTGAACGGCGTCTTCGCCGTGCGTGTGATCAGTATGCCCATCTCCAGCCGTTTCAATTACGCGCCTGGTGTTCATCGGCATTGATTCTGATTCGGTAGTGCTATCACCATGCGACATGGTCGACATAGCACCCATACTCGGCGATGATTCAATTTTCACGATTTCTTCAATGCTCAAAATCGGGCTTGATCCTTCATACGCGAAAACAGAAACCATTCCCGCGCTCGCGTGATGTATGTGATGGCAATGAAAAAGCCATACGCCGGGATTTTCCGCAGAAAAAATTATATCTGCCGTCTCCCCCGGAAGAACGGTCAATGTATTACGCGTTTCGCGATTTTCAGGCCGTATGGCGTTTCCATCGCGTGCGACAACGGAAAATTGATGTCCGTGAAGATGCATTGGATGAAACTCAGCCGTCCCAGCGTTAATCATTCTGATAAGAACTTTCTCTCCCTTTTTTACGGGAAGAATATCGGTAAACGGAAATGTTCTGCCGTTAATGGTAAATGTATTAAAGTTTGGAATAACACCCTGCTCGCCTGCGCCATGAACATGTGTGACGGCGGAATTGATGCCTCCATTAATGTCCCATTCGTCAAGAACGAATGTGTATTCTCTCTCGTACGAATATGCCGGTTTTTTCGGTTCAATAATAAACGCGCCGGACAATCCCATATCAAGCTGTTGCGCCGCCGTCATATGCGTACTGCCGTGCGTGTGATACATTTTCGTGCCCGCGGGCTTTGCCGTAAATTCATACACATATTCCTCTCCGGGAAGAATGGCCAACTGTGTTACGCCCGGCACGCCATCCGCCTCCCACTCAACATCAACCCCGTGCCAATGGACGCTCGTCCCGTTTCCAGACGGCAAACTATTTTTTACGATAACTCGTACTTTTTCTCCTTCGTTTACTCTGATTTCCGGACCTGGAATTTGTCCGTTATACCCCCACACATGAACCCATTTTCCTTCCGCGTATTCCCAACGGAACTCCTGCGCGTCAAGACGAAATTCTTTTGCGCCGTCTTTCATTACAAACGGAAGTGTCGCGATGCGGTCTTTTGGAGTGCGCAACGGCAAAGACAAAAGCGCGGAAACATCCGGCATCGCGCTATGCGCTTGTTCACTCATCGTTCCCGACGGTTCATTCGCGTGTCCGTTTGCGCCGTCATGACCATGTCCGCCGTTCATCTCTCCGTTCTCCGTCATCGCGTGCGAGGATTGCTGCTGCCACAAAAATCTCTGCGGTAAAAAATAAACGAAAACGACAACAAATAAAATCGTAAGAACGACAAAACTCAAAAAACGATTGCGCGTCAATTTTTCTTCGCATTTTTTCTCCTCGCCATCCGGCAAGGCGTTTGCAACGACTTTTCTTTTCCAGTAATACCACCACAGCGGAATTATCCACAGTATCACCAAAATCCAATTCCCCAACCACAACGGAAGTCCAAAAAGTCCGGGGCCGTCTTCAAGCCCGTGACCATGAGGCGCTTCTTTAAGATTAAATTGATCAATAACCGCACCCAAAAAATATTCCTCTTGAGTTATTTCTTCCAAAAGCGTGTGCTGTCCAGAATTGACCCACCAGTCATGCGTAAAAAGCCCGAGGACAAGAATAAACGCCGCAACAAAAACCATGCCCCAGCCGGTTGCTCGTTCAATTTTGTCTTTGCGTTTCACAAGCCACGAAAGCGCGTTCACGCCGAGAATCGCCAAGAATGCCAACAATAATAAGGGAAGAATTCTTCCAATCGCATGAACTAAAAAGAGCGTCCAACCATAAAACACATCACCGGACGCGGCGATGCGGGTTAAAATCATTGGGGTTGCCGGATGCGGACATCCAACGCCGATATTTCCCATAAAAAGACCGAGTAAAAGCGCTTTAAAAACATCGCCCTGCTTTTGAATAAACGCGGGAGCGGCGCCAGAGTATGTCGGCATATGAAAATTAAGAAGTCCAATCTCGCTCAACGCAAACAAAAAGGCAAAAATACCGGCGACAAAATAGAGCCAATTTTTAACAACTTCAAGCGGAGCCCCAAGAGTGCCGATTGCCACTTCGCCGATGAGCGCAGCGATAATTCCATACAAACTCAAAGTAAGCGCGACTCCGATACCAAACGCCAAAGCCATACCCACCCCTTTTGCAACACCCTTCCCCATTGAAAGCGGAACAATAACGAATGCCAAAGGAAGCGTGCATGGAAGCACGATCATTGTAAGCCCCGCGGCAAAACTAAAAAGATACCATCCCAGTCCTACTGGCGTATCGCCACTGCTCAAAAAGAAAAACCAAAAAATACCAAAAACCATCGCGGCAAAAAGCCCAATGATTGAATACACAAGAACCGTTCTTATGCTATTTGTGCCGTTTGATTGTTGTTCCATAATTTTTTAATTTCTTTAGAAAAACTTATTATGATAAGTGTAATTGCGGGTATGTACATAAGATTTAAACCGACATATTCATCGCCGAAAATATTTTTTCCGTTCATAAGTCCTGCGATTGAAACGCCGACAAGCCCCACACAATACAAAACTGAAAATATCTTAAGCCATCGCGCAGTTATTTCGTTTTGTCTTTCATTTTGAAAGTTGGCCGTCATCATAAAAATTGCCAAACCAGACGACATAATCGCAACATCTCGAAATGAAATCTGATCCGATCCATACAACACAAGAATCAACGCCATCTCAAACGCCATAAAAAGCCCCAAGATACCAACCCATTTTGATTTCAAAAACCATGCAAAAAAAAGCATTCCAATAACGAACTCAATCGCGCCCTGAAACTTGAGATATGAGTCAACTGCGATTCCGATATCCGCAAGCATTCTTGAAAACCATCCAGGAACATAAAAGTACCACTGCGCTGAATGAAAAAAGAGTCCCCATCCGCTGTACAGATAGATATAACCGACTCCCGCGCGAAGAATCCAATACGCAAGTCCGTCCATTTATGATAACTCTTTTAATCTAGTTAAAAAACTCGTCTCATCATATCCACCCGTTGAAAAAAGCTCGCCATTTATAATAATCCCCGGAGAAGAAAATATCTGAAATTTTTGGACGAGCTCCTGTGCTTTTTCAGATTCCACAATATCAAGAACTTCGGTTGTTATATTTGAAAACTCTGCTTTGTGCGTTTCCCAAAAACTTAAAAAACGATGACATATCTGACACCCTGGCGTCTTTAAAATTTGAAGTTGTACTGATTTCACAATATGTAATTGTTTTTAGTATACCAAAATCAATCTCAAAAGTCCCAATTTTTATCCACAGAAACCACAAACGCTATCCTAAATATTCCGGCAAACTTACCGCCACAATGTTGCTATCTTGTCCTCCCAATGTTTAAAGGCAAAACCTCTAAAAATCAAAACCCTGCTATATGCGTTTCCCAAAATTCAAAAAAACGATGACGCATCTGACGCCTTGGCGTCTTTAATGCTTTGGGCAAGACTGGCTTCATCCCACGCATAATGTACACAGCGAAGCAAATTTTTTAAAAATAGTAGCGCTCTATGTTTTGATTTTGAAACAAAAATTTTGAACATTCGCTATAACACGCTATACTTATAAATATCATGGACGAAGCAACGGTGCCCAATAATCAAGCTGATAAAAACAAAAATATTCATACGCCGATTGAAGAAATCTCATGGACAGCGCCTGAATATACTACCCGCGAAAAATCACGCGGATGGTTTTTATCAATAACCCTCATCGGTGGAGCGGGAATTATTTTTTCCGTTATTCTTAATAACATTCTATTTGCTGTTTTTCTTTTTCTTGCGTTCTTTCTGCTTTTCGTGTATCAAATACGCACTCCTCGCGAACTGCAATTTTCAATTACCAAACAGGGTGTCCTCGTTCATACGCGACTTTTTGAATACGCACATCTTCAATCGTTTTGGATTTTCCAGCACGAAACTGGAGAAAATGAATTATCGCTCATAAGTAAAAAAACCGCCATGCCCCACATACGGATTCCGTTAAACAAAGTGGATCCTGATAAAATTAAAAAAACGCTTCTATTATTCATCCCAGAAGAGCACCAGGAAGAATCACTTATTGATATCGTTGCCAGACAAATAGGGCTTTAGCAAATCACGCGCCTTTTCCGCCATAAACCATTTAATAAGCTCTATACTTCGGCAAAAAAAGCGTCAATCGTTTCCTTGTCCGCTAAAATTTCAAACAAGCAACGGACTCCATGCATTTTGTAAGCAAACATTCAGTAAAATAAATCTTGCGCCCATCGTTCAACGGATAGGACACAAGCTTGCGGAGCTTGTAATTGAGGTTCGATTCCTCATGGGCGCACAATTCATAACTTGGTCGGAAAATTCCCCCGCGCGCTTGCGCGCGGTGAGGAGAAGGGGGTGGGGCGATGTGTCAAAGACACAGCGAAACCCCGGCTTTCGCCGTCAAAAGCGAAAGGATTCCTCATGGACACCACATACAAAAAACGGCTTAACGCCGTTTTTTGTATGTGGTGTCATCGCGTATTTATTTCAAAAAACCGCCCTAACACGCCCTCGTTCGTTAACACGATAGGTTATCAACACCCCTTACCTTGTTTTTGTTTTAATCAAGCGTATTATTAAGGCTTAAAGTGGGCTAACGCTTACTTTAATGATATGTGCTGTTTTTATTTTAAAGTGCTTACGCTTTAATTTAAAATTAAAATATTACAAAATAAATAAATTAAAAAATAATCCTATGATTTTTTTTGCACCTGTTGCACCTGCGAATTTTTTTAAACTGTTTCTTGGGCTCTTTATTATGCTCATACTGCCCGTTTCTACTTTTGGCAGTTCTCATTCGCCCGTCTCCCCTCTCAATACCATAGAGCCCGTCATACAACTTGTCGCGGATGTTAATTTACAAGATTGTACCTATACACAATCGCTTTCAGCAAACCAATCCATAACGATAGTATGCGATATTACCAATAAACTCGGCAATCAAGGCGATATTCGTTACGGCGTACGGCTCACCAAGGGCGAAGGAGATACTCAAGAGCTCATAGATACCAAGGTATATACGCAAGCACTCTCGTTAAAAACTAATCAAACCATTAAACATAGTATAGAGTATACTCCGCCAGGTTATCTGCAGGGTGAATATGGATTATTTGGCTTTCTTCAAACATCCGACGGACTGCCTCTCGCGTCTAACTTTTTAGGCAAAATTATTTTAAAAGCCACAATACCATCGTATTTAGAAATCAAAAGCAACACCTGCTCTCTTCACATTCAAGGCGAACCAAAAACAACGACATACGCTATGCAGCAAGGGGTTGATATTGACCAGAACGAAGTAATAGAGGGAACATGCGTTGTTGAAGCACACACCACCGGAGATACCACCATAACCCCTTCCTTTGTAACATATCAAAAGAGCGTTTTTGGCGAAATCGTTTCCGATACGAAAGAAACTCAAAAACAATTTTCTTTTAAGAAAAACGAAACAAAAACAGTTTCATTTACACTTCCAAAAGCATCGGTTCCGCAATCCTATGACGCTGTTTTTTCACTCATATCTTCGGATGGAAAGGTTGTATCAAATGAAGTTCCCATTCACTATGTTTTACGAGGTCCAAGCGCGACAATAAGAAATGTATTGCTTGATAAAGATTATTATACAGCAGGAGATACGGCGCATGTTTCTGTGTTTTGGACGGGATCAGCAGATTCTTTTTTTGGAGCCAGAAAACCACCAACAAATACCACAGCACAAAATCTTGTTATTTCTATTAAAGACGCTAATAACGCCCCTTGCTCAAAAGAAACCCGTTTTGTGATACCTGCAAATGAAAGCGAACGCAATGCCATGGCGGACTACTCCCTTCCTATAACTAATCTTTGTGCAAATCCTCAGGTGATGACTCAAATTGTAGATGCTATTGATGCCGTTCTTGCTCAAAAAACAATCGGATTTACGAGCGATTCAGTTCAGGGATATGTTGCGCCGAAAGAAGAAATTGCTTTCAAACAAAATTTCATGCTGTATGGTTTATTCGCCGTATTGCTCACAATTATTAGTGTCTTCGGAGGAATTATGTTTATAAAAAATAGAAATAAAGTAATATAAAACATACCATGAAATCTTTTATACAAACGCATATAGTTTATCTGGGGGTTTTTATTTTTCTACCCGCATTCTTCTTTGTGAATGTTCCGTCAGCGAGCGCGGCAACGTATTTTGTCAGACCGTGCTCTTCTGATGGCGATTGTGTTAACTATATTTACAATTTAACTTTGAATGAAAGCACATATTCGCTCAATGAAGATATTGTAGCCACTGGAACTTTACTACAAGGAGTATGTCTAAATAGAGTGAAGATAGGTTCTGATTTAACTGCGCTCAATAATCGGTCGGGCAGTTCTCTAAAAGTGTTTAGTCGTACTTCCTACGCCAACTGGGGCGAAACAGGGACGGTAACATTTAAAGCGGGAGCCGGACCTTCTCCGGTTACTTCCAGCGTTACTTTTAGTGCGACAGCGGCCTTTGGAAAAGACAGTTTAGTTAAATACACGATAGCTACTATTCCTTACCGTGTCTCCGCTTCTGCCTCTACAGTAAAAGTAAATGGGGGCCTTTCAGACTGGTCGCCATGTTCTGATCAATGCGACCAGACAAGAAGCTGCACCAACCCTCCTCCTTCAAACGGGGGTGCTGCCTGCAGCGGTCAAACAGTACGGAGCTGTACTGGCGGGGCATGCAAATTGACACCTACACCTACACCTACACCAATTCCCGCACCTACCGCCTCTATAAACTCCTCTTCAAGCAATGTATCACAAGGCGATTCCACAACAATATCGTGGAACGCCACTAATGTGAATTCCTGCACCATCACCAGGAACGGCGTGCTATGGCAAACAATTCCCGCCGATGCTTCTGGCGCGGTATCCGGTTCTAGTTCCGATACCATCAACAACCAAACCGCATATGTCATTTCTTGTACGAATAGCGCAGGCGAAGCAATTACAGCCACAAGGACCGTCCGCGTTATCTTGATATTCAAAGAATTATAATCCCGCGCTTTTTACTAAAAGGCTCGGACTAATTCAAAAATGCAGCGTATCGTAGAAAAAAACGGCTTAACGCCGTTTTTTGATTTGCTCAAAAAATAAAACTCTTTATACTGGAATAATGTCAGACTATTCTCCAAACCTTCTATCGCCTGGCGACGAAGCAGATCAGCGCGAAGCGCTGATTGATACGCCTGTAGCTTCTTTAGCTTCATCAAATTCTAATTTTGAAGAAGAATACAGCGGGAACTCAAAATTGGTTACTTTTTTAATCGCGCATTCTGGCGGATACATAAAAAACGAGGATCAGGCAAACTACTTTGGTGTTGGCGCAGCAATTTTCGTTATCATAATCTCAATCATCATCGCGCTAAGCGCATAAAAAATCCCTTCGCATGAAGGGATTAAAGATTTTTAAGATAGCGCTGAATATCACTATCAAGGTTTTTGTATGCGTTAGAATCTGCGCGGTATTCTTCAATATCCGGCAAATAACGAAGGTTGTACTTCTCAATATTGCCAAGATAATTTTCCACATCTTGCGTGTCTTGAATTTTGTGAAATTCAACAGCATCAGGGCTTGTGATAGAGAGTGTTCCAAGATCTTTGTGGATGGTCATCGGACGAAAAATAAAAAGGTTTTTCCCATTTGTTTTTGCACTGCGTTGAGATTTTACAAGACCCTCAGAAAGCAACTTATGATTATTAACGACTGCCTGCTCAAGTAAATCCTCAATCAGGGTACCGCGTGTCCGTTCTAATCGCGCCGGCGTATTCAAAAAAACAAATACCGTATCGCACTGGGCGTGAAAAGCAACTTCAATCGGCAAAGGGTCCGCAATGTCACCGTCTTCATATTCTATGTTGTCAATTTTTACCATCTCAAAAAATGGATATAGTGCAGCCGAAGCCAAAACACACTGAAATATACGATCTGGATGCATTCCGGAATCATGATTAGAAAAAATAACCTGTTTCCTATTACTGAATCGTAATGTACTAATTGAAAGCTCAACGGGGCTATCTATAACTTTTTGAAAATCAATCCTCTTCCGAACGATTGTAAGAAGCGGAGATGGATCAAAAAAAGCCTTTGAGCTAATTCCAAAGAAATGATTTATGACATCTCCGATTTTTTTTGAACTAGCTGGTAGCCTGCCGTTAAAAAGAACATGTGTGCCAGTCCAAAAGAGCCGACCGACAAAACAAACAAAATTCATTAAATTCAATAATTGATTTTGGCAGTCGTCAAAAAGCTCTCTCCAACTTCCATGTCGATGAAATGGAGAATGGGGAAGAAAGCGCTTTAATTTTTCTTCAAGAATTGGATGCACAACATAGAACCACTCTCCGAGCATGAGCACTTCTTCCCAGACGCGCCACAGTTTTTGTGCACCTTGATAGCTGGGATTTTCAGCAAGGGCGATTGCGTTATACGCGCCAACCGAACTCGCTGTTATGTGTGAGAGCTTAAGACCGCGCTCTTCAAGCCACTTCATAAAAACAAGAAGTTGAATTGCTTGAAGCAGACCTTTGTAACCGCCTCCGCACAGAACAATGCCAATCTTTCCCAAATGCGCATAGGTAATATTCATAACGCACCATCAGAAAAATTGTTAAAGAAACTAACTATTATATTATCCGTAGTATACAAGTATTTTAAAAATTTTTGCAACCCCAAAAAAATATCCGTTCTATTGTAAAAATCCAATATGCATTGTATAACGCAATAGGCAAAAGAACCTTAAAAAACGAGGATTTGTGTTAAAACTTGGACATCGAGGAGCTCCCGGATACCCACGGCGCTTTGAAAATACAATGATCTCATTTCAGCGAGCGCTATGGCTCGGAGCTGATGGCTTTGAGCTTGATGTACGGCGATGCAAAACAGAACTCGTCGTGTTTCACGATGCAACGATTGAACGGATGACCAACGGACTCTCAAAAATAGCGCTTGCGGATTTTGAGCACGCAGAGTTGAATAACCGTATATCCAAAATGCGTGGAGTTTTTCAAAAATTTCGCATTCCATCACTCTTTGAAGTTCTATTAACTTTTGGAAGCAGGTGTCTCATAAACATAGAAATAAAAGAGTGCGGTCTTACGGAAGATATTTTGTGGCTCGTGCGAAAAATCGGACTTCAACGAACTGTCATTGTTTCGTGTTTTGACAAAACCCTTGAACACGCTGACGAGATTAATTCGCCATCGTGGAATGATTTAAAAGATTTTTCGCCTTTTGTCCAAACGGGGCTCATTGCAAACGGCGATATTGTTAAAAGAATGGGAAATGACTATATCGCGCGCGCAAAAGAGCTTGGAGCTTCGGCGATTCATCCTCATTATTCGGCAATAAGCGGAAAACTAATGCGAAATGCAAAAGTAGCAGGACTTACTGTAAATGCGTGGACGGTTAATAATAGATTTGCAATCTGGAAAATGCGCATGCTGAATGTGCACGGTATTATTTCTGACTTTCCGGAACGATTGTAGGAGGAACTATGCACGACTATTACGATGTGTGCGTTATTGGGGCTGGGGTTGTTGGTTCTGCAATTGCCAGAGAACTTGCAACAGAAAACTTCAATGAAAAATTTTCCATCATCGTGTTAGACGCAAAAAAATGTCCGGGCGGAGAAACAAGTTTGAATAACAGTGGCGTTCTTCACTCAGGACTTCATGAAAAACGGGGATCATTAAAAGCACGGCTCGCGCATGAAGGATCCCGTCTTGCGCGTAATTTTGCCGAAGAACACAATGTTCCAATACGGCACACGGGAATGCTGATAGCAATCCCAAAAGGCGCGATATTAGGCGGTCTCTGGAAAGAGTGGCGGACACTTTGGAGACTTTGGCGCAATGGACAGGCGCAAAACATACCGATTGAATTTCTTGCGCCGTATGGCATTCACACCAAAGAACCAAACATACGGGCGTGTGCGGGAATCTTTATGAAGGATGTGTGGGTTGTGGATTCACGGGCATTCGTAGAAGCGCTTACTAAATCTGCGATTCTACGCAAAGTTGAATTTCAATTCAACCAAACCGTTATTGCAATCAAAAAGTGTGAACGCGAATTTGTTATTACCACATCGCACGGAATTATCCGCGCAAAAGCAATAATCAATGCGGCAGGACTCTACGCGGATGATATTGCGAATATGGCGCTTTGTGAAAAACGATATCAAATCTATCCGTGGCGTGGAGAATACTATGAAATAGTAAATCCAAAAAAAAGAAACTTGGTTAATGGACTTGTATATCCGGCGCTCCCTGAAAATTCGGCGGGGAAAGGAATTCATTTCAGTCCACGGCCAAACGGCAGAATGTTTTTAGGACCAAACACAGTACCGCTTGAACAAAAAAATGATTATGCGATGAATAAAACACCGCCCGACATTTTCCTTGATGCGGCACGAAAATTTCTTCCCGAGCTTGAAGCAAGTGATATTGAATGGAGCTATTCTGGAATCCGCCCAAAATTATCGCGCGAACTTCACGAAGAAGATTTCTGTATATCTATTGATTCAAAAAATCCACTATTAATAAATTGTGTGGGAATAGAATCCCCTGGTTTATCTGCGGGCATGGGAATCGCAAAATATATATGCGCGCTTCCCCTCGTTTACAGAACGCTTGACCATATTGAAGAAAAAAACATCCCTCACGAATTATCGTGAGGGATTTTTATTACCTAGTGAAAATCGGGAAGCGTATACTGCTGTATCCGCTTCCGAAGTCAAAGCTTCGGGGAAGCTTTGACGAGAAATTTAGAGAACTTCGACTCTCGTAATTCAATGAAATTAAATATCCACGCCCCCCTTTTTCAGTTCGGATAAAATCCCTTCCTCCAGCCATGCGATTTTACCACTAACAATCGCTTCGGCAAGAAAGCTTATCTTTTTATGGCTACCGTGTACAATCCATTTATTTCCCGACATTTTTTCTTCTCCATACATTTCTTCTCGCGTTTTGTGACAAAAAAAGTCTGCGAGTTCCCACACAAATTGTTTTTCAGGATGAGATACGGCGTATGAAAGCACGAGTGCCATGCGCCACAGATTCATAGCGCGTTCATTAAGCTGACGACCAATGCAATGCTGATTACGCAAATCGATTCCATACCGCATACCTGCTCGAATTGTATTGAGAGCCAATCGATACGCCTCTCTGCGAATAAAAAGCCGGTGTACAAACGCCTCCCTCTGTTGTGTCGTAGTCGAAAGCATACTATCAACAAAAGCAAAAAATATTCGCGTAAAAAAATATCCACAAAGAGACCTCACCGCAATCGGTAGCACAGATAACGCACCTGCCATCCGCTTAAGCCATCCAATACTGGAATCCTGCATGATCATGTACGCGCGGAGATATTCTTTGGACCCCTCCTTTTGAATGAGCTGTTGCATGATCGCGTTTGTACCTTCAAAATTCTTATTCACCCACGCATCACGCATATGCCGTTCCACAGAAACAGGGATCTCACCGCGAGCTTTCTGAGAATTATAAGTTTCAAATCCAATACCGCCAAAAACCCGCATGAGCGCGTCAACCGATGCCCACAAATCTTCGGTGATAAGAAATTTAGCAGCATTCGTTTCAATCTCAATATTGATTCCACGATCTGCAAGATCATAGCAGTGCTGAAGAATTGTTTCTCCGGCAAATGTGGCGCATGCCATATTCACCAGATCTTTGGCAACATCTTGGTGCCTATAGATTGGCTTTCGCCACTGCACGCGTTCACGGCACCGCCACCGCACCTTCTGAAGGGTCTGCTTAAGACAGCCAAGACACAACGCAGGCAAACCGATGCGCGCGGCATCAAGGCATTTTTTAACATTGGCAAATCCGTCTCCCTCAACGCCGATTAAGTTTTCCGCCGGAATATTCACATCATTGAATTCGGACAATCCATTGTAAATGGCGCGATACCCCATGAAGTGACAGCGCTGTTTAGGAGCGAAGCCCGCCACATCGGTCGGTACGATAAAAAGACCATACCGCCTGGAATTATGTTCATCCTTTTTAATGCGTGCAAACACAGCCACATATTCGGCAAGCGCTACCCCGTCTGCCTTAATCAGACATGTGGTATACAGCTTGTGTCCATTGAGAATGTAGCCAACAATTTTCTTGCTATCGTCGTATATTCTCGTGGCAACAGTTTCGACTCGCGTTGGATCAGAGCCAGCTTGGCGCTCTGTAAGGGCAAATGCGGACATCTTTCCGTTTGCGAGTTCCCGCAGATATTTTTCCTGCTGGGCTCTCGTTCCAATCTTCATTATTGGCGTTGCGATACCAAGCGAATTAGGAGGCGAGATTAAACAGCTCACGCTTCCGTCCCATCCGCCTATCAATGTCATAACTCGTCCGTAATTCGCAGAAGAAAATTCAAGCCCTCCATAGCGTTTCCAAATTTTAAGAGCAAAAGCCCCCATCTTTCTAAGTTCGGCAATTATCTCATCGGGAATTTCGCCTTCCATGTCAATTTTATTTGGATCAACGCGTTCCCATAGCAAAGTTTTAAACGATTCTATCCACGGATCAGCACGTTTTTTATCTTCCTCCGATTGCTCTGGAAAATCCTTCAAAAGATCAAACCGCGCTCTTCCTAAATACAATTCTGCAAGAAAATTGCGATTAGTCGAGGCGTCCTCTCCGACCAAACGCAATGTTTCGCGAAGCTCATCAATGTCGCTTTGTGACATATTTTCCTCGCTTGTTACAATATATAAAATGACAAGATACTACATATCTCATATCGCTTATTGAGAAAAAAATCAATAGTTACCGCGTCGCGTTCCAACAACTAATCACAGAAGAAAGTATCCGCGCGTTTTTTGAACAACGGGATAAACAAAAACCCACACAGACATTTGTGTGGGCGTTTTTTTACATTCGTTCAAATTCGTTCAATGACGCACGCAGTCGATTCGCCTCCCGCGGCGCATATTGCAACAACGCCAAAACGCAGACTCTCACTCTTAAGAAGAATAGTGAGAAGCATTACGAGAAGTACTGCGCCTGTAGCGCCAAACGGATGCCCACACGCGATGGCACCGCCCCACGGATTTACCATTTCACGCGGTATATTAAATGTTTTAATAAAATGAATCGGCGAAGGAGCAAACGCTTCATTTATTAGAAATGTATCAACATCTTTAATTGAAACACCCGCGGACAAAAGTGCTTTTTGGATCGCGCCGTTTGGAGCGGTAATAAAACTTTCAGGGTTGCCTTCGCTATAACTTTCTATGGAACGAATTATAGCGAGCGGTCTAAAACCGTGAATTTTAACCGCCTCAAGAGACGCAAGCGCTACAAACGCCGCCGCATCGCCGTACTTTGATGCGTGTGCGGGCGTAATTATTTCACAGCCCGACATCGGATCAACTTTTTGTAACATCGCAAGCGACCGCGCTTTATCTACTCCTTCATCATGCGTCAGTATTGGCGTAGAAGCGCCAGAAAGATATATCGGAACAATAAACCGCCCATGATCATTTTTATGATAACGCGCCCATGAGTAACTTTGCGATGCGTAAAGATCCAATTCGTAACGGCTGATACCCAACGCCCGCGCCTTACTATCGGCAAGCATCGCCATATTCTTGCCAGTCTCTGGACTTGTGAGAACGGCAACAACATCAGAATCAAAATTGCGGCTCATCATGTCAACGCCACCCGCAATCGCACAATCGCTCCGTCCAAGCATTATCTCTTCCGTTGCATCCTCGATTGCGATAAGACCCGTTGCACACGCGCCCTCGAGCGTAAGCGCGTTAATGCGCCGTTTGCGTTCTGTTCGTCCGGCCATAAGAATATGCTTTGCCGGCGCGTGAAAACTGGTCGGCTCGGTCTTCTGAGAAATAAGCGAACCCAAACGAAACATATCTACTGCGGTATGCGGAATTCCAAAACTAAAAAGATTATCGTATACAGCGCCAGCGAGTTCATGCGGTGCCAACGAAGAAATACAGCTCGTATTCTTTTTGCCATCTGTGCCGCGTTTTACTGAAGCGATTGGGGAACGAGAAGCTCCAACAATAAACACATCTTTCATGGCACCCTCCAAAATATTAAATTATCAAAAAACAAGATTCTATCAGAACCATACACCATAGTTAGAAAAAATTGCAAGACAATGTGGTAATGCGCACACACATGTGGCGGTTTTCGAATAAACTCCGAGAACGAGCATGCACATGGTTGAAACAATATAAAAAAGGCCACCCTCATCGGGCGGCACAACATAATTTATACCATTTCAAATATCATAGCCGTCGCCTCGCTAATAGCATTACATACAACGACAATTCCGTAACGCTTTTTCATCTTCCTGCATATCATGATATTTTTTACAGCAAGACATCCGCCAGTCGCTCCGATTGGATGCCCGTGCGCGATGGCACCGCCACATGGATTTATTTTTTCGTGCGGTACGCCACATTTTTTCATCACATAAAGGCTCGAGGTCGGAAAAGCTTCATTGATTTCCCAGTAATCAATCTCGTCTGCTTGTAATCCCGCCACAGCAAGAGCTTTTATAGCCGCTCCAGCAGGGGCAATGATAAAATCTTTTGGGTCTTCTTCGCTATGTTCAGCAAAAGCAACAATGCGAGCAAGTGGTCGGAGATTTTTTTCACGAACCGCGTTTTCCGACGCAAGCATAAGAAAAGCCGCCGCGTCGCCATATTTTGCAGAATTGAGAACGGTCATAATCTTGCATCCGGGATAAGGACGAATCTTTGACAAAACCTTGAGTCGATTGCCGTATTTTTCGATCTCCGTGTCATAGGTAAGAACCGGCATTTCGACACCAAGAAGACGAATTGGCACAAGCGCGTGATCATGCGCAGTTGCCTTCGCACGCTCATATGACGCAAGCGCACACGCGTCATGCGCCTCCCGTCCAAAGCCGTCTCCAAGCTCTAAAGCTTTTTGATCGGCGAGTTGCGCCATCAGCTTCCCCGTGGTCGGATCAGTAAGGCCGTTTAAAATAACGCCATTTGCTTGTCGGCTCATCATGTCAACACCGCCAGCAATCGCAATCTCTGCTTTTCCAATTATAATCTTTTTTGCCGCACACCAAATTGACACGAGTCCAGTCGAACACGCTTTCTCAACTGTTCGAGCAATAACAGGTATGTTCTGCCCTAATGTTGCACGACGAAAAACAAACTTTGCAGGGGCTTGATACATAGACCGTTCAACTTTTTGAGATATTGCGGAACCCATAAAAAAGAATTGAATATTCATGGGATCAATCGAGCTTTCCCGTATCAGGTGTCGCAGTACCTGCTCCCCTAATTCAACCGGAGATAAAGAACTGATTACGCTTGTATTCACAATTTCATCAGTATTGCCTGCCTGTACCGAAGCAATGGGCGAACGAGCAGTGCCAACAACATAGACAGCGTTCATAAAGCCTCCGTTTACAGCGTGTAAATGATCTATTACTATAAGTAGCAAATTTCAGAAAAAAAACAAACAAAAAACACGGGCAGCGCCTTGTACGCGTTTTCCCGTGTTTGATATAAAAGTTTTTTCGCTTTATATCAAATTATATATCGGCAATTTCTTCTTTGACCGCTCGAATGCTTTCTTCTGACCACAGCGACTCAGGGATGTCATTTCCATTCACATCAACAAGTTTTAAAAATGTTATTGGCTGGACCAAACACTGGTCTTGAGCTCTTTCTACATATACCCGCTCACAATTACCAACTTTATATATATACAATGGAATCTGAGTTCCGGCAGAATCTTCAAATACATCACAGCTTTCATAACGAAATATTAACGCACTGTCTAGCATAAATCGCACCCAATCATTTAATCCGCCAACCTCCGCAAAAGAATCGCGTTCCATGACATATCCTCCTTGGTTTGATTTTGACAAAGAACACGCTCTACGCTGAATTACTAATCACTCTATACTCTCTCAAAGCAAAAAAATCAAGCTCGATTACATAGGGTGTTTTTAATTTAAAATTGGTTTACAAATTAACTAATGAAGCTCCTCGGGGCAAAGCCCCGAGGTATACATCACAACTCGCTCCGCTCGTACAAACGCGCGGCACAGACCGGCGCGGTATTGACCTTTGTTGTGTCGTACATTCAGCCTGCTGGCTTCAGTATTTCCTCACTCTCGTTCGGTCATCGCACGCTGACGAGATAAAATTGTTTTTTTATCTCGCTCATCGCTAGCCACAATAAAGCTGACCCCCTGAACGCACTATCGTATGCGGTTATATTTATGATATATGCCAGCTGACCTCATGCGTGCTCAAAATAACGAAACCGCGAATTATTTGGCAATAAGTTCTAACCTTCCGCTTGACTGGACAAAAAAATCCGCGGGCTTGCCCGCGGAGACTTATATTTCATAATTAAAAATGCGCGCTACCCGTTTCCCAAAAGACAGGCGTCTTCATATGAGCAACTAGTCGTGTGAGTCAAAGGTTCTAGGCCGACCGCGCACCACCGCTCCGCCGCAATAAATGCTCGCCGATCATTCTTATTTTTTATACACCATTCTGCTTCAGTAAGAAGCAAACTTGCGGCGTAAATTCGCGCAAGCCTATATGACAGAGTGCGGGCATTTGCTTTTAGCAGTTGGCGCGGATAGGCTCGAATCGTTTCAGTGTATCGCGCGAATTGCCGTGAAGAATTGCGGATATCAAGAGCAAGATCCTGCAATTCCGGCGACTGAACGCTGGCTATATTTTTTTCGATATCGGCAAATAAACATTGAAGAGCGTTTGATTTTTGAATAACCCGCAACGCATCAAGGCTTAACACATTGGTTGTTCCATACGAAAACTATCATTTGATGGGGTTCGGGGAATCTGCAACGGTATACCCCGATTTGAAAATGTTTTTATTCCGAGTGAAAATCTCCTTAGCTCCGAAAACGATGGGCTTCGCATTACCCTCTCAACATTAACTGTCGGCCGTTTAACGCTTCCCGCCGCATGTTTAGGAGGGATGAAGCAGTGCGTATGGCTTTCACGCGTATGGGCAAAAAAACGCGTTCAGTGGAATAAATCGGTCGGCGAACACACGCTTGTCGGTGAAAAAATTGTCCGCATGGCATCGCGAACTTTTGCGCTTGAAGCAATAATGGCCGCTTGTGGTATGTGGGCGGATCAAAAATTTGATGTACGCCTAGAATCGGCGGCGTCAAAAATTTTAGGAAGTGAATGGCACTTAAATACGGTGCACGATGCGTTTCAAATTCGTGGCGGACGAGCATTTGCTGATCAAAAATCGCAAGCGATGATTGACGGCTCCTGCGTTCCGCTTGCGCAAATGCTTCGCGACGCACGCATCAATCTTATTTGGGAAGGAACGAGTGAAATTCTTCGTGTGTGGCTTGGACGAGAAGGAATGGATGAGTATAAAAAACTTGGCGAAGGCATTAAATCGGGACCATACATTCAAAAACTTATCTGTTTAAATAAATTTGTTATTCGTTATGCTTCCTCAAAAATTCCAAAATGTTTTGTTTCACAAAAATACAAAAACACACCGTTTTATAACGAGATGCTTTTTGTGGAAACAGCGACAAAAGACCTCACGCATACAGCTCTGCGCGTATTAGTAAAACACCAGGAGAAGCTACGGGTTAAACAAATAGTCCTTAAAGAACTTGTTGATTTCTCACTCTGGCTCTTTGCCGTCTCGTCGCTTGCGTGGTACGCAAGTCTCCCAGAAATTCAAAAACGACCACTCTCAAATGAACTTGCGCAGTTCTTCTTTCAAGAAGCGCGCGATGCAATGTACCCAAAACATTCACTCGCGGAACGCGCACTTAAAAGCACAAAAGACTCCGATATATACGAAATTGTTAAAAACATTCTTGACGGTAAAGCCGACTGGCTCGAAGAAGGGATCCTTAAAATTCCTCAATAATTCTTGCCCTCACCCCTTCTGTCTCGCGCATATGCGAGACAGAAGGGGATTTTTTTAATTGTAAATTGGTTTACAATACAATTACCATGCAAAACATTGATATTCCTGTTGAAAAATTCGTTCCCATACAACCGCGCGCACTCCAGCGCTTACACAAGCTAAACATAAAAACCGCGCGCGATCTTTTATATCACCTGCCTCGTCGCTACGAAGACTATTCAAACATCAAAAAAATTAGCGGGCTTTATGAAGGCGAAATGGCGACCATACAAGGAACGCTTACAAAAATTTCCGGTCGGCGCGCATGGGGACGGCGAATGATTATTATTGAAGGGGAACTTGAAGATGAAACGGGAACAATCCCGCTTCTTTGGTTTAATCAACACCACCTTCTTAAAACCCTCAACGCGGGACAGCGGATAAGTATTTCTGGAAAAATAAACCACGGTAAAAAGGGACTCTATTTCCAGCATCCAGAATACGAAATCCTGCTTCAATCGGAAACCGAAAACAATTCAAATCTTCGAAATACCGGCCGTCTCGTACCAATCTACCCCGAAACGCATGGGATTACATCGCGCTGGCTTCGCTTCCTCATTCAAAAAGCACTTGAAAAAATCCCTGAGTCGCTTGATGATCCAATTCCAGCGTTTGTAAAAAAAAAGGAAAACATTCCGTCGCTCCACGACGCGCTTCAAAAAATTCACTTTCCAAAAACAAACCACGACATCACTGAAGCGCAAAAACGATTTTATTTTGAAGAGCTCCTTTTTCTTCAATTAAAAAAACGCCAAACAATCGCTCTGCGAAGACAAAAACACGCTCCCCGCATTATCGTTGACCGTATGTATGAGAAAAAGATTATTACATCTCTTCCGTTTACGCTTACCGGAGACCAAAAAAAATGCATCGCTGATATCACCGCTGATTTGGAAAAAGATCGACCGATGAATCGCTTATTGAATGGCGATGTGGGATCTGGAAAAACAATTATTGCAGCACTTTCCGCTCTTCTTTCAATAAAAAATGGATTTCAAGTTCTTTTTATGGCACCGACCGAAATCCTCGCATGTCAGCATTTTGAAACTATCACGCGACTTTTTAAAAACGAAGGCATCGCTGTAGCCCTTTTAACATCTTCGGAAAAACGGCTTGTAAGTCCCTTTGGAAATTTTTCCAAAAAAACAGAACTTACCACATTCACAAAAGATGGAACCGCCGAGCTGATTATTGGAACACACGCGCTCCTTCAAGGAGGCTACCACTTCAAAAATATAGGACTTGTGATCATTGATGAACAACATCGTTTTGGAGTTGAACAGCGGGCAACGCTTCTTGAAAAAAAACCAAACGAAACAATTCCGCATCTCTTAAGCATGACAGCGACCCCAATACCGCGTACGCTCGCCCTCACCATTTATGGCGATCTAGACATCTCAACAATCCGCGAACTTCCTGTGGGAAGAAAAAAAATCATTACAAAGATTGTGCGCCCTGCCCGACGAACCGCAGCGTATCAATTCATTGAATGTGAGCTCCAAAAAGGACGGCAGGCATTTGTCATCTGTCCGCGTATTGAGCTACCTGAAGAAAACACATCACGCACAATTGCTGAACTTCTGCGTGAAGAAATTAAAAGTGTAAAAAAAGAGTATGAAAAACTTTCTAAAGAAATTTTTCCTCATAGAAAAATCGCGATGCTCCATGGAAAAATGGCACCAAAAGAGAAAAAACTAATTATGCAAAACTTCTCTGCCAAAGACAGGTCGGTCTTTGGCAGAGAAGACGCTGTGATAGACATTCTCGTCTCCACTTCCGTCGTTGAGGTTGGAGTTGATATCCCAAATGCCGTGATCATGATGATTGAGAGCGCGGAGAAATTCGGGCTCGCGTCTTTGCACCAATTCCGCGGGCGCGTAGGCCGTGGAGAACATCAGTCATACTGCCTTCTTTTTCCATCATCAGAAAACCACGAATGGAACGAACGGCTGAAAGCAGTTGCGACATCGGAAGACGGCTTTTCGCTTGCCGAGAAAGATTTAAAAATCAGAGGACCCGGAAATCTTGTCGGCTTTGAACAATCCGGATTTCACGCGCCTCTCCAACAAGCGCTCTGCGATGTTGAACTCGTAGAGAAAACCGCTCGCTATGCCGAAAAAATATTTATGGAAGATCCGGAATTATCAAAATACCCGCTCCTTTCGGAACGGCTCCTGCGCGTTCATTACACGCTTCACGCGGAATAACCACGAAAGATTAAAAAACGCTTACAATAATTGTAGTGCCCTGTTCAAAAACGACCGTCCCGAGAGAACGAATTTTTTTTTCTTGAATAGCGCTACCATAGCGATCGCGTTCTACAGCCCCAAGGATTATGTAACTAATCTTGTAATGATCAAGAAGTTCACGAGTGCGCTGTGGATCGGCCCCCGTATAAATTTCCCGCACTTCTTCCCGCCGCTTGCCAACAACATCATAACTCCCGCGCCATGTCCATTCGTGAACAGGCCAGCCGATAATAGTTGGCCAGCCAAGAAAAACCGAAAAACGGGATATATCGGTATAACTTTCTCCTTCTCCTTCAACGATATATTTTAATCGTTCGCCATGTGGCAAAGCATCTCGAACGGCTTTCAAGTATTGATACGCGGCGTAATCGTCCGGATACTTATTTTTCCACCAACCAAGCCCGTGATGTATGCCAATAAATTTTTGACTACCTGTGAATGCCTGTTCTACGGCAATAACAGGATACACGGCGCCGATTCCAAAATACACAATAAGAAAAATCGCAGTTGCAATTCGGGCAATTCGGCTTGTAAGTGATCGATAAAACCAAAGATATACCGGACCGGCAAGCGCTGCGACCCAAATCCAAACCTGCGTTGATATTTTGAACACGGTGTTTGCACGATACCATTCTCCGCTAATCAAAATATCTTTCATAAATACAATCTCAATCATTGCAAGGAATAAAATGCCTGTACCAAATACAACGCCAATAAACAACAACTTATCGGTATGCGCGAGTATTTTTTTACGCGCCCAAACCCAACGAAGAATATACGCGACTATAATAACCACGATTGATCCCCAAAACGAAAGCCATGGCAATAAGAGCGATCGAGAGCGCACCAGCCCAATTCCTTGGATCGGCAAATGATTTGTAACACTCCATGGAAGTGCAACGGTATATGCAAAAATCGCAAGCAACGCCACGGTGACAGCAATGCGTATTTTTGAGCCATGCCGATACTTCGCGACTATACAAAAGACCGCGAGCGCTCCGAGTGTAGCCGCGTCCCACGAATTAACCATATAAGCCATACCAAGCGCAAATGCCAACGCCCAAAGATATCGATTCGTAAAATTTAATTCCGCTAATTCATCGCGCCACAAAGAAAAAACAATTGCGAGTACCACAATAGCGGTAAGCATACCCCATACATGCGCATGAATATCCGCGACCAGAAAACTGAATATGGGCATTTCCGTTATGGTTCCGGCGATGGCCCGAGTCGGTTCCGGATAAAAGAAGTTGGGTATTTCGCCGATACCAAATATAAATCCGATTCGCCGCATGATCCATGGAATCATATACCAACTGCCGGAAAACAGCGCGGTAAAAACGCTCATCACGGCAACTAAAGTTTTTGTTACGCGCGATAATCCATTCTTTCCGCTAACAATATACAACGCGACATCAACGGAAAACCGAGCGATCGTTGTGGCAAGTATGCCGACAATAAACCCTATAAGAAGAAAGAATCCTGGTACGGAAGGGATGTCGGCGAGCGTCAGAATGACGAAGCCGATAACATGACTCATGTAATAATAATTAAGCGTTTCCCCAGCGAGCCAAAGATCAGCAAGTGGCAAGTTACTGCTATTACGAAGCGTTTCAATAAAGCCAAAATCCATAAACCGCTCAATCTGATAAATCTCGGGATTAAAACCCTTGATAATGACAATCCAGACGCATATGGATAAGAAAATAAGTTCTGTAGTGACAATCTGGGATAAACGGGGGATTGGCACCATGCGGTCATGCATTCGCCAATACACGAAAGCGTTGATTATCGCCCAAACGAACAAAGCCGCGATAATAGCAGGAAATGCAAGCGGAACAAGGCCGAGCGTTGCAATCAAAAATGTAAGATATCCAATAGCAAACCAGCTCAATATCTTTGAAAAGGCGTATCCGCCGTCGGACGACGCGCGAAAAATTAAATTAGAAACCGGAAATCCAAGCGCGCCAACAGCGACCGTTATAGTCCATACAGACCCGATCCATACAAAATAATCCATAATCATTGCGTTAAAAATTTGAAATCAAAAATGTAAAGCAATTTACATTTTTAAAACCCGTTTTTGGCGTTCACCTTTCTTTTGGAGTACGCCAAAAACCCATATATTTCCCAAACATAAGCCGTGTCTGCGCATCAATACCTGGAATTGCGCCAAAAAAGATAATCGTAATCGGAAGTGAAAACCATTGCACAACAATCCATGTATATGATCGCCATGTGTAATCCTTCGGTAATGGCGGCAAAAGACGCAACGCAACGATAGACGATGAAATAACTCCAAACATAGACGCTGTCATAAGAAAACGAGTCATGCGGGGGACATTGTATGAAAGCACGCTCGTATTAAAAATATCACCGCCAAACATAATCGGAAACCATCCAAAAAGAAAAATGATGAGCGCGTTGGTACCCCACGACCAAAATCCCTCAAGCTGATTGAACGCAAAACGAAATTTCGTGCGTTTTGGAATTTTTTTATTTTTCATAAACCCAAAAAACGCATAGGGAATATTTTCTATCCCCCACCCCCAACGCCGTTGTTGTTTATAAATATTTTTTGCAGTTTGTAAAATATTTTTCCCGACATTGGCGTCCATTGAAACGGGGTAATACAATGGCTCAACCTTCCATCGTCCATCATAAAAAAGAAGCGCTTGCCAAAAAATTCGTGAGTCCTCTGAAACGATATTTACATGCCAAAAATCCATCTCAACAAGAGCTTTAAACGGCATTGAATGCGATGAAAATGTCGTAAGCCGTTCGGGGCGCGTTTGTTGCATCATCTGCCAAAATGTACCGGAATACGCAACGATACGCGAAAGACCATGCGCTAACCAAATATTGTTATTGTATACGGGAATCGGTTGAAATGATGAATGAAGTGGATCCCGCGTTGTAAGATAATAATACGCCACAATCGCGAAGTATTGAGGGTAAATCTGCGTATCGCTGTCAAGAGATGAAACAATAATATTTTCGTATGGAATGTTCAGTGGATCAATAATTTCTTCTTTTACTTTCCGCGCGGCATAGGTTTCGTTTGCTCCCTTACCTGAGAGCTCTCCGCCAACCCCAGACGGATGATGCGTAACAAGGAATTTAAAAAAACCGCTCTTATATTTCGCCTCAAGCTCCTCGGCGATTTGACGGTCTTGAATTCCGCCCGCTTCTTCCATCGCCAAAACCATAATTATCTTCTTCACGGGATATGTTGATTCAAGAATCTTTATGATTGCTTCTTCTATAATCGCCTTTGGTTCCAGAAAACACGGGAGGATAACACACTGATACACATCTTCCCACGAAGACGCGTTTAATTCGTTTGTGGAAAGTTTTAATCCGCGCACCCGCTCCATCCAATCAATAGCCATATGTTCCTTCATTTTTTTATATGAGGCGCGAATATGTATTGAAAAAAATACCGTCTTTAGGAGCCAGTACACATCAAACGCGATTATGAAAAAACTCGCCCATATCGGATAGAGCCACGAAAGAATGATAAGTGCAATAAATGTTCCCCAAATTAAAAGCCCCGGCAAAACCTCAAAAAAGCGGTATAAAAAATAATCCATTGACCCGCGCGGAAGATCAGTGGCATAGCCGAATTTAAGATAATATTTATTTGCGTCTTCCATATGCATCTATACTATCATATTTTTAATTATGAAGCGTTCCAATCTCAAAAATAAAAAAGCCCCATGAGCTGGGGCATGTGCTTAAAAATCCTGTGGCTTTGTAAACCGAGCGAATGGATCATCAAGTACAAAATCAAAACAGTCTCCGTTATTATCGCGTCCTTTTACAAGGTTCCAATTCATAGAGTCAACACTGCCACCCAACTTCTTTAGATAATCGCAATATTTTCTCCGTGTTTCAGCGCGAGTTCTGTGTGGCGGATTTTCTTTTGCAAAAGCAACTTCACCTGACGATACAATACGCTCCATTGAAAGTTTTTGAAATATCCCCTGCGTTCGCGAGAGACGGTGATACTCCAACTCCCAAAACCCTAAGCGCCCACCGACCGTCATCAATTGCAATGAGCCGTCCTTTTTCAAAATCTTAATACAATCATTGTAAGATGAGCGCCAAGAATATCCGTATTTTTCCATATCACGCAAAATGAGAAATAACTTTGCGGAAACATCCGTATACCTTGCCAATTTTTCATGCGGATTATCTAACGCAATAAGATCAAGAATTTTTCGCCACCACTCAAGCGTCCATAAAATATCTGGGGTGCGTTCCGCGTATCCTTTACCCACATACTCCTCCGCAAGCCCAAGAAACATAAGCTGAAGATCGAGTGCCGAATAATTACCATTAGAAAATTTATAAATCTTCCGAAGTGTCCTATCTCCCGAAAATAGGCTATACGCATCCCTCATTTCATCCAAACGATAGATCGGTACTTTGCCATCAAGACACCCATCTTCAATCATCCGGACTATAAGGGCGGTAGTACCAAACTTCAATCTGCTTGAAACCTCTGCCAGATTAGCGTCACCGCCGACAATATGGACACGATACCACTTATCTGAACGCGCGTGAGACTCATCGCGAGTATTAATAAGCGGTTTAAACTCCCCCGTTGTACCGCATAAAATCAATTCGCCGGTACCAAGCTCTCTTTGAGAAAGGCGATATTCTGAATGGCCACCCCTCCAATGCACAATTCCTGATCCCTGCCAAATAATCCGCGAAATAAGATGCACAAGAAGGATGCTCTGAAAATTGGACATTGCGTGGGGTGAACTAACGCTTTCTCTTCGTACAAGATGATTCTCGTGCTCACCGTACATATGCCTTCCACAAATATCAATAGAATTTCTATACAAACGAATAATCTCCGCTCCGGGTTTTAAATGTCTTTCCACAACATACCCCCTGAGATCGTCCCGTACCTCGCGATCAAATAATTGCGTCCCATCGTTCGTGAAAAGCGCTTGCCAAAGCAGGTCGTTCACTCCTTCAACCGCATCAATAAGAATTTCATCTCCCGCTTTCTGCCATATCAGAACATCCCGTGAAGTTTCGCATTCGGGAGACGCATACTCTATATGACTTCCGGTATCCATATACAAACGCCCCATATTGGAAAGCCAATAATCGTGTGAAAGAGATTGCCCTTTCACACGCATAAGATACCGAGAAGCACAATCAAATAAAAGTGTCCTACTAAAAGGTCTTGAAAGAAAAAAATCTGGACTTACGCCATACTCCTTTTCAAGGCCCTGAATATGCGAGCGCATGAAGACATCCCCTCTCTTTATTTTAAAGATCAATCAATTCGCAAAAGCCATAAAAGCATAGATAAAAAACACTACAAAAGCAACACGCGCGCTAAGTTTCAAATAATGAATACTCCACATTGCTTTATTAATAATACTCAAAAAAAATCCGTCCTAAGATTATCAAAGAACGGTATTTTCAATTAACTCAATTAGTGAGGGCATTCATCATCCAAAGACAACCGCTTTGGAACTTCGCCCGACGACTCGTTTGCTGGCAATGACTTGACTGACGGATATCGAGGCTCAATGCTCGCAATACCACTTCGCATAGCTTCAACGACAAACCCTTTCCACGGAAGCAAAAAAAGTTTTTTATCTTCATCGCGCCATTTACAGGTTGGATCAGAAAAAACAAGCGTTTTCTCTCCGTCCAACGGATCCTTCAGATATATTTTATCCCAATAATTTGAACTTATTATATTCTCCGCGTATGTTCGCGTGGTTTCAACAATAAATCGAGAACGAGTTTTCGGCGTATTCACACACGCGCCACCAATCATTCTTTCGGATACAAGTTTTTTTTCTTGCGCGAACGGTGCCTTCGGACCTCTGAAAAAAAGTCCGTCTGTATGGTCGTTGTCATGATACAGATAATCGCGAACCGCAACCTCTGCGCTTTTCCACGACTTTCCTGATTTTGCGATATACGCATCAAGCAAATAAAACTTCGTTACCCAATCAAGTTTTCCATAAAGCGCGGGAAAGTCCTTTTTCTCAAGACAATCGGAAATATCAGAAAAAAATCGCATAAGCAATTTTAAACCTCTTTGTTTCGGATAACGCCGAAGAATATACTCGCCGAAATAATCCCGATATTTCTGTAAAATATATGTGATACTTCGTTGTTTTGTTGACCCCACAATGTCATATTTTTCTTCAAATTTCATATCCCAAGAAACCCTATGAAACGCCGAAACAGGATCACAAAATTCCAGCTCGCGCGGAAATTCATTATCTTCAATCATCATCAGCGCAAGTGAGGTGAGTCCTATTTTTAGATATTCCGGCAACTGAAGCATATTCGCATCCCCCGCAATCACATGCACGCGACGAAACCGCGAGGGGTCCGCATATGGAACATCGCGAGTATTGAACAATGGACGATCGTAGGTGGTTTGAGAGCCTTGAAGCGCAGAGAAAAAATCCGCTCGCTGAGAAATCTGAAACTTAACATCATGCGACAATAAAGTTTCGTCACACCCAACTTTCCCGGCGCCGATAATAGGGGTCCGCGCGATAAACCACGAACGACCAAGGCATTGCGTGAGACGCTCAAACGGCACAGCGCGACGGGTTGTATAATTCTCATGGCATCCAAAAGAGCTTCTGCGTTTTGCCACACTTGAGCCTCTCCATTCTTTCGGTTCACCTGCGACATTATTTCTAAACACACGAAAATGAATTCCACTGGACTCTCTCTGTTTTTTACAAAACGCGTCCACGAGCGCGTAACACGCGCGATTCCAACAAACAAGCTCCCATTCACCAAAGCATAACGGCGTTGAAATCTCCAACTGTGATCCATCAAGGTACAGGCGCGCTCCATTTGGGAGCAACATATTTTCCGAATATTTCCATTTTGGATCATTAAAAAAATCATGCTCCCGCGCATCTGGATCATCGGCAAGCCGTGAACTTGCGTTCCATGGAATATGCGGATGAGCGGATACAATCCACTCTGGATTAAATGTTTGAAAAAAAAGACGCCCGCTCAACGACTGCTCGTGTGTCGCTGAAAAAGGATTTGCTACCATAATTCCAAACTCTGTTTCAATTCCGCACGGACGATTAATAATCGCGCCCGTTTCATTTTCCATTGCACACCTCCACTTTTTTTCAATGAACCTCAACGAACCTATCGGATATTAATTTTAGAGTATCAGAATAATTAGATGGAACGCAAGTTGACCAAAGTAAAAATTTTTGCAACGAATACACTAAGAATAGCAGAATAAAGCATTTCAACTGATACAATAAGCGGTTCTTTTATAATTTTTACAAAACAGGAGGAGCGATGTTCAAACCGCCAAGCGACCTTGCTGATTATTACGCCGTTGTTGCGCCAAGCACCATTGATAGTGAGTTTATGATCAGACCGTCAAAGGCTGATGGCGTGTATCTATGGGAAGGCAATAAAAAATACATTGATTTTGACGCGAGCGTTGCGACTGTTCCTTTGGGACACAAACACCCACTCGTGAATGAGGCGATTTTTAGACAATTAGATACGGTTGACTCGGTAGAATGTTCCGCGCGACCTCCAAAATTTTTTATTACCGTTGCCAACCGTGAATATGAAATATCTCCAGAAGCATTAGGACGAAAGCTTCTTGATTCCATATTTCCAAACGAAAACGCTCGAGTCATCTATGGAGTTACTGGAGCAGAAGGCGTTAATATCGCGGTAAAATTTCTTTTGTACCAACGGCCACGGAGGCGAAGGTTTATTGCTTTTGAAGGCGCATTTCATGGACGAAAAGGATACGCGCTGGACCTTACACTTTCAAAAGCTGAACAAAAACGGTACTACCCGACAAGCGGTATCACAGTGCTTCACCTTCCGCTCCCTAAAAAATTAGAAGATGTTGAACGAATCAAAAACATGCTTGCGCGATATCCACTTGATGAAGTAAACGCGATTTTTGTTGAAGCAATTCAAGGCGAAGGCGGAATTGAAGTTTTTGATACAAAACTATGGCACATGCTCGCGCCAATTCTTGAAAAAAATAAAATTGCCATTGTTGCCGATGAAATCCAATGCGGTATAGGACGCACGGGCAGTATGTGGGGATTTCAATTGATTGATATACATCCCGATATTGTCGTGGCGGGTAAAGGACTTGCAAACGGCACCCCAATAAGCGTTGTTGCGTATAAGCGGAAACTTGAAAAAAAGCTCCTTACAAATGGATGGGATGCCGGAACATTCCCAGGGCATCCAACAGCGCTCGCAGCAGGAACAATAACATTTTCTATTATTCAAGAAGAAAAAACACATGAGCATATACTGGAAATGAGCAAATATCTTTCGCATAAACTTGAATTTGCCATTCCTAAAAAATACGATGGCGAAAATCATTATTGCGTCTTAAAGGGCGCTGGACTTATGCAAGGAATAGAGTTTCGCAATTTTGATGATACGCCCGACCCAAAAACCCGTGAAATCGTATTGCGCGCAATGAAAAATTGGGGGATACTCACTATTCCATGCGGACACTCAAGCATTAACCCGACAATCCGCCTTCTTCCGCCCTATCTCATTCAAAAAGAACACATTGATAAGCTTATCAACTGTCTATGCGAAATATTTTCATCGTTAGAAAAATGACCTGTTAATAATTTCTGTAGTTAAGTTTTCCGCAAAAAATTATATTACTTATTTCTCACTACTGAAAATAGCCAAAACAAAAAAGAAAAAGCCGCGCACTCGCTAAAAGCGAAATGCGCGGTTATTTTTTACCAAATAATTCTAAATTAAAACTTAAAGATAGTGGCCAGGGGTAACAGTTTCAACTATTTTTACTTCTTCAAGTTCCTTCCTTCTATCCGAAACCAGCGAGCGAATATGCACCACTTTTTCGCCAATGCTCTGCATATCAAGCCAGCGTTGGGCATCTTCGCTTGTATTGGGAAGGTCTTCGGTCTCTGCCATTTCCTGTTCAATGGCAAGGCAAAGATCGCGAAGCATAACGCCACTGTGCTCAAGACCGCGTGAAACGACTCGTTCAATTATATTTCGTTTAGCACGATTTACGATATTTTCAAGCATAGCACCAGAAACAAAATCTTTGAGATAGAGCGTGCGCTTACCACCACCCTGAAGCGTTAATTCAAGAATGCTATTACGCACAGTAACCCTGTGGCCATCTTCACGCATATAGAAATACTTTTCCTCATCAATTGCCCACAATCGTTTAACGGCTCCATCAATCAGGTATTCTATAACAGCTGTCCGTTCACCCTTAAAAGCGTCATACTCCGGCTTCCATAACGCATCTTTTGGGTCAAGATATTTCTTATGCAGTGGAATTTGTTTCTTCGTAAGGTACACGCGAAAAATTTCTTTCGCGCCTTCCAGATCAGGACGGATAATTTTTATTTTTCTATCAACGCGTCCAGGCCGTAAAACCGCCGGATCAATAAGGTCCTGGCGATTAGAAGCAATGAGTATAAGCACATTTTTCATTACATCAACGCCGTCAAGCTCTGAAAGAAACTGCGCGACTGCTGTCATCTCAACATCAGAAGAAATCCCTGTCCCGCGCGTTCTTAAAATCGCATCGGCTTCATCCATAAAAATAACGACGGGACATTGTTCAGTTGCTCGTTCTTTCGCGCGCGCGAACATTTCACGGATTCGTCGTTCAGTTTCACCGACGAATTTATCAAGAAGCTGTGGACCCTTCACATTGATGAAGTACCCTTTCACTTCTTTCGTGTTGTGCGCTTCGGCGAGTTTTTTAGCGATGTGCCAAGCAACCGCTTTAGCAATAAGTGTTTTTCCGCATCCGGGAGGGCCATAGAGAAGAATGCCCTTCACCATTTCCGCACCATATTCAACAAAAAGATCCTTGTGGAGAAACGGCATTTCAATTTCTTTGCGAATACGCGAAACCTGATCGCGAAGACCTCCAATCTGCGAATATTCAATAGGCTTCACTTCTTCAAGCCAGAGCTCTTTATTTTCGGTTTTTTCAAGGCACTCAAGAATAATGCCCGAGTTCAGATCGCATAAAAGCTCGTCTCCGACGGAAAACTTCTTATCAGAGAGCGCGCCAGCAATCCCAAGAACGCGTTTTTCGTCATGATCAACGGTTACACGAACACGCGAAAGATCAATAACAGAATCAACCGTACACACCTTACCGTGTTGTTCTGGCAATCCAACGCCAACAATCGCGTTTAATTCGTTCAACAGCACTGCAACGCCCGGCACTAAATCTTTGCGCACTTCCTGCACCGGAGAAAAAACCCGCATACGCTGACCCCTCACCATTACATCAACCGTTTCCTTTTGAAGACTTATCACGGTCGCATAGTTTTGTGGAGGCGCGGTAAGAAGCTCAATTTTTTTCTCAAGCTCTTTGGCTTTTGTCATTAATTCAGCGAACTTCCCGCGTGTCCGCAAATAAAATTCGCCCAAACCAGAAAGCTCTCGTTTGGCGTATACAATTTTATCTGAAACAAGTTTTAACTCGGCATTCAAATCTTTTCCTAAAACTTTTTCGTTATTACCGATAATATATTTAAGATGATTTGATTGCTCAATAAGCGTTTCTGAAATCTCGTTTAAAAGGTCGTCAAAACCTCTCGCTTTCTCTGGCATAAAAACCTCCCTATAAAAAAGTTAGCGAAAAGAATTATTGTAAAAGAATAAAAACATACTATACTCAAACCGCTAAAAACACAACTAGACCACACTTTTACAATAATTCAAAAATGCGCTACAACTATTGATATAATAATTCAAAAATAGCAACCGCCCATAGCTCAACGGTTAGAGCACCGAGCTTACCAACGGCAACGAATAAAAAGTAAAACAAAATAGACGCTCTCGGTCCGTAGCTCAACGGCAGAGCAGTCGTCTTATACACGACCGGTTGTAGGTTCGAATCCTACCGGACCGAGAGCGAATATTTTGAATTTTATTTTTTGCGAGTGAACCGTTGGCACGAAGTATACCTCGGGGGTTCTTGGTTCGAATCCAAGCGGGTGGACTTTGTTAATTTATCTGGCGTTTCTGATTCAAGTTTAGAAGGAATATTAAAATAAAACTCCCCAGAGCATCAGAGCAAAGCCCCGAGGTATCGTCAGGAATCGCTTTTCGCC
>ERZ1292630.681-Hain-H41-02um-R3-681-length-34498-cov-9_pt1 | contig 34498 bp, 41 predicted proteins | sample MGYA00564408_ERZ1292630 | MGnify/ENA primary metagenome ERZ1292630 (study PRJEB36523, sample SAMEA6512641) | groundwater metagenome | collected 2019-01-08 | study: AquaDiva: Metagenomics assemblies of 32 groundwater samples
GCGGGTCACACCCGCCGGATGATCTGCAAGACCAGGCAACGCCCTTCTAAAAAAACATCTGTCTGATTTTCGCTTTGCACTTCCGTGCGTCTTTTTGGATATGGCTCCCTTCGCTTTCGAGCCTTGCGGTCGGGCGGGTCACACCCGCCGAATGATCTGCAGGACCAGGCAGTAGCCCTTCTAAAAAACATCTATCTAATTTCAGCTTTGCACTTCAGTGCGCCTTTTGGGTATGGCTCCCTTCGCTGTCGGGCCGACTCGCAGTAGATACCGATACCTGCTCGTCGCCTCGCCTTCAGGCTCATTCCACCATACCCGGGTTTTGTTTATAGACAAAGACCAGACAATTCCGAATCGACCACCCCTAGCCCCTCCTTGGTAAGGAGGGGCATTTTGTTTTCGCTCCTCCCCTTACTCACAAGGGGAGGCTGGGAGGGGTTAGTCGTAGCTGTTTGTCTCTGTTGCGGGAGCAGGTTTGTAACCTGCTCCATAGATTTCGTAAATGCATTATGCGAATCATGGGGTTCAAGTTACAAACTTGAACCCGCAAGGAGGTTACGGGCTTGAACCAGCCTTGCCAGCTTCCAAGCTGGACCCACATAAAAAATTAGAGTATTATTTTTAGTAGGACATCAATAGGAGTTGAACTGATTTGAAAGGCACGCTTAATGTCAGGGTTATCCGGGTGTTTCTCTACACACCTTTTAAGCACATTAAGTATAGTCTTTACATCGTCTGTAATGAAAAAATCAGCTCTTGATTCCAAGGCAGATTCCAGATGTTCAATATCAAATTCCTTCTTTCTTGGTTTTGTATGAGCAGGGTTCTTTTGGTTGAAATCAGGAACGGCTTCCCTTAGTTTATTTTCATGATCGTATCCGTCAACACATAGCAAGTCTCTAAGTCGACCACCATATTCCCCGCCACCAAGCACAGACTTGCCATCTGCCTTGTAAGTTCCGTCAAATCTGGTTAAGGGAATCGGGACATGTTTCAATAAACCAGATGTTTTGATCAGATCAAAACAGATTGGCGTTTGATGTCTATATTTTTCAGGCAATTCATCTTCAATTCGAGAGTTATAAAAAAAGCGGAATATATGGTGTTCTGCTAGTGCATTTTCATAGATTTGATTAAAGGCTTTTGCATTTTCTGCATACTCCTCTTTAAGTGATTCTTGATTTTTATAAGTAAACCAATGCCACCAAGTTGAAGTATCTACAAATATTTTTGTGACTTTCATAATATTCCTGCTTCGATTCTCTATTGCGGGAGCAGGTTTGCAACCTGCTCCATCGATTTCGTATGTGCCTTAAGCGAATCACGGAGTTCAAGTTATAAACTTGAACCCGCAGACAGGTAGCTGGCTTTGCTACTTTAAAATCTTCTTCCCGCGTTTCTTCCGTGTCTCTGATACGGGCAGGAGGCTCGTGTACTTGTGATACAGCTCAAAGAGAAAGGCTACTCGCTCAGCATCGGATAAAAAGTTTTTCTTTCCGTAGGCGGCGTCAACGGCCTTATCGAGCGTCTGGTGTGCCTTGCGCAGGTCAGGCGGCATGGCGACCGGGTCGTAGAGGTCGGCGAGCGAGGCATCAGGATGCGCGGCGCGCGCGTCAAGCACGGCTTGGCCGGCTTCCTCGATAGCTGTCTTTTGCTTTTCGGTAGGTTCGACAGGCCAGGGAAAGTTGTTGTAGATGATTCCAGCGGAATACTGAAAGTCACTCTTTAACCTACCACCGACATGCCTTATCCATGCCATGTGCATTAAGCTGCCAAGCACACCGAAATGAAACAACGTGGCGCCATCAATAGTATATAGTTTGTTAGTAGCAACAATCTCAGGCTGCAAAAAACCTATAGGAATGTATAATCTTTCGCCGGAAGAAACTTCGGGGATCGCAAGATATCGCTTCTTGGGTTGGCGTATTTCTCCAAATAGTGTTGGACTTTCTGCAAGAGAGCGCGTTGTTGGACGTTTACTATCCGCACGCACATCTTTTACCCTTTCCACGCGTTCACGTATTTTGGATATTGCCTTTATTATCTTTGGTGAAGCGCCAACAAGCCAAAGACAGTAACGCTCTTGATCATTTATGAACTCTACACTCCCGAGCAGTGGCCTAATGAGTCCCATGGCTTCCGGGTCATCTACTAAGAGATTGTCCTTTTGTTCTTTGCTCAGGATGAGATTGCCCCCGTCATTAGGCATGCTACCTTTTGCCATAGGCGGTGCGCCATTACATATAGGAATTCGACGTTTATTCAAGAAAACATCTGTTGCATCCACAAGATAGGGACTGATGTTTGTGGTAACCACTGCATGAGGGCTTCCACCTATGTCGGGGTAATCAAAGATTGTCTTTCGGTCTACATCAAAAAGAGCAAAGCCGATAATGACACAATGAACTGCTGCTTGCCCACGCGCATCATTGCTCCATCTGAATGTGCGGTGAGCAAAATGGATCTTAACTCCGAGCCTTAGCAGTTCTAACCAAAGCACGCCAACCTGCTCGCCCTGTGTGATGGAGTTGGTAGATACAAAGGCAATTTTCACTCGCTCTCTCGGCGATTTTTGCGTCTTTGACATACCCTCGAGCAGAGTAGAAAACTTTTCATCACCACGCACATAACGTACAGCCTTTAGATACCATGCTGTGACATAATCGAGAACGCCCGCACCTTTTACTCCATCGAAAACAATATCCATGTCTGCTTTCTGTGCGGCTCTCCGATACTGCTGTCCCACAAATGGCGGATTGCCAAGTATATAATTAACCTGCTCGGCGGAAATCACATCGTTCCAGTCCATTCGCAAGGCGTTGCCGCAATGGATAGACGCGGAGTTGATAAGCGGCAGGCGGCGGAAGTACTGGCCGAACTCTTCTGAGACCTGCATGTTCATCTGGTGGTCTGTCAGCCAGAGAGCGACCTGCGCTATCTGGGCAGGAAACTCCTCGATCTCGATCCCGTAGAACTGGTTTACATTTACCTGCACGAGCTGGGAAATATTCAGATGTCTCTGTCCTGTTGCGCGGTCGGCGCGAAGTATTTCAAGCTCAAGCAAGCGGAGTTCTCTGTAAGCGATGACAAGGAAGTTTCCGCACCCGCAGGCCGGGTCAAAAAACTTCAGGCGAGCGATCTTTTTGAGAAGGTCAAAGAGTCTGTTGGTGTTGCGCTTTGCCATCTCGAACTCAGCCCAAAGCTCGTCAAGAAAGAGCGGCTTGATAAGCTTCAAGATATTTTCTTCGCTGGTGTAATGCGCGCCGATGTTGCGGCGGCGGGCCGAGCCTTCCTCATCCATGACGCACTGGAATAGCGCGCCGAAGATGGCTGGAGAGATGCGGCCCCAATCAAGCGCGCAACAGTCAAGGAGCAGGGCGCGCATTGCGCTGTCACATGCGGATATGGGCAGTTGCTCTTCAAAGAGCCGGCCATTCACATAAGGAAAGGCTGAGTATACTTCGTCAAGGCCTTTTTGGCGGCGGTCTTCAGCTGTATTTAGTACCTGAAAGAGGAGCGACAGCTGAGGCCCGAGGTCGGAGCCGTCTTCACGGGTATTGTTCTCTATGAAATCACGGAATGAATCGCGCGACTCAAAGAGCGTGGTGTCCTCGGCAAAAAGACAGAATAAGAGGCGCACAAGCAACACCTCAAGGACGTGTCCGTCATATCCGGCGGAGCGCAGGCGGTCATGGAGCTTGCCCATGCGCTCGGCCGCCTTGATATTTACAGGGTCCTGCGCCGTGATCCGCTGTGTGGTATACCCTGCGATAAAGCCGAAAAGCTTTATATGTTTGTAGAGGTCTTTTAGCGAAAATTCGTTTTGTGCGCCTGTGTCGAGATCATAAAGACGGATGCGCGCGAAGTCAGAAACGATGACGTAGCGGGGGAGGTCGCGTTCGGCAAGCCCCTCGAAATATTCAAGGGCCTGCTTGTAGGCTGAGTCGAGGTCGCGGCCTAAAGACTTATGCTCGGCTATAAGCGTGCCGCGCCAGAAGAGGTCGATAAAGCCGCCCTTGCCGCCTTTTGCTTCGAACCGGGGGCGAGCCCGGCGGACAGGCTCTTCAAAGCTTGCAAGGCGTCTGCGGGACACACCGAAAATATTAAAAAATTCGTTCCAGAATGTCTGTGCTTCTGCGCGTTCCGCCCGCGCGCCTTCCCATTCGCGCGAGAAAGCAAGCGCACGGTCTTTGATCTCATTTAACGCTAATGGCATAATTCCGTAGGTTGCTTGGTTTATTTAGGTGCGTGAGGGTTTAGCCCACAATTGGTAAAGAGACAGACACGTCCACTACCCTTCTGAAATTGTCTCTGCCGGTTTTCTTTTGCGCACTTTCGTGCGCTTTTTGGTATAGCTCGAACGGCCCTTCTAAAAAAATATCGCTCTGATTTCAGCTTTGCACTTCCGTGCGCCTTTTTGGGTATGGCTCCCTTCGCTGTCGGGCCGACTCGCAGTAGATACCGATACCTGCTCGTCGCCTCGCCTTCAGGCTCATTCCACCATACCCGGGTTTTGTTAGAGGCAAAGACTGGAGCTTTGTCTTCGCTCCTCCCATTACTATAAGGGGAGGCTGGGAGGGGTTAGTAGTACCTGTTTTTCTTTTGAGTACTACTGTGCGCTTTTTTGATACGGCTCCCTCGCTGTTGAAAATCCGGAGATGAACGCCGCTACTGCTTCACGAACCCGAACATGAACGCGCCTATGGCGAAAAAGAGTATGTCAGGGAAGGCCGCGGCGAACATGGGAGGTATGATGCCGTTTTGGCCGAGCGACCGGGTCAGAGCGAAGACCACCCAATAGCTGAAGGCTATCACAATGCTGATACCTACGCCTGTCGCCACACCTGCGTGCCTGCCGGTCTTCAAGGCAAACGGGATGCCGACCAGCACCATGATGAAGTTAATCAGAGGAAACGCTATCCTCCCATAGAGGTCTATCTTGTACTTGGTGGCCTCGTACCCGTCAGCCTCGAGGACCTTCACGTACTCCTTTAACTCGTAAAAACTCATGTTCTTCTGGAAGTTCTCGAAGTTTGCGAGGTCCTCCTGCGGGGCAAGCTCATCAAACGGCACATCCTTTACATTAGATTCGATGGCCTTGCCTTCGGCGGTGAATGTCCAGACCGTGGCCTCAGGGGCGACCCATCTGTCATCCTTCCACTCGACAAGCCTTGCCTGCAACCTGTTTTTAACTTCAAAAGGCTTGTCTATGGAGTAATAGGTAAGGCCTTGCAGCTCTTTCTTGCGCGCGTCCACATGTATTATATTGAATATCCCGTGCCCGGCCCGTATCCAGACGCCTTCCTGACCGAAAGACGACCCCTGGATGCCGAACCACTGCTTCTTGAAGGCGTCTATCTTTTTCAATGCCGGAGGCGTTACCGACTCGTTCATCACTATGACGACGAGGCTTATCAGGATGCCGGCCGCCAGAAGGGGCGCGACAACCCTTAAAAGGGACACGCCGCCCGCCTTCATCGAGGTGATCTCGCCGTGCTTCGAGAGTATGCCTAAGGACAAAAGCACCGCCATAAGCACTGCGATAGGGAATACCTGCGAGACTATGAACGGCAGTTTATAGGCAAAAAACATGATAGACGGCCACGCCGGGACCTTGTACTTCATGAGGCTGTCCATATTCTCGAAGAGGTCTACCATCAGGAAGAGAAGTATGAACGCGAGGAGAGTGATCGCCAGAAGCTTCGCGAACTCAGCCAGGACGTATCTTTCGAGGATCTTCATCCCTTAAGCCCGCCTTTTTTACGCCTGAGCTCATGTAGGGTAATGACCGACATCAGAGTCACAGGCGCGTCCTTCGAGGTAAGATATAATATGTATAGTCCAATCGAGCCGAAGATGACATCAGAGCCCCAGACGGCGAGAATCGGGTTTAAGGCGCCGTTTTCCCCCATAGCCTCAAGAGCGGTTGAGACTACGTAGTAGGCGAGCACTACGCCGAGGGCCATAGAAAATCCCGTAAAACGTGCGGCCCTCACCTTTTGGATCCCAAGCGGCACGCCGAGTATCGCGAATACGAAGATAGAAGCCGGAAGAGAGAACCTCTTATGCAGGTCTATCAGGTACGGCGCGGCGTCAGCCCCGGAGGCCGCCACATCGGAGGCCCTTGACGCAAGCTCCCAGACGTACATCTCCCTGTTGGGCTTATCTGAGTATGGAGAGTCACCGCCGCCGGCCATGCTCAGCTCTATGGTATACCTGGAAAAATCCGCTATGTGATAAGACCCCGCCTTTTCGGTCTTGCCGTGTATCGATCCGTCATAAAGTTTCAGATAGACTGAATAGGCCCCATCCGACGGGGCGAACTCTCCGCGATTGGCGAAAAAAACATTTTTGTCGGTCTTGTCGCCCTCTTTGGATATGAAGATGCCTTCCATCTCGCCGGTAATGGGCGAGAGACGGTCTATGTAGAGGACGATTCCCTTGAACCGGTCATAAAAGGTCTTCTCCTCGAGGCCTGAGACGATCCGGGACCTTGCGGCATCCACAAGCAGGCGCTTGAGGTTCATGTTCCCCCACGGGAAGAGATAAAACGTGCATGCAAGGGTCGCCAGAGCCGCTATCGTCGCCATGACCCAGACCGGCTTCATCAAGGCCATGACACTCAAGCCTGAGGCCTTCATCGCGGTTATCTCGCTATCGGAGCTGAGCCTCGTGAACGCCACAAGAACAGCTATAAGAAAAGCTATCGGTATAGTGTATATGAGAAAAGAAGGGATGACAGAGGCGAGGAAATGCAATATGAACAACGGACCTATGCCGTGGGTAACCATAAGCTCTACAAGTTTAATGACCTTGCTTAGAAGCGAGGTCATCGTGAGTATGGTGAGGCTTAAAAGGAACGGAGCAGTTATTTCCTTTAAAATGTAAGAGGTTATAAGCCTTGGCATAGTTGCCATGATACTACAAAGAATATCTGCGGACAACGTGAATTTAAAAGAGATACGGTTCGTATCTGCCGGCCGGAGGGAAAAATACAGCTTTTTTAAAGACCCGCCGAAAAACTCCGATATTAGAATCAAGGGCGCATGAGGATCTACGGCCTGCTCTGTCGGCATACATGCCTGCCTGATCGCCGTATGCCGTAAGCGGCACAGCTCGGCGCGGATGATCTACAGGCTCAGCCAAGCCCTCGGTCTTTACAGATAACAAGGCGACCGGATCCCTTTTATATCTTCAGATCGCTGAATCGCAGCGCCCTCAACCCTTGCAGGAGTCGCGCATTGAACACGAAAAAACTGGAAAAGATAAAGGCAGAGATGAACAAGGCCGAGGGCTACCTCTCGGCGGCCGACGTCCTGTATAAAAACGAGCTGTACGGCCCGTCTGCTTCAGCCTCGTACAACTGCGCGTACCATGCCTCGCTCGCGGCCCTTCTGACTTCCGGCGAAAAGGTCGGCAAAGAGGCGTTCACAAAGTCACTTGAGTCACTGGGCAAGTTCTCGAAAAAACTCGACCCTGCTATAGAAGCGGCCAGAGGATCGGCCAAAGGCTGGGGGGCGGCCTCTTCACAAGAGCATTCGGAAAACGAAGCCCTTTTGCGCCTCTACCAGACGAAAGAGTTTGTAGTCGAGGTGAAAAGTTTTATGAAAAAAATCCTCAGATAAGAAATAGCCGGTGCGAGCTCTTATCAAACCCGGCCATATCCGATCAAGGGGCGGCCTTGCGTGTAACGGTATAGATGAACTCTCATCGCTCTACATGGGGCAGATAAGCTCTTTTACGGCCGGAGGCAACGGCCCATACAAGCGGCCCACGGCAACGCAGGACGCAAGATGCGTGTATACTTGCCACAGGGCCTTGTTCTTTTTTGCCGACTGTAGATATGAAGGATGCAATCCATTTTCGCGGCGTATCAATCTAACAGTTTGCTGAAAAACTCAAAACTTGTTCAGGCTGCTCAAAAAGCACCAGAGGCGAGGCGCCTGCGAGCGAGGAATGAGGCGCATTTGTGTATACGCCACAGTGACAAGCTTTGATGCCAACAACGCAGACGGACTTTTCATTCAGAGGGTTATTATGACGATCGATATGCAGGAGGTACTCGGCAGGCTCAAGTCCTTCAGGGTCGCAAAAGGGCTGAGGCAGGCGGACATGGCTGAACAGATAGGCGTCGACAGGTCCACCTATGTAAGGAAGGAACGCGGTTCGATACCCATCTCAACCGAAGAGTGGCTGATCTTGTCTGACGCCCTAGGCAAGGAGATCTCTCATTTTTTCAGAGAGCAAGGCGTACCTGCCGGAAAAGAGCAGCAGACGCCGGAAGAAACGCTTTTATGGAGGCTTCTGAAGGCGCTTCGCCCTGAAGAGAAGCGGTACTTTTTCCACGCGGTCTCGATGATGTTCAAAGGGGTCCGAAGGAAAGAGGTTGCCTCGGCCATAGACGGCATCCGTCGTCTTAAACCGTGAGCCATGCGTACCAGAAAGTAAAAAGAATACCACAGATATGTAGAAGCCTTGTAATAAGCCCAGGCGGCACACCACTAAAATAACGGCTCTTTTAGCCTTATATGGATTTTAGGTTTGACAACAAAGGTCGGCTATGGTACAAATTTCTGCTTGACGGGCGTCTAGCCCGCACAGTAGGCTTGGAGCCGCTAGCTCAGTCGGTAGAGCATCTGCCTTTTAAGCAGGTGGCCCCGGGTTCGAGTCCCGGGCGGCTCACCAATTGAATTGCCCGAAACAGGCCGGCCGATTAAAAACATCATCTGTCCCCATCGTCTAGAGGCCAAGGACACCGCCCTTTCACGGCGGCGACCAGGGTTCGAATCCCTGTGGGGACGCCAACTATAAAACAGCCGTAAATCCAGCAAAAACGCCGAAAGGCATTGGATTTACGGCTTTTTACTTATCTTGCCTAAGCGGTAACAGGTGGGTTTATCTGGTTGTAAGCGGTATGGTTGTTGTGGTAGTTTTCGTGGTAAGCCCTGTGGATAAGCCGACCCTCGTGGTAGTTTTCGTGGTAGTATTTCAGTCCTTAAATCTGATGCGCTTTACCGGGTTCTTCGTCGGTGAGACGTGCAGGTACCGTGTGGTGGTCGCAAGCCTTCTGTGCCCCGCCCTATCCATCGCTTCCCTCAGATCAGCCCCTGACCTCAACAGACCTGTTATGAACGTATGGCGGAGCGAGTATGGCGTCACGCCCACTAATCCTGCACCCTCCATAACCCGCCTGATCGCCCGGCTTACGGACTTAGGGTCAATTCTTGCCTCCCCGCCGAAGAGATACTTGCCACCCTTCTTTAGGCACGACTCCATGTAGACTATCAGCTTCGGGTGGATCTCTATCGAGCGAACGCCGCCTGTCTTTGTCCGGACATCCTCCTTACCCTGGACGAAGATCTTCCCGATCTTTAGGTTGATATCCGCCGGCCTCAGGTTAATGAGCTCCGTCGGTCTAAGCCCGGCATACAGGTACGTCATAGCCAGAGGCCTCAGGTAGCCGTACAAGTGCCTCTGATGAAGCCTCAGGGCTCTATAGAAGGTCTTTATGTCCTCTCGCCATAGAGGCCGAGGTATCCTCTCATCCTTCCGCTTAGGTGGAGAGACCTTCCGGGCCGGGTTCTCTGGGCCGAGCGGGTCCAGCAGGATCCTGAGGATGTTGATCTCCTTCTCTATGGTAGATGACTTTATAGTCTCTTCTCTTTTCTGCCCGTTTTTATCGGGCTTGCCCTTTAGGACCTTGTCTCTGAAGCGCTTGTCTATATACGCGGTGACTGTCTCTTTCGTGATGGCTGTGGGGAGGTAATCCTCAAAGAACCCGAGGATGGGAGTCAGCTTATTCATATTGCAGGTGTGGGTATATCCTGTGGAGTTTTTGCGCGAGTAGTCCTCATATTCTTTACGGAGCTTCTGCCAGGTTGTATGGACGCCGACATCGCCGCCGTGGAGCATGGCGGCCTCTTCCTGCGTGATGTAGCGGAAGTTGAGCGCTTTAATTAATTCGTCTTTGGTAAGCTGCCGCTTACGCGACATCATCTCGAGGTGATCCACATCGCCCAGAATGCGCTGTGCGTCCTGAAGCTTCCTGGCGTACTTCGTCTTTTGTTTCGGCTGATGAGCCGGGAAATGGAGTTTGTAGACTATCCGCCAGCCACCGACTTTATGCTTGTAGAGTTGAGGCATAGATCAATCCGTTAATTCATTGGGAGTAATCACCCATATCTGCGTAATAGGGTGATTCTTTTTTATCGTGTAGATCAGCCGGCCGAGATACTTCTGGTCCTCGGGCGTTTCTTTGATGATGATAATCCCGGGTTCGCGCCCCGTCTTCTTCGCGTAGTAGAGCGCCTGGCCGACCGCTTCTTGCCACTTGTTGGCAAACTCCACCTCAACGGCATGCGTCTCGGTGAGGCAGTCCACGCGGGATCCGCCGGAAAGGACGACCTCGGTCACTCCGTCGTTACGATCGCACCAAGCCTGCTGGTAGGCTTTTTCGGGATGAAGGCGCTCTCCATAGGCTACTGCCGGAGTTAATAGAGCGGCGATCAAAAGGCCTTTAAGCCTCATGCAACTTCTTTTCTTTTTCACTCTTCATGACCGTAGAAGGTACCATCTCTAATTGCGTTTATTTTGGCTTGTAAGCGATCCCTTCTCTTTTTCGAGTTGTTTATATAGGTTTTAGAAAAGTATTCCTGGTCAAAAGGTAGTTCCAGCTCTTCCCGAATTGCGATAAGAGCAGGCGGAATCAACTGATCAATCTTTACACATTGATTAATGCCATATTCTATAATGTGTAAGTGTTGATCGGGGTTCGTTATTTTTGCAAGTTTAAAAACTAAAGTCTCAAAAGTGTCCCCTAATGCGTCTGAAATTATCAGTATAGATTGAATGGTCTTGTCAGACCCAACAACGAGAGTTCTGTTGATTACACACAACTCTTGAGGTAACTGCGAAACGACTTCCTGCAATGGAGTCTTAGGATCTAAAATCCTCATTATTAAATTTTGAGCCTTAAGGATGGAGTCAGCTGCGGGCAGGTAGACATCTCTTCGCAAGGACATCTTGCGTTCTACTTCACGTTGTTCAGCATCGTGTTTTAAGGCCTCTCTCTGTAGTTTGCGCGCATGGCAGTTCGCAAGGTACACTCCTCCTATGGTTATTGAAGAGGCCATTATTGCCGCCAAAACAACCTCTGAATACAGCACTACAGAAAGTAAATTAGGCGCTAAGGTGACCGCCGTTGTTCCTTCTGGCACTATGTAAACCTCCTACACGAAAAGGCCACAGTTTCATTTGAACTCGTAGGGCTTGAATGACTGCTGAGCCTCATCTCTCGGCAAATCTCTGCCGCAGTGCTTACAGACAACTGCTTCGGCTTTTATGCTCTCGGCACAAAACGGGCATTTTTTAATATCCGCTACAGGCGCGGGGTCGGGTTGCTCCTTCTTGCATCTTCTGCATACAGTCTCTTCCTTCTTCAGCCAGAGCCCACAGTTTGGGCATCTTTTCTTATCTTCAAGCGTAGGCAGAACCAGAAGGATTATGACTAAGAGGGGAGTTAACAATAGACTGCCAAGCACCCAAGCGCCTACGTTCCTCCTTTTGTTATTTGCCAGCACACCGGCGACAATGGCGCCGATTATCCAGACAAGCACGACACTCATTGGCCGCTCCTCAATCGTTAATCATCTTTTTAATACGATAGGTAAGGGTTTCCTTTGAATTCAGGGAAAGATCAATCCCTCTATTTTCAATTTTGTCCCCAGATTCGTCGAAGCCCCGTCATTAATAGTTAAGGATAAATTTTAACCCCCCAGGAGCTCACCTCTCCCAGCAACTTTCCAGAGTACATGTCGTACAATTTCCACCATGTTTTTTCTTCATCATAGATAATATAAAGGGCGCTTTCTTTTTTCTCAAAGGGGAGTAGTTGCCAAACGCCCGGATCGACCATGCAACGGTGCCCTTCTCTATCCACTTTCCAGATCTCGGCCTGCTCGAATTTAAATAAAATCTTTTCTTCCTCTGGTACTACTTTTTCTGGCGGCTTCAAACTGTCATTCCAAAGATTGAATCCTATTATCAATATGACGGCTGCAATGCCTGCTTTCCAGAATGGCTTTTTATTTTCCACCAGCACTTCCACCTCTTACTGCGTCTTTTTCAATGGGCAATCCCTTACATCCCTCAGCATAGGGCAGTCCTGCCAATAGACTGACGGCTCTTCTTCTACCACGTACACAAGTCCGCGGTCCTTAATCGAATAGACTAAGAATGGTTTACCACCCCTTTCTTTTTTACTGGTAAAGGGTCCACTTCCGGCCGAGGCACCTTTAGAAACGTATCGATATTCTCCTGTATAGCCCTCTTTGTGTTCGGGTTACGGAGGACCTCCAGGAGCTTTTCAAGATACTCGCGCTCCTCTGGAGATTGGAAGGGGACAATTCCCTCGACATTGACCGCCTGATCTTCTCCTGTAAGAAGCCAGTCAAGGGAGACCTCGAGAGCTTGAGCTAAGGCAACCAAGTGCTCATGCTTTTCGGGTATCTTTCCCTTTTCGATGGTTTCAATAACCCACCTTTTAATCCCCTTTTCGTTTGCCCACGAAAAAAGCTTCTCATGCCCTATTCGCCTAACTATCTGATTTTTAAATGCTTCTGGGGTCAGGATTGACTTTTTATCGTGCATAAACGAATTTATCCTTGACATGTATTCGTGTAGAAGCGTATAGTGGCCCCATCACATCAGGGCTGAAACGATGACATTGTAGACGGGCGACTCTGATCTAAATACTGAAGCTGAGGCGGACAGCGGATGTTTATATCGACGGAAGTACACATATTAAAGCTTGAGCCGGGCGCGGTCGTTCCGCCGAACCGTCATCGCGCCCCTCAGGATGAAAAAGGCGCACCTCTCCACCTTTGACCGGGATGATTGGGGTGTGCCTTTTTTTATCATACTGCGTTTATTAAGTCCATGTCTTTCCATGGACTCAGTATAGCACCCGGCCCGCTGGGTTCAATTGGTAACACGGAGAGAAATGCCAATGAAAAAAAACGTTCAGACGCTTGAAGACGCCTTGTACGACCTCACGCACCACTCTGACGTGCCGGCGAAGGCGCAGGCCGAGGCGTTAGGCGTCTCGTACCAGCGCCTGGTCAACAGCTGCGTAGGGAGCAGTTCCGAAACGGCTCACCACCCGACGCGCTTCATCGTCCCGCAGACGCTACTTACCAGAAACTACGTGCTTCTTGATTACATCGAGCGTCAGGTCGGCAGGGTGGCCTTTACCTTGCCTGAAGTCCAGATGAACGACACGGCGGAGAACTGCCGGGTGCGCATCATGCGGATCACCAGAGAACTTGGAGACGTAGCTGGCAGCGCAGAGAAAGGGCTTGAAGATGATGGCAGGTTATCCCGCAAGGAAAAGGCTGTATGCGAGAAAGAGGCCTACGACCTTGTGGTCGAGGCTGTCAAGTACCTCATGATGATGAAAAAGAGGTAGGGGTGATGAGCGTGAAGCACATGCTTAACCAGAAAGAGGCCGCCGAGTACCTTGGCGTGGACTGGGAGACCCTCCGTAAGTGGACCAGCAAGGGGCTGAACATCCCATGCTATCGCTACCCTGACCCGAAGCGCTCGCGGCCCAGATTTCGCAAGGACGACCTGGACAAATACCTTGAGCGGCACAGGGTGAACCCACGAGAGAGAATGAAGGAAAGGCACTTAACCCTTAGCGGAGGGAAGAAGAATGGGACGCAAGGCTGAGGCGTACAGAGGCATGGTCCACATGCTTTTCGAGGAGAAGATCACCGCTCAGGAGCTTTTAAGCAGGGCTCAGATAGTAAGGGCGGAGCAGATGCGGCTGTCAATCGATCACGGCCTCTACTATAGCCTTGGTGGCCGTGCAGACAACACGGCACATAGGGATTTCGGAGAGTTACTGGAAACATCGAGGGGAGTTTGAGGCGTTAACCGGACCGGCAATCACGCCGATCCCCTACAGCCCCCCGGTCCCGGTGGGCGGGGCCGGGGGGCCTCCTAAGAGGCAGTATCTTGATACGCGTTTGCAGTTGGTGTCGGCAGGAGTTCGGAGAGAAAGCGCCTTTTGAGGACAGATCCGAGACGCATGGGATATGTCCTGAGTGTTTCGAGGGCTGGAAAAACCAGAGAGAGGAGAAAAGCGGATGCACATAGACATAACCCTAACGTGGGGCTTAGCTCTCATGACCGTTGTATCACTGCTCGGCTGTATATTCGGGTATTTTGCGCGAGGGGTTACGGATGCCTGTAAAGAGATGGAGAGGCGCGAAGATGCCTGGGGAGATTGCCCTGCCCCGCAGGAGAGGGACGGATATGGACTACCATCAGTCACCCGCTTCAGGCCTGCCCCGCAGTGGAAGGAGGTAAAGAAAAAGAATGAGAAAAGATAACGTCACTCTTTTTATCGTCTGCATCGCTCTCCTTGCGATCGTCACGGTCGGAGGGGTGTACAAGGTGAAGCAGGCGACGGCAAAGAGCCAAGTGGTAATGGTGGACTGAAGACGGACGGGGCGGTGTGGTCGCGTCCACAAGTCGCCAACGACTTTCACGGCAGGACTACAGGGGAACCTGCCCCCGTCAACTAAAAAGGAGGTCTTATGATCCTGAACGAACACTCATTTTCAGCGGTCTGTTATCTGAGGCACCTCAAGTCAAAGTGCAGGGAGAGCGAGAAGGTCGGGCTGATCAGGGGCATACCGGCCATAGTAGAAAAGACGTGGTTCGACAGGGCTTGGGAGAGATTGAGGGGCGCAGAAAAGACGTGGGAGGGAACCCTCATGCCTAAGTACACCTGCTTTAAATGTGAAGTCACGATCCACGGCCGAGCCTTGCAGCACACAAAGGCCTGCCCGACGTGTGATGAGCCGATAGACCCGGCGCAGATAGATTACGAGGGGAATAGACAAGAGGGATGACCGAGTCGATCTTCACATGGGTCTTGATGGCTCTAAGCGTTGCAGGCACGCTCCTGGTGATACGAAGGCGCATCAGTGGCTATTACCTGTGGGTGGTCTCTAATATCGGCTGGATAGCGGTCGACTTCCATAGAGGCGTATACGCGCAGGCGCTTCTCTTTTTCATCTATCTGGCCCTTTCCGTCTACGGGATATGGGATGCCAGGAATGATTCGATCGAAAGGCTGAGGAGGAACCGAGCATGAGCCCATTTACGTGCGACTCTCCGGGCTGTGGCGGAGACGCAAAGGTCGGAGGCAAGTGCCTCAGGTGCTACAAGATAGGCTACGACGGCAGGCAACAGGCCGAGGAGCAGAGCGCTACCACAAACGCTCTGCGCGAGCCTGCCGCAGAGACTTCTGGAGACGAAAGGTGCGCGGACTGCGGCAAGGCGAAGAAGGGGAAGCGGTTCTTTAAGGGGCGGTGCGGTTCCTGCCACATGAAGGGCATAAAGAAAAGCGGCTCGAAGCCGGGGCGCAAAAAGAAAGATAAGGGGTATCCGCCTTCTGATCCGCCCCTGGGAATGACAGTGCAGGCGACAGTGAAAAGAAAAACAGATTCAGATAACGACATAGTGAAGGTGCTTCTCGATGGCCTGCATGCCTCTCTGGAGGCGGCACGGAAGCACCATCAGGCGCTTAAAACCATACAGGAACTCACCGGGGGCAAGATAGATGTCCCGGATATCAGTTTTTAAGGAGCTGAAGGATGGCGGAACAGGTGGATGCAGAGGTGAAGGGTATCTTTGAAGAGGCCCTCAGACGCTACAAGAAGGGCGAGCAGACCTATGGCGTATTCGACAAGGACAACGACCCGCGAGACCTCCTTAAGGAAGCAGAAGAAGAGATGCTCGACGTCATCGTCTACATGGCCTTTGAGATAGCCAGAGCAAGGGGTTTGCGCTCAAGGCTCGATAGCATCCATGCACTATTGAGCAAGAGGCTGACCGGTGATGATAAAGACGGCATGAAGAGGCAGGCGAGCATCAACACCGACAGTCCCCTCTCCAAGCAGGATCATGAGAAGATTGTGCAAGACATCATCATTCCCGCTATTAATGCAGCCGGAGACAGGAACGTAAGGATTAGTGCGGCGGCCAGAAGGTTTATGGTCAAGGCGTCATCGCCTGATCTTGAAGGGATTGAGGTTAAAGGATCCGAAGAGCTTCACTACGAACCTCTGACGGGAAAAGAGGAGCTATAAAGGCGCTGGCAGACCGGAAGGACTGGGTGATAGCCTTGTCCGGCGAGAAACAGGGTCGTCGTAAAGTAGACCGGTGGCTGTCAACGATAAAGCTCTGGCAGTCTTTGCCACGCATGGAAAGGCAGGTGATGACCATGAGGTAGCCCGATATAGGGCAAAAGCCTATCTTGTATCGTGAGGCTGGGGAAATAAGAAAAGTGGTGGAGAATTGCTCTCCACCACCCCAGCTAACCCTACATGAACTCCTGGATAATATCAGAAGTGCGCTTTATCAATTTCAAAATAATACAGATCACATCAAGTATCTCAATAACAAGTGAAGCGGGTTGCTTGAATATTCTATGCAAATCGATCTCCTCCTTTCAGTTATTTGCTTCCATAAGTATTTATATAAGCTACGGCTCTGGGATCACGGGAAACACGATTTATTTCTGTTTTAGCGAAAAAAAGTTGGCCAGCTTTTAGTCAGAAGCCGTAATAGCAGGCAGAGGAAGGAGGCAAGGCCATGCTGAAAATCAAGGTAGAAGGACTTGAGGGTTTACTGAACGACGTGGACGACCTCATCAAGCACCGCATCCCGAAGATGACGGCATTGGCTGTCACAGCGACAGCCAAATCGCTAAAGGATGCCACGGAAAAACAGCTTGCCGTAGTCTTTGATCGCCCGAACAGATGGACGCTCAGTAGCGTCTATTACCGGCCAGCCTCGGTAGGCGACATGAACGCCTATGTCTGGTTCAAAGACGATTCTGCCGTAGGCAAGGGCACCCCGGCGTCAAAGTATCTATGGGCGCAGATCCACGGCGGGCCGCGCAGGTTCAAAAGATATGAAGTGGCATTGCAGCGTTTCGGCGTCCTGCCGTCCGGCTACTACACGGTGCCAGGCGCCGGCATCAAATTGGACAGCCACGGCAACATACCAACGGGCACGATCACGGAGATATTAACGGGCGTTAGTGCGTTGACAGGTATGTCTGACACTGAATTTCACGGCAAGCTGGGCGGCTACAAGCGAAGAAAAAAGACAACAGCGAATCTCTTTGTGGTCAAGCAGAAGCATGGCGGACTGGTGCCGGGGATATGGGAGCGCTCGCCAGAGACAGGCAAAGAGTTCAAGAACGTGCTCGCCAGGCAGACCGGGGCGTACTCCAGCACACCCAAGGCCGGGTTTTGGTATTCGGATAAAGAGAAGAAGTTCCATTCAGTTATTCAGGGCAGAGCTGTTAGGCCCATACTTCTTTTCATCAAGGCCCCTCAGTACACGCAGCGCTTCCCGTTCTACGACTGGGCTGAAAGCTTTGTGAATACGAACTACCAGCAGTTCTTCAACCGCGCCATGGCTGAGACGCTGGCATACCATAAGGGCAAGGGCTCAAGGAGATAGAGATGGAGACAAACGGGAAGTTCTACATATATAACGGGTCGCGCTTCCTCGGCCGATACGACAGGGACAGAGAGTTCGTCGAGGTAACAGGTTGCCCGATGATATTCTCCGGATATGAGGGGCTGGACCTATTTATACATAGGGGTATTAGATGTCCCGGCTGGTGCGTAAGCGAGGGGAAGACCGGCCTGAGGGTTGGCAGGGGTGAGAGTGACATAGAGGCCTGTATTGCCGCAGAGGCACTCCTTAAGAGATTCGGGCTACAAACCTTCATGGAGCGTATCGAGGCGGCGATTAAGATAACGGGGCTGTCTCCCCGTTATGCGGGGGCGGGAGAGCCCGCCGTGGCCGCCGCTCCCCACCCCCCTTCCGAGGACACTTCAAGCGCAGAAATCATGGGAGACAGTCAGCATGAGGCCTCAAGTGAAATCACGGGTCCTTCCAGCGACCTTCCGGGGTGCGGGTAATTCAGCCCCCGATGTTTAAACGGGATTCAAACTTTTTTTCAGGCGGAAAAATGGAAGCAAAGGAAAACTCAGTAATGACGGACACTTACAACAAAAAGCCATGCGCCGTGCCTACAGAGGCCAGACCTGAAAGCAATCAAGACACGAACGAAAACTCGGCAGAGACGGCCACCTCGGTCTCATCCTCTCCTGAAACAGCAAACTCGGCAAAACCCCTCGGTCATTTTTCTCCGAGCGATGCCGTGCACGCCCTTGGTATTCTGAATACAATTTTTCTCGACGAGGGCCCCTGCCGCTCATGGGTCGTGAACTTCATGCATTACCAGCGCTGTTGCCCATGGTGCGACGCAGAGATAGAGGACTATGCCACCATAGGCAACTTTCTGGGCGGCAGAAAATGCACTTGCAAGCGGTGCGCCCGTTGTTTTACAGCTCGGACAAAAACCTTTCTCGAAGGCTCCCAGCTCTCTTACTCTCAGGTCTTCCTCATGGCCGCGCTCATAGACCTCATGCAAAACGGCATCACCCCGGCGCGCATCGCCGAGATCGTCGGCGTGTCGGTTGATACTGTGCGAGGCTGGCAAAAAAGGTTCAGGGTATTCGATGACAAATAACGAGACCGACATCAAGGAGGCCGTAGAGGCCCGACGCAAGGCCGAGGAAGAAGCCCTCAGGGCAGAGACGCAGGCGGATGAGTCAATACCTCCGTCCTTTATCCACGGATGTCTGCTGGCCAACGAGCGCGGCGACGGCGCCCTTTTCGCGCGCCTACACCGTGACAAGCTCATCTTCAACAAGACCTCGTCCGAGTGGTACCGCTGGGCCGGGCACCATTGGGAGGGAGACAGGATGGAGGAGAGCCACACGGCCGTAGAAGCTGTCTCATTAAAATACCTCGATCAGGCCAACGACCTTGAGGAGAAGATAAAGGAGGCGAAGGTGAACAAGGAGGCAGACCTTGCTGAGAAGCTCTCAAAGAAACAAGCGGCCTACCATGGACGCATCAAGCGCCTGAACTCAGTCTCCGGGGCGCAAAACTGTCTTACATGGGCGCACCGTGTCGAGGGCGGCCTCAAGATACGGGGCGAAAAGTTTGACCTCAACCCCTGGCTGCTCGCTTGCAGCAACGGCGTCATCGAGCTAACAACCGGCAGGTTCAGGGCTGGCCGGGCATGCGACGCGCTCACGAAGGCCGCGCCCCATGCGTGGATAGACATCAACCACCCGGCGCCTTTGTGGGAAAAATTTTTAGGCGACACCTTCGCTGGTGAAAAAGAGATCATCGATTATATCAGGCGGCTCTTCGGCTACGGCATCACCGGCCTTGCCACCGAGCATATTCTGACGGTCCTGCACGGCGCCGGAAGAAATGGCAAGGGCACGCTCGTCGAAACACTCCGCTATGTCCTCGGCCCTCTTGCAGGGCCCATACAGAGCGAGATGCTCCTTGACCAGAGGTCCTCGCGCTCGAGCTCCGGCCCTTCGCCTGACATCATGACGCTCAAGGGCCTACGCATAGCCTTCGCTTCAGAGACTGACGAGGGGCGGAAGTTTTCAACGTCGAAGGCCAAGTGGCTCTCCGGCGGAGACACCCTCACCGGCCGCAACCCTCACGACAAGTACGAGACTGTCTTTGAACCGACTCACCTTCTCTGCCTTCTCACAAACCACCTGCCGCACGCGCCTGGCGACGACTACGCCTTCTGGCAGAGGATCCACCTGGTGCCGTTCAATATCCAATTCGTTGACAAGCCAACGGCTGATAACGAGCGGCCGCGAGACAAGGAGCTCCCTGAAAAGCTCAAGGGCGAGGCCCCAGGGATACTCGCCTGGCTGGTGCGCGGCTGTATCGAGTGGCAAAGCCAAGGGCTCAACCCGCCGGAGGTCGTCCGCGGGGCCACAGAGCAGTACCGCTTTAACGAGGACCTTCTCGCGGAGTTCATCGAGGCGTACTGCTATGACCCTACTGATACTCCGCCGGAGACGCGCACGCAGTTCAAAGAGATCTACGAGGCCTTCACTAAGTGGTTCTCTCAGCACTGCGGCGACTCCCCGCCGAAAAAAAAGAAGTTCTCCCAACTTATGGAGAAACGCTTTAGGAAAGACAAAACAGGCGGACATATCTACTTTTACGGCCTCGCCCTGAGGCCGGAGACCGAGAGGTGAACATGAAAAACAGGACGACAGGACGAAGCAGGATGGATGATTTAATAAAAATCATAGCCGTAAACAGCGGGTAAATAAGGCCTTTCTATAAAAACAGGATGAAAGGACGGATACCTGCAAACTCTACAATAAATAGAGCAAGGGGAAGGTTTATAAAGTTCTCAGGATTTAAATCCTATTATCCTGATTGAAAATTTTTAAGATTTTCTCTTAGTAAAAATAAAGACTTATATATAAGGATGCCCATGATTTTTAAAAAACCGCTAATCCTGCTCCGTCCTATCATCCTGATTGGTGGTCTATGAGCGTTCTTGATATCGCCATCTCCTGCGGGGTCGCCCCGAAGAGGGTCTCGTCTGTCAAGGGCGGTGAGTACGCCAGCGCCTGCCCCATGTGTGGTGGTAACGACCGCTTCAGGGTCTGGCCTATCCAGGGCGAGCACGGCGCGTGGTGGTGTAGGGGATGCGGCAAGGGCGGCGACGCGCTACAGCTCCTAAGGGAAGCCAAGGGTATGTCATTTAAAGAGGCCTGCGACTATCTCGGCAAGCAGGCGCCTCGGCGGACGATGACGCGCGGCAAGACGCCAAGAGAGCCAAAGGCGCAGGGACCGGACTTTATTCCAAGGGAGATCACCGACCCGACAGAGCTGTGGCGCTCGCGAGCCGAAGCCTTTACCGAGTGGGCCCATAAGGTGCTCATCAAGCACACCGCCCAGCTCGCCTGGCTCGCAGGGCGCGGCATAACGATAGCAACGGTAGAACGGTTCAGGCTCGGCTGGAACCCTGAGGATCTGTGGAGAGAAAAATCTGCCTGGGGTGTCGAGGATAACGGTAAAAAGCTCTGGCTGCCTGAAGGGCTCGTCATCCCCTGGACCGTTGACGGCCGGATCCACCGCCTCCGCATACGCCGTCCAGCCCCTGACGCCGAGCCGCGCTACTACGTCGTACCAGGTTCAGGCATGGCGCCCATGATGATACGGCCTGATTCTCTGTCCGGTAGAGGGAGGGCGGCGTGGCTCATCGTCGAGAGCGAGCTCGATGCTATCCTTGTCTCGCAGGACGCCGGAGAGATTATAGGCGCGGCGTCACTCGGCAACAGCACGGCAAAACCCGACGGGGAGCTCTACGAAGCGCTCAAGGGGGCAGCCTGCATACTCAACGCCCTCGACAACGACGCCGCAGGAGCGAAGGCGTGGAAGTGGTGGCAAACCCACTTCGTCCAGGCGGAGCGCTGGCCTGTTCCACAGGGAAAAGACCCGGGCGACTACAGGAAGGGGGGCGGAGATATCCGCGCGTGGGTCCTCGCGGGGCTGCCGTTGGGGCTAAGACCAGCGCCTGCCGTTGAGCGGAGCGAGGAGACGAAGCAACCCGAGGTGAACACACAAAAGGGGGACCATATTGCCGACGCCGGCAAAATGGTCGAGAACGAAAAACCGCAAATACAAGAGCTTACGCCTAACGTTCCGCCTGACAAAAAGGCCGGATTGCCAGCTGGCGACCTCATCGACACAGACCTCGCGCCATACGTCGTGAGCGTAGTCAACTTCCCATGCGGCCATAAGGTAACGACATATATGCCAATCGGCCAACGTTACACGGCCCCGTGCTTCAAATGCCTGCCTGAGCAGAAAAAGACAGAGAGGAAGGTGAAAACATGGATGTAAGAGAGATAAAAATGGCAGACGTTATTCGCCTCTGGCCTATCGACGAGTTAAAACCCTACGACAAAAACCCTCGGACACATACGGTTAAGCAGATAGCCAAGATCGCGGCCAGTATTGTGGAGTTCGGCTTCACAAACCCTATCCTTGTCGATGGCATGCAAGGGCTTATAGCAGGTGAAGCCCGTCTTAGGGCGGCCTTAAAGCTCGGCCTTAAGGCCGTCCCGGTTATAGAGCTGACACATTTATCCGAAGAGCAGAAAAAAGCGTATGTCATAGCAGATAATCGTCTTGCCCTTGATGCCGGATGGGATGTAGACATGCTTGTAAGGGAGTTGTCAGCTCTTGATGCAGACGGTTTCGACCTGAAGATCACAGGCCTTTCAAGTGACGAAATAGACAAACTCTTTAAGCCCCAAAATGTTGCCGGATTAACAGATGCCGATGAGGCGCCGCCGGTACCACTACAGGCCATCTCAGCCCAGGGAGATGTTTGGCTACTGGGTCGGCATAAAATAGCCTGCGGCGACTCGACATCTACGCCTGATATTGAGAGGCTCATGAGCGGGGAGCAGGCTGACTGCGTCTGGACAGATCCGCCCTATAACGTCAACTATGGCGACAAGGCAGAGATGCTCGATAAAGTCAAAAAGGGGCATAGGAATACCTCCCGGATATTGAACGACAACATGGCCTCCGCTGATTTCTACGAATTTCTTATAAAGGCATTTAAGAACGCCTATGCCGTTTGCGCTCCGGGAGCAGGCATCTATGTCGCTCACGCTGAAACGGAGGGCATTAACTTCAGGACCTCTTTCGCAAATGCAGGATTTTATCTTTCCTCATGTCTTATCTGGCGCAAGAACGCGCTTGTCCTTGGACGCTCGGATTACCACTGGCAACACGAACCTATACTTTACGGATGGAAGCCGACCGGCTCGCATAAATGGTTCGGAGGAAGGGACAAAACAACCATGCAGGAGTTTGCAGACGGCCCCTTCAGGCAAACCGGCGAGAACGAGTGGCAGATATCGCTCGGAGAGCAATCCTTAATAGTAAAAGGAGAGAACCTCACTGTTGAGAACGTCTATGGCACCGTTTTATTTGAGGACAAGCCTGCAAAAAACCTCGATCACCCCACCATGAAGCCAGTAGCTCTGATAGAGAGAATGGTATGTAATTCATCAAGAAGAGGCGAGGTTGTCCTCGATATATTCGGCGGTTCGGGCTCGACCCTTATCGCTTGTGAAAAAAGCGGGAGGGCCGCAAGGCTTCTGGAGCTTGACCCTAGGTATTGTGACGTGATCGTAAGGCGCTGGCAGGATTATACCGGCAAGACAGCCGTGCTCGAGTCAACGAGCCAGACCTTTCAAGAGGTCGAAAAGACACGTATAAGCTAAGGCGGACAGCAGTCGAGGAGTAGTCGCTCCCCAACCCTGTGTTAGAGCACAGGACGGATGGCCGCTACTGTCCGCACCCCGGCCGGGGCGGAAATATAGTAGCAGGCCCATCCCATTAAATCAATGGGGGCGGCTCGAATGGAAGACGAGAATATAAATGAGGTTTCTGATGTTTCCGCAAAGGTTGAATCGCTGCTTAACAAAGAAGAGGAGCTTTTAGCCAGGGCCTTGGCTCAGACGATGAAGAGGCATCACGAAGACCCGACCGTAAAAAACCTTCGCGACATGGAGGCCGCAAAAAAAGCGATGGAGGAGTTTAATATTAAAAAAAGCAAAAAAGACACACACGAGCTGTTGCTTGAGAATGCCTATAAAAAAGCCCGAACCGCTATCGACAAGGACCCTACAGGAAAAAACATTGACGCGGTGGAGAAGGCTCACAAGGCCCTCGATGCCTACCGCGCCGAGCTCGCCGCCCAAGCGAACCCAGAAGACAGGCGCTTTGCCAATCTCCTTGAGGTTCTTGGATATCTGAACGGCGAGGGCTGGAAGGTCTCCAAGTCGAAGCTCTACGATGACCGGAACAAGCTCGCGAAGGAAAAGGACGGGGCCTGGCTCAAAAAAACGGTAGATGAGTATGCAAGGCTCTGCCTCGAAAAGCTCGATGGCTCCGATCAGGAGGTCATCGATATAAACAGAAGGTCCCGCCTCGAGAACGAGATCCTCGAGGAGAAAAAAAAGAAGCTCCAGCGCGAGAACGAAATCCAGACAGGTATGTACGTCCTCAGAAGCGAGGCCGAACAGAAGCACACGGCGAAGCTGGCCCTGTTCCTCACGGCTGTCGATAACTTCCTTCAGGGTGGCAAGCTCAACATGGCAGTAGAGATCGTTGAGGGCAACAAGGAACGCGTGACAGAACTGCGTAATCACTTTAAAAAAGAGTTCCGCGCCATGCTCGGCGAGTACGCCAGGCGCCCTGAGTTCACGGTACCCAAACAGAGCCTGGCAGAGGCTGAGGAACTGATAGCGGATGCAAACGGAGAATAACATACAGGACAGCCTGTTTTTTACCTGTTCGTGGTTCCCCTCGGAGCAGAGGCTCTTACTGCCGCCGGAGGACCTCTCAACCGCAGAGCACGCCGAGAAGAACCGGTACGTGGTCAAGTCCTCGCGCCCTGGCCCCTGGAGAAACGAAAACAACCCGCCTCTAATTGGGATTATGAACGCCTCGGACCGCAAGGGCAACTTCAGGAATATGCGGTTGGAGGTTGTCATAAAAGGCGTTCAGACGGGCGTAACAGAAGGCGCGCACAACATCATATTCAAAGGTATGGATACGTCTTCACAGGATATTCTCCTTGCGATGGAGAGCGAGGCCAAGATAAAGCACACCATCAAAAATCGTTTTTTGCAGACGCTATACCGGATGCCGAACCTTGTAGAAAAACTGAGCGCCAACCCGGATGACATAACAAACGCGTCCATCAAGATGGCTAACGGCTTGTGCCTTAACACCGGATGGGCCGGTTCCCAAGGTTCCATGTCATCCGGCTCTTATGAGAAAGTAATCCTCGATGAGGTGGACAAGTTCAAAGTGGCGATGAACCTTGAGGAGGCCAAAGACCGTATCACTGCCTATCCGGATACAGGGCTTGTCTTTATCCTCTCCACCCCGGGTGAAGACGGCGGCCCCATCACAATAGAGTTTGACGGCTGTGACGCGCACTACGATTATCACGTACAGTGCCCGGACTGCGGATGTCTTCAGGTGATGGACTTCGAGCACTTTTGGTGGCCGGAGAAAGGCGAGCCTAAAAAAACAGGCGAAGGGAAGAGGCTCGCGGGTAAGGTGGCGAGGGAGAAGTCGGCTCGTTACGCTTGTAACGGCTGCGGATCCCTGTGGGATGACTACGCAAGGGATAAGGGCGTGCTCCTCGGGCTCAACCACAACTTTCATGGGTGGAAGATGCGCGAGGATATCGCTTTCCCAGTGTCTGTAGGCTTCAAATATCCCTCATGGATATCGCCGTTTAAGTCTTTATCGTCGGTCGTTGCCAGGTATCTGCTATCAGAGGAGTCTGATCTGAAAAGCAAGCGCCGCGCCTGGCATAACCAGGAGGCCGCCGAGGCCTACGTAGAGCAGCAGTCCGAGCGCAAGACAGATACTATCCTCGCGCTTAAAGACGACCGTCCAAGAGGCATCGTGCCGAGAGACACAGCCGCGCTGGGGCTCATTGTCGACACACAGCAGCGCGGCTTTTACTACGAGGTAGTCGCCTTCGGCTGGGGGCTTTCGTTTGATACATGGCAGGTCAGGGAAGGCTACGTCGAGACCTTCGAGGGGCTAAAGGATGTACTCTATAACAGTGAATATAAAGACGCCGATGGGAGAGACTATACGATCATGGCCGGGGCCATAGACTCCGGCGGCGGCACAGGCACCACCCCAAAGCACACCCGGACGGCTGAGGTATACAGATTCTGTCTGGAAAACCCGATCATGAGGCCGATCAAGGGTCGGCAGATGATGACGCACCCGGTCTCGTCGACGAAGATAGATTTTTACCCGGGGACGAAAACCCCTATATCAGGCGGGCTGACACTCTTCCTGCTGAACGTTACGTACTTCAAGGACCAGCTCTCTATGAAGCTGTCAATAAAGCCGGACGACCCCGGAGCCTGGCACCTGCACAGCGAGTGTACCGAGGAGTACGCGAAACAGATGACGGTCGAGTACAGGGACGATAAGGGGCGCTGGCAATGCCCTAAGGGCAAGGCAAACCACTACTGGGACATAGGGGTCTACCGTCTGGCCCTTGGTGAGATACTGCAGGTGAAGTTCTGGAAGAGGCAGGGAGAGAATCAGCCCCTGCGTCCCGCGGGGCGCAGGGTGGTAAGTAGAGGCGTCTAATAACAGGAGGTGCAGGGTGGGTAAAATACGGTGGATATCTGTTAAGGAGTACGCGGGCTTGTGGGAGAAGACCGACCAGGCCATTTATTCAAGGATTAACTCAGGGAAAATGGTAGCCATTACCGAGCCTGATGGAGGAAGCGGCAAGCAGGTGCCAGTTTGCGAGTGCGGCGACAACTTTTTCCCGGGCAGAAGTCTTTGCATAGCCTGCAAAAAAGAAGTAGAAGCCAAATTAAAACCGACGACTGCCGCTACCCCTTAAAAAAACATAACAACTTTAAAAAAACATAACAACTTTAAAGAACCATAATTGTTTATAAAGACTTGAATAGACACAATGACCAAATCAATTTAAAATAGCCCATAACATATCTTTCCCCTCGGGGAAAATTTTAAAGCCCGATACCGGTCAATCGGAGGCGTCGGGCTTTTTTATTTGGAGCAGATCATGGCAGGTATAACACTCGCGCAGGCAGAAGCTAAGTTGGCTCTTTGGATGGAGGCGGACGACGCCGTTGCCAAGGGGCAGTCGTACACCATCGGCGGGCGCTCACTCTCTCGCGCCAACGCCGCCGAGATACGCTCGAACATCGATTTCTGGGAGGCGAAGGTCCAGCGCTTCACCCGCGGCGGCATGAAAATATTCGGAGGCACCCCTGTCTAAGTGAAAAACGAGATCAAAATAGGCAAAGAAACCGTCACGGTCAAAGGCAATGTCGTTGACCGCGTCGTTAATTTCTTTAGCCCCGTGCGAGGACAGCAAAGACTTAAAGCCCGCACCATGCAGGCTCTCGCTGGCAGCTACATCGGAGCGTCCCGCACCAGGAGGGCCTTGAGCCAGTGGTCTGCCCTCAGCGGAGACGCCGACTCTGACACCATCGCCGATCTTCCGACGCTCCGCAATCGCTCAAGGGACATGATCCGCAATTCTCCTCTCGCCACTGGCGCCATCAACACAACGTGCACCAACGCCGTAGGCACGGGGTTAAGGCTTCAGGTCCGCCCAGACCGCAACGTCCTTGGCATGGATGAAGCTGCGGCGGACAAATGGGAAGCGCTGGTTGAGAGGGAGTGGTCACTTTTCGCCGATTCACAGGAGTGCGACCTCGCCAGGACTCAAAACTTCTACGACCAGCAGGACCTTGTCTTCCGCTCAGCCCTTGAAAGCGGGGACACTTTCGTGCTTATGCCCTATCTCGAGCGCCCAGGATCACCCTATGGGCTGAAGCTCCAGATCATCGAGGCCGACAGAGTATGCAATAAAGACCTCCAGAGAGACAGCTCAACGCTCGTCGCAGGAGTCGAAAAGGACGGGTACGGCGCCCCGACGGCCTATCACATAATGGACCAGCACCCGGGCGCTTATCTGAGCACGATCGGAAAAACGTGGAAGGTGGTGCCGGCCTTCGGTAAAAAGACGGGCCGCAGAAACGTTATACACCTTTACCAACTGCTCCGCCCAGGACAGTCACGCGGCGTGCCTTTTCTTGCGGCAGTCATAGAGCCGCTAAAACAGCTCGATCGCTATACCGAGGCTGAACTGATGGCCGCCGTCATAAGCGGTATGTTCACGGTATTCATCGAGACTCCTACGGGAGAGAACAGCTTCGGGCCTATGACACCTGCCGCAGAGACGGGCGGCAAGTCCGGAGACGACGACCTGAAGCTTGCCTCAGGCGCGATAGTCAGCCTCTCCAAGGGAGAGAAAATAGAGATAGCCAACCCCGGCCGCCCCAACACGGCGTTTGACCCGTTCGTCATGGCAGTCCTCAGGCAGATAGGCGCGTCGCTGGAGATACCCTTCGAGCTCCTCATAAAACACTTTACTTCGTCTTATTCCGCGGCCCGCGCCGCCCTTCTCGAAGCATGGAAATTTTTCAGCACACAGCGCAGGTGGCTGGCGGAAAACTTCTGCCAGATCGTCTATGAAGCTTGGCTAACGGAGGCGGTAGCGAAGGGGAGAATATCGGCACCCGGTTTCTTTGACGATCCGGTCATCAGGAAAGCCTACCTAGGGGCCGAATGGATAGGCCCGGCAAAGGGCATGATTGACGAGCGGAGCGAGATAGAGGCCGCACAGATGCGCGCAGACATGGGTGTTACAACACTCGCAGAAGAGACAGCGGCATTAACGGGTGGTGACTGGGAGCGCAAGCACCGCCAATCCGTCAAAGAGCGCCGCATGAGGCTGGAAGGCGGGCTGATACAGCAAACGCCCGTACCAAACCAGCAGGCCCAGGCCGATGCGAAGATAAAAGAACAGGCGAGATACGAGAACCTGCTGAGGGAGGGAGAATGAGCAAGTCCTGGTACCAGATAAGGGCTAAAGGCAATGCCGAGGCCGAGATATTTATTTACGACGAGGTAGGTCTCTGGGGCGTTTCCGCTGACAAGTTCGTAAAAGATCTCGCGGCGCTCGAAACGGAGCAGATAAACCTGAGGATAAACACCCCGGGCGGCAGCGTCTTTGAAGGCCTTGCCATCTACAACGCCCTCGTGCGCCATAAAGCGAAGATCATAACCCATATAGACGGTCTCGCGGCCTCCATCGGCAGCATAATCGCCCTCGCTGGGGATGAGATCAACATGGCTCAGAACGCATTTTACATGATCCACAACCCTTACTCTCTGGTGGTCGGAGAGGCGAAGGACATGAGAAAAGCGGCTGAAACACTCGACAAGATAACGGAGTCCCTCATAAAAACCTACGCCGAGAAGTCCGGCAAGGGAGAGGATGAGATAAAGCAACTCATGGACGCTGAGACCTGGTTCACCGCAGACGAAGCGAAGGAAGCCGGTTTCGTTGATAACGTGCTCAGCAGGAAGGCGGAAAAGGCCGCATTCGACCTGAGCGTCTATAGCAAAGTACCGAAGGAACTTCTTTCATACGCGACCGACGCGCCTTCCGAGCGCGAACTTGAGCGCGCCCTGCGTGAGGCAGGGGGCTTGAGCCGCGCGGCGGCAAAGGCGCTTTTATCGAAAGGATACAAAGGGCTCACCCAGCGGGAAGCTGAGGAGGGCGATCAGCGGGATGCTGACATTAAAAACATGAAAACCCAGGAGGAGAGCACGATGGATATGCAGGAGTTTAAAGCGAAGCACCCCGGCATCTATGACGCCATCCGCAAGGAAGGCGTGGACGCCGGTAAGGCAGAACTCGACAGCGCGGTTGCGACGGCCAAGGCCGACGCCGCCAGGACCGAGAGGGAGAGGATACAGGGCGTATTCGCCACGTACAGACCCGGGCGCGAAGAGATAGTAAAGGCGCTCATGTTCGACGGCAAGTCGACAAGAGCCGATGCCGCGGAGAAGATACTCTCTGCCGAGGATGCCAAAAGGGAAGCCTACAAAGACAACCTGAAAGCCGACGCAGAAGACGTGAATGTGCCTGCCGCAGAGCCGGGCGATGCACAGTCCGGGGCTGACGCAAGTTTGCCGGTTGATGAGAGGGCAAAGGCCGAGTGGGGCAAGTCAGCTCCGCTCAGGGCCGAGTTCGGGAACCACTACGACGCCTGGCTGGCGTACAAGATAAACGCTGAGGCAGGCAACGCCCGCATCCTCGGCGCAAAGGGAGGTAACTAACACATGGCAACGCTCGCAAAAGACAGTCCGAGGGTCTTGGAACTCGGGGATGTAAACGAACTGCCGGTAATAGCGGCGGACATAATCTATGAGGGAGCAGCCGTAGGCGACAACGCCAGCGGATACGCAAGGCCGCTCGTTGCCGGCGACCCGTTCAGGGGCTTCGCTGAGAGGAAGGCAGACAACGCCGCCGGCGCCGCCGGAGATATAAACGTAAGGGTGTTGACGAGAGGCCTCATGCAGCTTTCCATCTCTGCCCTCGCTATAACCGACGTGGGCAAGGATGTCTATGCCAGCGACGACGACACCTTCACTCTCACGAAGAGTACCAACACGCGCATAGGCTACGTCCACAGGTGGGTATCCACCGGCGTAGGCATAATCGCTTTCAATGTGTGCGCTGGCACCGAGGTCGAACTCACAGACGGCACCACGGGCACGGCGGATAATACTGTAGCCGACGTAGGAGCCGCATTCAGCCAGGCTACATTAAACAACAACTTCGCTGATCTTACGGCAAAGGTCAATTACCTGCTCCGTAAGATGGGCAACTAAGGAGGCAGAAAGATATGGGCGCAAGTGCACTTTCAAGCCGAGCGATTATCGGCGAATTTTATAACAGGCTTCAGCAGAACGCAGGGGCCGAGTGGATAGATCCCCTCTCGATGCTCTTCCAGTCCGATCAGGCGTCTGAAGAGTACAAGTGGCTCGGCATGGCCCCAGCCATGAGGGAGTGGATAGGCGGCAGAAACGCCAAGGGCTTCAGGGAGAACGGCATCACCATTAAGAACAAGGACTTCGAGGCTACAATGGAGGTCCTTGTAAAGGAACTCAAAAGAGACAAGACGGGCCAGATACTCGTACGGGTCAGGGAAATGGCTGACAGGACGAATGCCCACTGGGCAAAACTCCTCTCGACTCTTATCGTAAACGCCGAATCCGCAATCTGCTACGACGGCCAGTTCTTCTTTGATACCGACCACAGCGAGGGGGACTCCGGCACGCAGTCTAACGACATCACCTCTGACGTTACGACCACGACAGACCCGACAGCGGCCGAGATGGAGAAGGCGATCCTTAAGAGCGTTGAGGCGATCCTCGGCTTCAAGGATGATCAGGGCGAGCCGATGAACGAAGGCGCCTCGCTTTTCAGGGTCATGGTGCCGGTGCCGTTCATGTCCGCAGCCGCAGCCGCGTTGAAGAACCCTGTAATCGTCGATGGCAGCGGTTCAAGGACAAACACCATAACCAACTTGGGCGGGTTCAGCTTCGCCCTTGATGTCAATTCAAGACTGAGCTGGACGACCAAGCTTGCCGTGTTCAGGGCTGACGGCAACACTAAGCCGTTCATCCGCCAAGAAGAAGAGCCTGTCTCTATGGCCGCTATTTCCGATGGGTCTGATCTTGAGTTCAACGAGAAAAAGCACCACTACGGCGTAAGCGCCTCAAGGAACGTCGGCTATGGATATTGGCAGCACGGTTGCCTTGTAACACTCATATAAACACGCAGGGGGGCGGGACAGCCCGCCCCCTTTTTTTAGGAGGCACATTGAAGACCTACAAGGTTATAGGCGCATGCGCAAACTTCATGAGCGGCATTTTAAGGCTTACGGAGGAACAGTACAAGGCTCGCAGACACGCCTTGAACCCTGTTGGAGGCGTCCTCTATCAGGTCGTGCAGCCAACCGGTTTCAAGCAGGGCGAGATCCTCGGCTACGAGGGAGAGGTAAATAAAACACTCCTCCAGGACATAACGCCTATAGAGACCCAGATCTCAGATGTCAAAGAAGAGAAAAGTATCATAGACATACTAAAACTTAACTCCGGCGAGATAAAGGACCAGCTCTTGGCCATGACCGATGTCGACCTCGCTGCCCTCTCGCAGGCTGAGGCCGAAGGCAAGAACCGTAAAGGCGTCCTAATCGCCATAGAAGACGAGATAGCCGCCCGTGAGGTTGGCGCCGGAGACAACATCGAGTGACGACGCTCAAGGACCTCATAGAGGGCGCAGACCTCGATCTCTTTATGGACTCGGAGTCCGGGTTTGCCATCGAGGCTACCTTTAACGGCACCTTCGGGCCGTATACCATTAAGGGCATCTTCGACAAGGGTGAGCCGGTATTCAACGACCACTCCGGGCAGGTCGAGGTCGAGACATCGGTTCTGCTGGTAAGAGAAAAAGACTTCTTACAGGTCAAGAACCACGACACCGTCACCATCGAAAACGTCATCTACAAAGTAGAAACCTTCGACCACGACGGCACCGGCCTGACAACCTTAGCGCTCTATAAGGACCGCGAAAACTAATGTCTGATCTCGACACCATAAAGTCCATAGAGGACAACCTGACGGCGATAATCACGGCGCAGGGCTTTAACTTTGAAGACTCCTCATCCGACCCGAAGGCCGAGACCACGCCGGTGGCGACGCTGCTTTTCAAGAGTGAGGACTTTGATTACACACATGGGCAGAAGCCACTTTACAACGAGCTTGGCTACGAGATCGTTGCGAATTACAGCGTTTCTGCCCCATCAACGGCGCGCGACAAGGCGGCGGAGTACGGCCACAAATTAAGAGAGAACATAACAGTCAACGCCCTGAATACCGGAGCGCTGGCGAGCACCAAGCTCGTTTCACGGATCGACCACCAGGGCTACGACGTCGAATACAACAAGCCCATCGTTCGGGTGATTTACAAGCTGAAAATCAGGTATCGCGAACAATAGGAGGCATACATGCTCATCAAGTTTTTAACCGAAGGAGAAAGCCCGGTCCCGGGCGTAGGGGCCTTCAGCGCCGGAGACACAAGAGATCTTTGCGTTGACATCGCCGCAGGGTTTATCCGACAGGGCATAGCGGAAGAGGTGAAGCAGGAAAAGACTCAGCCTGCGAAAGCGGCTGTCAAGGAGGGTTAAACGATGGCAGAGACAAAGTCGTTTGTCGCAATAGGCGAAGAGGCCTCAAGGGGCACGAAGGAATCCACGACGGTCGGATACCTGCCGGTAAACAGCCTTGCACTTCCCAAGCCGGATTACATGGCGAAGAAACGGGACGAGTTCCGGGGCGAGGACACGCTTCTGGGTCCCACTACAGAGATACGCATGGGGGAGAAGTGGGAAGGGCTTGGCCTCGAGATACCCGGCTTCACCGAGTCAGGCGGTGCTAAAGGGCTGATAGGCACGATCATGAAGCACTTCTTCGGCAAGGCCAGCACGGCCCAGAACGGCGCAACCGGACAGTATGCCCACATGATGTCCGCTGTATCCGACCCGTTAGCCACGGCGAACCTCGGCGCGAAGGGGCTTACTTTCAATATGAACGCGCACCACGGGGCGACGCTAAAAAACCACCCATACGTCGGAGGGCGCGTCTCCAAGCTCGGCTTCAAGCAGGAACCCGGCCTGTCTCTGATCTTCACGACAGACTCTTTCGGCCAGAAGCTTTCAGCCATTGAAGCTGGGCTCGCGTCTCCAACGTTTCCGGCGGAGAACCTCAGGCTTGATTTCAATAACCTGACCATTCGCCAGGGTGCCACCGTCACCAGGGTAGGCACGGCCCCGAATTATACGAACATAACCTCAACCGGCACAGTCGTAAGCCCTGACAGCGTGAGCATCGAGATTGAGCGCGGCATGGCTGACAAGATGGTGCTTAACGGGACTTCTTCGCCTGGCAAGACAACCTTCGGGATACTTACCGGTAAAATGTCGATGACCATCGACTTTGAGGACCCGGGTAGCGGCTTTAACTCAAAGACAGAGTTCCTCGCCTGGCTGGCTGGCACCAGCTCTACGAACTTCCTGCTCACTTGGGATACAGGAACCCCGGCCGGCACAGGAGACAACCACTCACTGATCATAGACCTGCCGATCTGCAACAGACTCGGCGGCATGCCGGAGATAAAGAGAGACGGCGGCCCGACCATAACGCTCGAATACGACCTTCACTTCGACCCGACTACGGCGCTCTATGCCGTCGGCATCCTCTTAAAAAACACCGCTACGGCGGTCTAAGGAGACTTCAATGGCTATCATCTCGTTCGACAAAGACGCGCCTACAGATTACGTCCCGGCATACGGCGGGAACAGGGACTCAGAGACCCCCTGCGTCGTGAGCCTCAAGTTTGTCCCGTACTCACGGGTCCAGCACTATTCAAAGGTCATCTCTACCCGGGCAAGAGGCATCAACGACCCGGGCAAGATCTCAGAGATATCCCGCGAGGTGCAGAAACAGCAGTTTTGCGAAAACGTGGACTCGATCTCAGGGTACTTCATCGGCCAGCGCGAGGTGACCTCACCTGATGAGTTCTACGACACGGCCGATACCGATCTCGTCCTCGAGATAATAAAGGCGATGGAGTCGTCAGCGAGGCTCACAGATGGACAAAGAAAAAACTGATGGGGGGCATCCGCTGGGGCCTGAAGCGCTCCAAGGTCGGAAGCCCCTTCGACTGCACAGACTGCACTGACAAGGACAAAGAGGCCAGGAACTGCGGCAACCACCGGGGCCTCTCGACAGCGGCAAGAGTCATCTCGGAATATACGCCCGAGATCAGCAGAGAGCTGGAGGAGAAAAAGGCCTCCAAGGTCTGGAACCTCGCTTGGAACGGGGCCCCTGCCATAAGGCTTTACGAATGCCCTTTGAGCTGTTTCGATGACGAGACGATAGAGGTAATCCGCCTCTGTTATCTGATAGATGATACGAAGCAACTGCTCCACCCGGGCGGCTGGGGCGCACAGCCAGCCTGGCTTTTAGAGGCATACGAGAT
>ERZ1292630.682-Hain-H41-02um-R3-682-length-34493-cov-5_pt1 | contig 34493 bp, 19 predicted proteins | sample MGYA00564408_ERZ1292630 | MGnify/ENA primary metagenome ERZ1292630 (study PRJEB36523, sample SAMEA6512641) | groundwater metagenome | collected 2019-01-08 | study: AquaDiva: Metagenomics assemblies of 32 groundwater samples
AGCCGTTAGTTTCTTCGCAACCGCCTCGCCGACTTGCTTTGCGCCGAGTCGGTTGTCCGGGCCGACGAACGGCACCGTCAAACCCGCTTCTTGCAGTGCAGCGGCGTCCAATTTGTTATCAATGTTGATCACGAGCACGCCGGCCGCCTTCGCACGTTTGAGAACGGGCACGAGCGCTTTTGAGTCAGCAGGCGCGATGATGATGGCGCTGACCTGTTGCGCGACCATCTGTTCCACGAGGCCCACCTGCTCGGCGAGATCGGTTTCGTTTTTGATACCGTTGACGATCAATTCATAGTCGCCGGCGTGCGCGGCCTGATGCTTCTTCGCGCCATCGGCCATGGTTAGGAAAAATTCGTTGGCGAGCGATTTCATGATCAAGGCCACGCGCGGTTTGGTCGAAGCGTTGGTCGTCTCGCTGCGATTGCATCCGGACAGCGCCAGAAACAAAGTGATGCCGAGAACAAGTTGAATGGTACGAATGGATATAGCTTTCATGGTTGGTAGTGCTGGGTTTAGTTAAACTTGGTGAATGCGTAGTCTATTTAAAGGCTGACTTGATGCTGATGACGAACAACTGTCGCGTGCCGTCGGCGGCCATGCCGGGAACGAGCAATTGGGTGCTATCCCGATTCCAAAGCGGGCCGGGATCAATGCGTAGTTCACCCGAAGTGTAGCCGCCTTGTCCGAGTCCGGGCGTGCGAACCCAATCGCCACTCGGGTGCTGCAAGACGGTGTAATAATTGGTACCGCGATCGCCATGTCCGTTGACGAACCATTTGCCATTGGGCGAAAGCGCCACGTCACCGCCGGGTTTGGGAATGATCGTCGCATCGCCAATCGTGCCGACGATTTTTTGTTGGTCCGTGTCGTAGATGATCTGGTTGGTTTCAAACGCGCCGATCATGCGATGGCCGAATTCCCACTCGGGATGGCCGCCGATGAATTGTGCGAGGGGCCGCATTCCACTGCCGTCAGGATGGATGGTGAATGGCACATTGAGCCGCTGTCCGGGCACGTCAAAATCTCCGCGCACATAAAAGTAAATCCGGTCATTGTCGCGATTCCACAACGTGTGGTTGATGAACAGCTCCTTTTTGTCCACGTCGGGATGCGTGGCACGCAGTGCGTCAGCAAGTTGTTGAAATGAAACGAGCAACTGTTTTTCCTTCGTCGCGACGTTCACCTTGAAGATGCCGTCGTCCTTCGGATGTTTTACGCCACGCGTCCAATCATGCGCGCCCGGATAACCCGTCACAGGCCGCAGTCGCGCCAACCGCGCGTAGTTGATGGCGCAAAACCAGCCGCCGTTCTGAGCAACGCCGCTGTTGCCCACTGGCGTATCGGCATAGCGATACTCCGCGACGCGTTGTCCGTTTGTGCCGCGAGAAATATCGAACAACACGCAAAATACCTCGTGCGTTTTCGGGTCGCGGTCGTTGAAGAAGAACTGCGTCTCGGGCGCGGCGGGATTCCAATAGAGCATCGTGCCCTGTTGAAAATTCCACGCGCGCGTTTGTGCCACGACACGCGGAGCGAAGTTCTTTTGCGTGTCGAGCAACACAATGTCCGCCGCCTCGCCCGGGCGGGGCATCCGTTCTTGAAACTCCGTTTGCAGCGCGACGAGGTAACGTCCGCTTTGATTCCACGGAATCGTGCGCACATGGCCGATGTAACCGAAGAAATGATGTTGCGGGCCAAAAGTGATCTGGCGCGTGGTGGTGACGAGTGCGGCATCCGATGCGAACAAGGGTTGGGTACAGGCGAGCAGCAGAGACAAAAAAGCCGCCGGGTGATTTCGCATGAAACAAAATTAACAGAGCCGCTTCCGCCAACCCAAAATAATTCGCGCGGTTTATCGAAAAAATATCCGACGAATTTTTTGGAAGATAATCCTAACAATTGACCGTGACATCATGCCCACCTGACGGATTATTTGCACCATGCATTATTCCCCCTTTGGAAAAAGTGTCGCGCGCTGCTGTCGCGTCATGTCGGTCCTTTGCTGTGCTGTTATACTTCTGACAAGCGTTGCGTTCGTCATGGCCAGCGACAAGAAACCTGCCAACCCGAAACTGAAAGTAAGTTCCAACGGACGTTATCTGGTCCAGGCGGATGGCAGTCCGTTTTTCTTTCTGGGCGACACCGCGTGGGAATTGTTTCATCGGCTCAATCGCGAGGAAGCGGATCGTTATCTCGCGAATCGCGCCGCCAAAGGCTTCACCGTCATCCAAGCCGTGGTGCTCGCGGAGTTGGACGGATTAAAAACCCCCAACGCTTACGGAGAAAAGCCGTTCGTGAATCTGGATGCCAGCAAACCGAACGAAGCTTACTTCAAGCATGTGGATTACATCGTGAACAAAGCCGCCGCGCTGGGGCTTTACATCGGAATGTTGCCGACGTGGGGCGACAAAGTCGGGCAGTACGGCAATTATTTCTTCAACGAAGAGAACGCCCGCGCCTATGGCCGCTTTCTCGGGAAACGCTACAAGGATAAACCGATCATCTGGATTCTTGGCGGAGATCGCCCCGCCGATGTAACGCAGGACATCTGGAATGAGATGGCTGCTGGCGTGAAAGAAGGCGATGGTGGAAAACATCTAATGACGTTTCATCCCTTCGGCGGCAGTCATTCTTCGACCGTGTTCCATCATCAACCCTGGCTTGATTTCAACATGATCCAGTCCGGTCACAATCCCGCCAGTCACAATCACACACGCATCCAGATTGATTACAATCTGCGCCCGATCAAACCCACGATGGATGGCGAACCCGCCTATGAATATCCCCCCGACGCCATGCCCGCGAATCGTCCAGTCGGCGCGCTCGAAGTGCGCCGCCGCGCTTACTGGGCTTTGTTCAGCGGTGCTTTCGGTCACACCTACGGCACCCATCCGATCTGGCAAATGTACGCTCCGCCGAAACAACCTTTGTGGGACGTCACGACGCCTTGGTATGACGCGATGGATTTGCCGGGAGTCAAACAACTCGCGCATGTGAAAGCATTGCTGTTCAGCCGTCCGTTTCTCACCCGCATTCCCGATCAAACCGTGATCTATTCCGGGTTGGGCGGTGGCTTGGAATATGTCTCGGTCACCCGCGACGGCACACGCGGCAAGAACAACGCGAGTTACGTGATGGCTTACTTTCCGCAACACGCCACCATCACGCTCAAAACCGAACGACTCGCCGGGAAAACTATTCGCGGCTGGTGGTTCAATCCGCGCGACGGTTCCGTTCAATCTTTGGGTGAGTTTGAAAAAACGAAGCGCAAAGAATTCTCGCCGCCCACCAAATCCACGACGGAAGATTGGATCCTGGTTCTGGATGATGCCGCCAAGAATTACCCGCAACCGGGCGTGGCCATTCCGCAATCAAAAGATCGCTGATGGACGTGCGCCGCCCCAACACCAACAACTAAATGATTTCCCTACTCCATCAGATTTCGCGCGGAGCATTTTTGCGCCTCGCCATCTGCACCACTGCGGGCCTGATGTTGGTCAGTTGCACCGCGCCTTCCAGCGATCACCGCCAGACGAAGCGCCCCATTCCAGTGATTTATGATTCGGACGTTGGCGATGACATTGACGATACCTGGGCCGTGGGCTTCCTGTTGCGGTGCCCGGAACTCGATGTGAAAATGGTGATGGGTGATTACGGCAAACCGGATTATCGCGCGCGGTTGTTTGCCAAATTCCTCGAACGCGCCGGACGCACGGATATTCCGGTCGGCATCGGCGTCGAAGTGGACCCCACCAAACGCACCGGACGTCAGTGGGACTGGGTGAAGGATTACGATCTAAAAAACTACCCGTGGAAAATCCACACCAACGGCGTGCAGGCCATGATTGATCTGATCATGAACTCCAAGCAGCAGGTGACGGTCATCGCCGTCGGCCCCACGCCGAACATCGCGGAAGCCCTGCGGCGCGAGCCGCGCATTGCGAAACGCGCCCGCTTCGTCGGCATGCACGGCAGTGTCGCCAGCGCCACCAACCCGAAACCCATTGCCGAATATAACGTAGTTCGTGATCCCAAATCGTTGCAGCAAGCTTTCACTGCTCCATGGGACATCACCATCACGCCGTTGAACACCTGCGCCCAAGTCGTGCTCAAGGACGACAAATATCAACGCATCTACCAGTCGAACGATCCTATTGCCAAGGCCATCGTGGAAAACTACCGCCATTGGCTCATCAATCGCGGGCGCGGCACGGATGAACTGATTTCCGTGCGCAGTTCCACGCTTTTCGACACCGTGGCGGTTTATCTGGCATTTCGGGATGACCTCCTCAACATGGAGCAAATCAATATCCGGGTCACCGACGATGGCTTCACCGTGATTGATCCAACTGCCAAGCAAATGGCGGTCGCCATGACCTGGAAAGACCTTGGCGCCTTCGAGGATTTTTTGATTGAGCGCCTGACCAACGGCAAATAATTCCGCAGCAACAATGAAATCAATTCCCTTTCTCTGTCGCCTGGCATCACTCGGGTTGATGGTTTTTGTAATCGCTGGTTGCGCGAGCTCTACTAGTCAGAGCCAGAACCGGTCCGAACCTATTCCCGTGATCTTCGACGCCGACATCGGCGATGACATTGACGACACGTGGGCGCTGGGCTTTCTGCTGCGCTGCCCGGAACTGGATTTGAAACTGGTCGTTGGCGACAACGGCAAGCCGGAGTATCGCGCCAAGTTGCTGGCAAAATTTCTGGAAGTGGCCGGACGCAGCGATGTTCCCGTCGGCATCGGGTTGGATGTGTACCCCAAAAAGAGCCAACGGCAAGCTGCGTGGCTCAAGGATTACGATCTCACCAAATATCCCGGCAAAGTTCACACCGACGGCGTGCAGGCGATCATTGATACCGTCATGAAATCGCCGCGCCCCGTAACGATCATTGCGGTAGGCCCGGTGCAAAACCTCGCCGAAGCCTTGAAGCGCGAGCCGCGCATCGCCCAGCGCGCCCGATTCGTGGGGATGCACGGCAGTGTGCGGGTGGGTTACGCAAACGATCCGAAGATTTCCGCCGAATACAATGTGAAGATTGATCCCAAGACTTGTCAGGAAGTTTTCAAGGCTCCGTGGGACATGACCATCACCCCGCTCGACACCTGCGACAAAATCGGCCTCGGCGGCGAAAAGTATCAACGTGTGTTTCAATCCAAAGACCCGATCGCCCAAGCCATCATCGAGAACTATCGCGTCTGGGCCATCGCGCGCGGCATGGGTTCACCCGATGCTTTTCCCACCCGCAGCACCACGTTGTTTGATGCGGTGGCGGTTTATCTCGCGTTCAGTCAGGATTGGTGCGGCATGGAAACCATTGGTATCCGCGTGACAGATGATGGATTGACGATAGAAGATCCCAACGCGAAAAAGATGAACGTGGCGATGACTTGGAAAAACCTCGCCGCGCTTGAAGACCTTCTCGTCGAACGTCTCACCAACGGAAAATAACTTCACTCCCGTTTTCCTGATTCAGCTTCGAGTCGCTGAACCAATTCCGGGTTTGGTTGAAGCCCGAGCCTGCGGCAGGCGCGCACGTCGGCCCAAGCTTTGTCGTATTCCTTCAATTGCAAGAACACCACCGCCCGGTCGTGATAGGCGGCGGCAAAATCCGGTTTCGTTGCGATGGCTTTCGAATAGTCCTCAACCGCCTCGCGGAGTTTTCCAGTCGCAAGATAAACGCGACCGCGATTGGCAAAGGCATCAGTGTAAGCGCCGTCCAACGCGATGGCTTGGGTGAAGTCACGCAACGCCGGATCGAATTGCCCATCCGCCGCGAAAAGATTGCCGCGATTGTTGTAAGAACGCGCCTCCGCCGGATTCAGAGTGATGGCTTGCGTGTAATCCGCCAGTGCCCGAGCCGTGTCGCTGGTGGCTTGGAACGCGATGGCGCGATTGTAGTAAGCTTCGGGGAAGGTCGTAGCAAGTTCGATGGCGCGCGTGTAATGTTCGATGGCCGCCGCAGGGTTGCCTTGATCGGCCAAGGCCACGCCCAGATTCATGTGCGCTGCGGGGTGCGAACCTTTTTGGATTGAATCAGAAAACAAAGCTGTGGAGTTTTTCCAACGTGGAAGATCGCGCGCAGTGACAAACACAAGGCTGGTCAGAATCAACGCAGCCATTCCCGCTGCGCCCACTTTCAAGCGGGTTTTAGAGGCACATCCCTTCAGGGCCCAAGCAACAATCACGCTGATTCCGATCGATGGAAGATACGTGTAGCGATCCGCCACCCACGTTGAACCAATCGGCACAATCCCGATCACTGGAATCAATGCGGCGAGAAACCAGAACCATCCCATCGTAAACCATCCGTAATTTCGTGCCAAACGCCACGCGACAAAACTGACCGCTACGATTAACAGCAACGCGATCACTGCTGATCCCAACGACAATGCAGGCGTCGGATAGAGAATGTTCAAATTGACCGGCCAAAAAATCTTGGCGAGGTAAAACCCGTAATTGTCCGCGATGCGCAGCCATTGCAGCCAGCCATCGCTTGAGCGCGCCACCACTGCTCCCGTTGCTTTCTGCGTGGCGAATGTGATAACCGCGAAAGCCAGACTCAAAACGATTAGCGGAATTTTCTCTTTCAGCAGTGGCCATCCGCGCGTCCGCATAGCTTTCCAATTCGTCTCACAACGACGCAGCGGCCAGACATCGAGTAACAACAGAAGCGCCGAGAGCGTCACCAACATGGGTTTGGCCATCAGGCTTAACACGAAAGCAATTACCACTAGCGCCATGCGAGCCTTGCCGGGCCGGGCGGCATATCGCGCGTAGGCGATTATCGTGAGCACGCCGAACAATCCGCTAAGAACATCCTTTCGCTCAGCGATCCAAATCACGGATTCCAAGCGAAGCGGATGCAAGGCAAACAATGCAGCGGCGAAAGCGCTTGGCCAAAACTCGCGCGTCATCATCACCAACACCACGAACACCAAACTCGCGCATCCGGCGTGCAAAAGAATATTGGTGGTGTGAAAACCAGCGGCACGGTTTCCCCATAATTCCGTATCGAGGAGATAAGACAACCACGTCAACGGCATCCAACTGCCTCCCTCCGTGCTGGTGAAAGCGTATCGCAGTCCTTCAAGACTCAAGCCGGCTTGGACGTGAGGATTCGCGTAAACATAGAGGTCATCGTCGAGATTGACGAAATCGCACTTGGTGCCGGGCCAAAAAAGCACCGCCGTCGCCGCGCCAATCAGAACCGCCATCAAAACCATTTTCCAAAGGTCGTTTGGCTTTTGCGCGGGCAGTTTGGGTTTCTGAGTTGGCATTGCGACAGTTCGCGAACGCCCAGGATCTCGCGAAGGTCAGGCGGTCACGCCGGAACTGATTGCAGTTTTCGCTGCCGACTGCCAGAAAATTGACAGCTTTGGATCAGCGGCAATGCCCCGATCACCGCACATGCAAAACCGCGAGGCCCGTCCAACCTTCCGGTGGGCGCATTTCCTGCGAACCTGATTTGATCACGCCTGCGGAGATTTTTTGTGCGGTGAGCGGATTGAACCATTCGCCTTTGAGTTCCTTGGGCGCATTCACGGTAATTACGAAGGGTCGCGCTTCTTTCAGACAGACGACGTATTCTTTGCCGGGGCTCGCCAAAGCCCAGCCTTCGCTGGTCACTTTTTCCGCCGGAGCAAGTTCCCAGTATCGCGTTGCTTCAAAAAATTCCCGGAGCTGTTTGAAGTAAGTGTAACCCTTGGGCGTGTGCTCCGGCCGCAACACATCCCACGCGGTATAAGTGTAATAATACGCGGTGTAGCCGCCAGCCATCGCGACTTCCCACGCGCGACCCACAAAATCCTCCGGCGTCTGGACGATGCGATACGTCTTGTCCTCAGGGCCGCCGATGCCCTGTTCATAACCGAATTCCACATTTGCTACCGGCCAGGCACGGCGCTGGCGTTGCTTGAGGATTTTCTCGCGTATCTTGGAATGTTGTTGGTCCACGCGGAAATCCGTCAACGCATCGAACGCGCCAGCGTCGTTGTTGGCGTCGTCATCGTGAACGGACAGGAGATGGCGATACGGGTCATTCGCGCGCACGAATCGCAGGCGGTTCAGTTTGTAATCAAGGAGTTTTTCGTTGTGCGCTTCCTTGGAGAAATCCCAGACCATGTTTGGATACGCCGCGTAGCGGGCCATGATCGTGCGGAAGAATAGATCGTCCTCCAGGCTTTCGCGCACCGGCCATTTGACCTTCTTGTTGTAAACCTTCAACAACACATGCGCCATCATGCCGCGTTCATACAAGGCGTGGATCACGCCATCGTAATGTTGCCAGAAGGCGAGATTGAGCTTCTGGTGGTTCGGGTTGGCATTGTCCCCTTCCCACGGAAAGATCGGCGGCGGGCCGTAATCGTCATCCCCAGTTTTCCCAGTGCGCCAGCTTGTATCATGCGCGTAGGTATCGAGAATGACATAGTTGAAACCATAAGAGGCGAGCTTGTTGAGGAAGGGATTGATTGTTTTCAACTTCGGGCTGCCAACATCTAAAGCCCACAACCAGTCGCACTCGTAAGCCAGCATGTAAAACCGCGTGCCGTCTTCGAACACAAAGTGGTGGGGATTCTTTTCGTCCACGCGAAGCACGCCATGAATTTTCTGATTGCTCGCCGGCGTGCAAGTGAAAGCCGCCTGCTTTCCGCTCAGCTCGGGCAATTCAGATTCTGTGACGAGCGACCAAGCCCCTTCCTGATTTGCAGACACGCGCACCTTCCACGTGTTGTTGCCATCATAAAAACCAGGCAGCGTGAAAATCCTTCCGTCCGGGCCTTTGACCGTGGCGGCGAAGCGGACCGAAAATGGATTCTCCACCTTGGCCTGTGCCGTGAAGGCAAAATCGTGTGGTTGCCAGCGCGGGACGCGCAGGCTGGAGGTCTTTTCAGACGGCGTTGAGCAGCCCACCAACCCCAGTGCAACGACCACGCCGCACAAGAGCACATAACCGTATCGCGTTGCCGCGTTCTTCATAAAGTTTGAGATCATCTGGTTCATGTTGATTAAATCCAATTCAGTTTTTGTTCATCAAAGCTTCACCAACTTTTGCGAGAAAATCGCTCCACACCCGGTCACGCGCATTGCCGTCGAGGCCCAGCCGCACGATGACCATGTTCCACTCGGGAATGACGAAGCAGTAATTGTTATTGTGCCCCGCGCCGCAATACGTTCCGGGCGGTGCGCCGGGGAATTTGCGCTTGCCGTCAGGCTTTACGCCGTTCACCCACCAGTTGAAACCGTATTCGCCTGGGCCTTCGTCGTCGCGCGGTGCGAATCCATGTGGCACGCTCGCGGAAACCTGAACGCGGGTCGCTTCGTCCATCCAACGCTCGCTCAGAAGTTGCTTCCCGTTCCACTTGCCGCGATTCAGGAACAGCAAGCCAAACCGCGCCGTTTCGCGCGCCGAAATTTTCATCGCGCCGCCGTTGTTGCCCGAACCGCCGTTGATTGTAAAACCGCCTTCGATCCCCAGATCACCCCAGTTCCAATTCGAGCGGTTCATGCCGATGGGATCGGCGATGCGACGTTGAAAAAGTTCCTCCAACGACTCGCCCGCAATGTGGGTCAGCACGTTGGCGAATTGATTCATCGCGGAATCCCAGTAGGCAAATTTCGTCCCGGGCGGAATGAAGAGCGGTTCAGGATTTGGCAGGAACGATGTTTTGCTCGGGCCATGAAGATACGTGCCGCGCGGCTCATCGTTCAGGGCACGATAGCCGGAAGTCATCGTGGTGAAGTGACGCATCGTCACCTCTGGATATGTCTCCGCCATCAAGTGCAAAACATCTTTAGCCTTCGTATCGAGCGCACATTTGCCATCGTCAATCAGCAGACCAAGCGTGGTGCTGGTGAACGCTTTCGTGAACGACCAGATGCCGTGAACTTTATCAATATTGTCGCCCTGCCAGATCACCCGACCATTGCGCACGATGAGCAGTTCATGCACGCCGTCCTTGCCGACGGTTCGTTCCAACAACGCCGTCGCTTCCTGTAATTTTGTCGCGTCCACCCTTTGTGATTCCGGCGATGCGACCTCCCAATTCTTTCCGGGAAAAACCATCTGCTCCGCTTCTACCGGAGTGCGACAACCAACCACTGCAATACTCAAGAGCATGGCACAACTCATCCAGCTGCGAGCGTGCTGGACAGCCGACATGGATGGGCAAAGTTTGGTCATGCGTTGAGTGGCGGCAATCTAGTCGGAGCCATCCCGCCTGCATAGCAGGAAACCGTTCAAGACTTGGACGATATTATTCCAGCGGCTCAGTTGCGTCGGATCAATTTGAGCGCGAGGTCTTCGGTAAATGCCGGCGATTTCACGCACACTGTTCCACTAGCGTGCGATAGGGTTGCGTTCTGTGCTACGCGTCCAGTCTTAGGATCAATCCATTGCAGTCGATATTTTCCGGCAGGGAGATTGAGCGACATCTTTACCGATGCAGGCTCCGTACGGATTGGAAATGGCCCAGTGCCCGACCATTCAAAATCCACTGCGGCATCCAACCGCACCAACGCACGCTGTTTCATTCTACGGTCTTCAAAGTATTCGCCCTTCAACCCAGCGCCCGCGAGACCGGTCGGGGTTAGGTTTGTGGATGAAATAATCGTCTTGTTCAGATTCGGCCCCGACCAAAGAAGCTTTGCGACCGAATTGCTGCCCGTCTCGTAATACTCGATACGAATCTTGGCAGGTTGCCCGGCGGTCAATTCAATCTGACCTTCATTCTCCATCAACTTGTGCAGACGCACATTTTCGACGAGTAACTTGTCATTTACCCAAAGCCGCACCCCGTCACTGCTCATTGTGTGGAACGTGAATTTGCCACTCTGCGCGGGTGTAACTGCACCCGTCCAGCGCACCGTCACCCGATCCACCTCCGAGCGCCGCCGGGCGTAAATGGCGTAAGCTTTGCCAGACTCAGCCAGCACTTGTGTCACGACTGATCCGCCGGGCTCAATTGCCTCTATGAGATTCGGCGCAGGCACCATCCGAATAAAATCAAAGCCGTGGATGAAATCCTTTAACACTCGAAATTGTTTGCGCAGTTCCGCGTTGCCGCCACCGGGTGATTTGTACTCACGCAATGTCCCTGCCGGGTGTTGCGTCGAGAACGAATAATCCAGATGGCTGAACACCGCGCCCCCGGCGAGGATGCAATCCCACGCCTCGGTGCGGTAAGCAAAGTTTGCCGCGCCGCGAAAGCCCGTTTCATTGTCGCCAATCACTTTGTTCAACGCATAGTTCCGCATCACCGGCTCGGCCGAATCAGGGTGATGATAATTGAAGATGGAAACCGCCGGGTTGGGATTGCGGACGTTCAAGCCCGCCAAATTAAGAGAGATGAGATGTTTATTTGGCAACTGAGACTGCGCCTCCACAATCGTCGCGATGATTTCATCCTGCCATTCCGTGGTGACCCCGCCGACCCACGGCTCGTTGCAGACTTCGTAGTAAATGTTGTCGAAGCCGTTGAGTTCCGCGACAAACTTGCGCGTCACGGCTTTGTGAACTCCGACCAGATCGCGATGCTTCAATGTGAGCACATCGTTCCGCGAACTATTGCCCACATCGTTGATATTGTTGCGCGCGTTCATCGGATTGACCTGCCACAACTCCTCATCGTAGAGCGGGCAAAACAAATTGATTTCGACCACGATGCCGCGTTTTCCGGCCTGCCGGATAAAATCCTTCAAACGAAGAAAGAATGTTTCGTCCCAGCGCGTGAGATCAAACTTGTTGCCGCCATAAAAATCACCCGGCACTTCGCTGCGTGCCCAGGGAGAAAGAAACTGCTCCGGCTTGGGGGCGAGCGTATTATCGGTGATGCCGAATGAACTCGGCACTTCACGATACGTGCCGGAGAAGAGCCGGGTGTGATTCAACCCTTTGGCCCGCAGCTCGCGCAGATAAGCCACGTAATCAAACTCCCGATTCAGCACCGCGCCGTAATGTTCCCCCGAACCGATGAGTACGGCAGGTTTGCCGCGAAAAAGAAAATATTGCGGGTTGTCTGAGTGCAGCGCGAGCGGCGGATTCGCGGCGTGGAGCGGATTCGGACCGAGGCACATCAGTCCGGCCAGCAGTCCGCAGAGCGTTGGGAGCGAGAACTTCATAAACGATTTATTTTTTCACGGAGTATCCAACGGTCTTGTCAGCGACGAGATCGGCGAAGGGGCTGGCATTGAGTTCGGGGTTATCAATTTCCCGCCCCACGCCGATGCGGCCGACGGGATGGTATCCGCCGTTAAAATAGTTTTCGTTGGCAAAGCGACAGGCGGGCGTTCCGCTGGCCGGGTCTAAAATCGCCAGCGCGAGAATATACGTTCCCCGCCGCAATCCTCGAGGCAGCGCAAATTGCCCTTGGACTTCATTCAAAGCGGGAGGGATTTCATAACGCGCGGGCTGGTCATCGAGCGCAAAATGCTTTTGCCCGGCATCCCATTTTCCGAACTGTCGCCAGCCGTCGCCGGGAAGCCACTTTCGGATATCCACCCGGTCAAATGGCTGCTGCCAGACACAAGCATGGGTATGCTCATCCAGCAAACAAGCCACAACCGGCCAATGGTAATAGAAGGGCGAAGCCCCGAGATTCCTCACGGAAAAGGAGACGTGCAACACTGCGCCGGGCGTGATCGTGGCGGGGTAATTTATTTCTTCCAACACGAAGCGATAGCCAAACGCCTTGTGCAACTGCTGCCCCGCCGCTGCCGTGGCGGGATTCCGCCAATCGTATTCGGCGACCCAGCCAAGATGATTCCAATGGCCGCGTCGCGTGAGACATTCCAACCAATCCACATGATGCTGGTTGGTCATCGTATCGTTGGGGTTCAGACCCGGCGGATCGCCAAAGCCATAAGGAACTTCGCCGCCACGCACCCGAGTCTTCCAGGAATCTTTCAGATCTGGAGCTTCCAGAACTTCCAACATCCGCGCCGTGTCCTTGTTGCAACCCCACGAATCCCAGAAAACGCCAAACTGATATTCCGGCCACTGCCATGGATATCGGATCATGCACAACTTATCGGGAAACGCGGCGACATACGAATCCCCGATGACTTTCCGCAGTTCCCAGTGCGCCGTGGGATTCCATTGCTCGCCGCACGGGCCGACGATGCCGGTTTCGACGTAGGCGATGCGCTCATCTTTGTTCCAAGCTTCCCCGAGCTTGAGAATCAATTTTTCCAACCGGTGCAGAAATCTGCGACTGCCATAATCACCGCCGCGCAAATCGCGGGGCCAAAAGTTTTGGTCGGGCCAGTAAAGGTAAACGCGCGGGATGATCTTGAGATTCCGCTTCTCGATGCCCGCCCAGCGCGGATTGCAGAACTCAAGAATCTTATCCACGCCATCCGCAGCGGCGTCCTCGATCTGATTCCATCGGATGTAATGCCGCGCCACCGTCACGAGCGGATTGTCCAAACCCAGACCGCTGCCGCCGTCGGGACTCGGGAGGTCGGGGCGGAAACCTTTCAAGGGATTCGCAAACGCACCGGAATATTCCCGGGGGCGGCTGCGGATGAGCCCGGTCGGCTGCGCTGCAACGATCCGGGTCAACGATGCGCCGCCCAGCAGCGAAACTGAACTTGCGACGGCAACGTGCTTGAGAAAACGGCGGCGTGATGTGTTCATCTTATTCATTTTAGTATCGTGGCATCCGGCCGATACGAAGGTGGCTTGGGGTTCAATAGTTCGACCAGTCTTGGCATCAGCGCGTGGGCGCAGAAGTGATTCCCGCGCGGGTTGTAGTGCCCCACCCAATACCGCGCCAGATACGCTTTGATGTCGCCCTTGAACAAAGCGAAGTCGTCTAGGTGCTCCTGCATCAGGTCCACCACCGGCAATCCGCGTTGTTTGATGAAATCCACAAATGATTGATCGGCGCGAATCCCTTCCTGCACGAAGCGAATGACCGATTTAGGCGGATAGGACAGGACGAACAGGACTTTCTTGTCGTGCGTCTTCGCAAACGTTTCGATCTTTTCCACGATCTGCTGCGAGGCAAAATAGGCTGACTGGCGATGCAGGTTGTCCGCAGTCTGCGAGAGTCCGGCGGCGGTGTCTATGCGGGTGACGATGCCGTGCGTTGTCGCCAGCTTCAATACGTCAGCGTAACTCGACTCAGGATTTTCGGTCTTCGCGTTCAGATGCGCCAACATGATCTTGAGCGCAAAATCATCCTGAAACTTTTCCACCACCCAGTCGAGGTCGCACAGGCGGTAAACACTTTCCGGGGTCGGGCAAATGTTCAGCCGCTCTTCAAACCGCGCTTCCTTCACGTTCACCGAGACGTGGGGCAGCGTCGGTTCGATGAAGCGCTCGTGTTTCGGGACACGAATGTTGCGCCACGAATCGAGGCTGCGAAAATGATCGTCATCGTAAATGTTGAAGATGATAAATTCCGCTGGCGCCCGCCGCTCCTCCTGGAGCATCCGCAAATACGCCTGATAGACCGACCAACCGCCGACGCCGAAGTTTCGGACCGGCTCTTGCAGGTGCGCGGCGAGCACTTCCTGCCACGTCTCCCCGTCACTGACCTGATGGCATTGGGTATAGCTGTTGCCATAAGTGTTGATGCGACATGGCCGCCCCGCGTAGTTAATGGTGATCCGTTCGTCGAGCGGGCCGTAGGTGTAGATGCTCGTCGAACCATTCACGCCATCTCGAAACCGCGCATCCCGCAGCAACCATCCGAACTCGCTGCTGTATTTGGCAAACGGAAACGCCTGCTCCGCAAGCCACGCCTTCACCTCTGCTTTAGTGTAAAGAATGCTCTTGAGGTAATCGCGCGCCGTGACGGCGCTACCCGCCTGCGGCGTTGTTGACACCGCACCTGTTTGGGCCTGTGCGAACGGACTCCTCGTCATCGCACCAAGTGCGGCGACACCAAGCGCGGCCCGCGACAGAAAGGTCCGGCGTGGAATTTTTGTTTTCATATCCCCATTCGGAAAGGGAACGCCATCACCGCAGGCAGTCGCAGGCGCTGGGCGCTTTGTCACAATTGATCATGTCGCGAGAATGACAAACTAACTGCAAATGCAAAAACATTTCCCACGTATTGGCTCAGATAAATAGATTCGTCCAAATCTTGTATGAATTCCTGCTAGTCAATGCCGCCGATCCTACCTGACACTTTCTAAACTCAAGCATGACACGAAAAGCGAATCGCTCTCCCGCCGCTGCGTGCGGACTAAACTGGTCCCGTACCGCGCTGTATGGCGGACTCGGCCTCCTGCTGTTGACCGTTGCGTGCCAAACCACCGCCCGGAAGAAAGCGCATTTCCCTGGCGCAACTTGGGAGCAGCGCGAACCAGCGGCCTTCGGCCTCGATGCCGCGCAACTGGATCAACTCGCCACGCAGTTGGGCGGACGCGGTTGCGTGATCAAAGATGGCTACGTGGTCAAGGCTTGGGGCGATCAAGCGAAGCGGACGGACTTTTTATCGTCGGCAAAACCGGTCCTGAGCACGCTGCTCTTCTTTGCGGTCGAGGAAGGTTTGGTAAAAAGCGTGGATCAACCCATCGCAGATTTCGGCTGGGAGTTGCAAGGCAAAGATCGCGGCATCACGTTCCGCAACTTGGGTGCGATGAATAGCGGCTACGCGCGTCCCGAAGGTCCCGGCGAAGCTTGGGCCTACAACGATTACGCCATCCAGCTTTATCAGATGACGCTGTTCGACAAGGTTTTCAAGGAAGACCCCAAGCTCGCGGCGGAAAACCCGAAGCGCCTCGGGGCGTTGGGATTGGAGGATGGTTTGAAATTCTCTGAGAAGCGGCGCATCACCGCGTCGGTTCGTGACTTTGCGCGCATCGCGTGGTTCTTGGCGAATGATGGCAACTGGAACGGCAAACAGGTTTTGCCCAAGCGTTACTTCGATGAATATCGCAAGCCGCAGGCAACGCGCGGTCTCCCAGTCAGTCGCGAAGCCAAGACGGATGATTATCTGAAGATCAAAACCTACGGTGGCGGCTCGGAACATTTCACCCGCTTCGGTCCGGGCGTGTATGGATTCAATTGGTGGTTCAACGGCATGGGTGATCGCCATCGCGAGAATCTCACCTGGCCCGACGCGCCTGCGGACACTTTCATGGCCATCGGTGCCGGCGGTAACAATGCCGTGGTCATTCCCAGCCTTGGGCTCGTGTTGGTTGGAGCGGGATGTGATTGGAACGATCTCAAGGCGGGCGATCCGTCGTCGAAGATCAATCAAGCCCTCAAACTCCTCGCCGCTTCCGCCGGCTATAAACCGGAAACCAAACCCGTCGTCGCTGGCGAAATGAAAAAGTGGCAGCCCGTGACGCTTTCTTTTCTCGGTCCGCAACTATCTGAGACCGGAACGCCCAATCCGTTCACAGATTTCCGACTCGAAGTCACGTTTCAACACGGCGACCGCAAGTTCGTTGTGCCCGGTTATTTCGCAGCCGACGGCAATGCCGCTGAAACCAGCGCCACGTCGGGTCGTTGCTGGCGGGCGCACTTCATGCCAGACGAACCCGGCAATTGGACTTATCGCGCCAGCTTCCGAAAGGGTAATGGCATCGCTGTTTCCGAAAATCCCACCGCAGGCGAGCCAACCGCGTTTGATGGCGTGAGCGGTTCATTCACCATCGCGCCTGCGGAAAAGTCTGCGCCAGGCTTCTACGCCAAGGGCCAACTCGAATACGTAGGTGAGCGTTATCTGCGTTTTGCCGAAACCGGCGAACCTTGGCTCAAGGGCGGCGCGGACAGCCCGGAGAACTTTTTTGCCTACACCGATTTTGATGACACGACCCCGACGATGAAGTTTGAAGCGCATGCCGCTGATTGGCGCACCGGCGATCCGACGTGGAAAGACGGTAAAGGCAAAAACATCATCGGCGCCTTGAACTATCTCGCATCGAAGCGAATGAACTCGGTCTATATCATCACGATGAACGTCAAGGGCGACGGCAACGATGTCTGGCCGTGGATTTCGCCAACGAACATCACCCAGTTCGATTGCAGCAAGCTCGACCAATGGAATCTCGTGTTCAACCACATGGATCGCCTGGGGTTGATGTTGCATCTTCTGCATCAGGAACAGGAGAACGATCAGTTGCTCGACGGCGGCGATCTCGGCCCAACCCGCAAACTCTACTACCGCGAACTCATCGCCCGATTCGCGCATCATCCGGTCATCGTCTGGAATCTCGGTGAAGAAAACACCAACACCACCGAACAACAGAAGGCGTTCGCGAAGTATGTGCGCGACACCGACCCTTACGATCATCCGACAGTGATCCACACGTTCCCCAGCCAGGTGGATCAGGTTTACACGAACCTCGTTGGTTATCCTTATCTCGAAGGGCCGTCGTTTCAATTCGGCAAAGCGTCACGCACGCACAAGGAGACAGTGAAGTTTCTCACGCTCGCACGCAAAGCCGGTCGTCCGTGGTATGCGTGTCAGGATGAAATCGGCCCGGCCAGCGATTGCGTCCCTCCCGACGCCCAAGACTCGGAGCGGACCGACATCATCCGCCATGCGCTTTGGGGCAATCTCATGGCTGGCGGCTCGGGCGTGGAATGGATTTTCGCCTACGACACCGTCCCGCGCGTGCCGGGCAAGCACCTCGACATCGCGTGCGAGAACTGGCGCCCGTGGGATAAACTGTGGGATCGCACCGCCGTCGCGATGGATTTTTTCCAGCAGCATATTCCCTTCACGAAAATGGACACTGCCGACAAGCTGGTGAACAGTGCCACTAACGCGTGGTGCTTCGCCAAACCGGAAGAGGTCTATGCGGTGTATGTCTTTGGTGGCGCGGACATCAAATTGCAATTGCCCAACGGCACATTCACCAAACACTGGTATGACACGCGCAATGGCGGGGCGTTGATTCCTGCTGAATCACTCACCGGCCCGGGCGCGATCGCTTTAGGTCAACCGCCACGCGACGCTGACAAAGATTGGGTCGCGGTCGTGCGCCGGAAAAAATAAATACATTAGGCAGACAACCAAACCCTGCCGATCTAGTCGCAAAACTTTATGAAAAGAAACATCCTCTGCTCCGGGCTGCTCGCTCTGTGCCTGACCACGACGCGCGCGGCGGAATCCTCCGTCACTTTATTTGAAGACGGCTTTGCCACCATGCGCTCGGGCGCCATCGGCAGCGAAGTCGGCGCGAAATTGGAATATCAATATCTGCCGAAGATCAATGTGGAAGGCCCGTGGGCCATCGCCAACTTTTCCAGCGGCGCACCGTCCCAACGGGCCTGGCGGGTGGCGCGTCATGAGGGCCAGCCGGTTTTGCTGCAAATGCATGAGAACAAAATCGCGCACACGCGTCCGACTCTGGTCGCCGGAGACAATCTCTGGGCCGACTACACCGTGACCACGCGGTTCACCCCGCTGACCGATAAAGGTCGGAGCGGAGTGATTTTCCGGTACCACAACAATCGCTGTTACTATTTCTTCGGTGTCGAAGGTGACAAAGCGGTTTTGAAGCTGGTGCAGCATGACAAGAGTTTCCGCGTGCCGAACGAAAAAATTCTGGCCAGCAAAGAGAGCGGTTGGAAACCGGGAAAAGAAGTGAGCGTTGAAATCACTGTTAAAGGCGCGAAGATCACCGCGAATTTGAATGGTCAGACCCTCACCGCCGAAGACAGCACCTATCCCCAAGGCCGGATCGCCCTTTCATCAGATGGGCCCACGCGCTTCAGTCAGGTGCGCGTCACCGCATCCGCTGCGGAAAAGAGTCGGGTTACAGCCGCGCGGGCGAAAATCGAAGCCGAGGCGCGCAAGCTCCAAGCGGCGAATCCCAAAGCGGTGCTCTGGAAAAAGTTTCGCACTGACAACTTTGGCGTCGGTCGTAATTTCCGTTTCGGCGATCTGAATGGCGATGGAAAGATAGACGTGTTGGTGGCGCAAATGCAGCATCACGGCCCGAAAGATTCCAACAGCGAAGCAGGTTGTCTCACGGCGCTGACCTTGGATGGCGAACAACTCTGGCAACTCGGCATTCCCGACGCGTGGAACGATGAACTGACCAATGACATCGGCTTGCAGATTCATGACCTTGATGGCGACGGCCAGAACGAGGTGATCTATTGCAAAGGTTTTGAGATCATCGTCGCGGATGGAAAAACCGGCAAAACGAGATTCAAAACGCCGACCCCTGCCACTCCCGCCGGCACGCCCGCCCCGCGAAATCGTTTTCCGCAAATCCTCGGCGACTCGTTGTTCCTCGCTGATTTCCGAGGACAAGGTCGCGTAGGCGATGTGTTGATCAAGGATCGCTATAACAACTTTTGGGTGTACAACGACAAGCTGGAATTCCTCTGGCAGGGCGAATGCAACACCGGCCACTATCCGTTCGCCTACGACGTGGATGGCGATCGGAAGGATGAATTGTTCATCGGCTATTCAAGCTTTGATCACACTGGGAAAAAACTTTGGACGCTCGATGACACGTTAAAAGATCACGCGGATGCAGTGGCGGTGGTGAAATTACACTCCGACCCGAAAGCCGCGCCCCGCCTTATCATCGCCGGCAGCGATGAGGGCATGATCTTCGCCGAGACGAACGGGAAAATCCTCGAACATCATCGCGTCGGTCACGCGCAGAACATTGCCATCGCGGATTTTCGCCCAGACATGCCGGGGTTGGAAACCGTTTCCATCAACTTCTGGGGCAATCAAGGCATCGTGAATTATTTCGACGCGAACGGAAAAAATTTCCACGACTTTGAACCCGCGCATCACGGCAGCATGTGTCTGCCGGTGAACTGGACGGGTAAGCCGGGCGAGTATTGGATACTTTCGCCCAACGTCGAGAACGGCGGCATGTATGACGGTTGGGGCCGCAAGGTGATGGAATTTCCTTCCGATGGTCATCCCGACATGGCGGTCAATGTGATGGATCTGACCGGTGACAGCCGCGACGAAATCATCGTGTGGGATGCGTTTGAAGTCTGGATTTACACGCAGGAAGACAATCAAAAATCCGGCAAGCTCTACAAACCCAAACGCAGCCCGCTGTACAACGAGTCAAACTACCGCGCGCAAGTTTCATTGCCCGGCTGGTCCGACGACAAGAAGTAACCAAACAAATCCAACTGGTTGGAATTAGGAGCGCAGTCGTGAGACTGCGCTCCTTATCTTTTAGAGCCTGTGTCAAAATGAAATTAAGGCAGTGGCTGGTAGGCATTTTGTGTTACACGCTCTTAGATATTCGGCGGCGGCATCGGGACGGGCGAATCGTGCGATGGCATCGGCGCATAAGCCGGGATGCCGAGTTTGGGCACAAGGCTCGCCACCTCCACCGCCTTGCCGGTAACGAACGAATGATTCGCCGCGATGCCCGTCAGGATCGAATACGCCCCACCGAGTTGATCGGAAGCGCGCACATATTTGTCCGTCGGTTTCTGCGATAGAAACAAATCATCAAGCATCACGCTGTCGCCACCGGCGTGACCGCCACTCCCCGCTGGCCAAAGCGGAACTTCGTAGGCGGGCGCGCGCATCGGATAAATGCGGATGAATGTCCCACCCGGCTTGACCGCGCCCGGCGTGGTGCCATCGCCGAAGACTGTCACCTTTTCCTGGATGCCATGTTCCAAGCGGCCTTTCGTTCCGTTGAACGCAATGTGATAACCTTCCCACGCATTGAACGCGTTGAGCGAATAATTCAGCGTCGCGCCGGTGTTGTATTTCACGATCACATTCATCGTGTCTTCGATATCAATGTCCGGGCGGAACACGCAGCGATCGCGGAAATAGCCGTCATACTTTTCGTTATCCAGATACATCTCCTTGAGCCGCGCGTTGCCCGCCATGTCGAGCGCGAAGGTGCATTTGCTTTTCTCCGGGCAGGTGTGACAACGCTCGTGATGGCTTTGCAACCCGAGCCGTTTGGCCATTTGCGGGGTGTAGAACTCGCGTTTGCCCTTCGCCATGACCGAGACTGGCACGGCGGAAAGCCACCAATTGACCAGATCGAAATGATGCGTGGCTTTGTGAACCATCAAACCACCGGAGTTCGCCTTGTTCGAATGCCAGCGCCGGAAATAATCCGCGCCATGCACCGTGTCGAGCAGCCAGTGGAAATCCACCGATAGTAAATCGCCGATGACCCCGCTCATCAACAAGTCCTTCACCTGGGTGCGATGCGGCGAATAGCGGTAGTTGAACGTCACGGTCACTTTGCGCCCGGTCTTCTGCTGGGCGGCGACGATGGCCTGACATTTCTTCTCATCCGTGGTCATCGGTTTTTCCGTGATCACGTCGCAACCCAGTTCCATGGCGCGGATGATGTATTCGTCGTGGGCTGAATCCTTCGTGGTCACGATCACCACGTCAGGTTTGGTCTCGCGGACCATGCGGGTGAAATCTTTGGCTGCGAAGATCGGGATTTCAACCCCAGCCATTTCCTGGGTCTTGGCCTGGGCGAGTTTCAACCGGCCCATGTTGTTGTCGCAATAACCGACCATCTGGCAATCCTTGGCGTAGGTCTTCAACACGGCTTCGCAATACATTCCCGAACGACTGCCCACTCCCACCACCGCGTAACGCTTTCGGCGGCCACCAGCAGAGGCAACTTGCGCGAAGGCATTCCCACTTAAAGCCAGTCCCACCCCGGCGGTGGCGGTGGCGGCGATGAATTGACGACGACTGACATTTCCGGCTGGGGTTTCGTTGGATGATGACATGAGATTGATGGTTGTCGTTAGCGGGTTGGTGGAGATACGCGCAAAGCGGATCAGTATTAAATCGTAAAAAGTTCCTGGCTTACCGTTTTGTTTGACCGGTCGAATCGTTCATGTGAACGAAAATTCCCTTTTTGTTTCCGACAATGACGTCGGGCTTTTGATCGCCATTCAAATCAACTGCCGACACCTGCGTGCCGACCCCGGAATTGTCGTCTATCTGATGCGGCACAAACTCGACTCCGCTCCTGCCGCGCTTGAGTTCAAACCAATACAACACCGCCGGTGCGTCCGGTTCGACATCGCCCGCCGGTCCATGCGCCCAATAGCGTTTGCCCGTCACAACATCTGGCAAGCCGTCGCCGTTCATGTCCGCCAACGTCATCGCATGCAACTGGCTGAAGCGCAGGGTCGCCACGTTCAAATCGGGCACGGGCGGCATGATGACCCGCTGTTCCCATTTGATCTCACCGCTGCTCGAACGCCACTGGCGATTCCACAAAATGCCGTAACGATGACAATGCCAGGCGTTGATCACATCGGCCAAACCATCGCCGTCCACATCGGTCACAAGCATTTGCGACGCGGCTTCGGCGAACTGATACGGATGAAATTTCCAGGGCGCGTCCGTTTTCAAATCCGCCGGCTGTTCCCACCAACCCGCCGACTCCACCAAGTCCACCCGGCCGTCCCCATTCAGATCGTCCGCTCCGATGCCGTGCGTGAACCGCTGGTATTTTTTATCTTTGGGCGAAACGGCGTGAAATTTCCACAACGCGTTCGGCTGTGTGGGATCGTAGGTGGCGTAACCCAGATAATCGTCGTTGTTGAAAATCAAATCTGGCCGGCCATCGCCGTTGACATCCACCCAGCCCGGCGATTCATTGCCCACCATCGGATACGCGAGATGCTTCGGCCAATGCCCCGCATTGCCTTGCGGATTTTCATACCAAAACCCCTCTGCTCCCGGGAACGGCACGCAGAACACGTCCAGCCAACCGTCGCCATTAAAATCACCGGTGTAGGACAAAAAGTTGTCCGAGTAACCCAGCGGATCAAACTTCTTCGGCGGTCGAATTTCGTGTTGTTCCTTGAAGTCCGGCCCGGCGAACCAATACGGCCCGGCCACCACATCCATTTTGCCGTCGCGATTAAAATCTCCCGCCGTCGCACCCTCGGCATAGAACTGATCCGAGAGTTGAATTTTTTTGAATCCGGTCAACACCTTGCCATTGGGATCAAATCGCAGGCCCGGAATTTCCCCGCCCTCGGGGTTCTTGATGGTCAGAATAAAACCGCAGCCCGCCGTGCCCTGAGTGATTTTGGCGAACAGATCGTTCCAGCCGGCACGCAATTTTCCCTTCACGCGATCCTCGCCCGGCACAATCCCGCGAGTCGTGTTGTTGGTATGAATCACCGCATCGTTCACCCACAACTTGATGCCATCATCGGAGCCGATCTCAAAAATCACCGGTTGCGCCGTCGGCACAAACACGCGCGTCTTCGCGTAAACGGCCACGTTGTTACGTTCAGCAGCGGCCAGCAAATCCACTTCGCCCGGACGCGCCAGATCGGCGGTGCCCGGCGCGCGCCGCCAGATGATCTCGTTCGTGCCGCGCTTTTCCGGCGCAAACACCACATCGAACAATGCCCGGTTATCCAGACCTTTCCGGCGATACGGCCCGGTGCAGATCCAGCCGGAATCGAATTGCTTGAGAATGGATTGGGCGCTGGTTTGCATCTGGGGCGTGCCGCCGGATTTTGCCAACTGCTGCAACACGCTTGTCGCTGCCGTCGGTTCCGTGGGAAGTAATGCTTGGGCGATGCGTAAGGCCGCGACTTCCGCCTCGGGCTTGATTTCCGGTTCGACGCCGGCGCGCGAAACGAGCAGCAGCGATTCCAGATTGGGCGTGGTCGCCAGTGTGGAAAGAATCAACCGTTTCTCCTCGGGGCGTGTGGCGATTTGAAAAGCGGCCATCAGCAACTGCGCGCGTTTGCCCGTGACAAACCCCGTGTCGCCCTCGCCGACCAACCGCACATATCCACCCAAGGCCAGTGCCCGTACATTGGTTTCGGAAGAAGTTCTTGCCAGCTCCAGCAAATCAGGCAGGAGTTTTACGTCCCGCGAATTACACAATGCCCGCGCGGCGGCGTTCCGCACTTGGGGATCGGAATCTTTCAAGGCTGCCTGAAAAGCCTCGCGCAATTTGGGGTCGGCAAAAAACGCGCTCACCTGCAACAACGCAATGCGCGTTGGTACCGCTTTCGTCGTCAACGCTTGCGCCAGGGATGACACATTTATTTTCTGCGTCGCCGGCGTGCGATCCGCCAGCGCTTCAAACACACTTTGCACCTCGGCGCGGGTGTCATCATCCGGGGCGGCCTCCAGCAATTTGACCAACGTCGGCAGATGCGATCCGTCGGCCAGCCGTTCCAGTCCGCGCAATGCCGCGCGCCGCGCGGAGTCATTCTTCGATTGCGCCATCTCCAGCAGTTTTGGCGCAGACGTTTTGTCCCGGCGCGCGGTCAGGGCCCGGATCAATTCCACCTGCACGGCTGGTCGCGCGGTCGCCAGTTGCGCCAGCATGGCTTCGGCGATCTCACCGCGTCGCAAATCAATCAGGGCCTGCCGCGCCGTTTTTTGTTCGGCTTCATCTGTCGCCGTGGCCGCCTGCGCCAGCACCGAAATAGCCGAGGCATCGCCGAGCGTTCCCACCGCGCTCAACGCCATCACGCGCAACGGCCCCTCGGATTTTTGCGCCAGGGCAAAAACCGCCGGGAACGCCGCCGCATCACCGCGTTGTTGCAACAAACGCACCAGCGCCATTTGCAGCGGCGGCGCGACCTGCGTCAGCAGATTGGTGAACGTCGCCGTTGCCTTGGAATCCTTGCTCCCGTGCGCGAGCCGCAGGGCCGCCGCCTGTTGCGCCGGATCCGTTGCCGTCAAACCCGCCGTGATCAACGCCTGCGCCTGCGTTTCGTCCGAGCGAATCATTCCCGCGTAGGCCGACATCCGGACGTTTTCCTTTTCCTGCGTCGTGTTGAACTGCCGGTAAATAGACTGCGCTTCCGCTTTCTTCCTATCCGCCAGCAATTGGTCCGCGCTCGCCAGCAAGGCGTCCACGATTGCTGCGCGCACGGGTGCGACAGCTTTGGACAAGGCTGATTGCAACGGCGCAATCGCCGTCGCTCCCATCCGTCCCAACGCCCGCGCGGCCGCTGTGGCGATGAGCGGGTCTGCGTCGCTTAACAACGGCACCAGTTCCGAAATTGCGGGTTGAAAACGCCGTTCGCCCAACGTGTGAATGATTCCCGCCTTGGCTTTTCCCGCGCTGGGTTTCAGCGCGGCTTGCAAGGCCTGCCCGGCTTCCGTCGTGGGCATGGTTTCCAACACGTCGCAGGCGCTTTGATACAAATGTTCATCGGCCAAAAGCGCGGCCAGTGCTGGCACGGATTTAATGGTGCCAATCTGCTTCAAGCGCAGGCAGGCGGCTTCCTTTTCCGCCGGTGTGGCGTTCGATTGCAACACTTGGATCAAGGTGGATTCATTCGTGGCCTGGGCAAATACCGGCAGCCGCGCGACCCCGCAGAGCAAGAGCAGAACGAGAATGATTTTATTCATGAGGAGCGCGGATTAAATGACCCAAGGCGTGCGAAAGGTGGTCGCGAGCAATCGGTTGGCGGCTTCGTCATTTAAGAATTGTTCCCGTTGCGGATCCCATTTCAGCGTCCGCTCGAGTTGCAGGGCAATGCCGCCCAACAACACCGCGCTGATGGAGCGGTGCGCCGTCTCCACGTCGCAGATGGGTTGCTGCCGCGTGCGCACGCAATCCAGGAAATTGCCGGAATGACTGTCGGCGCGATACAATCGTGGCCCGTTCGGATCCAGCGGCATCTGCAAAATCGCCGGATTGCTCGCGGTCAGGTTTTCGCGATCCACCGCAATCCAGCCGTTTGTGCCGATGAACCGGCCGCCGCCGCTGGACCCGGTGGTGTCGCCTGGAAAATGTTGCGCATGCACCACCACGCCGCTGGCGTAACGGTATTGCAGCACGTTGTTCTCGAAGAACATTTCGACGGGCCCGGATCGGTCGGCATCCAGCGCCCATTGCACGATGTCGTAATGATGCGGTCCCCAGTTAATGTCGCCGATGCCGCAGAACATGTGCGCATTCGCGACACCGGCATATTCCTGCCACGGCGCGGGTCCGAGCGCGAGATCCCAGTCCAATCCTTCCGGCACGGGCTGGGCCGGACTAAATCGTTTCCATTCAAACGAACCGCCCGGACGACACGCGTAAACTTCCTTGAGTTCACCGATCGCTCCATTGCGCACGAGTTCACACGCGCGGCGAAATTTTCCGCCATACTCGGAGCGTTGCTGTGTGCCGGCCTGAAAGATACGCGCGTAACGCTGCACAGTTTCCTTGATCGCCTGACTCTCGCGAATCGTGATGGCGACGGGTTTCTCGCAATAAATATCCTTGCCCGCCTTCGCTGCCATGATGGCCATCACGCCATGCCAGTGAACCGGCGACGCAATCAAGACAGCATCAATGTCCGGGCGCGCGAGCACGTCACGAAAATCGCGATACGCCTCGCAAGACTGATATTTGCCTTTGCCGAAAATCTCCGCGTAGTTCTCGTTCACCCGGCGCGTGGCGGTATCTCGGCGATCTTTCCAAGCATCGCAAACCGCCAGCACTTGTACATCGCGCCGTGCCGAGTATCCGCCCGGCACATATGTCCACGCGCCACCGAGCAGATGACCGTTGCCCTGTCCGCCCACGCCGATGAAACCCATCGTGATGCGTTCACTGGGCGCGCGCGCGCCGCCGCGACCGAGCGCGGAGGCGGGAATGATTGTGGGCGCGGCAATCGCAGCGCCGAGAGCAGTGGCACTTTGCCGCAGAAAACGGCGACGGCTGATCGTGGTGCGGGCTGGTTTCATAAGGAAATGATGAGCTAAGGGACGACGCGAAACAACCGTCCATCACCGGGCGCGAGTGTGAATCTAAGTTTGGTGGGGCGACCTTCTTTAAGCGCGCGACCAGGCAGCCATGAGCCATCGGCACGCGCGCGTTCTTGCAGATGGCGTCCCGGAATGGAAAGCGTAACGGTCGCCTGCACCTCTTGTTTGTAATTCCGGTTCACGAGCATGAACGCGGTCGGCTGCGAGTTGGTGCCGAATAAACCGAGAACAAATTCACCTTCACTAGTGACCTGCACGGGACAATTTGTGGGAATCGCTTCAGCACCGTAAGGCAGCGGCGCGGTTTGATAAGCGCCGAGCGAATTCAACTCCATCAGCGCGGGACCGAATCCGGAGATCTCTTTGTTGAGCGCGACAACATCGCTTAGCAGCGGCATCGGTTTGCCGTCCACATAAAGACCGTTGTAAGCGGGCGGTCCCCAGTAGGTGAAATAACTGATGCCGCGCCCGCCGTAGGCCATCGTCGTGAAGACGAGCCAGCGCAGCTCAGTGCCGTTGGGCAGACGCCAGTGTTTCTCGATGGTGTTTGCTTGAATGATATTCAGGAAAGGTTTCTTCGCCTCCAGCGCCGCCAAACGAACCAAGCCGAGGTTGAGAAAGTATTGTTTGCCATCCGTGGGCGAGCCGTCTTTCTCGCGCTTCAGGAAATGATAATGGTCATAGCTGATCAAATCCGGGTTCACCGTCTCGATGAACTGCTTGAGATGTTCGCGATAACGCAGAACCGTTTTGTCGCTCGTGTCCACGCCGGCGAAGTCGGTGGGATAACCGACCTTCGCGCGATCCGCCGCATCGGCACTGACGCCCAATTGTTTTTCATCGGCATAGGTGGGATAGAGATTGATATAAGCATAATGCGCCGGGTCGCGTTCGCGCAGATAGGCGATTAGTCTGCCCAATCCCGGAAATGCGCCCGAACCCGGTTCATCGGTGATGTAATAAGCCTCCAACGCGGGATGCGTTTTGACGCGTTCAATCAACGCATCCAGTTCCGCGCGCTTCGTGGCATCGTCCAAGGTCTCTGGTTTGAGCAAGGCGCTTGTTAGCATTGAGCGCACTCCATGCTTGGCCGCGATGTCCAGTTCTTCGGCAGGCGTCCATGTCAGATTGAAACCTTCCTTCGCCACACGGGCGAGGTTCTCATCGGTGGCTGGTGGCGGACACCAGAAGGTGATGATGAAATCTTTCTGCGTCCAGCGCTCAGCGGCTGGTGTAGACGCCACCGAAACCAGAAACAAAATGCCGATTACGAGTCGCAGAAATTTTAGTTTCATGGGGTAACACTTGGTGAAGTCACGCGCACAATCAACAAACCCGGCGTCGTCCCAAAACTTTCGGGCTTCTTCAGTTTATGTAATCCGGGACGAGCCACTGCTTTTTGCTTTTCTCCAGTCCAAGTGTTGATCCACTCCACTTTTACAGTGCCGGAAATCAAACCAGTCAAATTCGCCGTGAGGGAGTCGCCTTCGACATAAAACGCGTAGGCTTCGCCCGGCAAGGCCAGACAGAGTCCGCCGATGGCCAGTTCGTCCGCTGGATTCATCCGCCAATAGGGCAGCGTCGAGAGCGAATCTTTCAACAATTGAAACGGTTTCATCCCGGGTGCTTCGGGATCGGGTTTGATAACATCCCACGCGGTGTTGTTGTAGTAATAAACGCCGTAACCACCCGACAGATAGACGTGATAGGCGCGGCGCAATTGTTCCTGCCAGACGCATTGATTGCCATGATCGTGTGTCAGCAGTTTGTCCACGCCGTATTCGTAGCCAAACTCGGCGTTGACGATCGGATACTTCCGGCGGGCGCGATCAAACTTGATCGCCGCGGCGTAGTCCGAGTGCTGTTGATCGGTGCGAAAATCAACATTGCGACTCAGTTCGGAATCCCATTCGTAGGCTTCGTCGTCATGAACTGTGACCAGCCGTTTATAAGCGTCGTTTTGCCGGATGAGATCAACCAGCTTGGCCTGTAGATGATTATCTTTCTCGTTGAAGCTCTCCTTCGAGTAATCCCAGACGACATTCGCGTAGGCTTGGTAGCGAGCGACGACGTAGCGAAAGAAACGCTCCTCGTCCCGGCTCCACTTCGCGGGCCATTTCACGCGCTTGTTGTAAACCTTGATCATGATATGCGCGACGATGCCTTTGTCCTGCAAGGCGTTCATCATGCCGTCGTAGAGCTGGAAGAATTTCGGGTTCAGCCGCGAGTGATCGGGTTTGAGGTTGTTGCCCTCCCACGGATAAATCTCCGCCGGACCAAAATCCCATTCGGACGAATTGTTGGTCGCCCAGCGGGTGTCATGTGCGTAAACATTAACGAGCACGTGATTGAAACCACGCGACGCCATCTGATCAATCAGCCGGTGCATGACCTTGCGTTGGGCGTTCGTCATCTCGGGCGCCCAGAGCCAGTCCGCCTCGTAACCCAGCAGGAAATAACGCGTGCCGTCTTCGTAAACGAAATGGTGAGGATGCGCCGGATCAACCCGCAGTCCGCCGTGGATGTTCGGATGGCGGTTCGAGACGCAAATGATATTGGTCTCCTTCTTCCCATTGAGTGATTCGAGCGACGACGTCGTGCGCATGGACCACTCGCCTTGCTTCGGTGGGGAGAAGCGGATTTTCCAGACACCGTCGCCGTCGTAAAATCCCGGCACGGTCAACCGCGCGCCATTCGTGCCCGCGAACGAAAACTCCGCCGTCAACTCCACATCAAAGGGATTGGCGGGCGGCGCTGCCTTGAAAATAAAATCGTGCGGATGATATTGCTCAATGGTGAGCGCCTCAGCGGCCAAGGAGGTCAGGAGCAACAGGCTGACGGCTAAAAGTCGTTTCATTTGAGTTCGGGCCATGGGTCGTGAATTCCTTCAAGCATGGCGAAGCCGTTTTGGCGAGCATAGCAAGAATCCCTCAAAAATTTGGATGAAACCCTTGCCGGAGCGGGCGATCAAAGCAGAGTTGTTCCCACACAAATTTTTAGACAAGAGTTTCGTCTCATTTTTGAATCGTTTCCTGCTAGGCACAGCCCCGCGTCTCCCGACAGAATTATCGAAATCACAATGGACCAACAACGCATGCCGCGCGCCTCGAAGAGACGCGCGGGATATTTTTTCCAGCTTTGCCTGCTGATATTCGGCGGCGTTTGCACCACAGCAATGTCTAGTGCCGCAGATAAACACATGCTGGCGTTCCCGGAAGCGGAAGGTTTCGGCGCTTTCACGCCCGGAGGACGCGGTGGCCAGGCGCTGTTTGTCACGACGCTCGACGATTACGATCCCACCGCTGGCGAAGAACCAATCCCCGGCAGTCTGCGCGTCGCCCTCACGACCCGTGGGCCGCGCATCGTGATGTTTCGGGTCTCCGGCACGATTGTCCTGAAGACTGCACTTCGCGTCACGCAGCCCTATCTGACCATCGCCGGACAAACCGCGCCGGGCGACGGCATCTGTATTGCCCGCTCCTTGTTTCGCATCGAGGCGAACGACGTGATCGTCCGGCATCTGCGCTTCCGCCTCGGCGATCAGGCGGAACGCGAATCAGGAACATTCCAGATCGGAAATGGCAGTCAAAATGTCATCGTTGACCACTGTTCCTTGAGTTGGTCCACCGATGAAAACTGCACCATCCACGGGCCGAACGTGCGGAACATCACCCTTCAATGGTGCGTGATCGCCGAGAGTCTCAATCGAAGTTTCCATCCGAAAGGCGAACACGGTCATGGCTCGCTCCTGCGCAGTAATGGCGGCGGCTTCAGCATTCACCACAGCGTTTATGCTCACAACAACTCCCGCAATCCGCGCCCCGGCGGCTACGATGACAGCCCCGGTCTGCTGCTCGATTTCCGCAACAATGTGATCTACGACTGGGGTGAAAACTCCGGCTACAGTGGACTGGAACGGACGCGCATCAATTATGTCGGGAATTATTTCAAGCCCGGCCCTTCCACCAGCCGAGGCGTGATTGGTTATGCCTTCAGCGCCCGGACTCCACATACGAAACTTTTTCTGGCGGATAATTTTTTCTTCGGCTCGCCCAAGAAAAGCGCGGACAACTCGCTCATGATCCGCAAGTGGGGCGAGTGGGAGGGTAAACTCAAGGACACGAACCTGATGCCCGAGCCATTTCCCGCGCCACCGGTCGTCACGGATCCGCCTGTGAAGGCATTTGAGAAAGTTCTCGCCAGTGCTGGCGCTTCGTTGCCGAAGCGTGATGCCGTGGATGCCCGCGTGACGCAAGAAATCCGCACGGGCACGGGCCGGATCATTGATTCGCAAAAGGAAGTCGGCGGCTGGCCGGAACTGAAATCCACCGTGCCGCTGCCCGACGCCGACGATGATGGGATGCCCGACGATTGGGAAAAACGATTTGGCTTCAATCCGGCCAATGCCACCGACGGCGCGTTCGATGCCGATGACGATGGGTACACCAACATCGAAGAATTTCTGAATGCAACCGACCCGAAAATTTCTGACCGCAAAGCGCTCGCCTTTGATCTGGATAAGATTCAAGCGCAGATCGAAACCTTGAACGCGAAGTCCCGTGCCGAAATCGCCGAGGAGAAAAAACAACGCCCGGCCCAGGCGGGAACAGACGGTTCCGCGCCGCCGCCGATTCGGAAGATGGAAGTGCGCGCTGCCACGAAGACGGCGGTGCCTAAGTCCGTCGCTGTTGTCATAGACAAGAAACTGGAACTACAACTCAACTGGATTCCTGCCGGGACATTTGTCATGGGCTCGCCGTCAGACGAACCCGAACGCGGGCGTGATGAAAGCCAACATTCCGTGACAATCTCAAAGCCGTTTTTCATGGGTGCAACGCTGGTTACCTGTGCGGAATACGAAATGGTCACCAGCGCAAAGTCGCGGCACGAACGCGAAGGTGATTTACCCGCCGAGGTCACGTGGCCGGACGCGGTTCGGTTTTGCGAGACACTTTCACAGAACACTGGACGCAAGTTCCGTCTGCCCACCGAGGCGGAATGGGAATACGCCTGCCGCGCCGGCACCACCACGCCGTTCAACACCGGCGCATTGATCACCACCGATCTGGCGAACTTCGATGGCAAGTTCGTTTATCCCGGCGGCACGACGGGCGCTTATCGGCGCGGCCCGACGGCGGTTCGCACTTTCAAGCCGAATGCGTGGGGGCTTTTTGACATGCACGGTAACGCCTACCAATGGTGCTCGGACTGGTATGGGCCGTATCCCGGCGATGCGGTCACCGACCCACAAGGGGCTGACAAAGGCGTTGACCGCGTGATTCGTGGCGGCAAATACGGCAGCGGCCCGCGCTACATCCGTTCCGCGGCCCGGTATTGTTACAACCCAAAAAACTCCTCCGTCGTCTTCGGCTTCCGCGTCGTGATGGAAGCGGAATAAAATCAACCCCATGAAGATCGGCACGACCAGCTTTGGATTTCGCTATGCGTTTCTCGACCCAAAGAATTCTCCCACTTTGGCGACGATGATCCGCCAAGCGCGCGAGACTGGGATCGAACGACTCCAGATTTGCGAGAACGTCCGACCGCTGGAAGTTTCGCGGCAGGAATGGCAGGAAGCCATCCGTTGCGCGAACGATCTGGGTGTGGAGCTTCTGCTCGGTTGCAAAACGCTCAAGGCGGAAAACGTCGAACGCTTTATTGGTCTCGCGCAGGAGCTGCGCTGCGATCAATTGCGCATCGTCACGGAAGAACCGGACGAAAACTTGCACGGCACCCGCGAGAATGTTTCCCGCCTGTTGGAAGCCGTCGTCCCGAAAATCCAAAGCGCCGGCTTGCGACTCGCCATTGAAAATCATTTCGACATTTCATCCACGCTGCTGGTGGAACTGGCAGCGGCGTATCCGGCGGACCTGGTTGGTTTCTGCGTGGACACCGCAAACTCGCTTCGCAGCTTCGAACCCACCAGCGAAGTGCTTCGGCTGCTGCGCGAACGCGCATTTTGTTATCATCTCAAAGATTACCGCGTGGTCGGTTCGATGATCAGCTTCTCCGTTGTCGGCACGCCGCTGGGCGAAGGCGATCTGGATCTGAATGCTTGTCTCCGCTCCATCTTCGAGAAGAAACCCGTGCCGCCGCTGTTTGTCGAAACCTGGACTCCTTCGGAAAATAATCGCGCGCAAGACATGGCACGCGACGGGGAGTGGTTGCGAAAGTCTGTCGTCAATCTTCGAGCCATTCTAAATAATCACGTTTAACACTTTTCGTTTCCGCCATGAATCATCACACCCTGAATCCATTCCGTTCGCCGCTCATCGCGAAAGGCGCGCTCCTCCTGCTGCTCGCAACAACGATGGCGGCATTTCCCGCGCGTTCTGGCGAAGTTCGCCTTTGGGAAACCAACCAAGTCATTCCGACATACCAAGTCGGTCCGCCTGATCCGAATCCGCGCTTCTTCCAAGGTCGTGCGTATCAAGGCGCGAAGGCCACCACATATCCGTATCCCGTCCGGGATACGCTCACGGATGTCCGCGAGAACCGGAACTACCAGACCGTGTTCCTCGAAAACCAATACATCCAATTCTCCGTCATCCCGGAATTGGGCGGACGGATTTTCACCGCGTTGGACAAGGGCAATCAACACGACTTCTTCTATCGCCAGACTGTCATCAAGCCGGCCTTGATCGGGATGTTGGGCGCGTGGATTTCCGGCGGCGTGGAATTCAACATCCCGCATCATCATCGCACCACGAGCTTTCTTCCGGTGGATCACAAGGTTGAGGAACAACCCGATGGCACCAAGACCGTGTGGATCGGCGAAACGGAATTGCGCCACCGCCTGAAGTGGAGCGTGGGATTGTCGCTGCACCCGGATCGTTCGTACATCGAGATGACCGTGCGGGCCGAGAATCGGACGCCGTTGGCGCAATCGTTCCTGTTCTGGATCAACCCCGCGGTGAAAGCGACGCCGAAGTATCAGGTGGTTTTTCCTCCGGATGCGGAATTTGCCGTACAACACGGCAAACCTGAGTTCGCCCATTGGCCTTTGGCTTTTGAAACTTACGACAATACTGATTACACGCGCGCTGTGGACATCAGTCAGTGGAAGAATCATCCGTCACCCGTATCGTTCTTTTGTTTTCGCTCGGATGAAAATTTCTTCGGCGGCTACGATCACGGCTTACAGGCGGGCGTCATGCACGTGGCCAATCATCATGTCGCTCCGGGCAAAAAGTTTTTCCTCTGGGGCACGGGCGAGGAAGGCGCGGCGTGGAGCCGGATTCTCACCGACACCGACGGGCCGTATCTGGAATTGATGGCCGGCGCTTACTCGGACAATCAGCCGGATTACAGTTGGATTCAGCCGGGCGAGGTGAAGACGTGGAAACATTACTGGTATCCGACGCGGCAACTGGGTGTCGCCAAGCAGGCCAATCGCGATGCGGCCTTGAATCTGGAGATCACGAACCGCACGGCGAAGATTGCGGTCAACACCACCACTGAATTCCGCAATGCTCAGGTCCGGTTGGTGCGTGCTGAAAAAATCCTCTTCACGCAAACGCTTTCGATCAGCCCTGCTGCGCCATTCACAACGTCGGTTGAACTTCAAGGCAGCGTGAATCCCGAGGAGTTGCGCCTGTCAGTCCATACCGAGGATGGAAAGGAATTGATCGCCTATCAGCCCGCGACCCGGAAATCTTCGCCACTGCCGGAACCCGTGCATAGACCCGAACCGCCTGCGGACATAGAGACCAATGAGGAACTTTACCTGACTGGATTGCGCATCGAACAACTCCACAGCCCCTCGTTCGAGGCCGCGCCGTATTACGAGGAAGCGATCGAGCGTGATCCCGGCCGCCGTGAGCGTCCGGTCGAGCGCCTCGCCTTG
>ERZ1292630.687-Hain-H41-02um-R3-687-length-34370-cov-24_pt1 | contig 34370 bp, 30 predicted proteins | sample MGYA00564408_ERZ1292630 | MGnify/ENA primary metagenome ERZ1292630 (study PRJEB36523, sample SAMEA6512641) | groundwater metagenome | collected 2019-01-08 | study: AquaDiva: Metagenomics assemblies of 32 groundwater samples
GGCCCCTTGTCAGTACAGGCACTGCGGCGGTCTCCCATTTGTCTTCTATCGAGCGATATACAAACTCTTCATAGAACTCCTGAGGAACATCGGAGTCATCAAACTCCTTAAGGGCATTGGCAGCGGCAAAAAGCTGGTCAACACTCACGGACTTTGCATAAACCACATCGAATATTTGATCGAGGTATTCCAGCGGAGCGCCTTTATTGAAGGCATCATATACAAGCCGGATTATTTCAACAGTCTTCTCCTCCTTAATACCGTCAAAATCGGTTCTTTTTACGACACCCTCCATGATCTTCAAAAGGTCGGGAGAAAGGCCCTTTTCAATCTCCGAGGGGAACCCGGCTTTTATCAGATCAAAGAGCGTGTCCGCTTTCAGATTTGTACATTCTCTATCAAGTATATCCTTTATCCGGGCAGTATCCGCAGTTGAAGACAAAGACCGGATCGGCAGAAGAGTGATCAGCAGGAAAAATAAAATCAGAGAAATGGCCCTAATAGGCATGGCTCTTACTCCCGTCAGCTCAACTATGCCTTATAGAAAGGCTTTAATCAGAAGTTTATCGTACCTCTCTGCCGATAGCCGCTATGAGGTCATCTATTCCTGCGCCTGTCAGTGCAGATAAGGCAATAGCGTCATCCTCAATAAGTTTGAGGTGTGGTGGAACCATTCCTCCCTCAAGCCTGTCGGTCTTGTTGAAGACGTTTATAACCGGCTTGTCACCAGCGCCTATCTCTTCCAGCACCTTTTTTACCGACTCTATCTGTAACCCGGCATTCGAATGACTGCAATCTATGACATGAAGGAGGAGATCGGCCTCCCTGACCTCCTCCAAAGTGGCCTTGAACGCCTCAATCAGTTGATGAGGGAGTTTTTTTATGAAGCCAACGGTATCTGAAATGAGGGCTGCTTGTCCTCCGGGAAGGTGTATCTTTCTTGTGGTTGGGTCAAGGGTTGCAAAGAGTTTGTCTTCCACAAGCACACCCTGACCTTCAGGAGCCTTTGACAGACGGTTGAAAAGGGTGGATTTTCCAGCGTTTGTATACCCTATTATTGCGATGACCGGAAATGGCACAGACTTTCTGCTCAGACGGTGAAGTTCCCGTGTATTTTTGACCTTTTCCAGGTCATGCTTTATCCTTCCAATCCGCTCCCTGACCCTCCTTCTGTCACTCTCAAGTTTTGACTCTCCGGGCCCTCTGGTACCTATCCCTCCGCCAAGTCTTGAAAGGGCAGCTCCTTTACCTACAAGCCTCGGCAGAAGATAGTTGAGCTGGGCCAGCTCAACCTGAAGCTTCCCCTCCTTTGTCCTGGCCCGTTGGGCAAATATGTCGAGGATAAGGCCTGTCCTGTCGATAATCTTTGTTTCTAACAGTTCCTCAAGGTTTTTCTCCTGGCCTGGTGTCAGACTTTCATCGAAAATGACAAGGTCTATCCCTTCTTTCTCGACCTCTGCCTTGACCTCTTCAGCCTTCCCTTTTCCTATAAAATATGATGGATTTGGACTTGCTATCTTCTGGATAAAGCTCTCGACTACAGCAGCTCCTGCGGTTCTGGCAAGCTCGGCCAGCTCTGCAAGAGACTCTTCTGCTTCACTCTTCTTCCCTTTTCCTGAAATATATGCCCCGACCAGAAGGGCCTTCTCAACCTTCGACAAAGGATTCCTTCTTTGTGTAGTCAGATATCTTAGATGGGGTGATACTTGATATCCCGTGTTTATAAACGAGGGTCTCTCCACTCGAATGGGACTCTAACTGGATGCAAAAGTTGTCAAAGCACTTTATGTGACCATGGATCTCCTTCCCGTCCAGCATATGGACAGTGACAGGAGCCTTCTCCCTGCGCATGTGATTCAGGAACTGGTCCTGGATGTTTACATTCCCTTTGGTCGACGTGGTCATTAATACCTCCCTGGCTTTTTCATCGTTTGTTTTTTTGTGTACAGGTCTTTCTTTTGGCTTTATGACCTTTGGTTCCGACTTTTTTTCATCCTTGGCCGCCGGCTTTGGAACCTCAGGGATGTAAGGTTTGTCCAGCAAATCTCCCAACTTCACTGAAAATGTTTCCAATATACCCCTCCTTACCTACATCGAACCAGGTTATCTCATTGTCCCGTCTGAACCATGTCATCTGCCTCTTTGCATAATGTCTTGTATCCCTCTTTATCAGATTTATAGAATCTTCTAAAGTATACTCGCCTGATATATATCTGCAAATGTGACTGTAGCCAATCGCCTGCATTCCCTTTAGATCCGAACCGTATCCCTTTCCAAGTATACGCTTAACTTCATCAACGAAACCTGCTCTTATCATACTATCAACCCTGTAGTCAATATTTTTATAAAGAGTTTCCCTTTCCGCATACAACCCTATCTTGAGCGCAAAATAGGGGCTCTCCGGAAAGGCGTGTTCTTTGTGATGCTGGGATATGGGATGCCCCGTCATGTAATATATCTCCAGTGCCCTTATAATCCTATGGGTATTGGCAGGGCCAATCTTCTCGGCAGCTTCAGGGTCCACATCCCTCAGCTTATTATAAAGGGAGGAAAGACCGGCCTCCTCGGCCTCTTTTTTCAACCTTTCCCTTATCTCTTTGTCAGAGACCGGCGCATCAAATATCCCTTCAGTCAATGCCTTTATGTAAAGCCCTGTGCCTCCTGCAACAAAAGGGAGATTACCTTTATCTACTATTTCCATTATTGCCTTTGATGCTTCATCCCTGAACTGAGCTGCATCAAACCCCTCATCAGGGTCACGAATGTCTATAAGGTGGTGGCGAATCCTCTCTTGATTCTCCCTTGAAGGCTTGGCAGTCCCGATGTCCATGTACCTGTAAACCTGCATGGAGTCAGCGCTTATAATCTCACCATTAAGCCTCTCTGCAAGCTCCAGGGCAACCCTGGACTTCCCGCTGGCTGTAGGGCCGACTATTACAACTATCTTTTGTTTTGAGTCCGCCATCTTTCACCAAGAGCAAAGCTATGAGAAGAGGTATATGTCCACAGATTACGCAGATGGCCGCAGATTTTAATATTTTTAATCTGTGAAATCTGTGAAATCTGCGGATAAATGCTTTGCTTTTTTCATCTTCTTCCAAACATCTTCTCAATCTCTACTTGACTCAGCATAACAAAAACAGGCCTTCCATGCGGACAGTTTGATGAAAAGTCTATTGAATCCAGGTCACTCAGCAAAGCGGCTATCTCTCTCGTATCCATGTAATCCCCGCCTTCCACCGCACTGTGGCAGGCCATCCTCGAAAAGAGCCTCTCCATCAGCTCATCTATACTCTTAGTCCTGCCCGAATGGGCAAGCTCGTCAGCGATGTCCCTGACCAGCCCTCTAATGTTCTTATTGGACAGTGCCGTTGGAACTGACTTTATTACAAAGGTATCTCCCCCGAAATGTTCAACCTCGAGCCCTGTTCTTGATAAAACTTCTAGATGCTCTCTTATAAGCATCCCCTCAGATTGCGGCAGGTCAACTATTTCCGGGATTAAGAGGGTCTGACTCTCCGGTCTTGAGTCCCTGTACGTTTTTTTAAGTCTCTCAAAGGCTATCCTCTCGTGGGCTGCATGCTGGTCTATGAGGCACAGGTCATTCCCTGCTGAACAGACAATATACGTCCCCCCTACCCTGCCAAGGACGGTGAGGGAGGAGAAGAAACCGCCGGATGAACCTTGAACCGGTGAATGGGTGAGTTGTAAGGGCGTATTGCCATACGCCCCTACTGCCGACCCCTGACCCCCGACCCCTGACCCCTGGTTTGCCGCATATCTGCCTATCGCCTCACTGACCCTTTCCTGATAATTCGAATCAGGTGTTCGGAATTCATAACTCTGGCCACTGCCCTTCCGCGCAGTCCATCCCTTCAACGCCTCAGAAACAGCTGCATAAACGGCCCTGTGGATTTCATCGGTCTTTTTAAAGCGCACCTCACTCTTGGCAGGATGGACGTTCACGTCCACATCAGATGGCGGGACATCAAGAAAGAGAAAGGCAAGTGGATACCTGTCCTTCTCCATGACGGTCCTGCAGGCATCTATTAACGCATGGAGTATGATCCTGTCCCTGACAAAACGGCCGTTCACGAATATGTAGATTGATTTCTGGGTCGGTCTGTTTATATCCGGGCCGGAAAGATACCCGCTGACATTGATCTTTGAGCTAAGGGACACTGGCAGGAAACTTTTCTCCTCTTCCTTTATCATCCCGCATACCCTTGATAAGAGGTCTTTAGAGGAAGGCAGATTATAAATAGGGGAACCGTTGTGATTATATATGAACCGTATGGACGGGTAAGATATGGCCATCCTGGTTATGGTTTCGGTAATGTGGCTCAGTTCCGTAGCAGTGCTCTTCATGAACTTGAGCCTCGCAGGGGTATTAAAGAAGAGGTCCCTGACCTCTATGGTCGTCCCAACTGCGCCACCGAACTCCTTTACCTCAACCACCCTGCCGCCGTCAATCTGGATAGATGTCCCGCTGATAGAGCCCTTAGGAACTGTCGCAAGTTTCAGCCTTGATACAGAAGCAATGCTTGGGAGAGCTTCGCCCCTGAAACCTAATGTTGATATATTGAACAAATCGGTTACGGTACTGATCTTGCTGGTTGCGTGCCTCTGAAGCGAAAGCAGGGCATCCTCCCTGCTCATCCCGCAGCCGTTGTCAGTCACGCGAATCAGCTTCCGCCCGCCGTCCTCTATATCAACTATTATCTCCGTGGCCCCGGCATCTATGGAGTTTTCGATAAGCTCTTTGACTACGGAGGCAGGCCTCTCGACCACTTCACCGGCGGCTATCTGGTTTATCAGGTTTTCAGGAAGGAGATTTATAATGCCCATTTGGCTCGTATGATAGCACATCGGCATCGTCAGATAAATCATGTTTTATCTTTTTACGCCCTTTACAGAGCGAGGCGTGACGTCTAACTCAATAACGTATTAAGTTTCTTTAGAACCGTTTTGGTGATTTCTTCAGGGATTTTGCAGATAAACTCTACGTTTCTTATCTTCCAGTCGAGGCTTTTTACCTGATCGGTCAGTATGGCCCCCGCCGTCTTTAGCCCTTTGGGGATCGAGACCTCGAAGTGATACCCTTTACCTGATTTGTGACAGGACAGAAGATTGCCAGCTGTGCCTATATGGTGTCAAGCCACTGATTCTTCGTTAAAGATTTTCATATTATTGGGGTTGCGGAAAACCCTTTGGTATGATAGTTTACCTTCTTCTAAAAAGCCACTTATGGAGACGGTTATGCTCAAGATCGCTGGTATCCAGATGGATGCCTCGCTGGACAAAAACAAGAATATTGAAAATGCCGCAAGGATGATCGGGGTGGCGGCTGAAAAGGGGGCAAAGATCGTCTGCCTGCAGGAGCTATTCAATACCCGTTGGTTCCCTTTCGAGATAAACGACACCCACCTGCAACTGGCTGAGGATATAAACGGCAAGACTATATTGGCCATTAGAAAGGCTGCAAAAGAGTCCGGCACAGCAGTTGTAGCTCCGTTCTTCGAAAGGAACGCTGACACCTTTTATAACTCTGCTGCTGCAATCGGCTCCAATGGCGAGCTGATTGGGGTTTACAGGAAAGCGCATATCCCCCATATACCGCTTTATGAGGAAAGGCACTATTTCACTCCCGGAAACCTTGGATTCCCAGTATTTGATATCGGCATGATAAAAATAGGCATCCAGCTTGGCTGGGACAACCTCTTCCCTGAAGGGGCGCGGATACTGGCGCTTAAAGGGGCACAGATAATATTATCGCCGACTGCTGCCGCTTCTGTTGCATCACGGCCAACATGGGAAAAGTCCATATCAGCAAATGCTATAGCAAACGGGATATATATATTCAGGGTAAACAGGGTCGGTAAAGAGAAAAGACAGGAGTTCTATGGCAGCAGCTTCTGTTTCAACCCGGAAGGGGACATAGTGGGAAGCCCCAGCGGAAGCCAGGAAGGGGTCATACTCTGTTCGGTAGATGTCAAGATGGTTGACAGGGTAAGGAAGGAATGGGGCTTCTTGAAAGACAGAAGGCCGGAGATGTATGAAGAGATTACAAGGGTGAAGGGGTAATTAATGACATTAGATTACGCAAAATTATGCGGCATATGTGCATGGCGCGGAACCTGCCAGAAGAAGTTTTCGCTCCCTCAGGACGCCCTCCATTGCCCGGATTACAGCAGGGATGTCACAATAAAAAACAGGCCTGAAAAAGAAGAGGCAAAGGTAGAGGTGAAGGAAAAGAAATGAAGGAAACCGTAATAGAGATAATCAGGAATGCGATCCTTGAGGGACAGGCTGAAGGGGAAATAAAGACCAGAGACCTGCCTCCATTATACCTGGAGGCGCCCAAAAACCCTGAGCATGGAGACTTTGCAGTCAACATCGCCATGAAGATGGCACAAGCTGAGGGGAAGCCGCCGAGAAAGATAGCTGAAACCATCATAAAGAGGATCACCGGACATCCCATAATAGAAAAGGCGGAGATAGCGGGCCCTGGTTTTATAAACTTCTTTATGAGCAACGAATACTGGCTTAAGACCCTTTCAGAGATTGAAACCCTCGGTGAGGATTATGGAAAATGCACTATAGGAAAGGGTCAGAAGGTCCTTCTCGAATACGTTAGCGCCAACCCTACAGGCCCTCTTCATATAGGGCACGGGCGCGGCGCAGCCCTTGGCGACTCGCTGTCAAGGGTATTAAAGGCGGCAGGATACGATGTGGCGACCGAGTTCTACATCAATGATGCAGGCTCCCAGGTCAGAAACCTTGCGGAGTCAATCTTATTGAGAATAAAAGAAGAAGCTGGAGAAAATGTAGAATTTGGAGAAAACCACTACAAAGGTTTATATATAAGTCAATTAGCTGCGGTATATAGTGGACTGGCCAAGAAAGGTCATGAAGAAAGCCCTGAAGAGATTGGCAAATATGCATTACAAGAAATCCTCTCCTGGCTTAGAAGAGATCTCGAAGGGTTCAATGTGACCTTCGACAGGTGGTTCAGCGAGAAATCACTCTATGACAGCAACAAGGTGCAAGAGGCCATTGACTGGCTCAAGGAAAAGGGGCTGATGTACGAAAAGGAGGGCGCCCTCTGGTTCAGGTCCACAGACTTTGGAGACGATAAGGACAGGGTGGTTATTAGAGAAAATGGTGAACCTACCTACTTCGCCTCCGACATCGCATACCATAAAGACAAATATGATAGGAAAGACAAGGACGGTAAGAGGTTCGATATCCTCATAAACATCTGGGGAGCTGACCACCACGGATACATCCCAAGGATGAAGGCGGTTGTCCAGGCCCTGGGGCATGACAGGGAATCACTGAAAGTCCTTCTCGTGCAGATGGTATCGCTTTTGAGGAACGGCCAGCCTGTTACCATGTCAAAGAGGTCGGGAGAATTCATAACTCTTAAAGAGGTAATGGATGAGGTCGGTGCGGACGCCGCAAAGTACACATTCCTTACACGCAGACCTGACAGCCAGATGGACTTTGATCTGGAGGTGGTCAAGAGCCAGTCTTCTGAGAATCCGGTTTATTATATGCAGTATGCATACGCCAGGGCCTGCAACATAGAGAGGTTTGCGGAGGAGAAAAATCTGACTGTCCTCCCTGCATCAAAGGTGAATCTTGGACTTTTAGCTCTTCCTGAAGAGATCAGGATAATAAAGGCGCTTACGGCTTATCCAGAGGTAGTAGAAGGGGCCGCCTTATCCTTTGAACCCCATAGGATAACGGTTTATCTTCAGGAGCTGGCAGGGCATTTCCACAGCTATTACAGGGGAAACAGGGTTGTTACCGACGACATCCCATTGTCTCAGGCAAGGATGGTAATGATCAAGGGCCTGAAGACTGTAATTGGAAACGCACTTGGGCTGGTCGGAGTATCTGCACCAAAATCGATGTGAGGCAATGATGTCAGACAGGAGAATGAATTTTTCTCTCAGCACATGGCAGGCTTTGCTCCTCCTGACTGGAGGGGCCACAACCCTATTGCTGATATTTATCTTCGGCGTCCTGGTCGGAAAAGGGGATATCGAGGGTTTAAAGCTCCTTGACAGAGAGGTCAAAAGCGATGTGGTAAAGATGAAGATCGAATCCGCTCCACTTGATCAACCCTCCGATAGAACAACCTACCATCAAGAGAACGCGGAAATCATGAACAATACCACGTCAAGACCTGTCATGACTTTTTATGACACCCTTGCAAAACCTGGAAAAAATGAAAAGGAACCTGCACCCAGCGATTCTAAAATAGAAACCAAAATTGATAAGTCATCCAAAAATGTATATGCAGTCCAGGCAGGGGCAATGAGAGACAAGTCCCTTGCCGATGCTTTGGTATCAAAGCTCAAAAAAAATGGATATTCGGCCTATATCGTCTCATCGGAATCATCAGGGAAAGGGGTCTGGCACAAGGTGCGGCTGGGGGCATTTTCAAATAAGGAAGATGCCCACAAAGAGGCAGCAAGAATTGAAAAAAATGAGGGGATATCGGCAACTGTTGTTGAAAAATAAGGAGGTATAAAACATGCCAAAGGTATTAGTAACCGGAGGGGCTGGATTCATCGCTTCTCACATAGCAGACAGATATCTCTCAGAGGGTTATGAGGTTGTAATTGTCGATGACCTCTCTTCTGGTAAAGCCGGGAATCTGAATCCAAAGGCCGGGTTTTACAAAATAGATATCAGGGACAAAGGTCTCTCCGCGGTCTTTGAAAAGGAAAGGCCTGATATAGTCAACCATCACGCAGCCCAGATGGATGTGAGACGCTCCGTATCAGACCCTGTCTTTGATGCGGACGTTAATATACTCGGGATGCTGAACCTGTTGCAGAATTCAGCAAATCACGGCGTCAAAAAATTTGTATTTGCATCCTCGGGTGGAGCCGTTTACGGGGAGCAGGATACATTCCCTGCCCCTGAGACTCATCAGACAAACCCTCTAAGCCCTTACGGGATATCAAAACTGGCAGGAGAGAAATACCTCTTTTATTTCAAAGAGGTTCACGGCATAGATTACACGGCGCTGAGGTATGCAAACGTCTATGGACCACGACAGAACCCCCATGGAGAGGCAGGGGTTATAGCCATATTTACAACAAAGTTGTTGAAGGGGGAGCAGCCGCTTATAAACGGTGATGGGAAGCAGACAAGGGACTACGTGTACGTCAAGGATGTTGTTGAGGCCAACTGGCAGGCCACAGTCAGAAACTATTGCGGCCCTGTAAATATCGGCACAGGAAGGGAGACAGATGTAAATGAGCTTTTTTCAAAGCTTGTAAAACTGGCAGGATCAAAGGCGCAAGAGGTTCATGCGCCAGCTAAGGCAGGGGAGCAGAAGAGGAGCGTTGTAGACAACAGGAAGGCCGGAGAGGTCCTTGGGTGGAGACCAACTGTATCCCTTGAAGAAGGCTTAAGGGAGACCGTTCAATTCTTCAAAGGAGGCCGTTCGTAGACTGAGCTTTTAAAGGGCGAGAACAGGAGGTAGAGGTTGGGCCTTCCTGTGCTGGATATTTAAGGTTTGGTTTCTATTCCCCGCGCCTCTTGGCCCTCCTCGTAGGTTCTGCTATGAGTGGGTCGTCCGGCCAGTAGTGCTTTGGATACCGCCCTTTGAGGTCCTTCTTAACAAGAATATAGCTATTGGCCCAGAATCCTGCCAGGTCTTCCGTAACCTGCATGGGGTGTCCGGCAGGCGAAAGCAGGTGCAGGAGAAGAGGCGCCGCTATGGCAGGTGTCTTGTCGAGGCCGAACATCTCCTGAAGGCGTACAGCAAGTACCGGCTTCTTGCCGCTCAGATAATCTATTTGTATATGGGAACCGCTCGGGACAGTGATATGCGTAGGAGCAAGCTTGTCTAAGGCCTGCTGCTGTTTCCATGTCAGCATCCCCAGAAGTATCCCTTTCAAATCGAGCCGTTTCAGATGTTCAAGGCGCGTCATTCCCTTGAGCCGCGGGGCAAGCCAATCCTCCAGATTGTTCAAGAGCCACTCATCGGAAAGCTCAGGGAACTCCTCACCTATCTGGTGCATGAAATTGACCCTCGCCCTAAGGGTTTCGGTCGCCTTGTCCCATGGAAGGGCATCGAGTCCAGCCTCCCTTATCCCTGAAAGGAAGGCCTTCAGGACATTTTCTTCCCTGGGATTTTTTATAAGGGAGTCGCTCAGCACAAGACTCCACAGCCTTTTCTGTCTCCTGGCTGCTACACCCTTCTGAGTTGAATCCCAGGATACAGATTCTGAATCTACTATCTCCCGCGCAAAGTATTCTAAAAGCTCTGCCTCTGTAACAGGTGCAGCAAGGAAGATACGGGACTCGCTCTCCCGGCCGTCGAGGCTGGCAGCTACTATATACTCCTCAGAAGATAAAGGTTCAGGCCTGGGAAAAAAGACCCCGCGCCCATTGGCAAGTAGGAAACGCCCCTCTCCTCCAGACCTTCTCTTGCCGATCCTGTCAGGGTATGCAAAGGCAAGGAGGATACCTATTTTATTAATATCTTCACCTGTTGTCTTAATCTCTAAATGTCTCTTGATCTGCTCAGAGGCCTTCTTTGCCCGCTCCAAAGCTCCCTTGTCAACGGAGACTCCCTGATCCGACCTTTGTCCATGCAAAGCCTCAACACGCAGCCTAAGGTCCGAGTCTCCCTGACCATGCTGCATTTTCAATATATCCCGTTCCGTAAGGACCGCCGCCAGGTCGCAGGCAAGGTTCCCAACCCCTATTTTGTTACCTCTCAGCGCCATATGGGCAAGGCGGGGATGGAGCCCCATCTTCGCCATCTCCTTTCCGTGGGAGGTCACGTTGGACCTTTCGTCCATTGCGCCGAGATGCACAAGGAGTTCTCTTGCGTGACCCAGGGCCCCTGTTGGAGGGGGATCAAGCCAGCGAAGCTCTCCCGCGTCCTTTGCTCCCCACGCGGCCAGTTCAAGGGCAAGAGGGGTAAGGTCTGCCTCAAGGATCTCAGGGGTGTTCTGTTCCTTGAACGTTCTACCATCTGTCTCTGTCCATAGACGAAGACAGACCCCAGGCCCCAGCCTTCCAGCCCTGCCACGCCTCTGGTCTGCGGAGGCCCTGGTGACTCTGACCGTCTCCAGGCGGCTCATCCCTGTTGACGGAGAGAACCTGGAAACGCGCATAAGCCCGCCGTCTACGACTACCCTGACTCCCTCGATGGTGAGGCTTGTCTCCGCAATGGATGTGGCAAGGACCACCTTGCGCGTGCCGGGAGGGGAAGGCCTGATTGCTTTATCCTGCAACTCCAGCGGCAGGTCGCCGTAAAGAGGGACAATATCGATATTTGACGGAAGATTTCCTTCTTTCAGCTTAGACTCTACCCGTCTTATCTCACTACCGCCAGGCAAGAAGGCGAGGATGCTCCCTTGCTCATCCCGGATCGCCCTTATTATGGTATTTGCAACTACAGAGATAAAAGAAGGCCCGGTAAGATCGTTTCCACGTATGGATAGACGGCTTTCCGGCGAATACCTGGTCTCAACCGGAAATGACCTACCCTCGCTCTTTACAATAGAGGCATTTCCTAAAACCGTTGATGCCTCCTGGCCGTCGAGGGTGGCTGACATTATGAGTATCCTCAGCTCTTCCCTGAGAACAGTCTGGGTTTCAAGACAGAGGGCAAGCCCCAGGTCCGCATGGATGCTGCGCTCATGGAACTCATCGAATATTACAAGGCCAATTCCTTCAAGGGAAGGGTCGCTCTGCAGGAACCTGGTAAGGATGCCTTCAGTAACCACCTCTATTCTTGTATCCGGCCCGATCCTGCTGTCCAGGCGGGTACGGTATCCAACGGTCTTCCCAACCTCTTCTCCAAGGAGCACAGCCATCCTCATGGCCGCTGCCCTGGCTGCAAGCCTCCTCGGCTCCAGCATGATAATGCGCCTTCCTTTGAGCCATGGCTCTTCCAAAAGTGTAAGGGGAACAAGGGTTGTCTTCCCTGCGCCAGGAGGGGCTTCCAGAACGGCATTCCGTCCAACAGCCATGACCTTCCGGATATCTGGAATGGCCTCTTCTATAGGGAGGTTTGTGTTAAAAAGCATTATTCTAAGATATCAGATTTGGGACTCAGATGGTAAGGATTCCTTTTCGCATTTAAAGTTGGTAGGTCGGGTAGCGGGCTTCTCAGATGTAGGGTGGGCTGAGCCCACCGGAAAGAAAGGCGTTTATTGGGATGTGTTCAAAAATACGAGAAGCGGATATAATCAAGCCAGCCAGTTCTCTATGCGAAGGCCTTCAATCCTTGAAAAATGAAAGGAATTGTTCGTAACGAGAGTTGCCTTATGACTTTTTACAATGCTTGCAATCAGTATATCAGCATCATTGATAAGCTGCCCTCTTTTCCTCAGTGTTGCGTATATCTCTCCGCCAGACTTTGCAGACTCGTAAGACGCTTCTAAAATCAGTGATGTCTCCAAAAGCTTGCGGAGAAACTTCTCCTCCTCTGTCTTCCCACTCACGAAGATACCCTTGAAGAACTCATAAAAAGATAACCATGTAAGACCTATGCCGTCACCACCTGAAAGCCCTTTGATGCGGCTTTTCACCTTTTCATTCCCACGAAAATATTCAATAAGTATGTCGGTATCAAGACAGTATATCAAAGCTTGACCTCGCCCCTCCCGAAGCTCTCCCGCTCTTCAAGAATTTTATTGTATATAGCGATCTCGTCTGCCGACTTATCCTTCCATATCCCGGAAAGCCCTAAAAACCCCTCTTTATCGAATTTCTCAGCCTCAATTACGGCCTTTACCTTCTCCCCTTTTTTGAGGGACAAGGCTTTTACCACCTTTTCAGGGATGGAAAGATGGCCGTCACCAAGAAGCTCGGCTGTAAACGTTGCAGTAGTTCCCATGATATTCCTCCGTTATGCCTTTTAATACACATTTCACTGTCTTAATAGTATATAGCGGCACATAATGCTGTCAAGGGAAAAAGGGGATTAACTTGCCACAATGGAATCACCACATTTTCATATTCCCCTCGCCCCAAGCAGGGGAGAGGAAAGGGTGAGGGGACAAAAACCTGCATCGCGGACTCGACCTCAAGCAACAGGCTACAAACGCACTATACAGATATCGTCGTACCTGTTCCTTTTGCAATGTACCTTTTATAAAAACGTCGGGTTTCGCGACTTCGCTCTACCCGACCTACCTGGCTGAAGAAATGTTCAGCAGGGAAATTAGGACGCCATAAAAAGTCACTAAAGGAAAAAGAGGGAGATAACCTTACACAACACCCCCAAAACCTTTCATTTGACCCATTTGAATTGCGGCGATAACTGAAATGAGGTGTGTACCAATCAAGAGACCTTCGGCTTTTTTATAAGTGTGAAATATTCCAACCAACTGAGGCAGTGACCAATCGTCAGATAGCGCATGTCCGGCGGGCCATAAAAAAATCCCACCTCCGCTTATTCCCCTAGGACTTACTGGGTCTATTCGCTTGCCATCTTTTGGCGATACTGCTCGCTTTTTATGGAAATGGATGACAATACTAGAATCTGGGGACAAGCCCAACTTGTTGTACATTTCGTCGCTTGCAGCTACACCTCTAAACGTTGCTCTCTCTGAACTGTACTTCCCTTGCATCCATTTTGCTCGGCTTGTCGGATATCCGTAAACTGAGCAAACACCCAGTTCCAAAGCTGAACTGATCAGCGTACAGCGTGATTGATGTAAAGGACGAAAATGAGCGCACATGAGTTTAGCAAATGTAGTGCTCAAACGATAATAAGCAATATCTACAGTATCTTTCTCCCTAGACATCCCTGGGAGCAAGTCAATATAACCGACATAACCCTCTATCGGCTCGATCCCTCCATAAACGGGCACCAACAGTTCACCATGTTCCAAGTTATCAGTCACATGCGCTGCGGTAAATAGGAATGGCTGAGATTTAAAATCAATAAATATACCGGTTCCAACTTGATGGAGAGAATCGGAATATTTTGGCTTAACAAATAAGGGAACAAGTGCGTGTTCAGGATCGGAGGCATACATTTGAAATCCTAACGTTTAGAGAACCCCATTGGGGTCAGGTATTGTGGCAATTATCTCTTTTTTTAGTTTTTTAATTTTCTTTGAGTCCATATCAAATCTCAACTCAGCAATTTGAGGGCATAACCAGTGATTATGTCGTTTTCTCGACTTTATCAGGGATTTTCTGTCAGTGTCAAGAAAATGAAACAATCAGGGTGTATGACAAATTTGTTGGTAGTCTCCATTTTGAAGCTATTATATCCCCCCTCCCTTGACGGGAGGGGGTTAGGGGGTGGGTGAATTGGACTGTAATATCAAGGTGTTACAATTTAGTTCCCCCTCCCCTCAATCCCCTCCCGCAAGGGGAGGGGAGGTTACGGATCGAATGTACCAACAAATTTGTCGCAGACACAAACAATCATTTATCAACAGGGATTTGAAACTTAACCCTTGTATAGATGTTGTTCTATTTTTTCTTCCGCCGCTTAGGCGCTTCCGGCGCAGGCAGCATGCTTGTGTACTTGTGGTACAGCTCAAAAAGGAACGCTACCCGTTCGGCATCGGATTTTGTAGGGGCAGGTTTGAAACCTGCCCCTGCGTAAGCAGCATCCACGGCCTTGTCCAGCGCCTGATGCGCCCGCCTGAGATCTGGCGGCATGGCGACAGGGTCATAGAGATCGGCGAGTGAGGCGTCAGGGTGCGCGGCTCTGGCATCAAGCACGGCCTGCGCCGCCTGTTCGATGGTCGAACGCTGCTTTTCAGTAGGTTCGCCCGGCCAGGGGAAATTGTTGTAGACCATGCTGCCTGTATAGCGATAATCGCTTTTGAGTCTGCCGCAGACATGCCGAACCCATGCCATGTGCATGGTCGAGCACAGCATACCTAAAATATACAGGCTTGCTTCTGGGATCAAATAGTTTGTGTTACTGCAAATCACATTTTTAGATGCGTAGCCAATCGGTATGAACTGCCGACGTTCAGACGAAACTTCAGGAATGACGAGATAGTCGGTATCAGGCTGAGAGATATAAAAAAAGAGCGCAGGCGTATCTGCGGTTTTACGAGTCGGAGCTGCGCTGCTTTTTAAACGGAAATCACGTACGCGTTCAACACGCGCCAGCACTTCGGGCATGTCTCTTAACTCACGCGGCGAAACGTCTTTGAGCCAAAGACACCAGCGTTTTTTGGAATTAATGAAATCCTCTGAACCCATGTACGGGCGGACAAAACGCGCTGCACCGGGTTCTTTCTTGAGCAGCGCTTTTTTCTCTTCATCATCTAAAATGAAATTGCCGTCATCACTCGGTTTGTTGCCGTAACGCATGACAGGAACATTGCAGATCGGCGTCTGACGCTTCTTGATTATAATGTTCGGTCCGGGTGCAAGATACGGGGTAATATTGTCGACAGCGATTTCGTGGGGCTCGCTCGCGAGATCAGCGTATTCAAAGAGGCGTTTCTTGGGAATGTCAAAAAGAGCAAAGCCGACAATAACACAATGGACAGCCGCCTGTCCGCGCGCCTCATTGCTCCAGCGAAAGGTGCGGTGTGCAAAGTGAATCCTGACGCCGAGCCGCAATAGTTCGGCCCATAATAAGCTGACTTGTTCACCTTGCGTGATGGAATTGGTCGAAACAAAAGCTATCTTAACACGCTCTCGCGGAGGTTTTGGCATATCTGGCAGATTGTCGAGTAAACCAGTAATTCTGTCATCGCCTCGCACATAATGCGCAGCCTTTATATACCACGCTGCAACGTAATCAAGGTCACTTGCTCCTTTCACTCCCCAAAACACGTGTTGCATATCTTCTTTTTGACTTGCGTTCTGGTAGTGCTTCCCCACAAACGGCGGATTGCCGAGGATGTAATCAACCTTCTCGGCGGATATCACATCGTTCCAGTCCATCCTGAGCGCATTCCCGCAGTGGATTGACGCGGACTGGGTCAGCGGGAGACGGCGGAAATACTGGCCGAATTCCTCGGACACCAGCATGTTCATCTGGTGGTCCGTCAGCCAGAGTGCGACCTGGGCGATCTGGGCCGGGAACTCCTCTACCTCTATGCCGTAGAACTGGTCAACATTGACCTGCACAAGCTGGAAGATATCAAGGTGCATCTGTCCAGTTTCGCGGGCAGCACGGAGGATTTCGAGTTCAAGGAGCCGCAGTTCCCGGTATGCGATAACAAGAAAGTTTCCGCACCCGCATGCCGGATCCAAGAACTTCAATTGGGATACCTTTTTCAGCAGAGCGAAGAGCTTGTTGTTTCTGCGCTTTGCGGCATGATATTCGGCCCAGAGATCGTCCAAGAAAAGCGGCTTGATGAGCTTGAGGATGTTCTCCTCGCTGGTGTAGTGCGCGCCGAGGTTGCGGCGACGGGCCGAGCCTTCCTCGTCCATGACGCACTGAAAGAGTGCCCCGAAAATGGCGGGAGAGATGCGGCCCCAGTCAAGCGCACAGCAGTCCAGAAGCATTTCGCGCATCGTTCTGTCGCAGGACGAGATCGGCAGCGTCTCCTCAAAGAGCCTCCCGTTTACATAAGGAAAGGAGGCAAGCGTCTCATCGAGGTTCTTTTGGCGCCTCTGCTCGGCTGTATTGAGCACCTGGAAGAGGAGAGAGAGTTGAGGTCCGAGGTCAGAGCCGTCTTCACGTGTAGAGTTTTCGATGAAATCCTTGAATGATCCCTTCGGTTCAAAGAGCGTGGAGTCTTCGGCAAAAAGGCAGAAGAGCAGACGCACCAGCAGGACTTCAAGGGTATGGCCTTCATAACCGGAGGCACGCAGACGGTCATGGAGCTTCCCCATGCGTTCGGCGGCCTTGATGTTGACCGGGTCCTGCGCCTCGATGCGCTGGGTGGTATAACCGGCTATAAACCCGAAAAGCTTGATATGCCGGTAAAGGTCTTTGAGTTTGAATTCTGTAGGAGTATTGGTTTCAAGGTCGTAGAGCCGGATACGCGCAAAATCGGATACTATGACATAGCGAGGTAGATCGCGCTCGGAGAGGCCATCAAAATATTCCAGCGCCTGTTTATATGCAGAGTCGAGATCACGGCCAAGGGATTTATGCTCGGCTATCAAGGTACCGCGCCATAAGAGGTCTATAAACCCGCCATTCCCGCCTTTCTCCTTGTACCGCGAATGTGCGCGGCGCACAGGCTCCTCAAAGCTCGCAAGCCTTTTTCGGGAGACTCCGAAGACATTAAAGAACTCGTTCCAGAAGGTCTGGGCCTCGGCCTTTTCTGCGCGTTCACCTTCCCACTCGCGGGAAAAAGCGAGCGCACGATCTTTGATTTCATTTAACGATAATGGCATAAGGTGAGGTTTGAAATACGGTGACATTCATGATAAGTAATGTCAAGAGGAAAACTGAAGAACCTTGACTAAGAGGTTAAATCGAGGCATAGTCTATTGCAGAAAAACAGGTTTACTAAGGGAGGACAAGAAATGGATTCAGTCATGCAAAAACGGCCAAGATGGATGACCGCTGTTTCTCTCTTTGCCATATTCTTCGGCCTTCTTACATTAAAGGAGGGCGGGTCTGTCCTATTCTTTGAGGGCGCAGCAAGGGAAGCCGCAGGGAATTATGTCCCTTTTGTTTTATGGTTTAATTTCAGCGCAGGGTTCGCCTATATCTCTGCTGGAATTGGTCTGTGGCGGATGAAGCGGTGGTCGGCTTATCTGGCTGTTATTATTGCTGTATCGACTCTTATTGTATTCACGGCCTTGGGTGTTCATGTCTTGCAGGGTGGAGCCTTTGAGTGGCGCACGGTTATAGCGATGACCTTACGCTCTTCTATCTGGCTTGCCATTGCTTTTGCGGCAAACAGGCTTTTTTGAGGGGGAATGTAGGGCAATAGTTGTTACGCCTCAATCCCCCATATCTCCCTTGCATATTCCCTTATGGTGCGGTCGCTGGAGAACTTACCCATTTTTGCCACATTCAGGATAGACCTCTTCGCCCACTCATCCCTGTCTTTATAAAGCTTTCCTACTTTCTCCTGGCAGGATATGTATGATTCGTAGTCGGCAAGGAGCATGTAAGTGTCATGATAAAGGAGAGAATCCGCTATGGGCTTGAAGAGGTCCCTGTTTTCAGGGGAGAAGTAGCCGTCCCTTATCATGTCCAGCACCTGCTTCAGTTCAGGGTTGCTTTCGTAATACTGGAAAGGGTTATATCCTGACCTCCTGAGATTCATAATTCCATCTACTGTGTGCCCGAAGATGAAAATATTGTCTTTGCCCACTTCCTCCATAATTTCCACATTGGCGCCGTCAAGGGTCCCTATGGTCAATGCACCATTCAGGGAAAGCTTCATGTTTCCTGTGCCTGAGGCTTCTGTCCCTGCTGTTGATATCTGCTCAGAGAGATCAGCGGCAGGTATGATCTTTTCAGCCAGGGAGACGCTGTAGTTGGAGAGAAATACCACCTTAAGTTTATGTGCTGCCTCCTTGCTGTTGTTCACAACATCAGCCACCGAATGGATCAGTTTTATTATCAGCTTCGCCATCCAGTATGCAGGGGCCGCCTTTCCTGCGAATATGACTGTGCGGGGAGCGATCTCTGTTCCCTTGCCGCCCCTGATTCTGTTGTAAAGGGTTATGACGTGCAACACATTCAAGAGCTGCCTCTTGTATTCATGTATTCTCTTTATCTGGACGTCGAACATGGAGTCAGGATCGACTGAGATATCGTTCTTGCTTTTTATGTAAGCTGCCAGTCTCTTCTTATTTGCCCTTTTTACCTCAATCCACCGTTCTATGAAAGCCGCGTCCTCTGCAAGCGGAGCAATCTTATTCAGTTCATCGAGGTCTGTGACCCATTCATCCCCTATCTTTTCCGTAACAAGCTCCGATAAGCTATGATTGGCCTTTTTAAGCCATCTCCTTGGAGTAATACCGTTGGTCTTGTTGTTGAACCTTTCCGGATACATCTCATAGAAATCCCTGAATAGATGCTCCTTGAGGATCTCAGTATGAATGGCGGCCACACCGTTTATGGAGTGGCTTCCCACAATAGCCAGGTTCGCCATCCTGATCATCTTTCCCGGCCCTTCTTCAATCAGGGACATATTCCTGACCTTGTCAAAATCACCGGGAAAGCGGCGCCATACGTCCTCCAGGAACCTCCTGTTTATCTCGTATATTATCTGTAGGTGACGTGGAAGGAGGCTTTCAAACATAGAGACAGGCCACTTTTCAAGCGCCTCCGGCATTACTGTATGGTTTGTATAGGCAAAGGTCCCAACCGATATCTCCCATGCCTTTTCCCATGGCAATCCTTCAAGGTCAACAAGTATCCTCATGAATTCAGGGATGGCAATGGCTGGGTGGGTATCGTTCAACTGGACTGCCACCTTCTTCGGAAGGTTGTCAAAAGCAGCCCCATCTTTCTCATACCTCCTCATGATGTCCTGAAAGGTTGCGGATACGAAGAAGTACTGCTGCTTAAGCCTGAGGAGCCTCCCTTCCATTATATGATCTGCCGGGTAGAGGACTTTTGAAATGCACTCGCTTTTTTCTTTCTCCTCAACCGCCTGGATATAGTTGCCGCTGTTGAAGAAGTTCAGGTCAAAGGCCCTTGAAGCCTTTGCTGCCCATAGTCTCATGTTGATCACATTGTCGTTTCTATAGCCTGGAATGGGCGTATCACAGGCCATGGCCATGATGTCTTCGGTATCGACCCATTCATTTTTCAGTTTACCGTTTGAGTCGATATACTGGTTTACCCTTCCATAAAACTGGACAGGGAAGAGGTGGTTCGGACGGATTATCTCCCAAGGGCTCCCGTACCTGAGCCAGTTGTCAGGAGACTCCACCTGATAACCGTTATTCACTCTCTGACAAAATATCCCGTATTCGTACCTTATACCGTATCCATATGCTGGAATACCAAGGGTAGCCATGGAGTCAAGGAAACAGGCAGCAAGACGGCCTAACCCTCCATTTCCCAATCCTGCGTCCCATTCCGCCTCTCTTACGGCCTCCATCCTGTGCCCCAGGCCCTCCATGGCCTTAGTGCACTCATTCTCAATCCCAAGGTTTACCATGGTATTGCCGAGGGTCCTGCCGATCAGGAATTCCAGGGAAAGGTAATAAACCCTTTTGGCATCCCTATTGTAGTAGGAACGCTGGGTCTTGACCCATCTTTCCATGAGCCTGCCCCTCAATGCGTTGGAAAGGCCAAGATAATGATCAAAGGTGCCTGCATAGGCAGGGTCCCTGCCTATATCATGTTCGATATGGTCCATGACCGCTGACTTAAGTCTCTCTGCTTCCTGTGCCTTCCTCTTGTCTTCCATGTTTTCATCACTGCATTGTCTAAATTGAACTACTCCGATCTGGCCTCAAATTTATAAGACTGAACAACTCCATTCTGGATCAATATCTCAAGGCGCTTAAGGGTAAGGTTTTTACCCGCCTCATCTATTACAAGCCCGCCAATATAGGTTGGGGTCTCTTCCTTTCTTGACTCATAGACCAGCTCTTCTGATACATCTGTTATTGAGACCTTTGAAGGTTCGCCAAATACCCTGATGATCTCTTCCCTGGTTGTTATCCCGGCCTTAATCATCTTTGCAGGCTCTTCTTTTATATCCCTCCCTGTGCTTTCTACTCTGGTCGTTGAACATCCTGTAACAAAGACAAGAATCATTCCCAGACAAATAACTATATTCCTCATTTCTTTTCCTGCACTACGAAATGGACCCTTCTGTTCTTCCACCAACAATCTTCGCTGGGCTCTGTGCAGACTTGTTTTTCCTGTCCGTAACTGGTGGTGGAAATCCTTGCGGCACTGACCCCGAGAGTCACCAGATACTCCTTGGCGCTTTGAGATCTTCTCTCTCCAAGGGCCAGGTTGTATGCGCTATTTCCCCTGTCATCGGCATGACCTTCTAAGAGCAATTTGGCATCTTTGTTCTTTAATAGCAATTCGGCCAGGGCGCTTAATATCTCTTTATCGTTTCCCTTGATTTCATACATGTCAAAGTCGAAGTGAATGTCTTCGAGCCGGACGGCTTCTTTTGCCGCAGGTTCAGTCTTTGCCTCCGCCTCGGCCTTTGCCCTGGCTTCCGCCTCAGCCCTTGCCTTCGCCTCTGCTTCTGCTTTTAACTTTGCTTCTGTTTCAGCCTTCTTTTTTGCTTCGGCTTCTGCCTTTGCCTTAGCCTCTGTTTCCGCCTTCAGGTCCACAACAGGGGCCTTTGCCTCTTCCTTCACTATGGTCGCTTTCTTTGGGCATCCCGTGAGAACGGTTGCTGCAATCACCAGGACTGCAATACTTGTAGATATTTTCATCTGATTACCTCCTTAGTTTATTTTGCAAACAGCTTATACGCCTTCATATATATATCAGAGGTCTTTTTAACCACATCCTCCGGTAGAGGAGGCATTGCAGGAAGGGTCTCCCAATTTATTGACAACAGGTAATCCCTTACAAACTGCTTGTCATAAGACTCCTGTCCCTTTCCTGGCTGGTACTTCTCCAAAGGCCAGAAGCGTGAGGAGTCTGGCGTAAGGGCCTCGTCTATCAAGATAAGCCTGCCTCCTTCGTCCGTTCCGAACTCAAATTTAGTGTCAGCAATGATTACTCCTTTTGAAAGAGCTATCTCTGAGGCCCTCTGATATAGCTTTATGCTGATGTCCCGCACTCTTTCAGCCAGTTCCGGGCCTATCATATCCTTCATCCTTTCAAAGGTGATGTTTTCGTCATGCTCACCTATCTCTGCCTTGGTAGACGGTGTAAACAGTGGATGTTCCAGTTTCGATGATTCCATGAGACCTTTTGGCAGGGATATACCTGAAACAGTACCCGTTTTCTGGTACTCCTTCCACCCCGAACCCGAAAGATATCCTCTGACTATGCACTCCACCGGAAGGGGTCTGGCCTTTCTGACCAGCATGCTCCTTCCGTCCAGTGTATCCCGGTAAGGCCGGCAGATATCAGGGAACTGATTTACATCCGTAGTAATCAGGTGGTTCGGTATGATATCTGCGGTCCTTTCGAACCAGAACCTTGAAAGCTGGTTCAGGACAAACCCTTTTTGCGGTATCCCGTTTGGGAGGATTATGTCGAAGGCAGATATCCTGTCGGTGGATACTATCAGGAGGGCGCTGTCCAGTTCGTATACATCTCTGACCTTCCCACGCCTGATCGGCCCCAACTCTTTAAAATCTGTTTTGATGATGACTTCAGTAGCCAAATTAAACTCCTTTATATCTTCAATGGCGACAAGGCAAAAAGGCCAGTAGAAACCTCAAAGATTTCTCACTGGCCCCTTCTGCCACTGATTATTATTGCCATACGGTCGCACCTGCTTTCAATGCATATGAAGATATTAAATTAAAATACAGTAACGCTCTCAGATATGTCAAGGGAATTTCATGACTGTTTTAAGTGTAAACAGACACGGATACCTTGACAATAGTTAGATGAAGCCATTATACTTTCTGATAACAAAACTCTTTCAGGAGACAGTAATGGATCAAAAGCCGAAAATCTCACCCCTCTGGTTTATGTTGATCTTTTTCTTTCTTTTCTTGGCCATGCAGATATATCTGGCCCCAAAGGTTAATGAGATAACCTACAGTGAGTTCAGGAACGCACTGACAAGCGGTCGGGTGGAAGAGGTCTCGATATCAGGGAGCACTATAAAGGGGTTGATTAAGTCCGATACAGCAAGTGGGGAGAAAAAGCCTTTTATGACGCTGAGGGTTGAAGATAAAGACCTTGTCAGTGAACTTTCCGCCAAAGGAGTCAAATACAAGGGCGAGGTAGAGACGACATGGCTGAGGGATTTATTGATCTTCTGGGTATTCCCCCTGCTTCTTATGTTTGGACTTTGGAGCTTCATCGCCAAAAGGATTGGCGGCGGTATGGGTGGCGTAATGTCGATCGGGAAGAGCAGGGCAAAGCTTTATGTGGAAGAGGAGACAAAGGTCACCTTCGATGACGTGGCCGGGATAGATGAGGCAAAGGAAGAGCTTCACGAGATAATAGAATTTCTGAAGACCCCTGAGAAGTTCCAGAGGCTTGGAGGTAGGATACCAAAGGGCGTCCTTCTTGTCGGTACCCCAGGCACAGGTAAGACCCTTCTGGCAAAGGCAGTTGCCGGGGAGGCCAAGGTCTCATTCCTTACCATCTCGGGGGCAGATTTTGTGGAGATGTTTGTCGGTGTGGGGGCTGCAAGGGTGAGGGACCTCTTTGCACAGGCCCAGGAAAAGGCCCCTTGTATCATATTCATAGATGAACTGGACGCCGTCGGGAGGGCGAGGGGGATGGGTGTATTTGGAGGTGATCAGGAAAGAGACCAGACCCTTAACCAACTCCTGGCTGAGATGGACGGATTTGACACAAGGAAAGGGGTCATAATAATGGCTGCAACCAATCGGCCTGAGGTCCTTGATCCGGCCCTTTTAAGGCCTGGGAGGTTTGACAGGCAGATAGTCGTTGACAGGCCTGATCTGAAGGGGAGGGAGGATATCTTAAAAATCCACTCAAAGAATGTTAAGCTTGGAGTTGATGTGGATCTAAAGGTCCTTGCAGCTAGGACTCCTGGGTTTGTAGGGGCAGACCTTGCAAATGTGGTAAATGAGGCGGCCCTTCTCTCCGCAAGAAGGGACAAGGAGTCTGTCTCTATGGCCGAGTTTGAAGAGGCCATTGACAGGGTGATAGGCGGACTTGAAAAGAAGAAGAGGGTCATGAACAAAAAGGAAAAGGAGATTACGGCCTTCCATGAGTCAGGGCATGCTCTGGTTGCTGAGTTCCTGCCCAATGCCGACAAAGTGCATAAGATATCGATAATTCCAAGAGGGGTCGCTGCCCTTGGTTATACATTACAGCTTCCAACGGAAGACAGGTACTTAATGACGAAATCAGAACTCCTTGACAGGCTGGCGGTGCTTCTTGGAGGGCGCGTTGCAGAAGAGATAGTTTTTAATGAGGTCTCAACAGGTGCGCAGAACGACCTCCAGAGGTCAACTGATATCGCGAGGAGCATGGTGAAGGAGTTCGGGATGACTGAAAAGCTGGGGCTTGTCACATTTGAGAAGGAAAGGAGACCTCTTTTCCTTGATGTACAGGGAGCATCCTCAAAGGAATACAGCGAGGAAACGGCAAGGGATATAGACAGGGAGATCAAGAGGATTATAGATGAGACATACGAAAAGGTGAAGGGTATCTTGAGCGGCCACAAGGGTACGCTGGAGAAACTGGCCGGAAGGTTGCTGGAGAAAGAAGTGGTGGACAAGGAAGAGTTGAGGGAGATAGTGTATGGAAAACCATCAGACGTGAGGAGTGAACAGTGAAGGGTGAGGTGAAAGACATTCGGAAAGAGCTTAAGGAAGTCCTTTCTTCGCTTAAGGGGCACCTGATCTATCAGAGGGACGTGCTTCTGGCGGAGGGGGTGCCTGTAAATCAGTGGTCAGTTGCCAGGGGTCAGGGGTCAGCGGTTAGTGAACCCTCTAAACCAAACAGTGAACAAAAGACTCGCTCTCGCTCTTCCACGACGACCACAGACCACCGGCCGCCGACCACTAATGTGAGTCCTACGGGGAAGAGCAATAAAGAACTCCTGGAGGAGCTAAGATCCAATATCGGCGACTGCCAGAGGTGTAAGCTTGGGAAGACAAGGACAAAGCTCGTCTTTGGTGTTGGAGATCCTGATGCGAGGATCGTATTTGTAGGTGAAGGGCCGGGAAAGGATGAGGACATCCAGGGGGAACCCTTTGTGGGCCGGGCCGGGCAGCTCCTTACAGATATAATCACAAAAGGGATGAAGATGCAGAGGGAGGACGTCTACATCTGCAATGTAGTTAAGTGCAGGCCTCCTGAAAACAGGAACCCTGAACCGGATGAGGTAGATGCCTGCGAAGGGTTTTTGATTAAGCAGTTGGAGGTTATAAAGCCGGAGATAGTTGTGGCATTGGGGACGTTTGCGGCCAAGACCCTGCTGAAGACAGATCTGCCCATCTCAAAACTCAGGGGAAGGTTCCATGACTACAAAGGAATTCAAGTCATGCCTACTTTTCACCCAAGTTATCTACTGAGGAATCCTGAAAAGAAGAAGGAAACTTGGGAAGACATAAAGATGGTCATTGCGAGGTTAGGGTAAAAACTCGCCCTTTCCCTTTCCCCTTTCTTTTTTTATTTCCTTTGTCGCCTTTCTCCTCATTTTCTCTTTCCAGTCACGATGACGGTTCATTATTGCAACGACCTCTTTTGGGTCGTCTGTGAGTTTTATGAAAGAAAAGTTTTCCTCTGAAGCGGTCTTGTTTTTCAGCATGATATCTTTCATCCAGCTTAAGAGACCATCCCAGTATTCGGTTCCGAACATTATCAGCGGCAGTGGGTGTATCTTGTTTGTCTGCATCAGCGTGAGGGCCTCAAAGAACTCATCAAGGGTGCCGAAACCGCCGGGCATACAGACATAACCCATTGAGTATTTAACGAACATGACCTTTCTGGCGAAGAAGTAGCGGAAGCGAAGCGACTTGTTCTGATGTATGTTCGGTTTCTGCTCCATCGGGAGCTCTATATTCAATCCTACAGACTTTACATTATATTTGGCCGCTCCCGAGTTTGCAGCCTCCATTATCCCGGGGCCTCCGCCTGTTATTACAGAATAACCATTTTGGGCGAGGAGTTCTGCTACCTCTATGGCTTTTTTGTAATACTCATCCTCCTCTTTAAACCTTGCTGATCCGAATATGGATACCGCGGGTCCTATATCTGAAAGTTCGTCGAAGCCTTCGATGAACTCGCTCATTATCCTGAATATGCGCCATGTCTCGCTGCCCTTAAGATCTTCTAACATTACTTAACTCCTCATTTATCGGCTGTCAGCATTGACAGTAGCTTGGAGATGGTTTCTTTCATATCTTTTCTCTCAACTATCAGGTCCACCATCCCGTGTTCAAGGAGGTACTCAGAACGCTGGAATCCTTCAGGGAGCTTTTGTCTGATAGTCTGTTCGATCACTCTTGGTCCGGCAAAACATATAAGGGCCTTTGGTTCCGCTATTATTATGTCCCCCAGCATTGCAAAGCTTGCAGTAACTCCGCCGGTTGTAGGATCGGTTAGGATGGAGATGAAAGGGAGCCTTGCATCTCTCAGCCTTGCGAGTGCCGCGCTTGTCTTTGCCATCTGCATAAGGGACAGTATCCCTTCCTGCATCCTGGCGCCACCCGAGGAGGAAACTATTATTACAGGGAACCCCTTTTCTATCCCCTTTTCTATGGTCCTGGTGACCTTTTCTCCAACAACAGAGCCCATGCTTCCGCCCATGAATGAGAAATCAAATACGCCGAGCATCACATTTATACCTTTTACAGAGGCCTCACCACTTATAAAGGCATCTTTCAGGCCGGAAGACTTCTGGGCATCTTTAATCCTGTCTTTATATCTCTTGGAATCCTTAAAGTTGAGTGGATCAGAGGCCTCCATGCCGGCATCGTACTCAATGAATGTCCCCTTATCCGCAAGAAGACCGATCCTTTCGTGAGCTGATATCCTGAAATGGTAGTTGCATTTAGGACAGACGTTGAGATTCCTTACTACCTCCTTCTTGTAGATGATCTCGCCGCAGTTGTTGCATTTTATCCACAACCCTTCAGGCATAGCGACCTTTTTTTCGGCCTTTTCACCCTTCGGGGCCTTGCTTACCTTAAACCAGGCCATATTACCTCACAAAAATAAAATAAAAAAAGGGGGTAAGGATTAGAGGAGTAGGGATTACGCTTACCCCTTAATCCTTAACCCTTAATCCTTTCAGAACTCAAGCTCCTGACCCTGTTTCAGAAAATGGATGCTGGGATGTCCGATCTCAGTTATCTCTTTCTTCAAAACATCCAGGTACTGCGGTTTCATATGAATTATATAAACCGGAATGTCTGTCCTTTTCAATTTTTTCAGTTCCTCTTTCAGAAGATGAGGGGTCAGGTGTTTGCTGATCTCAGCCAATCTTTCCAGTTTATTAGGAAAAGAGGTTTCAACAAATACGGCCTTCAGGTCTTTTTTCTCATTGGCTATCTGCCATATCCTGTCAGTAGGCCCTGTATCACCCGAAATCATGATGGTGCCGTTCTCATCGCTTATAAAATATCCTACACTCTTGACTGTATGGTCCACGTCAACTGCCTTCACGGTCAGATAGTCTACCTGGAACTTCTCCTCTGTCTTTATCTTCTTAAATCTTATAATAGGGTCGCTTGTGGTCGGGATAAGGGTAAAGTCAGGCCATACCGTGTTGTTGAAGAATGTCCCCTGGATGATGGAGATTATCTCTTCTGTTCCGATTATGTTTATGTGTACTTTTTCCCTTCCGGCAAGGTTGTCTGCCAGGAACAGGATGTCCTTTATATGGTCTAGGTGAGAATGGGTCACAAGTATGTTGCTTATCCTCTCCTGTTCTTCGATGGAAAGGGTGGACGTCACTGAGCCGGCGTCCACGAGGACCGAGTCGTTGAGAAGAAGGCCCATGGTCTTAAAGCCGGGGAACTCTGCTCCATAACATCCCAAAACCTTCATCTTCATGTTGTTTTTGGCCCCTCTGTTTTTTCTTCACAATTCTTAAACTTGCACGATATTATCTTGCCGTCTTTATGGGCTTCTTTAAAGGCTTTGACCACATCGGGGTCAAACTGGATAGCGGAAAACTTCATCAGCTCGCTTATGGCAGCTTCGTCTGAAAGCCCTTTCCTGTAAGGTCTGTCTGAGGTCATTGCATCAAAGGTATCTGCCACAGATATTATCCTGGCTATAAGCGGTATCTCGACGTCTTTCAGGCCATCGGGATAACCCTTTCCGTCGAATCTCTCATGGTGGTATTTCATGCCAGGGATAACATGTTTCAGTTTTTCAACATGCTGCATTATCTCGGCGCCCATCCTTGGGTGGGTCTTCATGAGCCCGAATTCTTCATCATTAAGACTGGCCTGTTTCCGGAGGATCCTATCCTCCACACCTATCTTGCCTATATCATGAAGGATAGCGGATAGTTTAAGCTGTTCCATCTCCTCCGGGCTCAGTCCCATATATTCGGCAGCGGCCATTGAGTAGGTAAGCACTCTCTTGGTATGGCCTCCTGTGTAGGGGTCTCTCTTTTCGATGGCCTCTGCAAGGGCCTCGGCTGTTTCAAAAAATGTCTGGCGAAGGTCCTCCATGAGCCTGGCGTTTTCTATGGCGATGCCCACCTGGTTTGCCAGCATCTGGAATAGTTCCAGGTGCTCCTGCGCAAAGGCCCCTTCCTCCTTGTTTATGGCCTGAAGAACGCCTATTGTCTTGTCTTTAATTCTCACAGGGACGCAGATCATGTCTCTTGTCACAAAACTTGATTTTTTATCAGCCTTTTTTGCAAACCTGGGATCGTTCTGTACGTCCTCAACGATCAAAGACTCTCCGTGCTGGGCTACCCACCCTGCAATCCCTTCCCCTATCTTCAGTCGCAGCTCTTTTACATGCGCCCCTTTTTCACCAAGGGCAACTTCAAAATAGAGCTCATTGTTCTTTTCGTCCACCAGAAGGAGGGAGCCCACCTCCGCGGTCATAAGCTCTGTAGCTGCTTCCATGGCCCTTTTCTGAACTTCCTTGGGGTCAAGGGTGGAGTTAAGTATGGCGCTCAGCTTTGTCAGGGTTCTTAATTGTTCTTCCTTTGCAGACTCCTTCTGTGCAAGAGTCTTCCAGGATTCCAATTCTTTTACACGGGTCCTGAGTTTTTCAATCTCTTGAAGTTCTTCAGGCATACCTATCTCATCCCGTCTTTAAGGGATTTTACAAAGTCATGTACCTTTTTATCCATCGCCTTCTTGCCGATGTTTTCCTCTATGACCTTTACTATGGCGCTTCCAACTATGACTCCATCAGCCCATGAAGAAATCTCTCTTGCCTGCTCCGGAGTTGATATCCCGAAACCAACGGCAACAGGGTTTTTGGTGTGGGCCTTTATCTTTTTGACCATCCCTTTAATGTCTTTAGAAAGCCCCTCCCTTGCGCCGGTAACTCCCGTAAGGGACACGTAATATATGAATCCTGTGGAGCTACTGCAGACGGTTTTAATCCGCTCCTCATCACTGGTAGGGGCAAGCAGGAATATGGTATCCAGCCCTTTTTCCCTGGCTAAAGCTGTCAGACTTCCGGCCTCTTCAGGAGGGAGATCAGGCACTATTACACCGTCTACCCCTGCCTTTACAGCATCGGTGACTAGCTTCTCCTCGCCGTATTTAAAGACAGGGTTGTAATAGCTCATGAATATAATGGGGACCTTGGAAACTTTTCTTACCCTCTTTACAAGGTCAATAACATCCCTTAAAGAGACCCCCTGCTCCAATGCCCTTGCTGCGGCCTTCTGGATGGTTGGACCGTCGGCTAGCGGGTCTGAAAAAGGGATCCCAAGCTCAATCAGATCCGCTCCTGCCTTTTCAAGCTCAATGATGAGCCTCTCAGTATCCTCAAGGCTTGGATCCCCGGCCATAATATATGAAATAAGGGCCTTTCCTCCCTTATCTTTCAGTTCAGCAAATTTCTTTCCTATCCTTGACATGACTAAGACACCTATTGGCGAACAGTAATAACCGAAATGTGATAAAACAGGTAGGCGAAATATATCTCAAAAACGTTTCTTAGTAAAGAGGTTTTAGGCTAAAGTGTTTTCATATATCCAATCAAGATACTCCTTAGACCCTTTGACAATCGGAAGTGCGATTATCTCCGGGACTTTGTAGGAGTGGATCGACTTTACCTCGTGCTCCAGTCTCTCAAAGAGAGAATCTCTGGTCTTTGCAACAAGGAGTAATTCTTTTTCATCGCATATCTTACCCTGCCAGTGATAGATAGAACTGAGTCCGGAGACAATATTCACGCATGCCACAAGCCTCTTTTCCACAAGGGCCTTTGCGATCTTCTCCCCTTCTTCAGGGGACGGGACGGTGATGAGAACTACTATATGTCCGGTCATAGGGTACTCCTCCTATTTAACAAATTCATTTTTGTATCTATCACATGTTGCCATGTTCCATCAAGCTGTAATATTTACGATCACAGCAATCGTCCGGCCAACGGCACTATTTAAATCCCTGCTCCGTACTGCTCCTATTTTTTTGATTGTAAAAAAGAGATATCCTGATATATTTTAAGATATCGAATTTAAAGAGATGGTATAGGGGAATTTATGCTTGATGAAAAACAAAAACTTAAACAGATCATCAGCCTGAGTCAGGAAATTGCCAGGGTAAACGACCTCGACATACTCCTTGAGCACATCCTCACTGTGGCATGTCAATTTGCCAACGCGGATGCCGGCTCCATATATATCAGGGAGGGAAACTACCTGAAATTCAGCTACACTTTGAACAAAACCATGCAGAAGAGGCTGCAACCAGGACAGAAGCTTATCTATTCCACCTTTACGACACCTGTAGACAACGAATCAATATGCGGTTATGTGGCAGGTACAGGCGAGATGCTCAATATACCGGATGTCTATGAGCTCAAGGACAATGTCACTTACGCATTCAACAAAAGCTATGACGATATCTCCCAATACCGCACGAAGTCGATGCTAACCTTCCCGATGAAAAACCTCCAGGGTGAAGTTATTGGCGTGCTCCAGCTAATAAATTCAATGAGAGAAGACGGAAATATCATCCCTTTTTCAAAAGATGATGAACAGTATATAATCCACTTTGCCAACAACGCGGCCATTGCCATAGAAAGGGCCAAGCTTACCAGGGACATCATCCTCAGGATGATCAGCATGGCGGAGCTTAGAGATCCAAAAGAGACAGGCGCCCATGTAAACAGGGTGGCCGGATATGCCGTTGAGATATACGAGGTATGGGCAAGCCGCCGCGGTGTATCCAAGAGTGAGATAGGAAAGAACAAGGACACACTTAGGATCGCCGCCATGCTCCACGACGTCGGCAAAGTAGCCATCTCGGACATGATCCTTAAAAAACCGGCCCGCCTCGATCATGCTGAATACGAAATCATGAAGACTCACACATATCTTGGCGCAAGACTCTTTGCCATATCCCACTCCGATTTCGACCAGGCCTCAGCCCAGGTGGCACTCTGCCACCATGAACGCTGGGACGGAAACGGGTACCCGGGGTACATTAACGTCATGACGGGCCAGTGCCTGCCGGGCTATGAAACCCGCGAAGGCAAAGCCATTGGCCGTAAAGGCGAAGAGATACCGCCATTTGGAAGACTTGTGGCAATAGCGGATGTATATGACGCCCTATCATCCCAACGGGTTTACAAGGAGCCATGGGATCAAGAGCAGGTTTTGGATGAATTAAGGAAAGAGAGGGGAAAACAATTTGACCCCGATATGATAGATGCCTTCTTTATAGCCCTTGACTCGATCAATGCCGTGGGAAAGAGGTATAATGACGGCAGATAAAGATAGAGAATTATATGGATGTTGTTCATGCTCAGAGAGTCTTTTTAGCCACCTGCTAGCTTTAGTTAAAGCAAAGATAACAGAAGAACTGGGTCAAAACAAAAAGGGTCAAACAAAACAAAAAGGGTCAGGTCTCTATTTTTAACATTGCCCCTCTTATCCTCATGATGCGGCTTACCGAGGCAAAATGCAGCCCAAGATGGCCGGCCACATCTTTTTGTGTATATCCATACTTCTCCACTGCCTCTCCTATCCTCTTATCTCTTACACATTTATCTCGAAGTGCATCTTTGCTGAAAAGGGACTCCAGAGCCGGCCTGTTTATGAATCGCTGGCTCTTTGGTATGTCAGGAATGCTCTCCCGTCCTTTCACATGGTCGATCAGTCCTTCCACAAAATCATCCTCACCCAAAATGATTTGCGCTCTGAGGTCTTTCCAAATAGGTTTTGCCTGTATCCCATCTCTTACGAATTTTCGGTAAGCATTTTCCGCTACCTTCCTTGTGGAAGCGAATTGTCCCAAAATCCAATCTTTGGTAAGACACGGATGTGCTTTTTGCAGTCCGGCCGTTGCTAAATAACTGCTCCATTTCCACAGGCGAGGGTTTTCCACAATCTTCGCCCTTACGGGGTTAAGCACCACATAACGGCACGCCTCAAGAAGATGGCTGTCTTTCTGCACAACTACTCCTTTAAACCGTCCCTGGAAAAGGTGTCCGACCCTTTTATGATGTTTGTTGAAGATCTGGGTATAGACGCCGTTTAGTTGTCTCATGCCGATGGAGAGGTTTCCATCAGGTGTTTCGATGAGGAGGTGGTAATGGTTATCCATCAGGCAATAGGCGTGGCAGAGCCAATTATAACGGACAGTAACGCGATGGAGGGTATTGAGGAATGCCTCACGATCAGGATCATTGCGAAATATGGCTTTTCGTTCATTTCCCCGACCGGTGATATGATATACAGCTCCGGGAAACTCTATGCGTAATGGACGAGCCATAGCCAAAAGATATCACTTCAAGAATCCGATGTCAAGAAAATAGACCTGACCCTGTATGTTTTCGTTTTGGATGAAAACTCAGGAAACTCCAGGTTTTTTTCTTGACGATGGGGTCCAACTTAGTTAGAATAGCGCCAAGGAGGTGAGATATATGAGAAAAATATTTCTATTGAGCATTGCCCTATTTTTTATAGGGTCATGCGGTGTAGAGGAACAACACAGAGAAAGTCCTCCTCTAAAACAATCTGACAGTAAGAAATCAGTAACTATTGCCCCTGAAAATGATAAGCCATCTGAAAAGGGTGTTCCAGTAACTATAGAAGTTCCTGTCACTAAAGAGACAATTGATGAAATTATTGAACGGGAATCAAGAAAACCAGAACCAGCAGAGATTCCCGAACAACGGGTCATTCCTTTTCAAGAAATGCCTCCACCTAAAGAACTACCATCGCCTGAAAAGCCAAAGCCACTACCTGAACCTCAAAGCAAAGCGCCTCATGAGCCTGCTGTATTACCGTTAGCTCCAGCCCTCAGTAATAATTTTACAGGGATAACTGATAATAATACTGCTATCCCACCAGATACTATGGGTGCAGTTGGACCTTCGCATGTAATGGAAATACTCAATACTGAGGTAGCTTTTTTTAATAAGTTCACAGGCGCTCTAATTTCTAAAGTTTCATTGCAATCCTTCTGGTCATCTCTTGGAACAGGGACTGGTCAGCCTGCCAGTTTCCCTTTTGACCCAAAGGTGCTTTATGACCAATATACCGGACGTTTTATTGCTGTAACTCTTGGAGGGACTAAATCGCCAAATTCATGGATATTGTTTGCCATATCGGCAACATCAGACCCCACAGGGACATGGTATAAATGGTATATGGATGGTGATACGGAGGGAGGCTCAACCGCTCAAACTAATAATTGGGCGGACTTTCCTCATCTTGGCATAGATGCCGACAATGTATATATTAGTGTAAATATGTTTAACAACTCAAATGTTTATCAGCATAGCGTCTTATATGTTATTCCTAAAACCCAATTACTCTCTGGTTCAAGCACTTTTTCAACTACTGTTTTTAGCAACCCTGGCGGTTCAGCTTCTCCAATGCTGCCTGCCCATACATTTGGAACTTCTTCATCTGAATATATAATTTCCGGAGAATATGCTATCCTTGTCACACCACCACGCCGCTTTTTTAAAATAGCAAAAATAACCTTCTCAGGGAGCACGCCATCCTGGACTGATATGGGCCTTATTGAGGTAACCTCTTATCCACTCTCTGCTCTTCCCGATGCCCCTCAATTGGGCAGCTCGCAGACAATAGAAACTAACGGTCCAAATTTTTTAAACGCTGTCTTTCGTAATGGTTATCTCTGGACAACAAATGCAGTTGCTAATGATGCAAACACAAAAACTGAAATAGCATGGTATCAAATAGACCCTTCTCTTGCCTCGTCATGGCCGCTACCCTCATCTGCAATACCAATTCAACAGGGGAGAATAAGTGATTCAACCCGCTGGTATTATTTTCCATCTATTGCGGTTAATTCAAATGGCGATGTTGGGATTGGTTTTAGCGGCTCTTCAAGCAGTGAATATGCAAGTGCATACTACACAGCCCGTTCTTCTACAGAAGCCTCAGGGACAATGCAATCAGTTGCTGTTTTAAAAGCAGGACTCGCCCCTTACTATAAAACATTCGGTGGAACAAGGAATCGCTGGGGGGATTACAGCGCTACCTGTATAGACCCTGACAACGACCTCACATTCTGGACATTGCAGGAATATGCAAGCACACCTGCTACCACAGGAACTTACCTTGACCGTTGGGGGACATGGTGGGGGAAGTTTTCTGTGAGTTCTGTAAGTGATACCACAGTACCATCCAATACAACAGCAAGCAACTTTATCAACAGCGGTGCAACATTCACAACATCCACATCAGTTACTCTTGCATTATCAG
>ERZ1292630.451-Hain-H41-02um-R3-451-length-43364-cov-7_pt2 | contig 34354 bp, 13 predicted proteins | sample MGYA00564408_ERZ1292630 | MGnify/ENA primary metagenome ERZ1292630 (study PRJEB36523, sample SAMEA6512641) | groundwater metagenome | collected 2019-01-08 | study: AquaDiva: Metagenomics assemblies of 32 groundwater samples
TAACAACCCCGCCACATTCCCAACGCACGCGTGTCAAGCGTTGATCATGTGCTCGTGCGTGTCGGCAACAGCTGCCCTCTCTCACTTATTTCCCCGTTTCCTCTTCTATTTCCTCTTTTTGTTGTCCGTCAGTATGTCCGGCAAACTAGCGCGAAAAAGCAGCATCGTTCTCGGACAGAATGTGCCCACTATTTTCAGTCAGGTCCTGGGACAGCTACAGATCAGCATCCGTAGCACGAACGTCACCGCGGACATGATTGAATTCCTGGTGGATGACCAAGGCAGCGACAAGGCCGTGGATCGTGTCGTGTTTCAGCTCATCGCCGGCCTCGTCAAGGAGGCTTGTGGTGACCTCCGCGGGGTGATCAAACGCCCCGAGGGTGACTTGATTCTAGATGCTTCAAGCAAGCAGATGTTTGACGCAAACCTCGTGGACTTTGCTTCTGTGGTCAGTCCTGTAGGTGTCAACTTCGACAAATTGCCGTCGGATGGCACCGTCGCGGCGATCGCGGACATGACCTATCAACGCTGCGTTACGACTTTCCTCAATGCATCGCCGGCTTACATTCAGTCGTTCCCGGTGTGTCTGCGCGGAAATGGCCAGCGTGGTGACTTTGCCGTGGGATCGTCGATTCTCATGTCGTATCGCCGGCCGGTCGATGCTCCCGGGACCATTCGCGCCTTCGTCAAGTCCATCGAGAGTGTGATGGGTCGCATGTGCTCCGTGAACTTCGTGGAATCTGTCTTGCCGGCTTCATGGAAGAAGTTTCCCGCAGCGACCGACCTTACCGCCATAGAAGAACTCCTGGAAGACGCTGCCTCGACCATCACCGAGTTCTGGCAAGCCAGCGAACGCCGCGATCGTGCGAAATCCCAGGTGAGCTTCGTCATGAGCGGCGTGGGTGCCGACATCCGCAATGTGTTCCAGGACCGTGTGAAGGAGCCCGACGCCACCGCCGTCGCCGCGGCACCATCGCTCGGAAGTCATACCGACCTAGGAAGTAGCGTCCTTGCGCGCAGCGTTTCTCAGGCCCAGTTGACCGCGACCGGCGGTGTGTTCCGGTGCTCTCGTAAAACGGTGGAGCTCGCAGTCAACGTGATGGACGACTGGATCGCGACCTGTGAGAAGATGACGTCGATCGACTGGGGATCAGAATGGGGCACGACGCCGTTTCAGGATGCCGCGCTCGCCAAGTGCCGTCAGCGACTCGCCACCGTGGTGGCCCTGCGCACCGTGCTGGATGAAGTCGCGGAGCTGCTCGACCCGCAGGACATCAAAGCGCTGCGCGGCGACACGGCCAAGGAGGCGTTTGACTCCGCCAACCCGTTCGATGTCTCCCCGACGTCCGACGTGAAGTGGGCAGCCGCACTCGCATCCTTTAACCGGCGGCTCGAGCCCATCGAGCATCGTTGCGCCGTGAAACTGACTGAGTTCTTCGCGACGCGGATGAATTTGGCTCCGCAAGTGATTCTCAACGAATTTTCTCAGTATCGTGAAATCGCGAAGCGACCGATCGTCGTGAAAGCCCTTGTGACGGAACGCGACACGCTGCTTGCAAAGCTGTCCGAACGAGTGCAGGCCATTCGCATCGAGTACGAGCAGCGCGCGCAGAGCATGGACTCCGCCGCGGCGATCGAAGAGGATCGAAAACTGCAGGCCGGTCGTTTTTGCCCGGTCACCGTGAACCGCATCGTTTGGGTGCGTCAAGTTAGGGGCCGCGTCGCGCAAATGGAAGAAATGTGCCGGTCCATGCTCGGGGATTTGGCTCGGGCCCGCGATTTTGAGAGTAATTGTGCGAATCTAATTCGCGAGCTGGAAGATTACGAGCAGGAAATGTTCAAAAATTGGACGTTCGACGTCCACGACAACGCCCGAACGTTGACGCTGGACTCCTCGTCCCCCATCGTACGCATCGACAAGCTGGGAAAGGTGGATGTCAACTACCCCGAACGCCTCGTCGAGTTGCTTCGGGAGGTGCGCTTGCTAGGCGGCATGGGGTTCGTCATTCCGAAGGACATTGCACAGATCGCTGCGCAGGCGCTCAAATTCTACCAAAGTGGAGTTGCCTTGAAGCAAATTGGGAGTGTGTACAACACCATGCACGGCGACATCCTCAAATGCACAGAGGCCATGTTCTACGAGTCCGCTGTCGCGTTTGATCAAGTGGTGGGCGGCGGCAGCAGCAGCAAGATCACCTGGGCTCGCGAAGCGGAAACGGAGAAGTTCATCGCAAAGCTGCGCAAAGCCGCGGCGGGCCTCACCGACGATAACCGCATTGTTCACAGGATTCATTCCGAGCTTTGCGGATTCGTCGTTGACTTGTTCAAGATTGACCTGCTGCGTGCCAAAGACCGATGGATGGGTCGCGTGCGCGCCATTCGCGATCGCATCGTGCGGTCCAATTACCACCACACCGAAGCGTGGATGACGCATTGGGATATGCAAATCTACAAGGCGCTCGAACACCGATACCAGATGGGGCTGGAGTCGCTCCACGAAACCCTGCCAGAAATCCGAGCGGACATCGTCGTGGATCCGAAAACGGGTCGCGCCGCGATGCGGCCGCCGCTGACGCAGCTCAGGGAACAGTACTACGCGAAACTTCGTGACTTCATCACATTCCCGTGCCGTTTTACGGGCATTGGTGGGAACATCTTTTTCAAGAAAATGCCGGCGCACAACGAGCGAGCCCTGACCGCGGTCATGCAAGGCAGCTCGTCGTTGTTCCGCCGGATCGAGAAAGAGCTGAGGCGATTCCAACCGCTGCTCGTCCTTGGCTGCTGCGGCATGAACGGCAACCCGTCGCTGCTCGACATCGTCGCCGAAGCCCTTCAGGAGGTGCAGCAGTGGGAAGCGAATTTCCGTCTCTTGAAACAGAAGGGCAAGGAAATTGGCGCCGTCGATACCTTCATCAAAGTCGATTGCATTACCCTGTCGACTGCCGGCGTGAAGAGCGTCATCGAAGAGCAGTTGGCCAAGCTGGCAGACGCCCTCAACGTGACCCTCAAACGTTCGGCGCAGTCGCACTTGGCTAAAATCGATGCCTTTCTGGACGAAGCTATCAAGGCCATGGACACGCAGTACACCAAGCTGGAGGACATGAACAAAGCGCACCTGCGGCAGGCGCAGCTCCACGAGCAACGACCCGCGTATGACGTTGAATTTCACCATTTCAACGCGAAGAACAAACTGCTGCAATCGGTGACCAACAGCGTTGGGATCGACGGCAGTGCGACCAAGGACCGCTGGGACGCCTTCATCAATCGCCTTGATTCGTTCGAGCGCGAAATGGACGCGCAATTGGATAAGATGAAGGCGTCGGTGAGCGATGCGGTGAAGGACTTCTTCTTGCGCGTCGACAAGCTCAACGCCAAGTGGCAAGAGCTGAAGCCCAAGGATCCCAAGGCGACGGGGGCGATGACCTTCGTCGTGGAACAGCAGAAGATGCTCGGGGTCCTCGTCCAGGAAGGCAACGAGCTCGCGTCGCAGTGCAATTATTTCCACATGGACGAGCCCGATCGAAGCGCGCTCGACGACCTGAAGGGGGACATGGCGTACTACGTGAAAGTGTGGGAAGTGATGGACCGATTCAACGCGGACTCCAAGGTGTTCAAAGACGAAAATTGGATCACCTTCCGGGCGAAACTGTTCAAATTCGAAGACTTCGTCAAGCAGTGGCAAGACTCGCTCAAAGAGCTGCCGTCGAATCCTATTTCACTGCACCTTCGTACGGTGGTCGACGAGTGGTGGCGAGTCGTGCCGCTGCTAAAATTCGTGCGAGGCGACGCTTTCACTCACAGCCACTGGACCGAGTTCTTCAAGATCGTGTCGCTTGATCGCTCTCTGACCGTCGACACCCTCTTGTTCGGCCACGTGCTAGACGCCCGAGAGGCCATTTTACGTCGCGACAAGGATCTCAAAGCGCTGCACTTGCGGGCGCAAGGCGAGGCGCAGATTCGCGAAGCCCTGGATGACGTGCGCAGTTACGCGGCCAGCTACCTGTTCAAGTTGGTGCCCCATCCCGACCGCAAAGGTGTGGCCCTCATCACGGAATGGAAGGAGGTCATGTCGACGGTGAACGACAATCAGGCGCTGATTATGAGCTTGAAGGACTCGCCTCACTTCGGACCGTTCGCAGAAGATGCGAACCAATGGGAAGCGAAGTTCGTACTGGTCGACGAATACTTGCACCACATGGTCCAAATTCAGCGCAAATGGTTGTATTTGGAGCCCATCTTTGCGCGCGGCGCACTGCCGCACGAGCAACCCCGGTTTTTGCGCATGGATAAAGAGTATCTTACCGTGATGAAGGAGGTGGAACGCGACGCCCGGGTCATGTCGCTTGCTGTCCAAACTACCTACAAAGAGAAACTCCGCACCATTCTCGAACAACTGGATCGTTGCCAAAAGGCGCTGAATGAGTTTCTGGAGCAAAAACGGGACCGGTTTCCTCGGTTTTATTTCATCTCGGATGACGATTTGCTTGAAATCCTGGGCCAGAGCCGTAATCCTCAGGTGATTCAGTCCCACTTGAAAAAATTGTTCATGGGGATTCACACCGTCCGATTCGATAAGCCTCAAAAATTTATCAACGAGATCGTCTCATTCGACGGCGAGCTGGTGACCCTCTCGGCCCCCGTCGAAATCAAGGACGAAGTGGAAGACTGGCTCCGACTTCTGGACGACGAAATGCAACGCACGCTGCAGCGAAGCCTTCTGCAGTGCGTTGAAAAGCTGGACGTCGCTGTGCACGCGTCTCAAATCTTGTGCCTTTGTGAACAGATTCAGTTCACAAAACATGTCGAAGAGGCCTTCCGTGAGCCGTCAAAGGGCGGCCTACGAACGCAGAGGGCGAACCTCGCGCAGCAACTTCGCGATTTGACGACCTTCGCGGCCGGCAACGTCAACGCGGTGCTCGACCTCAAACTCAAGGCCCTCATCATGGATCTGATCCACATGATCGAAGTGGTCGATTTGCTGATGAAACACAATGTCGACAACGACAAAGACTGGCTGTGGCGCAAGCAGCTACGTTTCTACGTGGAACGTGGCGTCGGCGTCATCCGCATGGTCGACGCCCGGTTCAACTACTCGTACGAGTACCAGGGCAACGCACCGAAGCTCGTCCACACGCCGTTGACGGACCGCTGCTACTTGACGTTGACGCAGGGCATGCATCTGGGCTACGGCGGCAACCCGTACGGCCCGGCCGGTACCGGCAAGACGGAGTCCGTCAAGGCGCTCGGCAATTGTCTCGGCCGCCAGGTCCTTGTGTTCAACTGCGACGAGGGCATCGACTTCAAGTCCATGGGCCGCATCTTCACGGGACTCGTCAAGTGCGGCGCTTGGGGCTGCTTCGACGAGTTCAACCGGCTCAAGGTCGACCAACTATCCGCAGTGTCGCAGATGATCCAAGTCATCCAAGAAGCGCTGAAGCAAGGAGACGAAAAATGCTTGCTCCTGGGCCGCACAACGCAGGTGAACCCCAACGCAGGCATCTTCGTGACACTCAACCCCGCAGGCAAGGGCTACGGGGGTCGCTCGAAGCTGCCCGACAACCTGAAGCAGCTCTTCCGGTCAGTGGCGATGAGCATTCCGGACAATCGCCTCATCGCGGAGACCATCTTTTACAGCGAAGGGTTTGAAAACGCGTCAGAGTTGGGTCAGAAAGTGGTGGAGATTTTCCGTTTGTCGAAGCAATTGCTCTCATCCCAGCAACACTACGACTGGGGCCTGCGCGCTCTCAAAGCCGTGCTTCGCCTTGGTGGTACGCTCATCAAGCAGTTCCTCAAGGAGAAGGTGGCGCACAAATCGGCAGCGCCCGCGACATCTGCTGAAATCCTTCGGATCGAATCCGAGATTATCATCAAGTCCCTTCGCGTCAACACTCTGTCGAAACTCACCTTCGATGACGTCAAGCTGTTTAACGGGCTGATCGCGGACGTGTTCCCTGGCGTGGCAGTTACGGAAATCGCCTATGCGGAACTAAAGCCCGCGATTCTGACTGCCGTTCAGGAGCTCAAGTTGCAGCTGGTCGAGGGCCAGGTCCAAAAAGTCCTGCAGCTGTACGAGGCGCTGAATCAACGCATGGGTGTCGTCCTGGTAGGACCGTCCGGCTCCGGAAAGTCGACGCTGCTGCGGATTTTGCGCAAAGCCATGCAAAATCTGAAAGTCCACGTACCGCTTTGGGCGATGAATCCCAAAGCGATGCACCGTGACCAACTCCTCGGACGAATGGACATGGACACGCGAGAATGGTTCGATGGCGTGCTGACCAAGGCGGCCAAGAAGGTGGTCCGTGAAGAGCCGACTGTGCGCGCGTGGATCTACTGCGACGGCGACATTGACCCGGAATGGGTCGAGTCTCTCAATTCTGTGCTCGACGACAACAAGCTGTTGACGATGCCTAACGGCGTGCGCATCCAATTTGGAGGCAACGTCAACTTTGTCTTCGAGACACACACATTGGAGTTCGCCTCCCCCGCGACAGTGTCGCGCATGGGCATGATCTTCCTGAGCCAGGAGGACGTGGACTCGAAAGCGCCCGTGGCGTCGTGGTTGGCGGACCAGCCGCCGGAGGCACAGGGGAAGCTGAAGGGATGGCTGGGAGAATATTTGGAAAAAGCCATCGATACCCTGTTGGCCACGAAGGCCCTGGTGGTGGAAACAACGAAAATGGGCCTCGTGATGTCCGCATTGTCACAACTGCACCACTGCCAGCACAAGGCTGAATTCACCATCGGCCTCATCAACGGACTAGGCTCCTATTTGACGGAAACCGCGCGCGTCGAATTTGCCAAGGACATTTACCACATGCTCGGCGAACGTCCCGCCGACAGCAAGGCGCCCCTCGACTGCTTTTTCAACGCCAATCGAGGGCAGTTAGTCCCGTTTCAAGTCGCGCCACCGCTGGAAGCTACCGTCGAGGAGCTTCGCGGATATCCTATGGTGAGCACGATAGAGGTGCAGCGCTGCCTGAAAGTCATCGACGCCTGGGTCAAGGGTCCAGTGCCGCGGCCGTTCATTTTAGTGGGACCCGAAGGATGTGGCAAGACCATGCTTCTCCAGAATGCCTTTGCCAGCCTCACGAACGTGAAGGTCGCCATGCTCAACTGCTCAGCTCAGACGGTCGCGCTGCACGTTATTCGCAAACTGCAGCAAATGTGCCAAGTGTTCAACACGACGCAAGGCAGGGTGCTGCGTCCGAAGGAAGCCGACCGCTTGATCCTAGTGCTGAAGGATTTAAACCTGCCCAAGCCGGACAAGTATGCGACAGTGCAGTTGCACAGCTTCCTTCAGCAGCTCATCTTGTATCAGGGATTCTACGATGCCGACCTCGAATGGGTCTCGGTCGAGCGCGTGCAGCTCGTGGCAAGCATGAACCCACCTGGGTCGATGGGGCGCTTCCCCGTGGCATCGCGCTTTGTCGCCATTGTTTCGGTGCTGTACGTCTCGATGCCCGCCGCATCGTCGCTTCAGACCATCTATTCCGAAATGCTGAGTGTGCTGTTATCGGCGCCTGGCATGCAGCAGATTCCCCTTGGCGTGACCGGCAAGGGGGCCGCGGATTTTGCCCGCGTCATCGTGAACGTTTTCGACAGCCTCACCAAACGGCACACGGTCGATGAAGCGTCGCACTACATTTTCACTCCCCGAGATCTCACGAACTGGATTCTGAATGTGCTTAACTACGCGGCGGAGGGCACAGATTTCACCGAAATGCTCGCCTACGAGTGCTTGCGAACGTTTGCCGACCGCCTGGTGAAGAACGAGGACCGCGCGAAGCTGGAAAAATATCTGTACGACCAGCTGGCCAGCGTCGTGGGTTGGCAGCGCAAGGATGACAAGGACCCTCGATTTTTCGCGTCATGGCTGTGCTCGTCGAAGGTCCGCAAGCTTTCCGTGACTCGAACGGACGATTTGAAGAAGGCGGCCGATCAGTCCATGACCATGTACGCGCGCGAATTTGGCGACCTCGACGTGCAGCTTATTCCGGAAACCCTCAGCTGGATGGCGCGCCTTGACCGCGTGCTCGTGCAGCCCGGCGGCCACGCGTTGATTGTCGCTCGCAGTGGCATGAGCTCGTCCGCGGTGACGTTGCTCTGCGCCTATCAGCTTCGTTATCCGGTCTTCACGCTCAAGCTCACGAAGGACTACTCGGTCAAGTCGTTCCAGCTGGATGTCAAGCCCGCGATCGCCGAGGCTGGCGCAGCCGGCAACCCTTGCGTGCTGCTCCTCGAGGATCACAACTTCGGCAACACTGCGTTTCTTGAAATGATCAACTCTTTGCTTTCCGCTGGAGAGATCCCCGGCTTCTACAGCCAGGAGGAGACCGATGCCCTGATCGGACCGCTCAAGGAAGAAGCGCTCAGCGAGGGCGTCGCCGACGGCGCGTACGGGTACTTCTTGCGCCGCGTGATGCGCAACCTGCACGTGGTCGTGCTCATGGACCCCACCCACACCGAGTACGAGCCGCGGTGCCGCTCCAACCCGGCGCTGTTCACTCGCTGCAGTGTGTTCTGGATGGGAGCCTTTTCGCAGGACAGCTTGCGGACGCTTCCCAAGTTAGTGATGCGCGACGTGTTTCGCGCGCTGGACCAGCGGCCTGGGGCGGACAAGGACGATTTCAAACTGTCGAAAGACATCGTTGCCATCCATCAGACTTTGGGTGATAAATTTTCGCCTCAACACTTCAAGACGCTCATGCTGACGTACAAGGAGCTGTATCGCCAAAAGCACGCCACCTCGGGGGAGTCACTCGGCAAGCTCGAGAAGGGTCTTGCCAAGCTCGCCGAAGCCGAAGTGAGCGTGGCCTCCATTCGAACGGAAGTGACACAGAAAAAAATTGAGATGGAGCTCAAGCAGAAGGAGGCCGACGAAGCACTCGTGGAGATCCAATCGAAGATGACGGAGGCGGGTGAGCAGAAGAAGCAGATCCAAAAAGTCACCAAAGATGTCGACGCCGAGCAAACGGTCATCTCCGCAAAAAAGTCGGACATTCAGCAGCAGCTGAGCGGCATTCAACCCACCTTGGACGCGGCCAAAGAGGCCGTCGGCCAAATCAAGTCGGAGCACCTGAGCGAACTGAACGCACTGAAAACACCCCCGGCGGCGGTGCAGGACGTCCTGGAAGGAGTCATGACCATCCTTGGCAAGGGCGCCGAGGCCAGCAACTGGCAGGCGATCCGCAAGTTCATGGCAGGCGGCGCTATCAAACAAGCCATTCTCAATTTTGACGCGTCGAGCATCACGCACGACGTCCGCAACAGTGTCAGCCGCTTCCTGGACGCCAAGGCAAACTCCTTCAAGCCGGAGGTGATCGGGCGTGCCTCGCTAGCGGCGTCGCCCATGGCAGCCTGGGTGAAGGCGAACGTCGAATATAGCCTCGTGCTGGAACGCATCCAGCCTCTCACCAACGAGCTCGCGGGCTACGAAGCCAACCTGCAGAAAGGTAAAGACAAATTGAGCAAATTACAGGACAAGCTTACGCGCCTCGACCAGAAAAAAGAGGAGCTGACAAAGCGGTTTGGCGAAAAAACACGAGAAGCCGAGCGTCTCAAAGACAAGCTGGAGCAGGCCGAAGCCACATTGGCGTCCGCGGAGGATCTACTCGGAAAGCTAACTGCGGAAAAGGCGCGCTGGGTGACCCAGGTGAAATCGATCCAAGCCGACGTCGACCTGATGCCTCGCAAGACGCTGCTCGCTTCGGCGTTCATTACGTACCTTGGCCGCGAACCAGAGGACGCGCGTCGGCGAGTCGTTCAGACCTGGCGGGATCAGTTCAAGACGCCCGAATTCGACTTCTTTACCTTCCTGCGCACGGAAAGCACCATGCTGCAGTACAAGGCGCAGGGGCTCCCTAGCGACGAATTGTCGCTCGAGAACGCTGTCATCATTTTGGAGCAGGTGCGCTGCGCCCTCATCGTGGATCCGGCGAACCAAGCAAGCGAGTGGCTGAAGAAAAATCTCAAGTCTCGCGAGTTTGTTGTTGAGAGCTGCACGATGGCGGACGAACGTTTCAGCAACACGCTCGAGTTGGCGGTCCGTTTTGGAAAAACATTGTTGATTTGCGAGGTCGACCGTATCGATCCCATGCTGTACCCTCTGATCCGGAAGGAATTCACACTTGAGGGACCGAAGAAAGTGGTTCGCATCGGCGACAAACTCGTGGACTACCATGAAACCTTCCAACTGTTCTTCTTAACCCGCGCAACGGACCTAAAGCTGATGCCCGACATTGCTGGATACCTTTCGGAGATCAGCTTCACCATCACCCGCAGCGGACTGGAGGGGCAGCTTCTTGGCATCACGATCCAGCACGAGCAGCCCGAACTCGAGAAACAAAAGTTGGAGATGCTGAAGAACGAGGAATCACTGAAGTTGCAGCTGAGCCAGCTCGAAGACACTCTGCTCCGGGAACTCGCCTCGTCGCAGGGTTCGCTTTTGGAAAACAAGACGCTCATCGAGTCCCTCAACCAGATCAAGACGCAGGCGATCAGCATCAACGAAACACTCGACAAGAGCAAAGAGTTGGCTGTGGAGCTGGACGCGAAGCGTGAGGTGTACCGACCCTTCGCCGCGAAGGGAAGTTCGGTTTTCTTCTTGATGCGAGACCTGAAGTCGTTGTCGCACATGTATCAATTCTCGCTTAGCATGTTCCTCGGGATGTTCCAGCGCACGCTGTCGAAACTCGCGGGGCACGCGGGAGCCTACAACACTGCCGACAAGATCGAGCAGTTAAGCGGCTCGCTCATTCAAAGCGTCGTCGTGAATGTGTCGAGGGCCCTGTTCAAATCCGACCGAATCACCTTCGGTGCCCATTTGACAAGAAACTTGACCGTTGATTGCTGCACCGACGCCGAGTGGATGTACTTCACGGGACGACTCGTCGCCGCCGCGGCGAATGACAGTGCCCCGTCCCCGTCGTGGGTGCCCAAAGAGGCCCTCAACCAATTCAAGTTGCTCAAAGCATCGTTCCCTCAGGTGGTGCAGATGCTCAACGTTCACGAAACCGACACGTGGTACACATGGATGCGTAGCGCCACTCCGGAAGAGGAGGTGCCAGACGTCATGGCAAAACTGAAGCCCTTCCAGCAGCTCATGGTCATCGCCGCGCTACGAACGGACCGCCTGATGGCCGCCGTTCAGCTGTGGGCTTGCAAAACCCTCAATGTCCCATCATTGTCGGACACGTCGACGCTGACCAGTTTACTGGGCATCACGACCCCGACGGAGCCCGTCTTGCTGCTGACGACCCCGGGTGCTGATCCAAGTCAGGAGCTGCAGAACCTTGCGCACCAGAAGGTCGGTCGGGAGCGGTTCTTCCAAGTCGCCATGGGCGGCGGCCAGCAGGAAGAGGCCACGACGCTGCTGCAAAAGTGCTCCAAAGAGGGCCTGTGGCTCTGCCTCAAGAACCTTCACCTCGTCATCCCTTGGGTTTCCGTCCTGGAGCAGGAGCTCAACTTGCTGAAGCCGCATCCGGACTTCCGACTGTGGCTAACCAGTGAACCACACGATGCGTTCCCGTCGATTCTGCTCTCCTCGTCGCTCAAGGTCACCTTCGAAGCGCCTCCAGGGCTGAAACAAAACATGCTGCGAACGTACAACTTTTGGACGCCGCAGTGGCTCTCTGAACGCACACCCACGCAAGCCCAGCTTCTTTTCAGCGCAGCGTACCTACACTCCATTTTGCAAGAACGTCGCAGCTACATTCCCCAAGGATGGGCCAAGTTCTACGAATTCTCGCAGGCTGACTTGAAGTCGACCAGCGATGTGATTCTTGCGCAATCCGCAGGCGGCAGTGTCGACTGGCGCACCATCCACGGCGTCCTGGAGAACGCCATCTACGGGGGCCGCATGGAAACGGAGTTCGACGTCCGCATTTTACGTGCGTACCTGTCACAGTACTTCAACGAATTGACGCTCGCGGAGGCCGGATCGAAGAAGCAGCTGCCGATCGCCCGCGGCTTGATGCTCCCTGGGTCGAACGACCATGCGCAGTACATGAAGTTGGTGAACGCGCTGCCCGACAGCGACATCCCGACGATGTTTGCGTTGCCGCCTAATGCCGACCGCGTCGTGCAACGCACCCGCGTGACTGCCTTTCGCGCCGATCTTGTCAAACTGCAGGAACGGAAGGAGATGTCCAAGATGAGCCGCGACGAGTGGGCGGCCAGCGTGACGCCCATTTTGAACGCATGGCACCAACTGTGCCAGTCCCACGCCGACTTGCTGACGACCAGCGTAGGTGGCCGTCGTGATCCTCGGCCCATTGAAGGGTTCGTCCACGCCGAACTTGAAAACTCCATCCTGTTGTTGCGCCGCGTGGACGACACAATGACGAGCCTCAAGAAGGTCATCGATGGGACTTTGCTTCTCAGCGAGCGTCTTAAGGTCGAAAGCGCCGCCATGATCCTGGGCGAGGTGCCGCTGGCGTGGGACGGCCACTTCTCCGGACCGGAAGCCATCTTACCGTGGCTGTCGTCGCTGGTGGCCAAGGCTGCGGCCATCCGGAAGTGGAGTGCCGCGGCCGGCGATGGCTCTCTCATTAAGGGCCGGATCAGTTTGGCCGACTTGTTCCGCCCGCAGACGTTCTTGAACGCCCTACGGCAAGAGACCGCACGCGTGACGCGAGAACCCCTCGTCAACTTGCAGCTCCGATGCTCCGTTACCGCACCGCCCGCGGGCTGCGCCATCCCTGTGGTCGCCACAGGTCTGTTGTTGCAGTCGGCCGTGCTCGAGGGAGACGTTCTCGCGGAAATTACCTCATCGGATGTCGCCGCCGTGTTCACCATGCCCGACACGTTTATTGGATGGGTGTCGCCCTCGGCCCAGGATAGCCAACGGGACGACGTGGTGACAGTGCCCGTCTACACCAATCTCACCAAGGAAGTACTTTTGACCGAGCTGCAGCTTCGGTGCACAAGTTCGGTCGACGTCACCAAATTCATCTTGGCCGGCATATCGCTGATGTTGCAAGAATAGACGGGCACGCGGAAAATATGAATTGTGTGTTTGCCGATCTAGCCACGGTAGAAGCAAAAAAGATTGTGGTGTAGACGCTCCCATTGGGGGGGGAATGCTGATTTGAAACAACGTCACTTGTTTCTAACGAGTTGGTGATTTATGTGAAGCCGCTGATCAACGTGGCTTGTCGTCTCTCTCTCTCCGTGTTTGCCGACATTCCGCCATTCCGCCAATGTCGGACGCATCACTGCAAAAATCCATTGCGGAGCTGGCGGCGGCAAACTCCGCGCTACAACGGCGAAATGCAGATATCCAGCGCATTCTTGACAGGGTCGCCGTGGGCAAACAGGCCAACGCACGCGTGGCGGGCACGAACGCTAAGCACCTTCAACGTGCCGCCGCGTTGATCCAGGAAACCGCCACCGACGTGGCCCATGTGCAACAGCATGCCAAGACCATGTCGCTTTTGATTCAGAAACGACCGACGCTTGCCTCCGCGGCGAAGACTGTGTGCCTGGACGCACAGGTGTCCGTGGCGGCGTTTGTCGAACTGCGTCGGTTACTTGATTCCCGCTTTGCTCAAACCGCAAACGAACCCGATACCGCCGTAACTACGGGAGCGGACGCCGACGACGCAACCCCTGACAGCGAGCGCGACGCCGAACGCGCGAGGCTGATGCACTCGGCGGACCTACACTCCGCCATCATGCGAGAACGCCGAAGGGACATGGAGGAACTTGCGGACAACGTGGCCGATATCAATGAAATATTTTCGCACATCGCCGTCATGATTCAGGAGCAAGGCGAGTCGCTCGAAGTCGTAGCGACCCATGTCGAGGCGGCGGAAGAGGAGACTGATCGCGCGGTCGACCAACTGCGACGTGCGAAAGCCTCACAAACGGCTGCGCATGTGAAATACGCCGTGGCAGCAATCCTCGCCATTATTTTTCTCGTGATTGTGATTGCTGTGGCAGCACGTTGACGATGAACGTGCATTCGTCCTGCATTCGTTCTACGCCTTTCCTTCATTGATAAAAAAGGTTCGGGCGGGGGACGCGATCATTTTTTGAGACACTTCTACCCAGCATTTTATTTTCTTATCGATCATTTTCTGTATGACCACACCGCAGCGACGGGGTTCGCTGCCTCCCCTGTCGTCGCCGTCCCACGGCAAGGGACCGGAACAAACCTCATCGGCCACCGCAACGGAAGAGTCCCCGGCGAAGGTGTACTTCGCGTCGGTGCTGTCTCCTCCGCGCGCCGCGGCGACGGAGGCCACTTCTCCTCCAGTAACGAGCAAGCATCGCTCGATGATCCTCGCAGCGACGAAATACGCGAAGCCATTCGACGTCCACACGGTGGTACAAAGTGTCTTCGCCACTGCGCAGTCGACATTGCGAAGTCTCGCGATGTCTCGCCGCTTATCACAGGCCTCAAAGCGACACGCAAAGCCCGTGATGAATTTTCTCGATGTCGCGCTGGACTGCGTCAAGCACCCGGACATGCAACAACTGTCGCTTGTGGGATTCTGTGGGCAAGCGTCCATGGAGGAGTTCGCCCTCGTCTTCTCCGCGCTGGTTCGCCACCCCAGTCTGCGCACCGTCGATCTCAGGGGCGACCCTGACGTCGACGATGGGAAAGCCGCCATCGTGCTGCACCTGCTCCCGTTCAATCCTCACATGGCCGTGCTGCTGGACAGCAGCAATCCGAACGTTTCGGCGACGTTGTTGGCAGCCGTCACCGAACAGTGCATTGAGAATGGCGTTGCCCGATTGCAGTTGTTGGAGGAGCAAGACGCCGCCGAAGCGAGGATGCGCCGACGGCGCGCCAAAGACGCTGCTTGGGAGATCTCCACGGGACTGCTGCACGAAGAAGGCGCCGCACGAACCGCTTCGTTCGACGAGGAAGTCAAAGCCCGGCGCAAGTTGATGGCACAGGAACACATGGCGCTCGGCGCGACCCGGCGCCGGGTGCAGAAACGCGCCATTCTCGACATGGACACTGAGGCACGTCACGCGGTCGAAGGTCACGAGGTTCGGGACCGCCACGATGTCGAAGGCCGCGAGGGCGCGGCGCGGCTGGTGGCGCTCGTCGCGTACGAAGAAACACAGCGAACCGTGTGGTGTCTTTACGAAGCCGTCGCCGCCGACGGTTGTACCCTGGCGCGCCGGGAGCACTTCCTAGCAACGCGCGCGGCCGAAGGAGACAGACGCAATGCCAGAAAAGTTCAGCGGGTGGAGCTGGCCAAGGAGGAGACCGACAAGCGAAAGTCACTCATGGCGCTTGAACATCAATTTCGCGCAATGCTGCGGTCCGACGAGGCAGACCTTCGCGATTTTATTGGAAAAGCAGTGCAGCATCGCGTGGAAAGGGAGAATGGCGAACTGCGGCGTCGCAAAGTTGATCGCGAGCGCGTCGAAAAGGATCGGGCGCAGCGCCGCGAACGTGAGCGCACCGAAGAGGTGAAAAGGCAGTCGGAGCGCGCGCGAGAAAAAGAGCGACTTCAGTCGCGTTCCCACGTGATCATGAATCAATGCGAGCGAGAAGAAAAGGTACAGTTCGAGTTGCTGCGGCAACTTTCAGCGACGTTGCATCCAATCGCCAAGCTGAAGGCTGACGTCCACAAAGCGAACGAACGCGTGTGTTCGACGGTGCTATCGCTAGCTCCCGGCGCCAGTGTGTCGCTCCCGGCTCAGGCGTTGTCCGTTGTCGTCGCAAGGCACCATCGCCCCGTCGCCTGCAAAGCAGGCTTCGACTGGCGTTTCGATCAAGCCAAACTGCAGGCCCTCGAAACGCAAGTGGCTGACACTCGACAAAAGCAGACACTTTTGGCGAAAAATCTGCTTAAAACGAGGGACGCCTTAATTCACGATGCTGGAGACGACGTCCTTGCCATCGTACAAATGCACCAACTCGATCGCTTGCTCTTCGACTTTGACGTTGACCGTTGTCCGTTGTCGGCGAAGTGTCTTGCCGAACGATGCCGGATCCGTGAATCCGTAATCACGCTCGAAACCGCTCTGATTCCCCCTACGCTGACGGTGCCCGCCCATGTGACTTTGACCGTGCAGTCCCGCAACGCTGCGGATTGGCACGCTGACGTGTCCACGATTCGACCCGGCGTGCTGCCTCGTGTCACGTACCGCAGGGTGTTCCCCTGCAACCTTGATGACTTCCATTCGTTCGAAAGCCCGGCTGAATACAACGCCCAGCTCGGTCGACTGGTCCACGGGGTGCTCTCGGACATTTCTGTCTCAGCGGCCATGTTGGAGGACTCCGCCGCAAATCGAGACCTGCATCCTGAGGTGGACTTGTACTTCCAAGCTTTCGATCTTCAACTGCGCATCCAGGTGACAACGCGAGTCGGTCGCTGCGGCCCAGGCGCCGTGACGGCTAGGGGAACTTTTGCATCTGCGTGGCCCTTTACAGAGGAGGACAACGAAACGTTTACTTTCGAGGCAGTCCATCCCGTGCATGTGTCGCCGCCGACTGTGAGCTGGATATTCGAGAGGGAAGACGGAGTAGTGGTCCGCGAACGACCCCGTGTCGTACTGGACGACAGCATGCCGTTCGTCCCGCTGTGTCGCGGTGTCGGTGTCGCCGGCGGGAATGACGGGGCGGCTCTCTCGCTTTTGTGTGGTGTGACGAGTTTCAATGGTTTCACCATCGACATCCGGATCGTCGATCCGAGCCCCACCGACACGTTGCTGTTCAACCTGTGTCCATCCTACGTCCGTCGATGGAGGCTCGCAGGCAGCGCGTCGGACGACCACGTCGTCCGCGTGCTAGGATGCGACATCCTCGTTGACGGATCCTTGCCGTGCATTTGCCCGTTTCAACCCTTGCCGGACTGGGTCGTGCACGATGCCCACGTTCACCATTTGCACGTCCAGCTGGGTCCCTCTTCAAGCGCGCGCGAACCGCTGAGCCCACGGATCCCGACCGCCACTCTTGTTACGGCAGCCGTGGTTCGCGCGACGCTGCAATGCGTTGGCTTTGTGGATGGGGTGTCGCGATGTACGAGCCAACGCACCGTCGACGTCACGTTGACGCCTCCATCTCACCTGGTGGGCTGGCATGAAGGCCTCTCGTCGACTTGTAGGTGGAATGTAGGAATTGACGCGACCATGCCTCAATACGCGGCATGTCAACGTCGCTTGCGTGTGTGCCGACCGCTGCCTCACGTCCGGCCGCTCTTTGCGCTTGCGGGAGCCGACTACCTGCCGCTCGCTGGTTTGCTGATCCGACCGGACATTCCACGTTGCCTCGTGCGGCTGTTTCCGGGTGCGCAGCTGCGTGCCGTCGGGTCCGCGGATCGTGTGGAGCTGCCACTGGCCAAGCCGATGACGCCGCGCGAAAAATCGTCATCTCCTACAGACGATGAGCTGACCGTCGAGAGTTCGGAAGCCGTCGTGGCCCTGCCCGCGGCATGCGTCGCCGAAGTTTTGGGGTTTATCGAAGTATCGATCCACGAACCTCGGGCCGGCGAAGTTATCGGCCTTGACGTCGATGCGCTACGCATCGCCACCGCTGGCCACCACCTCCGCGCCATTTTTGCCGGTGACACGAGGTTGCCGTGCGACGGCTTTGGCACGCCAACCGCCCGCATTTCGATCGTGTCGCCTGGCGTCCCCACTGCAACCCTCGAGGACATCCTTGGGGCGGTGTCGTTCGCATCGACCGACTTTCGGTGTTCATCGGCACCAGGGGCCGGACTGTCTGAAGCACGCCACACTGCGACCGTGGCCGTAAAGCTACGCCTTGGCGATTTTCTGTTTGATGAAGACGTCGTCGTCCACTTCCTACCTGCGCTCATCGATTTGCCTCTGTCATCGCAGCGCATCCGCTTCCGAGAGGGCCGCAAGCCGGTGAGCTTTGGCCCATTCGTGCACTCGTTCGAGGCGGCGGCCAGCACGTTGAAACGGGCGGGCAACGTGGCGGCCACGGATTGCATCAGCGGTGGCAGCGTCTCCTGCGAGATTTTGCAAGGAAGTTTGCTGGAGGATGCGCTGACAATTCGAAACGATGCCGACGTCGGTGGATTTCATCTGCGCCGAATCTCAACGAAGACAAGCAAGCGAGTGACGTTTACAGAGGATGCGCCACGGGTGGACGCGGAGGAAGCCGATGCTCCCCTGGCCATCTCTGCGGTTCCGACAGCCGCATCTGGCACATGTCCCCCCGTGCCGCCGCAGTCCACCGGCACATTCGGGGCCTCAAGTCCCAAGAAGAGAATGCCGATGCCGCACCGCGCACCAACGATTCCCTGGGCGCAGTTGCGGTCCGCGGTGACCGCCGATACCGGCGATGGTCTCACTGCGCTGTCCGACCGATGGAGCGCAGCGCGGAATCCATTCCTGGACCACACTGCCCCTAGCGTCGTTGTGGACCCCGGCGAGCCATTTGGAGGGGAGCTGCAGTCGTCTCCGAGTATGCTGCCCTTTCGTGGTGCGGCGGTGTCCACCTCCGCGTTGTCCGTTGTGGAACGCGCACGCTGCGTGGTCAAAGCTTTCGTCGCGTCGCGCCGTGCTGAGGCCGCGAGTAAGGAACTGACCCCCAACGATGGCGTCCTGGAGGCCGTGTTCGACGTACTGAGCAACGAGGACGGCGGCAAAGTGGGGGAGGCCGTCGTAACGCAGCACACCGTTCGCGTGTCGTTTGACCCGCCTTCAACCGCTGCGCCCTACGTCGACATCGGGCGAGCGTTGCATTTGTTGGCTCACGTCGCCTTTGCCTCGCAAGCGCGACAGATCGCTGGCGGGTCAACTTTTTCGGACAGCGCTGTGACGGGAGGATCCATGCGTCAAGCGGCAGCGCAGCCTGTCAAGTTTGTACGGTGCGTGGTGCAACCCTTCGACGGGAGCGCGTCGCAGTGCGTCGGTGTCATTGACGTGCAGCGGGACGACGCAGCCCCCGTCGTCAGAGTGGCATTTCCGAAGCTGCGGTAACATCCGTCGCAGGCGCACATGTTGGCCATCGGTGCCTTTCCGGTCGCGCCCGTCCACACCTGCTTCATCGGCGACTATGCCCACACCGCGGCGGAAGCAACGAGCTACTTTGATGGTGGGGCGCTAACCGTCGAAATCACGTCGCGCTGCGAAGGAGATGTGATCTATTTTATGTCGAAAGAGGAACAAGGGCGCCAACGGGTGCTGTTTGACGTCTGGCGACAGGAGCAGCGGTTTCTCGTGCAAAACGGGTACCCTGTCGATCCAAACGTCACGGACTTGCTGGTGTCGTCGGCCGCGCTCAGTTCATATGAAAATCTTGTGGACGTAGCAGGATCCACAAGGACGCTGATGAAGATTGGACCGAATGGCATGTCACTGCCCAAGCCGAAAAAGGGAGACGACGACCGCAACGTCATAGGCGTCGTGGACGCCGGGGATTTCAAAATACACGTTTCGTTTTCGGGCCGAGACGTTTCGTCGGCGGTTGCAACATCCGTCTTGTCCGCGATCGCGTTCCGCCCGACCGCCAAGCGCGGCAAACGCGTCATTACCGTCCGCATCAAGAGGGGCCAGGGCAACCGCCGCGAAGCGCGCTGCCGACTGTTGGTCGACGTCCAGCCCTCTCTCGTGGCGCCGCCTTCCTCGCTGACGCTACCCGTGAGCGTAAAGCGAGTGGCTGATCGCTCCGGCCTCCCAGTGCGGTTGTTCGCCACCGTTGACTTTACAATCAATCTGCGCAAAGGGATGGATGCTTTGCGAAAAGGTTACGTCGATGTGCGAATTGTGCCGACTGCAGAACAAGCCACCGCTGCCCCACCCAAGGCCCCGAACGGCAAACCCGTTGTGCACGGGGAAGCCTTGTGCCTGCTGCAGCCCTCTGCCGTCGACGGGTCCGGATCGCAGCTGAGGCAGGTCGGTCGCCAACTCTACTTGTCGGGTGCGTACGTAGCTGCGCTGTCCGTTCTAAGTCACACCCACCTGCGGCTAGCCTTCGACTGGTGTTCCCAGGTCGATGCTGCTGCCGTGAACGTCTTGCTCCGCTGTCTGGCCTATGTGTGGACGCAGCCGACCGGCCTTCCTAGCAATCAACTGCAGGAACGCACACAACGTCACGTCGAGGTTTCTCTTTCCGATGGTGATGGTCCGCCTTTCCCTACGTTAATGTACGTCGCCGTGTGCGTCGAGCCCGAAGGCACCCGTCGCTAGGGGGCTTGCCAGTCTCCATGTGTTACAAAGTTATGAGAGATACTGTTCACAGTGGCAGTTCCGGACGCGCCGCGAAATACGTTCGTCACCGTTGACCGCCCCCCGATCTTTCTTGACTAGGTTTTGCGTCCACGATGGCGGTGTCGTTGACATCGAGCGTCGCGGCGGCCTTCGCTGTCATCTCGGTCATCCTCGGCGCGGCGGGCGTAGCGACCCCAGCTTGGTACATTTTTACTGTTGCGATCGGCTCAGGTTCTCTGGGAACGACCATAGGTCTGTTTAAAATTTGCGAGCAGGGACAGTGCTCTGAGTTGCGCTTCAACGACGTGTCAACAAACAACTGTTCAAGATCTGCGACTGACCAGCGCTCCCGCTTCACCGGTGTGACAAGCGTAACGATTGTTGGCGTCGGTCTCATGGGCCTGACAGCGATTGCCATCCTGGCCGGCCTCTGCGCCAACCGGCTTGTCAGGATCTTAGGCCTCGGGCTCGGTGCCACTGCGACTTTGTGCCTTGTCGCGGGTCTGTCGCTGTTTGGTTACCTCATGGAGAGTTGGGTCTATTGCGACCAGAACGTCTGCCAGTTCACTGGTATCCCCACCTGCTCCGCGTCGCTGGGCTATTCGTACTTCCTTGTTGCGGCCGCTGCGGTGTGTGGGCTGCTCGCTTGCATTTTTCATGTGGTGGGACTTGTCTCGGCGCATTCGCTGGTGGGAGAAAAGGCGGTGTCTGCCACCGAACCGGTCGCGCCGGAAGATGGTGCCGCGACCCCTCGCGACACGTCCGCAACAATGAGCGAGAAGGTGGCCATCGTCAGCCCGCCGCCAGGGGGTGACTGGGTGCTCGACGAGCCTAGCGGCATGTACTGGTCGGATCGCGAGTATCTGTACCTCGATGTCACCATTGGCCATTACTATGACCCCGAGTTGGATCTGTGGGGCGATCCCCAGAGCCAGCGTTGGTATCACAGGCCCGCTTAGCTATCCGTGCCGTTCTCCGCTCGCTGTACAACACCCAGTCGTAGTAGCTTGTCGAACAAGGCAGTTCACAATGTCGAAAAGTTACGACTCACACCCGCACGATACACGGTATGCATGATGCGGTTGTCGCGGTGACACCTTCCACCCCTGTTCCAGACCCGTAGGATGAGTAAATCGGTTGCCTCGGCCGTTGCCGTGCTCAGCATCGTCTGTTCCCTGGCACTCGGCGCCGCCGGGTTGGCCACGAATGCGTGGTACACGCTGACGATTACGCTGGGGACCGGATCGCTCGGGAGTACCATTGGGCTGTTCAAAATGTGTGATCAAGGAACGTGCACGGATTTGCACTTCAACGACGTCGTAAAAAGTGGCTGCACGCGAACCGCCAGCGAACAGCGTGCGAGATTCACCGCCGTGACAAGCGTAACGATCACTGGCTTCGGGCTCCTTGGCGTTGCCGCTATCTGCGTGGTTGCGGGAATGCTCGCCCATCGCGCTGTGGGGTTTCTTGGGCTCGCCATGGGCGCGATGGCAACTCTGTGCGTCATCTCGGGGGTTGCGTACTTTGTCTACCTCATGGAAAGCTGGGTGTACTGCGATCAAAACTTTTGTCAGTTCGTCGGCACTCCCGGCTGCTCGTCGGCGCTCGGATATTCCTACTTTTTAGTGGCCGCCGCTGCATTCTGCGGGTTACTGAGCTGTGTGTCTCAAGCCGTGGGTCTGATATTGACGTCGCCAGCCAACGGCGTGGCCGCCGCCGGAGTTGTGCATGATGCGTCGAGTAGACAAGCCGAACCGCACCACGAACCGGCCGGTGAGACCACCGCCCCGGACTCGGGCGTTAGGATTGCCGTCGTAAGTCCGCCGGCGGACGGAGACTGGCAACTGGACGAGCCGAGTGGCTTATATTGGTCCGAGCGGGAATACCTCTACTTAGACGTGACCAATGGGCACTACTACGATCCGCAGACGCAGATGTGGTACGATCCGAGTGCGCAGGAGTGGTACAGCAAGCCGCCGTCATGATGCATAGTCGTCGTTGTACATTCAAACCCCCAGTGGCTTGGGCTGGCCACGCAACTGTGCGCGCCATGGTAGGCAGTGAGACAGACGCAACTTGTCACGGTCGTTCCTTTCTTCCCCCCCATCAAGAACCAACAGATTTTTTTTTCGCTTCGGCGCAATCCACGGAAATGGCCATTTCTATACCGTCCATCGTTGCGATCGTTTGTCTCGTGATCGCCATTGCATTGGCTGCCGCCGGCTTGGCGACGCCCGCCTGGTACACCGTCTCGGTGACCGCCGGCGCGAACACTGCCACGGTCAACTTTGGATTGTTCAAAAGTTGCGACAGCGCCGGCGTGTGCCGCGACATCACGTTCACCGAGGTCACCGCCCCCTGCACGCGCACCGTCGCCGACCAGAAACTGCGGTGGGACGGCGTCTTAGGGCTGAGCATTGCCGGCCTCGTGCTAGCGGCCGCGGCCATTGTGAACATTGCCCTCGGTATGTTTGTGGCGAAGCTGTGCAGCGCGATTGGCATCATTTTGGCCGTCGTGGCGGCCTCGGTCATCGGTATAGGCATGGCCCTTTGGGTGTACACCATCGAGAATTGGTTCTACTGCGACAAGAAAATTTGCGACGGAGTTCCCAGTGGTTGCACCTCCAATCCGGGATATTCCTTTATTTTGATGGGCATCAGCTTGCTGGCGCTTCTCATCGCCTTCATTCTGCAGACCGTTGCGGTGGTGACGCGTCCCAGCGAAGCAGAGCAGGCCAGCCAGGGAGCCGCCGGTACCAACGCTGGCGCGTCTCCGATGGCCAGCACCTCGTCCTATAATCAGGCCGCGTCACCCGCCCAGAAGAGCGCCTATGGGGTGCCACAGGGCGGGGATTGGGTGTTTGACGAGTCAAGCGGCTTGTATTGGTCTCAGCAGGAGTATCTCTACTTGGACACCTCGTCCGGACACTACTTTGACCCCAACACCCAAATGTGGTACGACCCTTCGTCGCAGCAGTGGTACCACAAGCAATGACACCATCACTTACGTCGAGCGGCGATCGTTTCCTCCGGTTTGGCCGCCATGGCCACCCGTAGCCGTTGAAGAGAAGGGTCCTCTTTCCCACGAGGCCTCAATCCGTTCAACCTTGTACTGTTGTCACGCCAACCGGCACGGCGGTTTCGCTTTCATGAGGATTTTGTCATCGTCGTCTGTGTGTGGGTGGGAGGGGTGAGTGTGTGTACTGTGCGCGTTGGTGGATGGTGTTCCCCCGGCATCCGTTCCGATAAACGGTGGCGACACGGCATTACGTGACGCAGACTGGGATCTCCAGCAAGGGTTTTTTTTTTCCACACGATGCAGTTCACCTCGACCCCCGCAGCGCGGCCAGAATGAAGATCAACACGTCGAAGCGGGGTCGCCAAGGACGAACGGCGGCGTGGGTGGCACTAGTGGCGAGCGTGCCGCGAAACGTAAATGCCGACGACTTGAGTAGCTTTCGTCCGGTGCTGCACGCCGCGCTTGCGCAAGATGGTTGTCCCGCCGTCGTGAGCACATCTTCGATCGCCCAAGCGCCGCCACAACAGGCCACCGTGACCCTAAGGGTCAATCGCGCGGCGCAGCAAGTGGAGCACTCCATCGAGGTGTGGTACCCGCCACCTCTCACAGGAGACGAACAATCTGGTCACCTCGTCGCCGTGGCAGTGTTTGTCAAATCAAATATTGCTGATCAACTTTGCAAGCATTCGTCGGTTCACACTGGGACTAGTGGCATGCATAGTTTCGTTGAAGCCACAGTCGCGACCTGCGGTAGAACAGATCGCGCAGACCCCGTCCGCTTGATGGTGGTCCTTGTACATAACGCGCAAACGTCGACGTCGCTCGCGTCTTACCGGGGGAGCGCCGCGTATTCTGATGTGGTGGCCCACTTGTTGATGTGCCGTCATGTCTGCCACGTTGACTTGGTTGCGTCGTCGCCGTTGGCGGCCGAGCATTGGTGCGTCCAGCTCAACGCCGCGGCTTCCGTCGTTGTGCCACTGGTGACCTATCTGGTATCCGGCGCGTACGAACGGCGCAAGCGGCGCACAAACGCACCGTTCGTAACGCCCGAATGTTCGACGCGCAAGTGCGACACGGATTGGAGGTCTGGATACGCCGCCATGCTCCGTGAGCTCAACGGTGTGTCGGCCGCTCGAGCGGCGGTCATTCAGGCCCACTGCCCAACCATGAGCGCGTTGATGGAAGAGGTCGAAACGATGGCTGCCTTGCCGGACGACGCTCCGTTGACGCCGTCCCTGTCCAAAATCGCCACTCAGCGCATTGTTCGCGATACAAACGATTCGGTCCCGGACGACTCCGTCAGCGACGTAGAGGTTCCTCCTGTTGGGCGTGGCGTGAATCTACGGGGCGCAGGAGTTCATTTCGTGCGACAATTGTGCCGCATTTTATCAACGCTGTCGTCGCGAAATACCACACCGGCAACGCAATCGTAGCCACCATTAAGTGATCCGTTGCCGTTCCCTCCTTCCGGACGGACGCCCGGACGGTTTCCCCCCTCCCACCACTACAGCGGCTCTCCCTCCTCGACCGCGAGGAGCGAGGCGATGATGATGACGACCACCATGAAGCGAGGTGCCTCGCGGCTAGTGTCCCTTTCGAACGCGCCGCGCTGCCGGCTGGCGTCCTTGCCTCCTCGCGTGATTTCAGTGCTAGAAAGGATGCCGCTCGCTTGCCGGCAGAGCAACACACCGCCAGAATCGGTGACCGATGTGGAAGTTCCCTGTTGTGTCTTCCCTGACGTTGTGACAGCGGCCGAGGCGGAATGCATTGCAGTGCGAGCACAGGAGGCGTTCCGGCGTGTCGAGGCGGCCGAGGGCCACTACGACAACCTCATCACACAGTACAAAGAGTTCTACCGATTTGGGGACGAGCAAGAGCTCCGATGCGGCGCATCCGAAGTCGGCGGGGGCATTCACGCGGACTATCGCCTAGGCGGCTGGCCCGGTGAAGCCCGCGCGGCGCTCCTGCGTTGTCGCAACATTGCCGCCGCGTTCACGAGTGTGCCGATTCAACCAAGAGTTCACTTCCTGCAGCTGGCAGCCGACGGCTTCATCCGTCCTCATGCAGACGACACAACGAATTCAAGCGCCGTCGTCTGCGGCCTGACGTTACTTAGCGCGAGAGTGATGTCGTTGAACAATCCACGGTACTCTGACCAAAGAGTCGACATGCTGCTTGCGCCGCGATCCTTCTACTGTCTGTGGGGTTCGGCAAGAACCGAATGGCTGCATTCCGTCGATTGCGAGGTGGACGGTCCGGCGATACCGCGTGGACCGTCGCAAGCCGCATTCACGGATCCCATCGCTTTCGATGGCGCCATCACAGAGCACCGACGCGGGCAAAGGATAGCGGTGATCTTCCGAGGTCTCTCGCCAATGGAATTCCTACGATTCCGGCAGCAATCACAATTGTCATCACAAGGCTGTTTTTTGCCTTCCTGTCTCACGTGTCGCACATGTCGTTGAGCAACCCTCCCCTCCGACATCACGCGTGGTTGTTTTGCCGCCGTCAGGTGCATAGATGTCTCATTTTGTTCAAAATGGTCACGATGCCGCCTCCGCCGGCCGCAGGCGGTCGCCAACGCACCCGCTGCCCGGGTCGCTCTACCTTCGCCACGCCATTGACACCCTGCTGAGAGACGCGCCGTACTTTTTATCCATCGTCACGGCTGCGGTGGACGCGTCCGCGTCGAATTCGCCCATCAGGGAGGCCGCGTCGGGAAGCGCTGTCCTGCGGGTCAGCTTCGCCATCGACGCCGACGGTCGCACATTGCGACTACGTAGAGTCGCACCACTGTTTCTCTGGGCGTTGTCTCCGGACTATGCGTGGCACTTGACTCAGCTGTGCAACACGGTAAGCAGCTCGTCGCAGTTCGTCGCATGGCTCACCGTGGACGGGCCCCCTGGCCAGGTCGAGCCGTACCACCACCACACGTGCGCAGTCATTGACGCCGTCGCACGGCGCACCCTGTGGGAAGGCCCTGTTCACGCACCGGATGGCCGCTCCCGATCAGCATGCAACAGAGTTCCTTCGACGGAAGCGGGCGCGTCCTTTTTCGTTGGCATGGCCCAAGCCAGGTCGACTCCGCACATCTGGGAACAGCCGGTGCCCTCTCTGGCAGACAACGAGCTTGCTCAAGCGATGCACCCGTCCCGACCTCGGGACCCTGCGGTACCCTTTCACGCCTCGGCCCTGCCGGATCAAGGCCGATACGACGTCGCAAACGCGGAAAGCGCTGCGGCGTCGCCTCGCCACTCCGCCATCCATCAGCGGCTCGAAGATGTCCTGACGGTCGCGCTCTTGTGCGCCAAGGCATCAAGCAAAGTAACGGTTGGACTGGACGATGTGCAGTCCCGTCTCGATGCGCTTGTGGACATGGTGCAGCCACTCGTCGCCGCGCCATTGCCCCAGGACGTAGGCCGGGCGGTACTCACAGAGGTGATGGTCCTGTCGAATCGACTTGCAGTACTGGAGGACTACATTCAGCACAGCGCGCCGGTCCGGAAGGTGACAACGTCGGACTCTAAGTCCGTCCAAGTGTCGCTCGGTGGCAGACACGCAGAAACGCAAACGGAAGCCTTTGACCTCGCTGTGAACGTCGCCGCCGCCGCCGGACCGCTTGTGAGGGATTCCTCGGCACGCGACGTCGCGGTGATCGCACCGAGATTCGTGAGCGATGAGCGTGATGCTGCTTCAGTTCTCGCACGCGAGACCAACAACGGCGATGGACATCCCGGGCCAAACGCTCTTCCGACGGTGCGTGCGGCTGGCATACCAGCGCTTGTGGGCTCGCCCCCGTCGTCGCCGCGCGCGTTGCCGAAGCCTGGCCTCGCGTCGTCTCCCAAAGCAGCATCACCATCGGGGAAGGGGGCGGTCAAGCTGCCGCTGAAACCTCCATCTTCTTGATCGATCTTGTGTTCGCACCAGTGTTTCTCGCTCGTGCTTTGTCGTTTTTACTCATTGGTACCCCTGCGGTATCGCGCATGCGGCACCTGTTGTCGTGTGAAAAGGGCACTAGTGTGACGCGTTGAATGGCTTTGCCGTCGTCGACCGCCGCCGCTGCGGACAACCCTCGTAGCGTGCTCGACGCCGACGTTCTTCGTCGTTTCGATGTCGGGGACTTTCTGGGCAAAGGCAGCTTTGGCTTCGTCTTCGTCGCGATCGATCGCAAGACGAAGGCGAAGGTTGCCATCAAAGTCATGCTCCTCGAAAAGTTGGGGAAGCAGGGGATCGAACAGACCAAGTCCGAAATCCACGTGATGTCGCTGCTGAACCACCCTCGTTTGGTGAAGTTGCACGAGGCCTTCCACAGTGACAAGGCAATTGTGATGGCCCTCGACCTCGTTCAGGGTGGCGAGTTGCTCAAGCACCTCATCGCTCTGAAGCATTACTCGGAACGCACGGCGTGCCTGACGATGCGCAACTTGTTGCTCGCGGTCAAGTACATGCACGATGAAGGTATCGTGCATCGCGACTTGAAGCCTGACAACATGCTGCTAGTCGAGAAGCCGAACGGCCCGGAACAGGTGACGGACATCAAAGTCGCGGACTTCGGGTTCGCCGCGAAGTATCGTGGCGTTCCGTTGGTCCAGCCTTGCGGGACGCCATACTACATAGCGCCCGAAATTCTTGAGGTGGCGTTGCACAAGACCCGCGCCCATTACGACAACATGGTGGATCTGTGGAGCATCGGTGTCATCGGTTACATTCTCCTGTCGGGCTCCGTTCCCTTCAACGGCCAGGACAAGACGCGGCTCTTCAAGGCAATTTCAAGAGGCGAAGTGAGTTTCGCCGCTGCGGTTTGGCGCGACGTGAGCGACACGGCCAAGGACTTCATTGTAAGGCTGCTGCAAACCGATCCCCTGCGCCGGATGACCGCGAGCCAGGCTCTTGCGCATCGATGGATCGCGACGGCCGAGGTCGTTCCAGACGCACACTTGCATTCAAGTCAAGAGAGTTTGAAGGAGTTTGATGCAAAGAAAAAACTGCGATGCGCCGTGTTTGGCATCGAAGCGACGGTGAGACTAATGTATCTCGCAGGCTGCGACCAGAACAAGATGAAGCCCAACTCGGGCATCGTTGAACTACTCACCGCGCAGACAGATTCAAGGCTGCAGCGCCTCGACCTGCGAAACAACTACCTGGGCCCTGCCGCGCTCGACGTGCTCATTCAGACGTTGCTGAAGCACTCGGAAGTGGAAACCATCGATCTGACGAATGTCATTCTCGACGATGCCGGATGCGACAAAATACTGTCGTCGCTCGAAACACAAGCCGGTCGCACTGGAAAAGTGAAAAGACTGATTTTGGACGACAACCCGATCACACATTCGTGCGGCCGGCGCCTGCTTGTTCTGCTGCAGAAGCGCATCATTCATTTTGTGAGCGTGGAGAATACGCAAATGTCAAAGGCTATCCAACGAAAAATTAGCGTTCAGTGTGCCCTCATTGCACAGAGCCAAGGGGTTCAGGCGCCGACGGCCATCCTGCAACCCGCCGCGGCTCCGCCAGCCATCATCAAGCCCGCAGAAGCACTGGGGGGTGGTCTCACGAGACCGTCGACCGGAGTCACTCTCCCACCAGTGGCTTCCCGTGCGCCGCGGACGGCACCCGCGGCGGCATCGCTTCCACCCCGGCGGTAAGTGTCGAGAGCTTTGCGAGTGTACAAATCAATGTTGTTCTTGAGGGTGGGGTTGTCGGTCGCGTGCCCGATTCGATGCCGTCGGTTTTGAGTCCATTCCGTAACACAGCATTCGATCATGAAGTCCAAATCGCGTCGCCGCGACGATTCAAACGACACGAGAGGTAGCGACGAGAGTACCACGTCGGCCTCCCTTCCCGTGTCATATGGCGCCGAGTTTCGCTACAATATCGACGGTTCGCTCTCGCAGACGCTTTCTTGCGTGACGTCATCTCGGCGTAGCTGCGAGCGACCGTCGTGGCAGCCGCCGCCGTTTGCGATGGGAAGCCACCGGGAGGATTCTGGGTCTGGTGCCTGCGCGATGATGCAACCACCTCTCGCTGCTCCGGAGCCACCCGTGAATGTCGTCGTGGCGGTAAGCAAACGACGGCAAGAGCGGCCACAACGATCGGCTGCAGATCCTCCGGCTGAGTCCCCACTCGTACTTCAATCCGCTGCACTCTTGTGGACGGACGAAACGCTCAGAGAGGCCGCCGCCTTTCGCGCGCTCGGCGACAGAATGCTCGTCGCCCCTTGATCTGCTCTAGTGTCGCTCCAGGTGTGGCTGATGCGACGCCGATGCAGCTTTGATCGCAACTTGATTGCCCCGCGCCAGAAACTACCTTCCTTCTTGCGCACCCACCTCTGTCGCACGTAACACCAACATGTCGTCACGTGACCTGTTGCTCGGCCACGCCCGTGACCTGCTGCGCCGCCGACAAATGGACCACGCCGAGTTCGAAAAGGTCATGCACGAAACGGACCCCGCCCTACACGTGCCCGTGGGTCAGGCCGCACTTGAGCGCTTGGAGTTGATCGAATCCCGCTCAACTTCGGTCGCCCCTTCCATTTCGGAAGGCCGCCGCATGCGCGATAATCCCGCCGATACCGTCGCGGCCGCATCGGAGCTACACCGACAAAACGTGATGCTGCAAGCGGAGCTCGGGCGCCTTCGCGAAACGCAGGCGCATGCGAGTCACTGGCGCGGGGATATCGTTGCATCTCCTGACACGCTCGATGCGCTGGACGAAAAACGTTTGTTGCGCGAGGTTGACGCACTGACAATCACTCAGCGGCAATCGCGCCAAGCATCAAAGAAAGACAACGTGTCCCGTTCGCCTTCGACACTTATGAGGCGGCTCATATCCCGCCTCGCCGATGCCGACACGTCAACCGCCGCATCCTCCCAGAACGAGCCGCCCATGCGGCAGGCAAGCACAGTTGAAGAACGGGCAATTCTCCCCCCACGGCAACGTTCTCTCCAGCAAGAGCCTCGTGCACGGGCCGCCGTTCCTCCACCGCCGACACCGAGCAAGACGCAATACAGCCTCGGCGCCTACTCACGAGCGGCGCTGAGGACACTGTCATCTGAAAAGCATGCCTCCCGGCATGATTCCACATTGCCCCGCGTCGCGAACGTCCCACCTTCGTCCTCCTCGCCGATGATGAGACGCACCCCGTTGCGTGTTGCGGCCTCGCGAGTGCTCGACGGCCACGGTCCGCCTCAGACCGCGGTGGAAGCACTCTACGCAGCGTCGCCGGCGGGGAGCCGGAGCAATCGATCGCCGCCGCGGCTTCCGTCTTCCCCTCCGACGTCGCAGCTGGCGCGGAGGATCGCCTCGCTTGATGCGATGCATCTTCGTGACTGTGTTGATCTAGCCGTCGTCTGGAACCACCCCCTCGTCATCGACCAGGCCGTCGTGCCCTTGCTGCTCGCTGATCTGAGACAGCACGCCAGCCTCCCGCAGCATGCCGCTCGCACTCGTGGCGCCTTGTGCACACTTATCGGCCTCGGCAATCTTGCGGCGGGCGCCTATGATTGCCTCTTTCAGTCGCTTCTAACGGGCGCGATGGACAAGAAACTGGTGGCCCTCGCCATCCGGCGCGTCGGCGGCGAACGGGCCCTCGACGACTTGCTTCAGCTGTTGGCTGGGCCGTCGGTGTCGCCCAGTGTGGCGATCGCGGCCGCCTACGCCATCGGGTTAGATTGGGGAGACGGCTGCGTCGGGTCGGAACGAACGGGACGTACGGTTTGTGCAACGTTCCACTTTCCGGGTCACATCGCCGCGGATAGCCCGGGTGACATCCGGTTTCTGGATATGGGAGTCAGGGCGGAAGGCGCCCGAGCATCTCGCAAGTACCTCACGATCACGCCGCAGGCACCAAACTTCACAGAGCACCATTTCGTATTTGATTTCCACAGCGCACAGCAGCGGCTCGTCCACATTATGACTTCGACCGCTCCACCTGTCGAAGTCTCGTCGCGCTATCCCGACGCCGCGTGGGTGGAAAACGCACTTGCCGATTGTGTCGAGCGTCTGGCACAACAGGGCAGCCGGTCTGTCGCGGAGCTACCTCCTTGCGTCCCCGCGGATCTCGTCAGTTTGCGCCGCCACGCAGGATCCTCCCCGGTCGCTGCATTGCGGGGGCCGATACGCATCCCGGCTGGCTTAGTATCGACGCTGTTGCGCCGGTTGTCGCAGGTGAACGTCCATGCCACGCTGCTGCAACAGCTGTTGCTCACCTACGCTGACCTTCCGGTGAACGTCACGGCCTCGTCTCTCCACGAGGTTATTCGTATCGCGTGTGACCGCGCGGAGTCGTGGCCGCCCTCGGTCATCGCCGTGGCATGCGAGACTCTCGCGTGGGTAGCTGGCGCCGCCGCATCGTATCAGGACGCTGCCGTCTCGCTGCTGCAGCACGGGCTGGGTCACCCTTCATCCCAAGTCGCGAATGCGGCTGCCGCCGGCTTGCGTAATTTGCGCAAACTAGCGGTTTCGCTGCGCGGGCCCTTGTGCCAAGCCTGGCAGGTTGACGGCCGCGTCGAAGGTGAGTTGGCTGTCGGTGCGCTGCTGGCGATGGGCTCCGCGGGCACCGAGTCCCTGTTGCGTGTCCTCACCTCCGCTCGCAATGGAGGTCGATGTGATCACGTCGCGGTGGTGGCTTCGACGCTGTCGCAGGATTCGATGACTGCATTGTCCGACACCGACCGTGAGCGGCTGTCCGCGGCGTTGCTCGATCTGGTGCTCACGCAACCATCTGACCTGGGCGACGACGCGTTGATACCCGCAGTGGCGGCCATCGGGACATTGAGCCTCGCGCCCCTCGCGGCGCCACTGGCTAGTGCCCTTGTCGACCATGACGGGGTTGAGACGACGCCAATGCTCAGCGAACTGATCAACCTGTTCGACGACGCACGCTTTTCCGTACGCTTCAAAGGCGAGTTGGCGAAAAAGTTGGCGAATTCTGGAGGTGCTGCGGCGCACACGGAACTTTTAAAACTGCTTTTTCAGGATCCCGATCCAGTCGTCCGTGCTGCCGTGGCCTCGGCGTTGGCACCCTTCGTCCTTCTTCACTTGCACCCGTTGACGCTTGCGATATTGGACGCGGACGACACGGTCGTCGCGGCCGCCTTGTCCAGTTTAGCATCGTGCAAGTTCGAGAGCCTTGTGCAAGCGCTTCAAACGACGCACAGCCGGTTGGTGGGAAAAATTGCGGTTAACTGCGAAGAGTTCCTCGTGCAACGATCTCACGAACTGGTGCAAGCCGTGTACGATTTTCTGCAAGTCGCGCGGCTTGCGACGACCACTTAGAAGAACGCGTTTTCGGTTCGATCGTGTCGTCTCATCTCCCCGCGTTCCATTCTTGGCGGACGGACTTGTGTTGACCGATCGTTACGTTCCGTTCGCTGTACAGATAATGACGGCGCTTTTGGTGTCGTGTATTGTGTCGATATGGCTCTCCACAGCGGCTGCCGTGAGAGTCACAAGGGCAAACTACAGTGACTCAGCGGTCAATTTCGACACTGTGTGCGTGCCGAGTCGATGCGACGTCGTCGGCCTCAACGTCGCCCTCGTCGGCTTTGGCCCATCGATGAGTGCGGAGATCGTAATCGCGGACTACGTCATGCGGCCTTCGAACAACGTCACGTGGCTACTTTCGCCCGGCCCGATCGTCGAATCGGCGAGTTCCGTGCTGCTCACTTCGCATCTGTCACCGGTCGCCCGCGCCACCGTTGGAGCGGCTGAGACAGTCGAGTTGTTGAATTCAGAAACGGACTGGGACCGTTTCGACATTATCATCTTCTTTGGCGGCGGAGAATCAGGCTTTGTGCCCTGGTGGCTTGCCAATCAGAGTTACATGTTTGAGCGGCTGCGGCAATTCGCCACTGGATCGTCACGCCTTGGTGCACGTGCGGTTGTCGTTGTGGGTCAAGCAGCAGATCTACTGTCGCGGGCGCCCCTCGTTGGACCTCTTGCGAATGCTCGTCCGTGCGTCGCTTTGAACACATCGCCCACACCATCGGTTACGCAACTCTTCGAGGCAGCAAACTGTACGGCCGCCAGCAACGTCACTGCAGGGACTGCCAGTCGCGTGGCGCTGGCGAACGGTCGGATGCTAATTGTCTCCACCACCATCGGCGACGCCTTGGACCTTCTCAACGTGGCGGTCCATGCCGACCCCACTGACCCAATCGCGTCCAACTTTTCATGTGCCGCGACGGATGTCGTGCGATTGGCGCCAACGACGGTGCTGCCCCCATGGCTGGCGCCCCTTCGCGAGGCAGACATTTGGGCGATCGCTGCGTTGACCGACGACGAAACATTGTCCAACGCGACGGCGATTAACGCCTCCGTCGCCGTGGGAATGTGCAACGGCGGCGGCGAGGAACAACGCGCCGATCCCTCCCTCAACACGTGTGAGGGCCGCCGCATCGCGCTCGTCATCGATGACGGCACGCCGGCGGCCGCTGCGATAAGCACCGCGGCGGCTTTAGAGCTTGCGGGTGCCAATGTTCGTTTCATCTGTCCCACTCGAGCCTCCTCGAGAGGCACCGTGTCGCTGGCGCCCGCACCGGCGCTGCTTGGAACCTATATCGCATCGTGTGATGACTTCTACAACACCACCCAAGTGGCATCGTTCCACGCGGTCGTGGTGGTCGGCGGCATTGGCGTCCTGCAACAAATCGTGGACGCCGACCTTGTGGCGGTCCTTCAGTACTCCGGTCGATACGCGGTGTATGGCGCGGCCACGGCTCTCCTCACCGTCAGTTTGCAGCATCCCATCGCGACCGCCGTGCCAACCGCTCCTCTTGTGTGGCAGCGACTCAACGCCGCGGGGATACCCATCGCCCTCAATGACAGCGCCCTGCTCGACTTCGATGAGGGTTACGGCAACGGCCACCGAGTCAAAGTCATGGGGGGTCACACGACACTAACCCCGAACCCCGCGTCCCTTGCTGCGTTTCAAGCAGTGCTCCTCGAGTCCATGTACGTAGCCGTTGCCATTCCGCCACCTCGCGATGTCGTCGCTGCGTCGCTGGTCTTTGCCATGTCCGCAGCTGCCATCGCAGGCGTCGCAGGGCTTCTCTGCTGGCGGCGCTACAAACGTCAACGGAGAGTTGAGTCGCTGCTTGCTCATCCGTCCTCCACAATCTTCGCCGAGGGCAGCATTAGCTAGGTCGTCAGGGTGCACCAGACGTCCACGACGCATACTTGCTAGCAAGTATA
>ERZ1292630.691-Hain-H41-02um-R3-691-length-34287-cov-7_pt1 | contig 34287 bp, 17 predicted proteins | sample MGYA00564408_ERZ1292630 | MGnify/ENA primary metagenome ERZ1292630 (study PRJEB36523, sample SAMEA6512641) | groundwater metagenome | collected 2019-01-08 | study: AquaDiva: Metagenomics assemblies of 32 groundwater samples
CCGACCGCCGCCCACACGCCGTCGACCACCACGGTCTTGGCGTGCATGATCGAATCGCGCTGCTGGTACTCGTAAATTTTGACGCCGGCGTTGAGCATCCGCCGCGTGATGTACTGCGACGCGTACCACATGAACCACGGGTCCGTGGAGTGGTGCGCCCCCTGGAGGACGCGAACGTCGACGCCCCTTGCGGCCGCGGCCAACACCGCGTTCGCCAGCCGCACGTTTGGCAGGAAGTAAGGTGTGGTGACGTGCAGAGACCTTTGACTGCGCTTCGATACCAGCCAGAAGGCCATTTGCAGCGACCAATTTCGGGTCATGGGGTTGCAACCGATGACCTGGGTCATAAGTGGGATGCCGCCCGCTATGGGTGGACCACCGACACCGGGATAAACGTTGGGTGACGGTGCGTCCGCCCGTTCGCTTGCTGGAGGGACTCGAGAGGGGGGAAACCTCAGCGACCGGAAGGGAAGCTTGACCGTGGAGAGGTTCGCGACTCGCGACGCGTGCCGCGACACCAGGTTCCAGCGGCCTCCGGAGATAAACTTGCGGCTGCGCTCGCGCCACTGCACGCGCCTTCGATGGAGGGAGCCGCTAATCTGGCGGCCCCCTTGCGTCCAGTCCATCACCACCGACGACCCCATGACGGACGACGCGCGGAACCGCAGCGCTCGTCCCGCCCACGTCCGCCAACGCGACACGGCTGTTGCGATCGGACGCGCCAGCGGCTTCTCCGAGTCGCTCGTCTCCCGGCAGGCGGCGGCAAGGCAGCGCACGGCGGGGCCCTCCACCCTGCACATTGTATCCCTGAAGCGACCGTTGCCACCCACGCGCGCGCCGGCATAGTCGTCGCCGACGTTGAGCCCTCCAATGAAGCCGACGCGATCATCGACGATCACGATCTTCCGGTGGTTCCGGATGGCAGGGCTCCCCTGCCACCTCATGCCCTTGACGAAGAAGTAGGAGAACATGTGAGGAAAGAACGGTCGATACTGCACCACGAGGGCACCGCTCTCGCGCAACGAGGCCATCAGCCGGTCTCGACCCGTGATGTTGCCGCCGGAGTCCCACAACAGCGTCACGTCGACGCCCCGTGCGCGCGCCGCCACCAGGCGTTCGATCGTCGCACGACCGACCGTGTCGTCCTTGCAGATGTAAGTATGCCACACGACGGAGCGTTTGGCGCTATCCACCGCCTTCCACATATCCACGTAAGCCTCGGCGGTGTCGTAATAGACAAGGAACTTGTCTCGTGCCGGCTCCGCCGTCACGGTGCCCGGTGGGAGACACGACACACCGCCCAAGGTGGATAGCGTGTGCAGGACGACTTGCCATTTTTCGGCAAAGGTAGACCTCTTTTGGTGAAGAAACGAAAGTGGAAGTCTCAGGGAGCGAGGTGACGGGCTCGGGGAAGGAAGCGATGAAGAATCCTTCGCAAATTGCCGACTGAAGTTGTTGGCCCATTGACGGCTGCGTCCCCTGGCCCACGATGCCGCCGTCGCCCTGAATGACGCTTCTCCCTCGCTCTGGGCACCACTAGCCGCCGTCGGCGAAGGGGGTGCGGTGCTGCTAATCTGCCTCCGGCAGCCGCGCACGGCGACGATGGCAGTGGTTGCCGCATTTCTCCAGACCCGCGTGAGCATCGCTGCATCGAGGAGGAATTGAACAGGAAGGGGAAACCACAACGCAACACACGTGACGGACGACTCATCAGGGCATGAACGTGATCAGGGAAAAGGTCAAAAAAGACGACGAAATGCGCCCACAGCCCCCCGCTAGTCGGGTACGTACGCGCGCGTCTTTTCAGTGCGAAGCGGCCGCGAGAAAATAACGTCCCCGCTGTTCTCCTTATTGATGGCGTCGATTCGTCGTTTCATCGCGTCGTCACGCAGCCGCTGGTCGAGCAGCGCTTGCTTGTCGTCCAGCGGCGTGGGCAGCCGCAACGGCCACCACTCTGGAAACGTGACGGATTCCATGGCTCGTTGCACGGCGCTGAGATACGCTTGGCTGTCAAGCCGCGTATCGTTGGCCTCCCGTTCCAGCAGCAACGCGCGTCGCCGGTCGACGTCCGAATCCTCGACCGGACGGTGGTCGAACAGAAACGAGCGGTACAGCATTTGCAGCTCGGGAGCCACCCGATGGATCGGTGTTTGAATCTGCTGTTGCGTTGTCAGGAAGTCGATCATGGCCCGTTCCTGGTACCAGTTCGTCGTCTTGCAGATGGCGGTGTACAACACGCCCACGAGGGCACCCGCGACCATGTTGACGCTCCCGGTATAGCTCATCGAAAACGCACAGCCACCAACCATCCCGGCGATGAGAGGTTGAAAACTCGACTGCTTGTAGCCGCTCGAGACAAGCAGAAAATGGTGCACCGCAGTTGTGGTCAGCGCGATCGCCGTGACCGCCCCGACGTGTGTTGCGATCACCTTAGGCCGTGAAATGTGACGCATATGCGACCGCCTCGACTGGTAGGTTCCCCAGCCCAGGCCAGACGCGGCGCCGAAAAGGACGCCAGGAACGACGTTGTGCACCATGCCGCGGCGCCACTTTGCCTCGTGATAACGTTGTAACTCGGTGTAGTAGTCGTTGGTGGGCATGTCGCCAATGCTGGCGTACACATCGGCGGCCGCCGGGGTGGCGTTGAGCGTGTCGTCGTCCCCGGTGCGGAACGGCCACCAGAAGCTGCTCATGGGGGACGCTACGGTCGTTCAAATGATGGTCGGATGAGGGGGGTGCTGGGCAACAACAACGCCAGTCTCCAGGTCGGAGCTCAAGAGAGAGCCCGAGTGTCACGGCCTCATTTTTTCAACCAATCAGTTACGGAACAGATGCCGCGAGAGCACGGCCGCGCACACCCTGTGTACTCTCGTCGTCGCCCATCTGCCCTCCCCTTTCCCCCATCCCGCCTTTCCGACCCATCTTGTGTCTCTGCTCTTGTGTGTGATCTCGCTGAAGGGAGCGAGTCGGAAAGGACGTAGGAGCGCGCCTCTTACGACATGGATATAGACCGAGGCCCTCCCACCGGATCACGACCTCTTCGGCTTGTCAGACGGGCTCGCGTTGCGAACCGCCGCCTTCGGGAAGCGAGGCGCGTTCGCGACCACGAGCAACGAACCGAGAATGGACGCGTTCTTCATGACTTGGATCATGTCGGGGAGGGGCGTGGCCTTGGGATTCTCAAGGTTGACGTGCACGAAGGCAGTGATGGCGGCCAAGAGGAAGAACAGTGCCCACGCCGCCAAGCGACGAGCGAAGCCGACGATCAACATGGTGCCGAAGAGGAGCATCGCGACGCCGATGGCCTGGGTCAACAGCGTCAGGTCCAGCTTGACGGCGCCGCCAGTCAGTTCGTTGAACAGCTTGGGGAACAGGGTCTTCTTGATCTCAGCGACGGTGTCAGCCGGCGCCGTCACCTTGCTCAAGCCGGAGCCGATGAAGATCGCGCCCTGAAGAAGGTATCCGAGGTGGCGGAACATTGTGGATGAGAAACGAGAAGACGGCAATCTGAATACCCCGCCCCTTCCCGAAAATGTTGGCCACATGAAGGGTTCAGGAGTTGTTTCAAGCATGGGGTGGTTAAAATTCCTTTTCTTATGGTGGTTGTCATAAGCTGACTGACTTCGCCTGCTGGTTCCCTTCAAGCATTGATGCTCTGGGCAGCGGCGGAGGCAGCCCCGTCCCCGTCCCAGACGACTTGCTCGCCGCGGTCCAGTCGCACAACACGATGAAACGTGCCGTCGACAAGCAGGTGACGAAGTGCGTCGTCCGTACCGTGACTCACGAGCAGCACGGTCTTGTCCCGCCAACAAGCCGCACTTCGTAGGGACTCGTAGAACCCACGCTCCGCGGCGTCGTCCATTGACGCACATGGCTCGTCGAGCAGCACGATGCGGGCGTCTTGCAGCAGCACTCTTGCCACGGAGAGGAGCATGCGTTGCGTGCGACTCAGGTTGTGCCCCGCTTCGACGACGTCAGCGTCGAGAGACATCACGGGAAGCCCAGCGAGCCGTAGTGAATGCGCGACGGCCGCGTCAGAGTACTCGTCGAACGGATCAATGTTCGTCCTCACCGTTCCCGAAAAACAGCACGGCGACTGGGTCACCACACCGATCCGACTGCGCAGGAGCATCGGGTCGACACTCAGGATGTCGATGCCGTCGATGCAGACCGAACCAGCCACAAAGGGAACGAGGCGTAGGATGGCCTGTAGCAACGTCGTCTTTCCGCTGCCAGACCGCCCGACGAGCGCCACGCGTTCACCCGCCGCCACCGCCAACGACACACCCATCACTGCCGTCACCGGCGGCGCGCAATGGTTTCCTTTCTCGTCGGCGGCGCGAGGGTACGCGATGCGCAGGTTCGAGATATCGATCGCGCCCTGGCGTGGCCATCCGGGCGGAACGGCGCTCTGCAACTCGGGCGGCATCGTGGGCTCGGGTTCGAGTAGCGCGTGCCCATCGGAAGCACCCTCGCCGACGACTTCGCCGACGCGCTCGACACTCACCATCATCTTTTCAAGCTCTGTGAATGCGGACAGCAGCGCGGCGAGGTACCCCGTCAACGGAGACACATAAGTGAGTGCCAGACCAGCAGTTCCGATGCGCGAGCCATCTGCAGGGGGTGCCAGATAGGCGGCGACGGAAACGGCGACTCCAACCACCAGCAAGCATCCCGCGCCGATTACCTGCAAACGGATGCCGAACCAGGTTGTCAGCCACGCGAGCCGCATGGTGGCCACCTGCAGGTGCTCGATACGATCGGTGCTCCAGCTGCGGAACTCGTCAAGCGTTTCGCGGCCGGCCGCACGGAGGGTCACGCCACCCTCTGCGACGACCATGAGGGCATCGAGCACCGGGGCTCGCGCCGCGGCCTCTTGCCGCTTCAGCTCCCTGCCCGCCTTCCTGTAAGGCCTTTGCAGAAGGTAGTAAAGCAGCAAGGCGGGGAGCAAAAAGCCGACGGTGATCCAGCTCGCAGCCGCGAAAATGATGGCGAGCGCCCCCATCAAGAGGAACAGTTGCGCCATGACGATGTTGAGTGTGAAGGGAAGGCTGTCGTCGATCACGTAGACGTCCCGCGTGCAGCGACTGATGATCCGGCCCACGCTCAGTCGTTGCACCGACGTCAGCGTCGACGAAAACAAGCGCTGCACGAAGGTGTCGTGTACCGTGCGTGCCGCGCTAAGGCCGGCGAGGCTAAAAGAAAAAGATCGGACAAACGCCACGCAAAGGTTAACGCCGACGATCACCGCATAGGTGGACAGAAATTCGTTAACATTTGCGACGAGTGAAGCGGTGCCTCTACTGCCGCTTGCGGAAGGATCTCCGGTCGTGTTGCTGCTCGGGGCTGCGACTGAACCCACGACCGAGCCCGCCCAGGCGGCCACGTACCAGTCGCTGTAGTTGCGCGCCGCCTGCATTGCGATCAGCGACGCCACGACGACCATGCACCACCACGCTCCCACCGCGCGGAAGTAGAAGCGGATGGAGGCAGCGTTGACGCGTCCCTGCTGAGTGGCGTCGATGTCCCCTCCTCCTGCAGGGCTTGTGGAAGTGCCGGTCGGCTCCGCTCTTGTTTGGCTCTCTACCGCTAATGCAGCCGCCGGCGGCCCGACGTCGGGTGTGGCGTGCCATCGCTCGGACGACAACACAACGGTACTGTCCACGATTTCGTACACTCGATGCGCGTGCGGCAGCAGCAGCGAGTCCGCGCGAGAGGTGACGACCACGACACAGGCACTTCTGTCGCGCGCGGCACGGACGAGACAGTGACGAACGACGTGCTGCGCCACGCGTGGGTCGAGGTTCGAAACGGGATCGTCGAGCAGCCACACCGTTCGGCGGGGAGGGATGCAACTCGCTCGATAGTCAAGACGTGCAAGACACACACGGGTTTGCTGTCCGCCGCTGAGGCCGGCGCCTCCATCCGTCACCATGGTGGCGGCTACGTTGCGGTGCACGCCGAACTCCTCCGTGAGGGCCACCGCCTCGAGCGCAGGCGCGACGAACTGATCGACCGTCCGAAGGGTCGCGCTGGGAGGCCGAAGCGTGATGTTTTCGAGTATCGACGCTGGCAACAGAAACGGTGGTTGCTCAGACGTGAAAACCATCGGCGGTGTGCCCTCACCGACGGCAAGGGGGCAACAAAACGGCAGCTGAACCACCGAACCGCGCGCAATGAAGCATTCCCCCGCCAAAGCATTCACCAGCATCGTTTTCCCGGAGGCGGGAGGGCCCACGACGACGACGAGCTCGCCGAAACAGGCATGAAACGATTTGACGTCAAGGTGAAAGTCGCCCTCACCACTGGCGGCGGTTACACGATGTAAAAACGTCACGTCTTGAAGTCGCAGCACGGGGGGCTCATCACCACCACCTGAGCCATCCGAGGGCACGGAGTTCCTCGCGGCCGCCGGTACAGCTAGAGCCGCATTGACAGCGCTCGCGGCAACGGATATCGAGCGGAAGAAGCTCTCCAGCCGCTTCTTGGACACCAATGCCTCGGCACAGCCGTTGATGACCCAAGGGAACGCGTTGAGCGGGGTGATGAGTGCGTTGAACAGCGACATGGCTGCGAGCACGGTGCCCGCGCTGGACGACGCGCCACCAGGAAGTCCCTCACGTGACAGTAAAAAGGCGTAGAGCGCGAACGTTGCGAACGGGACGAGGAGGGGAGTGGTCGCCCAGAAGAAGACGCACCAACCGTCGAGCAGCTTGACCCACCGCAAGTGCTGCATGAACACGGCCCGCGGCGCCGCGATCCACCTGACCACGCGGTCGCACCAACCGGCCTGGACGATGAAGGCGATGCCCTGCAAGGACTCCGTCACGCGCTTCGAGCGCTCGTCATTGGCCGCCATCATGAGGCGATTGACGGCCGTTATTTTCCGCGCCAATTTGATGTTGACGGGGACAAGCACCAAGGCGATGGCGAGTCCCGCGAAAAAAGCAACAGAAACTTGCACGTATAGCAAGTACAGGGCAAACGTTGCCTGGAAGGGAAGGGCCCAAAGATCGTTAATGCTTGGAAGTTGGTCCGTGATTCGATACGCGTCAACGGTCAAGAGACTGGCGAGCTGGCCTTTGGTCGTTCGACCGGCACTCGCAGTGTTCCGAGACGAAGGCTCGAGATTGACTTCACTCGACTCCATGATGGAGCGTCGCGCGTGGAACACCACGTCGAAAACGGCCATCGACAGCCGACCTCGCACGTCGGTCGCCATCTTTTGCATGGCCAACGCGTATTGCGACCGGAGGAAAAGACCAACCACATTCACCATGACCATCGCCGCGACGAGACCCGTCGTCACGCACAGCCCGCGAACCGCGGCCGCTGAGTCGCCGCGGGCCGTCTGCTGCTCGGCCTCGAAGTGATCGATCAGAGACCTAATCAACAGCGACGGGATGAGACTGAGGGCCTCATATACAAGCCGCACCGCGGCCAACCCGGCAAAGGACCATCGCCAGCGCGCGGTCAACTCCGACGACACGTTCGACAGCCGCTCGCACACTTCCGCATGCGCATCGAGGCCGACCGGTGTGGGACGGCGGAATCGCGCCGCAGTCGTCGGGTTGGGCTCGGATTGAAAATCCGTCCATGGATCGGCCGACGTGGCGAACGCAGCCATCGCGAGCTGCTGTGCATCGGCGACAGCACTCTCCCCAAGAAGCGGAGTCGCGGGGAGGGCAAGCAGCTGCGACCAGCCGAAAACGGCACCCCCCGCCAGCATGACGCTTGCGGCGGCCACAACATCGAACAGAGGCGCCAGTTGCGACATCACCAGATTTCGGTGTGCGCACGACAGCACAAGCGCCGCCCAGCCGTCGGGGCCGGTGCTTCTCGGCACCACGAGGCACAGACGCGCCAACTCACACATGGAAACAAACACCAACGCGGCGCAGATGATGCCATCCAGCGCTCTGTGTCGGTGCCAGGTGCGCGTGGCAGGGAGGATTCTTGGCGTCATGCCCGCCACGCACAGGACAAGAACGGATGCGCGACGCACGACGGCGCTGTCGTCCGCCACCGTCGTCACGATAGTTGCAACGGTGCACAGCGAGGCGAGCCAAGAAAGAACCACGGCGAGAGGCGATGGGGCGGGACAAGCCACACCCAGTCCACCGGCGCGCCGTCCGCCGAGTGCGGCGCTCCACGCGACGGAGAGCGTCACGATGGCAGCCGCCACACAGCAAGCCGCGGCCGCCGCGTCATCGACGACCGTGGGGGGCATTTGAAGTCCAGGTTCACTGTCGCCCGGGACCCACCACAAATCAACAAGAGCTGGTCTCCCAGACCAACACCGATGGGGTAATGAAACTTCAGCGAAGGAACAATGCGCAATGAAAAAAGGGGCGACACGATGCATCATAAAAAGAAGGAGGACGAGAACGATTGACGACTGGGTCAAGCGCCTGCCGCCTGTTCGGCGTCGACCTGGAGCACGAGAGCAACCAGCGCTGCGTGAACTCGATGTTGAATAACCGCGCTGGCCTGCTCGTCGTCCGCCCTGCGGCCAGGATGCTGTATGTCCGCCAAGCCGACTTGGCGCGATAGGGCTCGTTGCATCGTGGGCTCCGAGGAGGTGGGTAGATCGACCACGATACGAAAATTGCGCAAGTAACGAGACAAGAGTGCTTGTTCCAAGCCAGTGTACGCCGCGCTTGCGGTCGATGCCTGGTGGTCCGCCGGTGCGGCGTTGCGTAGGTCCAAACTATCGCTAAAGTGGATTGGAAGCCGTTCGTGCTGTTCGTCGCATAAGGGAAATGCCTGCAGCGACGTGGCATGCGCATCCGCGTACGTAAGGATGCAGGTAAAGTGGCCTCGAGAGTAGACCAACAAGATGGCGTCGGCCACGCAATCCTGCGGGCTCCACAACAACGGCAAGTACACCCCGCTAATACGATACGGCGCCTGCAGCGAGTGCCGAAAGTCCCCCTCGAGTCCCGCGTGGGCATACACCACGATGGGCCGTCGGAGCACGTTGGCGAGGGCGAATACGTGCGAACCGTCGAGCGAGGCTCGACCCTGAGCGGCCTCATGGAGAATCGTAGCGTATCGATCGTCCCGTCCGCCGCTAATGATCCGGGCCAGGGGGTCGCAGTCTCGGATCGAGCAGTACAACGCGTCGCGCAGTACCGTGCGAGTGTCGGCCGCTGAAGCACTCGGATCGTCCGAGGCAAGCCGTCCGTCGCGCACCCCCAGCATGGCGGTCATGCAGCCGTGCAATAGACAGTTGAGATCCGCGACGGTGTGAACGGGGGCGAATTGCGAGCCATCTCCCACGTCGGGTAGAAAGGCTTCTTGCGATGGCGCGAGCGGATCCGTGATCACGTGTTTCAGCGCCCGGTGAATGTCCTGCAGCATGGTGGATTGCTCCGACAACGGCTCAAGTCGCCGTGCCGCCCGAGGGGATGGGTTTCTCAACGCTGAGGGCAGCGCGAAAACCAACGACGGACCTTGATTTGCGAGCACTACGTTCGATTGGTCACACATCTCGATGTCTCGACAACTCTGAGTGAGTGGCGCAGGCGACAAGCCCGTCCAAAAAAAACGAAGTCCAGTTGTGGTGCGGGACTCCGTCGCCAGCAACTCCCGTTGCGCGTCGTCGACTAACATCTCCACCTGGCCCATACTGACGGCCGCGACGAGATCATCCGCGGATTCCGGGATTCCCGCCAGCTGTACGACGGTGAGCGGCGTGCCGCCCACGTGCTCCGTGTCCAGGCTGAGGAGATAACTGAGGCAATCGAAGGAATGCGCGTCGTTCGCGATCTCGGCTAACGTGCGGCCCTCATGGATCAGACTGGTCGAGGCGAAGCCGGCGCGTCGCAAGGACGCGACATCCGCGGCGGTTAGTCGACGGTGACTCAAACCGCCGAGCGAGATGTAGTTCATGACCGGGGCGACATCGTTGGTGACTGCCGCAGCGACAGCACACAAAAAGGCATCGCTCGCCAGTAATTCCCGGAAGCACTTAGAACACAGCCCGAACATAGATGAGTTGCCGAAGAAGCCGCAATTAGCTCTGCAGTACGTCTGTTCTGGGACCACAATTGTCGCGGTGGTGATCGTGGTCTGAATGTTGCGTCGCTTGGCGCATTGACTGCAGTAACTCGACAGGCTGGGAGTGCCATAGAAGTGGCACCCAGGCTCAATGCAGGGGGTGACGGCCATATGAAACGAGGGGTCAGGCAGGAGGGGTGTGGATCTGCTGGACAATGCGCTCCAAACAAACGTCGACTTCGAACAACCCGCCAACCCGCGCAGCAGCCTCAATGCAGCCATGTGCGAACAAAATCTAAGTAACGAATGAACACTACAACGATCCGGCCACCGTCACGGCATCATCTCGGCGGCGAGCAATTTTCGGATCGAGGGCGGATCGCCGTCGTGTATGGCCCCATGCAACGCGTACGCGGCGCCAGCGGTGGCTCGCTGCAGCCTCACGTTGTGAAGGGCTTTGGACACCTTGACGAGCTGCTCTCGCAATCCGTCACACTGCGCACACGACACGAGCGGTCCACTGAACCTGGGTTGTTGCGGTAGCCACCAGTCGCCTTCCGCGGCGGATGCTTCGCTGATGCCATGCTCGTCTTCGAAGCGGGAGCGCCGGAGCAGGCGCAGCTCTTGCACTTCGGCAGAAAGGGACGCCATCATTTTTTGGTAGCTGGCACAGCGCGAGCATTCGCCGGTATCGGCGTCAGACACAAAGCTGTGCCGGCTGGGAAGGACCGTCGTTGGTGAACCATCGGCTCGCAGGATTTCGGATCCGTCAAACAACTCCAGCAGTGGGTTCACTTTGCGCTTAGCGTCCGACGAGTCGGGACCCCTCTGCCCGTTGCCGAACACAGTCCGCTGACGCAGTCGGCGATAGTCAGAAAACGCAAGTGACAGCGAGCCCCTCATCAGATCCGCCGCATCGGCATCGAACGGTACAGGGTCCTCGAAAACTGGCTTTTCGTCATCCGTCTGAACTGACGTGTCGATAAGAAGCGGTCTCACTGGAGGGGGAGGCGGCGCCGGAACCGGTGGGGTGGCAAGGCCCATCTGCCGGATCGCCCACGCCGCGCAGTGCTGTCGTAGCAAGGTGGCATCTTCGACCGGCACGCTCGGCATGGCGACGCGTTGCAGCACGTTGCCGTAGTACCGCAGAATGGCGTCCGAGAGGACCGACGTGGCGGGCCTGCCCCGGTACTGCTGGAGCAACGGGCCAAGATCGACCGCGCGCTCTGGTTCGTGAAACGATAAAAACGCCGCAAGACGTCGCGCCACGAACGTGCGCTGCTGTGTGTCGTTAAGAAACAGGGGGCTGACAAAGTCCGGGAAAAGTGTCGTCAGCAGTTCGGCAGTCATTTCGTCGGGAGCCGGCCCGACGGTCCTCTGGATGTCGTCCACATAATGCCGCCCCAGGCCGAAGTGCACAGCGAGAGCGTCGCATTGTGCCCGGGACGATTCTCTGAGCGCCGACTTGTCGCCCCAGGGATTCACAGACCACGCTGCGTTCGCCCCGCTGTCTACTTCTCGAGGTGATGGTGGTTCAGGGCCGTACCTGGTCACGAGACTTCGAATCAGTTCGGCTTCACGGTCGACGTACTGTCTGCACAGGGCCACGCCGTCTGCCGCCCGCGGCGGATCGTAGTGTGCCAAGAAGCGGGTGACTCTGGTAATGAACGGATCGGATAGCGGCGGAGGGGCGGCGGACCCGGAAGGGGTGGAAACCAACAGCGGTGGTTCTGGTCCATAGCGCTTGACGAGGCCATCCAACAGCAGCGCTTCACGGTCACGGTACTTTTCCAGGAGTCCCTCGGCGTTGACCGCGTTGGCTGGCTCGTAGTGTTGAATCACGCGCAGAACTCGATCGCGAAGTGGCAATTGTCCCAAATTGGCTGTCGCACCAACAACCGCCCCTGACGGCTCTTTCACTTGCGCCGAAGGCTGTTGCTGTTGTGGCGCACTCAAACCGGGTGGGGTGTCGGATGGGCCCGGGGTGGGGGCCGGTGCAATCGAGGCCGGCGCATCCCGGAGAGGGGGTTCGGGGCCCAAACGCTGCTTCAGCGCGTCCAACAGCGACAATTCATTCCCTTTGAACTTTTCCAGCAGTGCGTCTGTGGCCGCCGCCTTCGCTGGCTCATAATGGTCGATCATTCGGCGAATGCGGAACGGAAGATCGCCGGCGTTCGCAGTTGACGGCACGCTCAAAGTTGTGGCCGTTGATGGTCCGGTGCTCGGCTGCGTCGCGGTGCTTGGTGCCACCGTCGACGGTAGCGCGTCGGTTGGCGGATTGGCGTTCAAAGGAGCTGATGGTAGAGGCTGCACTGCTTGCGCCTCTGGTGCAGCCGCTTGAGGCGCGGCAGCGAGGGATGGAGGCGTGACTGGTCCGTTCGAGAGCGGCTGGACGGCGAGGCCCTGGGCAGCCGTGGGGCCGCTGATGGTCTCGGATGGTTCGGGGCCGTACTTGGTGGTAAGATTCCTGATCAGCTCGTCCTCCTTTCCCTTGTACTTTTCCAGCAGCCCAGCCGCGGCCTCTAGTTTGGCGGGGTCGTAGTGCCTCAAAAAACGATCAACGCGCTGCCGGTAACTCGAAGTCCCTGAATAGCTAGAAACCGTTTGCGGAGGTTCCGGACCAAATCGTTTGACGAGTGCGTCGACGAGTTCTTGCTCCCTCCCTTTATACTTTTCCAGCATCGCCGGCACCGCTGGCGCCTTGGACGGGTCGTAGTGGTTTATCATCCGTTGGACGCGAGTTGCGTAGTCGGAACTGCCCGCACTAAGCCCGGTGGTTGGGGGTGGGCCGTTTGGTGCCGTCGAAGGGGGCTAAACCACTACCGCTGCTGGTGCAGCAGCCGGGGCTGCGGTGGCAGGAGTAGCTGGGGGTCCTATCGAAAGCGCTGCGTTTGGCAAATCTGTGGAGGGGTCGACGGTATCCTGGTTAGCTTCGGGGCCGTAGCGTTTGACGAGGGCGTCGACGAGTTCTTGCTCCCTCCCTTTATACTTTTCCAGCATCGCCGGCACGGCGGACGCCTTGGACGGGTCGTAGTGATTCATGAGGCGACGCACCCTGTCGTGCCATTCGGCTGGAGTGGCGGACGACGCCTCCGGTTGCGGATCCGATGGCGCAGCCACCTCCGTTCCGGGTTCTGGCCCGTAGCGCTTGACCAGCGCGTCGATGAGTTCTTGTTCCTTGCCCTTGTACTTGGACAGCATAGCTGGAATAGCGCTTGCCTTCGTCGGGTCGTAGTGCCGCATGATCCGGTTGACGCGAGCTGAATAGTCGGCCGCTGGTGGCCCTGCGGGGACTTTCGCTGGTGCTTTCGTGGGCGCCTTCGCGGGGGTCTTTGACGGAGTCGCCCCAGACGGCGCACCAGCTTGGGCGGTCACCTCCGTTTCGGGTTCTGGCCCGTAGCGTTTGATCAGCGCGTCGATGAGTTCTTGCTCCTTGCCCTTGTATTTTTCCAGCATCGCGGGTATCGCGCTGGATTTCGTCGGATCGTAGTGCCGCATGATGCGGTTGACGCGAGCTGAAAAATCCGAGCCTCCGCCTGCAGAAACAACATTTTCCTCACCTTGCGCAGGTTCGGGACCATAGCGAGTCACCAACGCCTCAACCAACTCATGCTCTCGGCCTTTGTACTTATCCAGCATAGCCGGAACGGCACTGGCCTTTGTCGGATCGTAGTGTCGCATGAGCCGGTTGACCCTTGCGGCGTAGTCTGACGAGCTTGGTGTCCCGGTCACGGCCTTTGCAGGAGCCTTAGAGGGCGTCTTCGACGGAGTGGCCCCAGACGGCGCACCAGCCTGGGCGACCTCCGTTTCAGGTTCTGGCCCATAGCGCTTGACCAGTGCGTCGATGAGTTCTTGCTCCTTGCCCTTGTACTTTTCCAGCATCGCCGGTATAGCGCTGGCTTTCGTCGGGTCGTAGTGCCGCATGATCCGGTTGACGCGAGCTGAATAGTCGGCCGCTGGTGGCCCTGCGGGGACTTTCGCTGGTGCTTTCGTGGGTGCCTTCGCGGGGGTCTTCGACGGAGTCGCCCCAGACGGCGCACCAGCTTGGGCGGCCACCTCCGTTTCAGGTTCTGGACCGTAGCGCTTGACCAGCGCGTCGATGAGTTCTTGCTCCTTGCCCTTGTACTTTTCCAGCATCGTCGGTATCGCGCTGGCTTTCGTCGGATCGTAGTGTCGCATGATGCGGTTGACGCGAGCTGAAAAATCCGCGCCTCCGCCTGTGGATGAGCCCGCTGGCTTTTTTCCTGGTGCCTTCATGGGTGCCTTGGCAGGTGCTTTCGTCGCTACGGCTGCCGGCTCTGCCGACTGTGGTGTTTCCACCACAGGCGGTGCGGCCTCGGCCTCGGTCGCTGCTGGTGGCCCTTTGGCCGCCGCCTTTCCTGGGGCCTTTCCCGGAGCCTTTCCGGGTACTTTGGCAGGTGAGGCGGTTGGCGCGGCCGGTTCCGGTCCGTATTTCGTAACCAACGACTGAATCAGCTCAGCTTCTCGACCGGCGAACTTCTCGAGCATGGTTGGAACCATGCCGATTTTATCCGGTTGGTATTTTTCCATGATCCGTGTCACGCGGGTGCTGTAGTCTGCTGCCGGCGCCGGGCGGGCGACACCTTTGCCCGGGGGTGCCTTGCTGGGAGACGCCATCCTGCGGGGGGCATTGAAAAATCACAACAAAGGTCATTCTTTGCAGCGTTTGCACTTGAACAGAATTGGAACTGCTGAATCGATTACTGGGGTACAAAGGGCGTCAGTCGTGATTGACAGCCGTGACGATACCCTCAATGTCGAAGGCATCGCACCAACCCCCGATCGACTCCTGAGCCAACACGACGCGTGAGCTACTATCGCCACTGTCTGCCACGATTTTCCACTGCTGCAGTCGCTTCACGGCAGCATCGACGTCGAACACAGTGTGCGTCTTCGTTGCGTTAAAGATGATGGCTTCCGCTTGGGCCTTGAGTGACTGCGTGGTGCACGATCCACCCGCCATCACGACGACCAGCACGGCAAGTATATTCTCCTTTGCGGCCTGCTGCGCCGCCTCGTCGGCCAACTTCGCGACGAGGGCGGCATCACGTGCCAAGCGGCGTTTGGACAACCAAGAGTTGATGGACGCCTCGTAGTAGAACATGGTGTTCATGTACGCCACGACGCCGGACACCAAGCGAGCCGCCACCCCTGCGATGATGAATAGCGACATCCATCCGATAGAGGCGGCGTCTTGTCCCACGACATCGCCGTCAATCATCTCGCGGACGGCGGCGAACAGGAAAATCACCATCATGGCCAGCCACGCGAGCATTCGCATCTGGTCGCTAGGCAGCATGCCCAGCTTGCGATGGGGGAAGACAACCTCGAGGTCCCCGAACGGTACGTCTTCGTACTCCTTTAACGTGAAGGGCCGTGTGGCGCCTTGTGGGCCTTTGTCGCGATAGATGACCACCACTCGATCAAAAAAGGGCTCCGCAATGGTGGTTTTCGTAAACAGAGATCGCATGTACCCTTGCCTCGCGACGGCGTCTTCGAGGGTGATGCGCGGGATGCCGTGGTGTGCGACAGGTGCCACGAAGGACGCCTGGAGATCGGGTGCCACGACAAAGCTCGACGACGTCGACGGGTCCTGTTGCAGGTGGTCCACGGCGGACTTTGGTACCAATGTGTCCTTGGCCGACGGAGGCGGACCCGTCGCTGGAATTTTCAAGACTTGACTTAACAGGCGAGACGTAAACGGCTTCAGTCGTTGCCACGCCACGGCAAGAACAATGTCAAGCTTGCGCGCCCAGAAGTACTCCGTGGATTCGACCACCTTCGTCCCGTGCGCAAAAACGAATACAAATCTGGCGAAATCAGGAATGTCGTGAATGCCGTCAAAGTACTTTCCTTTTCGTCCCTTGCAGTTAAAATAATACGTCATCGCGGATGAGTCAAACTTCTCGCTGTTCATCTTCATCGGAATCGCAAATTCGTAGTTGGACGCCACAGCCAAGTCGTAGATGCTCTGCGGAACTGGATCGAATCGACTGTCGCTCATGAGCTGGACGAGCCGCTCCAGGCATGGCGCAGCGGTTTTGTAGGTACTTCCAAGGCACAATTCGCGGACGTCTTGCAGATGCAGAGTGGATCGAACCGATGCCATGAGTCTCGCTGCGCGCACAAACCGTGACCACTCATCGGCGGAGGTGAGGCCGCTGATCCGCGCTCCCAGGTGCAGTCGGCGTTGTATTTCCTTCACGCCGTGCTCCGCAAGCACCTCCACGCTGCACGGTATCGTGGCACGCCAGTTGTCCATTGGAGGGGTAGAAATGAAGCCACGACCCTGGTAGGTCACGGAGCCACAAGTGACGTCACCACAAGTGACGTCGACGTCACGAAGAGACTCACGTTCGCACGCGCATGCGCTAGAGTGAGGGGAACAGGTGCATGCAACGGGGGTATGGGCACGCTACGCTAGGTCGATGCATGACGCTGTCGGCACTGCGACAGTTGGTGGATGCTTCACAGCATGCCGATAGCCTACGACGCGCTGCGACACGTTACAGAGACCTTGGCCCGAAAGCACCGCCATGACCCCAAGGGTGTGGAGAGGGGCGTCCCCCCAGCGATGGCGAAAGATGCCGTACGGCTGTTGGGTGTCAACGTATGTGAAGAAGGCCGAATACAACGGGTCCCTTTTCAAGCGAAAGCTACCAAGTTCAAAGTTGTTGTAGAACATCGGAGCCCAGAAGTATTTCAGCTCGCCCTCTGAAGGGTTGTGTTCCGAGGCGGCGAGTCGCAGCTGCGTGGCGGGATCGGGGTTAGGTCGATCAGACATGGCGAATCGCCTCACCGCTCGCCACCGGGTCGCGCTCAGGTTATCTCGGCGTGCCCACGCCACGAAGGTATCCCACAGCCGTTCGGCCACAAAAGGGTTCTCACCCTTCAATCGGTTGTAGCCGTACTCACAGCGCCGCTCGATGAACACGTGATGAAAGATGTCGACAATGACCGGCCTTGTCAGGATAGAGTCGGTGTCAAGCCGCCAGTAGTAGTCGTACTTGTCCATGGACGAGCGTTGCCACACAAGTCCGGCCCAAAACCGGCACATCACACGGTACCCACGCCCCTGAAACTTGGACTGCACGCCCGTTTGCATCCACGTCTTCAGCTCCTGCTCCGAAACGCCCGGGGGCAATGATTTCCACGTGTCGCTGACGTCCTCGTAATCCACCACCGGCCGGGCGACCCCGTGGCGAGTCAGAGCATCACGAATGCTCCCTTTGACCGCAGCGGTGACGCCTTCGTGAAAGATGTGAACGGGGTACGGGTGACAGCGCAAGAAGTAGGCCGCGAGACTCGGTAGCGTGGCGCGAACGAAGTAATCGTGCCAACGTCCGCCGTAGAGAAAGAGAATTACGCCGCGCAACTTCGTGTTGTTCACAACATTCACCGTAGGTGACAACGTGGCCGCAGCCGTAGCTTCGGCGATTTTCGCTCCTTCGTCGGAGTTCGGCATGACGGCAGCGGTGTAACCGGAAGTGGTGTGGATTCGTAAGCAGCGCGCGCCAGAGCAGCCGAAGGCGGTGGGATCATCTTCCCGCAGTAGGCCGCTTGACAATAGGCAAACGACCAGTGCCACCGCTACGGTTACGGCGGACACTGTGACATGCGATCGACGACATCTCATGGATCGTGCCCCCCTTCTTGTAGGAAAAGCAAGTGAGTGGGTGCTTCAGGTTTCCGTAGGGCGCTCCTATCAGCACCACCGGAGCACACCGGGCAGTCCCATGCGACAAAAATGAACACTCCGAACACGCGCGTGATGACACCGAGAGGATAGCCACACATTACGACGAACGCCGATTATTATCGTTCAAAACGCGACGCGGACCACATGACTGCCAATAGGCAGTGCCAATTACATCCTACCTGGGCGACCGATATCCAGGAACGAACGGAACAGCTCGTGAGCGGCGGGTGGGTTGAACTGGGGAACCATGTGGCCGGCGTCGCGAACACCAGCCCACGCGATGCGATCGAACAACAGGTAGAAGCCGCCGAGCTGCGGCACCGTCGCGTTATAAACGTACGGATAATTCCACGCCGTGAATTGATTCACCTTGAGAGGGCGGTTGAGGCCGTTGACGATCGTTTGAGTCTGCGCCATGTTGACGACACTGTCGCTGAGACCTGAGTAAATCAGCAGGTGCCACTTTGTTTGCTCCATGAAAATCTTGTACAGATCCGTGACGCCGTCGAAGTTAATCGTGTAATTCAGTGTGTTGCTGCACTCAGTCCACGTCACGTCAAGGTCGGCGTGAATGGCCTGCTTGACGTCCTCTCGGTTGAACCAAGCGGTGACGAAGTTATCGGCACAGGGTCCATAAGGATACGGGGCGTCGCGCAGGCGCTTTCGCAGGGCGTCGACGATGGGGTGTGGGAATCGGATACGACTCAGGAGCGACGCCGACGGACACGTGGGGACCAGCAGATCATACGGATCGTAGTTCGCGTTCGGATCGGTCGGCACGGACGCGTTGAGAGCAGCGAAGCCTTGGTACTGCAAGAACGTGTTCAGTGTAGGGTCGTTGTTGCCACAGCCAATGTTACCAGTGCACGGATTGCCGACCATGAAACCTTGCATGTTCGCGCGAATGCGCGAGTCACTGCCCGTGAAAATTTGATACGCAAGCTGAGGAACGTAGTGCCCCGCATAGCTCTCACCAGCAAGATACAACTTGTGGTTGCGGTATTTCGGGAAGCGCTTGAACCAGTTGCGCAAGAACAGATATGACATCTGGGCGGTGTTCGTGTCGTTCCAAACGATGGCTGGAACCGTGTCAAGGCTGAAACCGACGCCGGGGGGCGATTCCAGATACAGCACGTTTGCGATGGTGCTGTATGCGAAAGCATTGTCCTCGAAATTTCCACCGTGGCGCATGGTGTACGGACCGTTTTCTTCCGAGAAGCCTAAAAGGCTACTGCAACCAGGACCGCCGTTCAGCCAGAGCACAAGAGGGTCCGACGAAGGCGATCGCTGGGACTCCACGAACCAGTAGAACGCACGACGCCCTTCAGTGAGATTCACATATCCCGCATAATTGGCTGACTTGAGCTGACCGTACACCGGTAGAGACGTGACCCGGTCGGATGCTGGTTGAGCGACGGCGACGATTGCCAGCAGCGCGACCGTGATTAGCAAGTTGCGCATGTTCAACAAAGTGAACAAACTATTACAAATAATCAAAACAACGATGTCAACCACCCAAATCGTCCGGCCCCCATTCCCGTCTCGACAGGAGCCGAGTTCTACAACTTAAAGCTTGCGCACAAAAATGATTCGACGGTGTTCACATCCTTGACCGACCTCAACGACAAGGTCGGAATACCTCGCGATCGCAAACGCTCCGCGAACAAACCATCGACTCTGTCAAAGGGCTTTCCCGGTGAACCATCTGGGTACATGCGGGCGTCGCGCACACCGCACAGAGGTGAGCCTCCTTGCCCAACGAAGCCATCGAGCTTGACGTCTGCGTCGCCTGAATTGAACGCCAGCGGCTCGGTCACCACCGGTAGCAATCGTGTGTTCCGCTCGAGAAACGGAAGAACCACTTCATCATCCCTACCCGTTTGCGCGTTGAGCAAACGAACACCACCCGTTAGAGGCCTGACCAGGCGGAGGGGGTCACGAGGGGCTCCCAAGCCGGAGCTGAATTCCGGACAGACCGGGATCAGTCGCACGGGCGGCACGGTGCCGTTTGATAAGGATTCGAGCAGAGCGATGAAAATCGAGCCAGGGTTGCTGTGGTCGAGACTTTGGCGAGCTCGCCCCCCGTGGTATGTCACGTTGTAGCCTTTCACGCATGCGCTTACGCCGATGTTCGTGGTGCGCCCATTGATCGCCAGAGTGGGGCGCAGTCGTCCCGCTGACGCTGCAACCAATCCAGCGAGGGCATCTGACGATAAAGAGCGACGCAGCGACAAGATATGAAGCAGCTCGTTAACGAACGCGGCGGCAAAACCATGCGATGTGGCGGACGATGACTGGCAGCGGGCGGCGATCCTTGTCGGGAAAACTACTTGCGCTAGGCCTCCAACGGGCACCAACCATTTCTGGCAGCGGGTCATACTTCACTTCCGTGGCAATCCCTAACCCGAGGGACGTCAACTCAACACGAGGATGGGACCAACCAGTGCCTTCAACCAACGTCAATTGCCGTTGCAAAAAGTTACGGAGCAGAGAAGGTGTTGTCGAGTATTGACGCCAAGTGCCGAATGGCAGGATCTGTGTGAATCTCAGATGCCTCCCGCAGCGTCCTTTGCAACGTTGCGCCTTCTGTCGGGGTCAGCCCCGCAAGATCCGCTGTGCGGTGAGTGAGAAGTGCGGCAAGCAGCTTCACGCCTTCATCGCGGACGGCGTTGGATGATGGATAGCGAGCGCACCGAATGGCAAACTGAAAGAGACCCACAGCTGTGGTGCCGTCGAATCCGACAGCCGTTTGACTCGTGCCTCCGACGTGAACGATGTTAAAAATGAGTCGGACACAGTACGACGCGTTACGCACCCAACCATCTGTGTGATGTTCATTGCTGACAAGAAATGCGTTTGCCGCCTGCACGGCTCGAGGAACACACCACGCGACGAAGCGATTCCAACCTTCGCCGGTCTTTGCAACATGAGGAAACAAGGTCACGGCACTCGAGAGGACAGTGCACAACAATCCACAAAAAGCTCCAGGTGGTTCCGACCAAACATCCACGATTGAGCTGCACTTCGACGCACTGAGGGAATGCGAATCGAAAATAACGACGGTGGTGGTCGCAGCAGTATCAATGATGGCACGCTCCAGCATTTCCGGAGCAGAGCACGACGGTACGAGCCAAGAACGCGCCATCGACACAGCGTCCACGAGGGCCGCGATGTCGTGGCAGTTTTCGTCAAGAACTGTAGCATCGCGGGATGCGTTCGAAAGCGCAGTGCACAGCAAAAACAGTGCAGCGCGCCGTTGCTCGCAATTTCCGTTTGCCGAAATGCGCCCGGCGAGAGAACGGACCGCATCACCGGAAAACCGTGACGCAATCTCAACACAAAGCCGGCGCACCGATCTTGACGGTCCTTCTGCAGAACTTGTGAGCATGTATTCCACCGCCGTGGCTAGACGGGACTCGGTCCGTTGCAGCCATTGACGGGGAGCGACCCGCAGCGGCAGCCATGGGATGACCTCGGCGGTAGCTCCCACGGACGCACTGTGTTGCGCTCGGTCCAGCGCTGGTGAAAGAATGGAAAACACGCAATCGTCGTCGACGCACAAAAACTTGCTGCTTGTTAGCGATCGGATGAGCTGCACACCGAAGGCGCGACCACTGTCGTTGAGAACGGATCCCGCCTCAACGACGACAGCGAAAAGCGCTGCGACCATTCGCGCCCACAGCGAACGATTTGCCGCACCTGCTGTTTCCGGATGGCCTTCGCAAAGCTGACGAAACGCTGCCTTCACAACGTCCGCAGGCGTCATGGTTGGTGGGTCAGTCACCGCCGCAACCGTTGCCGAAACAGGAAGCGGCCCAACATCTCCTGGAGTTAGTGAGCGAGTGACGGCAGGATCCCAGTCGCGCAGCATGGATACTTCGGCGTCAACCGTCGCACATGCTTTCTCGGAAACAACGTGACACATTCTCGCGAGCGCTTTTTCTGGGTGCTCATCTGCCAACATGAGCGCCAATGTACGTATGGCGGCTCCGCGACGGCGCCCGTCCGCATCCCTCGTGCAAGCCGCGACAACTAGTGGGAGAACGGATTCGTCCATGAGGTGCTCGGAGAAGATTCGGCTTGCACCAATGCGGCAGTCCAAGTCGTCGTCACCCAGCTGCTTCATCAGCTCGATGACGAGACGGGCATTAACGTCCGCCGGCAGCCTGCCTTGCGGCGACCGAGAGGCTTTGAAACGGATCATGCATTCACGGAAGACAATTTGTGCGTTGCTACGAACATGCGCATTCGGTGAAACCAGCAAGACGAAGAGGCGAGAGAGGACAGCGTGCGGCATAGCAGTTGCTGCATCGGCCAGGAGTGCCGCGGCGCAGTGCGACACCGCATCGTCCCGGGACGCATCGGAGAGCACGTCGAGCAGCGGTTCAACGACAACGCCATACGACGGTTTCGAACCAAAAGTGGCGCTGCGCAGCAATGCCGCCGCCAGAGAGGACACCGTTCGACCTCGGACTGCGAAACAACGACGCAACTGTTCAATGAACTGCCGAGTAGAAGCGGCGTCCCGCCGCCAGAACGCAGCGGCACCGTCATCGCCTCTCCTGCCGATTTCGAGTGAAATGGCTACTAACGTAATGCACAGTTGGCCGTGCGCGTGATCGACTTCATCGGCAGCGGGGCCAATGCCGTCCAATGCGCTGCGCAGAGCCATGTTCGCATCGCATGGCCGTGAAGGCCATCGCAGCAACGCGTTGAGCCGCACTCCTGATTTTGTCGCAATCGTGATGGGGGGTAGCCAAGCTGAGAGCCGGTCGGCGAGCGCGTGTGACAATATCGGAGTGAGTCGAGAACCCTGTCGCTCGTTCCCATTTAAGTAGGCAGTGAACTCTGATCGCTCTTTTGATCGACGCAGGCTGTTAATCTCCTGAACCGCGGCGTCGCGGCCGGCTTCCAGCAAGTAACTGGTGGTGCCGGTTGCAGCGGCACCGATAATGTGAAACTTGATTGCCAATCCTAGACACGATTCGATCATGGGCAAGGCATCCCAGGCTGACGTATCGTTCTCTTCCATAACCTGGCCACCTGGAGAAGAGATCTTCAGGCGCGTCGCTGCGACAGCGACTAATTCCAACACCGCGTTAAGGACCTCGGCTTCAACTAACGTCATGCTTTGTTGCCCCGTACCAATGGTGAACGTCGACAGCGAGCGGCGAAGCGTGTCCGCCAGGTCGAGCCAAGCCGGCACCTCACCGGGCGCACGCGGCTTTCCCGGTTGGCTCCATGCCATCCGTGACCGCAGCCGCATCAACAAGGCAGCACCCAACAATAGTGATCGATCGCGGGGAGCATCAGTGCGAAGCACGGCTTCTACCGTTTTGGCAAACGTTGCGACATCGGTACTCGCGTGAGTGCTGCTGAAAGCGACTGGGCCTTGATGCGCCGGAATTAGGCAACCGAGACACCATTCACGCACGGTCGTTGACGGATCCGCGGTGTAGTGGTGTGCTACCGCCTCCATTGCCTGCGAGGCAGCGTATTCGATGAGTTGCTCGTCGCATGTTACGTGCGAGCGGGCAAGCAAATGAAGACACGTGGAAAGTGGAAGAGCGGATGTGTTCATTCTGACACGATTGAAACAACCTTTCTCAACGTCTTCGGTGACCGCAGAAAAAGTTAGGGAGACAAGGGTAATACATGAGGCAAAAATGTAATCCGACTCACTTCGAGGGCTGGGAATGCAATTCAAGTACAACGCGATCCCACATCGCGCCAGCTCGCGACTGCAGGCCCTGCCAGGCTGCCCTGCCAGCGTGCTCGGTGACCGCGGCTGCAATCGCCTCAACTGTCATCTCCCAGAATTCGACTGAACTCGAGGCACGAACTTCCAACGACTCATCGACAGCTGCTGTGGCGCCGACGGAGACTGATCCAGGCGCGTTGATAACGCAAGGGGCCGTTGCGAATCGGCACAGGGAATCGAAAGCTCCAGTCGCGGTCGGGCGCTGGTGCCCTCGAACACTGCAGCTGCCTTGCCGCATCACAAAAAAACAATTTTTTCCCGCCGCCGCCGCCGTCAACCGTTCTTGTCGCGGCGCCCATCGAGGCGTGGCGGCTTCCAAAGAAATGGCGGTTAATGTTGCTCCGGACAGACCCGACCAAAGTGGATCTAGCTTGAGCAGATCACACAACTCTTCCGGATTGGCGTCCGCAGCGAAACGTTGAGACTTTTGCTCTGTAACGTTTTTCCCTACTAGCATGTACAATCGGGGTACCCCTCGTAGCATCTCCAAAAAGGATTCTCGTCGACACATCCAGAGGCCAACGTCTGTAGCTGCACGAGCTGAGCTCGAGCGCGCGTCGAGCGCGACCATCGTGTCTGCGCCGAAGCAGGTCCATGGCCCTACAGTCGCCACTTGAGTGCGGTCACGCCGCGACAAGGATTTCCTTCTGCGGCCACGTGAGCCTTGCTGCCCCCCAACCGTTATTTCGACGGCTCCGAAGCACACAAAATATAAGCAGTCTGACTCGTCTCCAGGCTGAAACAGGCAGGCTCCTCTGCGCGCCACCACAGGGGACAGCAAATGGAGGAGCAGTTCGACCTCATCGTCTTTCCACCCGTTCAAAATGCTGCCTGGTTGTCCGGCATTGCGCAGAGCATGAACCGAGGGCGGATGCGTCAGTCGAAGGAAATTTGCCCGTGTGATGCACTGATTTTTTAGAAACGCAGCATTCAGTCGCGCAGCATCCTCGTTGGATGACGAGATCAAACGCGATATGGACAACTGAGGAAGCTTCCAGAACACAACTTGAGACGATGCCGTGCGGAGTCCGAGGCAACAGGGGTCCGTCCCCATAGCAACGTTAAGTTCACCGACGACGGTTCCCAAGTTTCCGGTCACATCCCCCAGTGCCGAAACTTCCCCCAGCGTGACAAGGTTCATTTTCGCGTCGGTTCGCTTTGACGGAGTCGCCTTGCTCCTGACAGGAGAAGATTGAGTGGTTGTGTGCTCGGCAACGAGCTCCACCGATCCCGCAACCAAGACGAAGAGGTCGCCAGCCACGTCACCCACAGGCGATAGATATTGACCCTTGGAGGCGTATCCTGGCACAAATTCATGGCTCAAAAGTGAAAGAAACATCGTTGAGAATCCATCGAATAATGGCACTCGTTGTAGGACGGCGACCAACCGTTCTTGATGGTTGGCAAGGTTGCTCCGGTAGGCTTCAAGCACTAGCAATACGCGTTGTCGACGACGGCGCCTCTCCAGAAGCCGCTTGACTATCGGTGCGAATACGCAGCGGAGTTTATTCATCGCGGCCATCTCCGTCGCGCGAGACTGTGTCAGCATGAACAGGGCCGCCTGAACAATGGTCAGCCACTGTTGTTGACGTTCGGTGCGGGCCTCGGCACGGTGCCGCTGGTGTTCGGTGACAGCATTCATGATGCGTGGAGACTCAGCGGGGGACGATCCAGTCGAGGCCTTTAATCGGTTTCGTGTTTCGGTGAGTTGCATCGATCTCCACCTCTGCACGACCGTACGACGATAAACATCGGTCAAAAAAATGCACTCACCGCCGCGTAGCAGCGGCAACCGAGGAAGCCGGGGGTCATTGACGCTAGGTGGATGAGGCACCAGTGCGTTCATCCGGAGGAGGAGGAGGAAGCACACGGAGTACTGATGGAGGAATCTTCAACAACGACGGCAACGTTCCGACATGGACCTGATCGAGGGGGGGAAGCATTCTTCGAAATTCAAGCTCCAGAAACGTCACGCACCACAATACACACAGAGACAGGGAGAATCGAACGAGCCATCGCCTCGACATACGCCGACGCGACTTCACCAACAGTTCACTCAAACGTGACTAACACTTCCCATTCGGTAGGACTCCCTTCGGAGCCGTCAATCCAGCAGTGTGTCTACATCAACCGGCAGCGCAACTTGGAAGAGCTGCAGGTGAAGTTCTTTAAGTTGCGTCCAGAAGCCCCTGTTTGGCCGGATGCACGGTCTCTCTTGTTTCACAAGTGCGACTGCCTGAGGCAGCGGCATTTGCCGATGACACATCAGGAAAGCCAAAACGGCAGTTGCCGAACGTGAAATTCCCGCGTAGCAATGCACCAGCGTTGGTCCCTTTTCGCAGCAAGTGGCGATTTGCTGTGCGACTTCGCGGAGGGGAATGCGGCATCCGGGCAGGTCGTCAATGTTGAACGTGCTATGAAACACGTGTTTCGGCACAAGCGCATCCAAGTTCCGTCCTACCGTCAACACGCACGCGATGCCGAGGCAATCATAGACATGCGGGCCGAAGGTGGTACGCAGTGGCCCGAGGTACAAATCAGGAAGGATTTTATCGGGGAAAACCGGCGTCCATGCGATCGTGACGCTTTGTGGCGGCAACGATGGTTGCAAGTGCAGCCGCCACTGAGCCACGACGTGGGGGTGATTGTCTAGTGTCAACGTGACCGCATGCATCCCGGCAAAGTATTCTGATCCCGGCAATTCCTCGATTTTCACATTGCCGGACGCCAGGATTTCGCGGAGGCGAGAAGGGGTTGCCTTAGCTCGCCCAAGAAAGCGTGGCAACCGAGTGAGTTGATTAAAATCGACTTCCAGGGTTTCCAAAACGTTGCAGTTTGCCAATTCGTCCGGAAGGTCTTCTAAGGCGTTGTTGTTGACACTCAGATGTGACAGCTGGATGCAGCGCCCGAGGGAACTGGACAGGCGTATTAGGCGGTTTGATCCGAGCTTCAATCGCCGCAGGTGATAAAAGTCTCCGATAGCGTCGGGGAGAATCTCAATTTCGTTGGAGCTAAGGTCGATGTCGGTGATACGTTCAGCATTCGCCTTTACAAAGAGGTTGGACGGCACAATTCGAAGGCGAAGGTCGAACAAGCCGAGGGAATCGGAGTTCTCGGAGATTGCCTGCATGATAAGGTCGTCAGCGGACAACTCAGGTTGAATGGGTGAGGCCGCGGCAGCAAGCTGGCCGGATCCAGATGATCGCCGCAGAAGTCGGGTCGCAACGCAACTGGACGGTACATGCCCCAACGTATCCGCAAGTGTGCGTTCCCTCGGCGTCAGTCGACCACCACGAATGGAATCGTCGGGGTTTACGGTTTGATCGTCACCTTCGCCGACGGGGTAAACAGGTTCAACCTGCAGCGCGTGACTGGACGTCGGATGACTTGCTTCTGCTTCTCCGCCTTCCATACAGTTCTCACAAAATTGGTATCCACTGACACACTTTGTGCATTCAAACCACGGAATCGAAGCGATTCGAGGCGCCCCGCAGGACCCACAAGTCTTGATTTCGCTCGGCCGAACAGGGGTGCCAACGTTGCTGCTGTCAGCAGACCGGCCACCAGACGAAGTTCCGTCGACTTCAACGAAGTCGGCTTCAAAGTCCGCCGAGTGCATCTGATGTGAACCATCCACGATACCAAGCCGCAAACCGTCGTGGAGCTCAAGGGCTGACGGTCGCCGTTGCGGGCAGTCGTCGAAGCAGCGCCGAATCAGCTCTGTTACCTTGGATGGCAGTCCCAACGGTTCCAAATGCGACAGGCTTGGAAGCGGCAGGCGCCCCTCCATCGCCATGGTGCGGTACCGTTCCAAGGCAGCGGGGCTTTCACCGAATGGGGGTTCCCATGGATACGCGCCAGTCAGAGTCATCACAATGGCGAAACCAAAAGCAAAAACATCGAGCGGGCCGATGTCCACGACGTCGTAACCTTGCCGGAATATCTCCGGAGCCAGCAGTTCGGCTTTCTTCATACTAAGTACGTCCTGCGTGCGCAAGACGACGTGTAGAGGCTCCCATGCCAAATCCAGCAGCACAAGCGAACCGGAGTCTTGGAAGGAGGGGTCGCCGCCTTGCTTACGCCATTTATCCATACTAAGCAAGCCATGATGCAAATTTGCCACTGACAGGTCACGCAGCACCGCCGCCGCCGCCACAAGTTCGGTCAATCTGCTTAGCAACTCCATCCGGCTACGGCATGGAATCCCTTGGTATCGCAGAAATGGTTGTTCGATCGCCTCTACATCGGCAGTCATGATGGCAATTTTCGAATTGATTTCTTCTTTGATCGAAAAGCCGATGAGCCGACTCGCCGACTGAAATTTTGGGTTGCTAATCAGAGTAAGAGCGCGTGTTCGAATCTTTTGAGAAAACGTTTTGTCCAGACCCAATTCATCAGTGTCGACCACGGAGATATGAATCGCTTTTCCATCGGCTTGGTGCACCAGCAGTCGCGAGGCAAAGTTGCATTCCACCTGAGCATCGATCAGTTGGAATCCTAGGAGGCGCACGTACGCAATGAAACCTTCCCTGTCCATGGCCGACGAGCTCACCGCGCCACCCATGATAAAGGAAAATAACTTGTTGTGGTACGAAATTACCGAAACAAACCGCTGTTATGGGATTGCACCGACAATCTGAGACGACTCACTGATGCCGCTCAACGACGCGTTGCGAATCATCGATAACAAGAATTATCATAAAAAATAATGGCGCACAAACCGTAGTAGGCGCAAAACGTTTTCGCTACTTCTTTGCCGTCAGTTTCGGAAAACCAGGGTTCTTGTAGAAGGTGATGTCACCACCAAGAGCGCGTCCAAGGTACGCATCAAAGTGATCCTCGACACTTCCTTCGCCTTGACCCCCGTCTGCTCGGTAGATGACGAACTTCGTCCGGTCTTTGGCAGCGCGTAGAATTACGATATCGATGGGTTCCAACGGGTGAACGGGTTGTAAACCATCCGCCAAGTCGTTCATCCACCGCGCTGCATCCGTCGTGTCTTCCGGTGCATTGAAGAAGTGGACCGGTTCATTCTGGTAGTGAGCGTGAATGACGTCGAAGTTGATTGCGTCTGATTTCAGGGCCACAACGCAAAAAGGCTGCTGTCCGCGAACCTTGGGGGCGTCGGGACCGCAAAACATCGCGAATGCGTCCGCGGTGAGCGTCACTGGGCGCACAGGGGAAGCTGGTTGAAACTTTTTCGGCGTTTCGGCTGGTTTTTCGGATTTTGGCTTTGCCTCGGGCTTGGTTTCTGGCACCGAGTCGCTTTCGGCGTCGAGGCCCTGCACGTTAGCCTGAATGAACTTGGCGATTGGTGTGTACTCCAGTTTGCCATCGAAAAATGTTGCCGACAAGTTGTCGTTCTCGAAAGAGATAAGAGCCACAGAAGGAAAGGTTTTGGCACCGAAGTGATCGACGACTGACTTCAACTTTTCGTTCACCATCAAGAACGATATTTTCCCTGAAAAATGGGGTGATTGACTCAGCACCGTGAACATGGGCGGAGACTTTGTCTTCGAGGTGAACAACAAAACGGCTTTCTTGGACGATGACTTCGAGAGTTCCTTGGAGACCGTTTCCAGCGACGTGGCTGAAGGGACGTTGCCGGCAATCTCTGCTAGGGCAGCGTTGTGAAACGCACCGTGCGTGCGCTGCCCCTGGTAGTCATTCGGCTGCTTTCCTTTCTTGCTTCCCATTTTCCAGTACTTGATCGTGGGAAAGCCTTTGACACCGAATTGGCCCCCAAGGTCCCTGTGCTTATCGGCATCGATCGCTCCCACTTTCACCACATCCTTGACGCCCTTGGCAAACTTTTCCCACTCAGGATGCGCGCTTTTGCAGTGGCCGCACCAAGGTGCGTAAAACATGATGAAAACCGGCTTGTGCGTATTCAAGAAACTGGTCAGCGTTTGGGGGGTCAGTTCGGTCACGCCACTGTCCTTGCCGAACGGAAGTGCCGACGCAAAACCACTCGCCGCGATAACGAGGCTCAAAATAAAAAGCATGTCGGGTCAAATTGCTGTATGTGAGTGAGGAGCGGGGTGCAACAAAGACAGATGTGCTGCGTCCGCTGCTCCAATCTCAAAGCGATACGTGGGCTTTGATCCCCTCCTTTTGTACGGGATTGGGTGCGTGCAAGTGAACCGGCGAATACAGCTCGGATGCCTTGCTTTACCGTCCCGTCGCCAAAGGAGTGCCGAAGTTGACGGTGCGACTGACACGGCTGAACGTTCTTGCTACCTTCGGCAAAGTGCTCTTGCCTGACGACGAGGCGGAGCCCAAGATCGTCCATCAAAGACTTCCTGGACAACCGATGTGCCAGGAGGAGCCCCATAGCGCGTTGCTACGGTCCGCACGTCCGGCACACGAACTTCCGAGCCAACAAATCGCTTATTCGTTGATCGTGCCAATTAAATATTTCCGCGCAGAGGGGGAGAGACGATGAAAGGAACCTGCTGCGCGGAAGCAGTCAAACCGAGCAGTAATCGTTAACGCGACGTGGACCGGAAAACAGCTATGGATTCGGAAACATATTCACATTGACTGATTGGGAAGTTCCTGGCGACAAGCAGCGCACAGCCACTTGGCGTACGCGTTAAGTGTGCGCGTGGATGTGCAATTCTGACTCTCTCGCCGAAGTCGCCAACACGCCAGCAGTGGAACACAACGGTCACATATTCCTTTGCCTTGGCCTGTCAAAGGCAATAACCCGCCAGGTCCGCGGCAGAGCTTCGACACTGTTTGCTTCCTGCGGAACGCGAGTTGAACAACACGCATGCCAGCTTCGCGCAATCGCACTGAATTGATAATTGAGGTGCCGACGTGTGCACAAGTTGCGCGACACATGATATTCAGATATCGTTGACATATCACCTCGTGCGAAGCCAAATGCGGGTGATAGGACAAGCGATCGTAAAGGGCTGTGCGCAGCGGAATGCAACGCCAACACTCGAAGTCAACACGCCGGGAAAGTGCTGCGGGGATATTTATACCCTGACGCCTACGTCGACGATTCCAACAAACACGGTCGATGATGAATCGGAGAGTTGAAAGAAAACGGTCCAAAAACCCGAAAAGCTGCTGGACTTTGGCTTTTTGTTCCTCGCGCGAGTGGCAAGAGCAGCGAGGTAGTATTGCCAACACATTTGCTGCGGAAACCGTCCAGGGCAATTGAACCAGCGCTGCAACTCGCCACTCCACCATGAAAGTGATGGTCGAGCAGAGTGACGTCTTGTCGCCTGGAAGGGCGCACCGCGTCCGTTCGTCAAGCAGTTTCAGTCGATCTGCTTGTAGAGTTTTCCAACTCAAGCCTGTCGCAGGGGCACGCAGACGGAAGCGCGACTTGACAAACCATCTTGCGATCAGGCACACCAGTCGTATGGCGCGCCAAAACGACGTCGAGCGACTTGCTCGGCTCGTAGCCAGGAACGTCATGGACACGCCTGGTAAGCAGGCCCGGCAAATCCATGGCTGGCAGAGTTGCAATAAATTATTGCAATCGGACATCAAGTTTTCGCCGGAAAGCTTCGCAACTCTTTGTTGCATCCAAACAAGCACCGGACCGCACCGCACGCAGCGTCCGGTTGATAAAATCCTCCTTTTGCGGCGAACGACAGCGAGAAACATTGTCAAAGATGTAACGCATCGCAGGCGAACGTTGCGTATTTTGACGTGCAGCCACGCGACGTAGCAAACGGCGCACAGAGAATCGCGACACATGAATTTCGTGACCAAGCTGACTTGGCGAGCCCAACTTTCCTTGCCAGCAGATAGCCAGCGAGGATGAGGACCCGACTGCGCGATCGTTTGACAGCGACGACAAAGTCCCGGAAGACTGCGAATAGTCGAAACAGAACGACGACTTCGATGCCGCCATCGAAAACGATCGGCAACGAAATCTGCCACTTGCATGCGTCGTTCGTTGGAACGAAAGTGAACATCGATCGAGCGGCAAAGGCAACGATTTCGGGAATTCGCCAACGCAGCCGACTGTTTCCAACGAAGGTGTGAGTGAATGGACAGGAGCGCGTGACGAGCGACGGGGTCCCTCCGGTAGACATTCGCCTCTTGCGTTGCACCAACCACACGTTTCAAATCCACAGCGCACCGCGTTGAACAGAGCAACGAACGATATCGCAATAAGGCTGAGACTTTCAGTACTCCTCGCGTGGCAATCACATTGCGCGCCACGATCAAAATGGGTCTGCACCGGTCGCATTGTGTCTGGAAGGAAAGTTCGTCATCCACACGCCCACACACCTTCCACTGCATTCTTCTCCACCAAGCAGCAATGACTTCGCCTTTGTTGATGCGAAGACGTCGGATCCTGACGTACCGAATTGAAGACTTGGCCCGACATGCACTTTGAACAAGCGTGAGACTTTTAAAGAAACCCAGCTGCGCCTTCGGTTGTGCCGGTGTGGGGACTGAACGGTCTTTTCCAGGAATTTCCTTTTCAGCAACGGTCGGAAGGCGAGGCGATGCACTGGTGTGAGTCGACAAACCTGGGTCGTTTGATTGACTGATTGATCGATCGATCGGTGGAAGTCGACGAAGCTGTGTTTTCACTTGCTTGTCGGGGATGCGGAACTTTGTCGCTCCAACGGGAGACAACGATTTCCGCTGGGCGCAATGGACAGTCTCGCTCGTTTGTTGATTCTCGTCTGTTCGCTGGCGAATGCTCTTCGGTGACTCGAATCTCAGAAAAGGAGGAATCACGCGCGTGGCACTTTTTTCGCAAGGAACGTCGCGTGTTCTGGAGTAACAACTCGCCGACGGTGCCAACGGTGGGGCCGCGGTTGGTGCAGACGGCGGTGGCAACGCAAGCAACCTGACTGGTGAGCCGAACGCGGTGCCGCTGACTTGGCCATTCATTTTGGAATCAAGGCGAGGGCTTGTCGTGGCATGCGGTACGCGTCCCGAGGTGACCACTGGACGCGGAGAATTTTTTTCGTGATCGGAGTGACCACAATGCAAGATCACCAGCTCAGCGATTGCTGCTGTCCCATTCAAATCACCACAGAACAATTCGTCACGTTGCGAGCCAGAAGTCACAATTCCCAATCGTTGTTCGATGTGATTCAAACTCCAAGTCCAGCGTTCACACGTCCAGCGGGGTTTGGGTTCATTCCAAAATGCCGCAGGCGGTGAGAACGTTGGGACTGATGACTTCAAGAGCGAAACCACGAGCGACCCGTTGCGAACGCTTTCTTCGAGGCCTTCTCGAGAATGCCATCGATGTGTGGTTGCCCAGTGTCGTATTCGGTCCATGGAAAACGACGAGCTATCACCTTTCCATGTATTTACAACAGGTACATACACGCTTGGATGCATGGATGCATGCATCAACGGCGCGAACACATTTTCAACTTGCGCTTACTAATTCACACCCTCTCGTTCTTTTCGGAATAACCTTTGAAGGCGTTGCACTTCGTCGTCAACTTTTCGCCGTTCTTCAACAATATGCTGTGGTTCAGCGCCAAGATTCGGCGCAACGCCCCGGGAGTAGTGCTCCTTCCAAGGGTCCAACTTTTCAACTCCCACAACCGAGAAAGGAAGAAAACCATAACGAAACAATGCGTTGCCTCTGTCCATGTTGAAGTTGTAGTGTCGGCAAATTTCAGATCCTCCCCGAATGCGGCAAGTACTCACCAAATTCACAGTTGGTTCGACGCCCCCCTGCTTGTCCGTCGCGGTGATTCGGAGCAAAGAATTGGGACGATTACTGTGGTTCAGCATGTCAATCATCGGCAAAAGAGCAACGCGTCGTCGGTCGCTCAACGCTGGGGCCCCCAAAAAGCGATGTCGCCATGAGGTTAACCTTCGCGACCAGTTGCTGCGTTGAAGGTCTTCGTAGAGCGGAACCTGATCGACTCTAGCAATTACCGTACGCGTAACGCGCAACAACAATGGAATTGGCATTGAAAGTTCAAGTTCGGAATGCAATCGCGACATGGCAAGCCGGAAACCTGTCAACAACTCGTTGTAGTTCTGTTGCTGCCAGGTGTCCAACAGCGATTTGTATGCACTTCCAACGTATCCATCATCCCAATCTTCCTGATCGATCATTCGGGCCCATGGAGTGACCGGGTGCCCCATCGCAAGGGCAAATCCTTCGAATTCTTCTTTGGTGAGAGAATCAACGTCGATTCGACTGCTACGTGGCAGTTGGTGTATTCGCAGCGCAATTGCGATTGACAGCAACACGTGATCGCCTAGTGCCTCTAACTGATTTTTTGCTAGTATGTCGCGAACCCGTTGCATCGTCGGCAGCGACCTTTCGAGCTGTGTGGCACGGAGCAATGTGTTGTCCACAGTGAGAGCTGCGCGAAGTGGAAACGATAATATCGGCATATTTCGTTCCACGTTGTGGTTATCCGACAGAAACACACCTCGCATTCCAGATTCGCGTAGTCCGAATATAATTGGCGCGTGAAATGTAACGTTATGTTGGGTCGTGCATTCCCGAATGAAATCCACAATCATGTTGGTAGCAAATCCGCTTGACTTCCGCATGATATCGGCAGCTCCAGCTGCAGGGGCCAATGCCGTTCGATCGCGCAACAACATCGTTTGTAAGTTCGAAAAGGTCGATCAGACGTCCCTTGATTTGGGTTTCTGCTCTATGGCTGTAGGGGGACGTGGGGTACACAGTTTATTTTCATCGACGGTCTTCCGAGAAGTTGCCGAGATTTGCTTGATTCGTCTTCGCGATGCCTCCGGAGGGCTCATCCATCAACAACAAACAAAATAAAGCCTGTGCTGGGGTGGGATGGAACACCCCGCACCGGGACGCGACCGCGCA
>ERZ1292630.693-Hain-H41-02um-R3-693-length-34268-cov-7_pt1 | contig 34268 bp, 14 predicted proteins | sample MGYA00564408_ERZ1292630 | MGnify/ENA primary metagenome ERZ1292630 (study PRJEB36523, sample SAMEA6512641) | groundwater metagenome | collected 2019-01-08 | study: AquaDiva: Metagenomics assemblies of 32 groundwater samples
CCCCCCCCCCCCCCCCTCCGCGCGAGGATCGGAAGTAGGTGTCGCTACCGAACCCACACGCCGGCGGAAACGGAGAGGTCGGGGTCACGCGAACCGATGTCACTCACTCTATGAGCGAAGAAAGGCTTCGTCCGCATCGCATCGATGAACTGGAAGAGGAGGCAAAGCCGCACAGAACAAGAGGGGAGTAGCCACGGAGCAGAAAGCGGGAGCGAAGGGGGTGTGCGCTGTGGTGTATTTGAGAGTGGGTGGGGAGAGTTGAGAAGTGATAACTACTACACTGCGAAAAAGGCGGCTTCCATGGCGACCGCGATCGTCTCTACCACGTAGGAAGCAAAAAAATTATCCCTTCCTGCGTTCCGTTCTCTGTCGTTTCCTATAGCTCCCGTGTTGTTTCCCGGGCCTCGACGCCTTTGTTTGTTGAGCATCGGACGGTGACGCCACAACTCGACGGTCCCCAAAACGGCAGCCCCGCCCCCCCACCCTTCCGGGAAAGGGCAGAGCCGACGGAGGAAGGGTTCCCTGTCACACCATCGACATCGTGGGGTCCTGCACGACCACGATCTGGTAGCGGCTGTTCGCTTTGATGAACAGCTCAACGGTCTTCGTGCGGATCCGCAGCGCGGCCACGCCGGCCTCCTCCCCACCACCGTGATACTTATCCAACGTGCCTATCTCGCGCGCATCGCGCAACAGCTGAGTGCCTATTTGGCCGTAGCGCATGGCGATGGTGCGATCGACCTCGGCGAACGTGTCGCGGATCGGGTTGCCCGTGGCCGCGTCGTTCACGACCACCCCTAGAACGCCCACCGTCGTCGTCAGCGACTCTAAGTAGTCGTCGATTTCCGAAGCCATTGACGATTCTTGTCGATGGATGGCCACGGTTCGAGACAGAGAGATGTGCCTCCACACACACCGTTTTGAGAGTTCGTTACTCGCTTAGGGGGATTTTTTTCCTTCCGAATAATGCCTTTTTATGCCAAACACGAGCAATGAACGCGTTTTAAAGTTTCCCCCCCGCCGCCGTGCACTGTGGACACGTCTTTTAAAAAAGGACGTATGTGTACAAAAAAAAAGTGCACCGGAACTACAGACTGTATTGCACACGGACCGCGTGCCTGTCCTGTTGGAAAACCGGGCGAGATCAACTATTTGTGGGACGTTCCCGGAGACAGCAGCGACAGCATCGGCAACTGAGACGCAAAACTGTACGAGGAGGAGGTCGCCGCCGCGCCGCCGCCGCCGGCAGAGGAGGGGGGCACCATCAACCGCGAGGACGCCAGTTGCGACGCGTGGAAGGGGGTGTCCGCCGTGCGTCCCTCGTGCGAAAACACAGGCGCCTCGACGACCCGATTCCACTCGACTTGGCGCCTCGGAAGCGAGGAGAGGGCATCCAGCGGCCGGTCGGCCACCCACGCCGCGTCATTCAACGCTCCGCCATTGCGTTCGACGACGCGCGCCGTGGAGGCCCACGCCTCCTCCAAGGGCAGCTGCCCGTCGAAGCCGGCCGCGACCCACCGCGAGACCGGCGACGGAGACAACGTGAGACCGGCGGCAAGACCACGGGGCGCCAGAGAGTCCAACGGGGGAGGGTCCGCGGCGTAGATCGCCGCTGAACCGTCCGCCGCTGCGTTCGCAAACGTCTGCGCTGCGTCTCCGTACACGCGCCGAATGGCGACCGCACCGGCGGCTGTGGCAACGGTACGCAGCTCGGTGGGTGCGCGAGCGTAGATCCCACGCCATGGCGGCCTTGAGGAGCCACGATGCAGCGTGGCCGCCGACGCCGTGCGACCCAAGGATGCGTTCGAGCTGCGTGGCCATGGAGCAGAATGGACATCGGGGGCATCGGCCTCCTCCATCGCAGGGACCGCAGCCTCCTCATACAAGCGGCGCGACGTGGTCACCTCACGACTCCACATGTCCACCGCCGCGCGACGGACGACCTCCCGCGTGGACTCGACGTCATGAGGCGACACACCCCACGTGCGCGACGCCACTTTTGCCGTTCGCCGACGCCGTTCGTGCTCCGTCACATAAAGGTGTGGGTGGCGGCCCCTGGCGCCATCCTGGGACGTTGGGGTCGACGGCACGCGTTGTTGTTGGGCCATATCGGCATCACCATGATCGCCTCGGTGCGCAGTGGCGACCGAGTGTGCCAACTGCTCAACGGTGTTGGCTCTCCATTGGCGGTATCCATCGTCCTCTCCGTGAACGGTTAATCCGCTCTCTGCCGCCGCTGCTTGCGGCGATCTTGGCTGTGACCGACCCGCGCCGGCTTGGATCTCGCCGACGCGCGCCGCTCGATATCCCCCCTCCCCGCCGCTGGCTATCTCCTCGTCGTTAGGTGAATGGGGTCCTCCCCCGCCGCCACCCGCTGCATCTCGGAGCGACAGGTGCTTCTTCCGGCGTCGGGCGAGGCGCGCGGCGTTGATCGCAGCCATGGCGCTGCGGCGCTGCGACGTCCCGAAGGGGTCCACGTTGTGCTCCATGCAAAGAAAGTCGATTTCGCGGCGAAACTGGTTGGCGATGTTAGCGGCTTCCAGAAAGCTCGTCGCCGACTGCACACCACCGGTCAGAATCGCGGACGAGCCATACAGGCTTCTTGCGGTCACGACGTGGGATAATTGCGCCGCCTCGGCATGGACTGGCATGGTGTAGGGCCTCGTTGTCGTCCCCACTTTTGTGTTTTTGTTTGTTTTGAACTCGAGAGGTTGGGGAGCCAGAAAAAGGGGCGAACCGAACTGGGGATGAGTGGGGGGCGCTCGTGAAAAGCACACGATCTTCACACATTTTCTTTTATTTGGGGGTTCCCCCCAGCGGAAGAGAGGTGGCCAGGAGTCACCGTAGTCGCCCGCTCAATCGAAGCGTTTCGTTTTCCCCCCCACACACATCCTCTCAGCGTACGGCCCTCACAGAGTCCGACACAGTCATGCCTTGCACGTGATTTCGGAGCAGCATGCGCGCCAAGGACGTGAGCGCCGTCGTTCCCGTCGGCGTCTCCCGTCCGGAGGCACCTGATGGACTACTAGGACGATGCTCCGGCGCGGTGACAGCCACACTATTTGGAACCTCGACCCCCCTGGCGTAAACGGCTGCGCTGCGGTCGTGGCCCGTTCGTGGCTGTGGCCCGTGTGACGCGTCTTCGGTGTCCGAGGAGGACGAGGACATTGACCCTCGAAAACGGCTGCCGCCTGCTCGAACCGTTGGATGCGGCGGCTGCTGACTAGGGCTGTGTTCGGAGAACTCAGGCGACGATCCGGGCGAAAACTCCGTCGCGTCTCGTCTTTGCCACAGCTGGCTTCGCAGTCCGTCGTGCAAAGAGGTCACGTCCTGCCGCGCCGAGGGTCCCATGGGAGGTAAACGCACAGGGTGATCAAGGGGCATGCCCGCGCCCCCTGCCTCACGGTCCGCTCTCTTGGTCGTCCCCCTGTTGTCGTTGGGACGCACTGCTGCCGTCGTGACGCTCGAGGTACTGCCACGGAGAGCGTCGTTGCGCCGGACGATATCCCCCGCACGGTCCATTTGATCTAAAATCACGCGTGTTTCCGCGCTCCGCTCCTTCACTGTGTGGCGCAGTCGGTCGACCTCGACGATGAGTTGAGAACGATCGGACCGCACGTGGCTCAGCTCGGCTCGCAAGGTGTCGTTGTCCTCCTCGGCGGCGCGAGCTTGCTCCTCCAGCACCTCCACCTTACGTTTCAACGCGTCGCGTTGCGTCGCTGCTTCGCGGCTTTGCTGTGCCCATCGGTCGCAATCAATTTGAAGTTTAGACAGCCGTGAGTCGGCTTCTTCGCTCTGTTTCTCCAAGAGGTGCTTCTCCGCCAGAAGCTTTCCCACTCTCGACTCTAAGCTGTGCATCCGGGAGTCGCCGGCTTTGCTTTGCTCCGCGTGCACGGACGTGGCGTCTTCGGCCGCCCGTCGGGCAGACGCGACGTCCTCGCGTAACGCTTCGATCGACGCGTTGTCACGGGCGCGCTGCTCCTCGCGCAGGCTGATCCGCTCATGCAGCGAGTCGACGAGGGTTTGCAGCTCGCGATGCGCCGCGGTGGACACGTCGATGGCGCGGTGCTGCTCGGCGAGGGCTTCTTCTAACTCCGTAATGCGGCTGCGTTGTGCACGGTGATGCTCACCGGCCTCGGTCGCGGCACGGGCTTCGGCCGCAGTGACGTCGGCGTTTCGCTTCATCGCCTCAGCCAGCGCAGCGTTCGCCAATGCCAGTTGAGATTCCAGCGACCGAACGCGGTCGTCGGCGGCGCCTAGGCGTGTCTGCAGCGCCCCAGACTTCGCCTCCAGCCGTTCGATGGACGCTGACTTAGCCTGTGAGAGTGCGGCCGCGGAGTCGTTGTCGGCTTTGACTTGCGCCAGCATAGTGTGTGCCCTTTGCGATTCAGCCTCCGCGGCTTGCCGCGCAGCCGTCGCCGCCGCGGCCGCGTCGTTTGCCTCGCGCAGCTGCTGATTCGTAGGGCAATCCATGTATTTGGCGCGCGTCGCCTGCAGGTCACTATCCACGCGGCGAAGCGTGTCCTCGACGTAACGCTTTTTCTCGACGACCTCTTGCATCTCTGCTAACGCCACGTCGCGCTCCGACGCCAGGCGGAGCGACTCGGCCGACATTTGCGAACAACGCTTCAGGTGCGCGGAGGTCGCCTCGTAGAGCTCGTGGCGACTTTTGGCGCTGTCAGCCTGCGCCTCGCTGTTGTCTGTGCGAAGCTTGTCAATGAGCGAGTCGCGGTCGTTCAGCTGCCCCTGAAGCTCGGAGATCTTTCGATGCGCGAGCGCGAGCTCGGCGTTGAGTTGTTGCAACGTGGGCGTGAAGGAGTCCCCGCTGGCGGAAGGACCTTCGTCGCTGGCACCCAAAGGTCGAGAAGATGGGGGTGGGGGCACAGCCGCATGAGAGGCAGCAGACGCAGGTTGCGGCGGAGGCAACCGCCGCGTTGGGGAACCCAGCCGCTGATGGAGAGGCCCGTGCGGGTGCCCGCCATCACTCGTCGGTCTCCTTCCGACCGCTTCGTCGCCAGCCGCTGCCCCGTACGAAGAATTCACCGAGGAAAGGGTCGCTTCATGCTGCGGAGGCAGTTTGGTTCGGTGGAGGGTGGTTGTTGCGGAGGGATGCGGAGGTTCCAGAACTGCGGATGCCGCCGCGGCCATTTCAACCCAGCGCCCTGGCCGCTCCGTGGTCGGCATAGGACGCGACGTGGATGCGGCGGGCGTCCGTCGTCCCACATGCGCGGTGGTGGGCAACGGCTCATTGGATTCCGCGGCATCGAATCGATCTGCTGGGCGGAACAACGTCGACAAGGTAGCCTCGCCGCTGCGCCGCGCTTGATCTAGACCTCCTCGCACATCGCGAACGTGGCGTTCGTCGCGAAGGCCACGTTCGTTCAAGGAGGAACCCCCTCCGACGCTCGGCCCGACATGGTGGATGACGGATCTCAGGCACGCTTGCACGTGGTCCATGGTGGCACGTAGCGTATCCCGCGTGTCGCTGGGCAGCAGTGTGTGGTTGGCCGCGGAGCGCGTTGAGGAGAAATCTAAAGGGGGGGCCCCTGCCGAGTGCGGCACGTCCCACCCTTTCGAGTCTCTGGAAGTATCGACGGACCTTGGGACCGGATGATGATGGGTGCCAGTGCCGTGACTTTTCGTTGAGGGGGCAACGCGGCCGTCACCATGCCGCGCGCTGCCAGATGCAGGAGGTGGATGCGAGGGGTGTGGCGACGGTATCTCCCAGAGCGACTGTTTGCCCCCAGAGGATGAGGAGGGTCGGCGGGCCTCCGCCCTTTTGGCGTCGACGCTTCGAGAAGAAGGGTGACGACTCCCGAAAAAACGATCTTCTTGCCGATCTCCTTGACGCTCCTCATCGCCTCGTTGCCTCCTCTGTTCACCGACGTGACCGTCGTCGTCGCCGTCGTCATCATCATGATGCTCCCTGCGGCTGCCCGCGGCGCCGCGACGACGTGTCCAAACATCGTCGTCGTCGAAACGATCATGCGCCATGGCGCGAGAGGAGGAAGCCACCGCCTTCCCGTCGCGACTGAGAAGGAGACCTCGCCTTCCCTCCATGTCGTCGTCATGGCCAGAAGTGGATTGCTTGCGGGGGACGTCGTATCGCCGCGGAAGGGTGTCGCCGCGATCCATCAGCAGGTCGTGTTCGTCATTCCGAGGGAGGCCGCGAGGTTGAGGTTGACGTGCGCCAGCCGCGGAGATTGTCGAAGGGAGCTGCTCGATTCGATCCACGAGATGCCGCGGATGACGGTCGTGGAGCTTCTTGTCGAAAGAGTCATCGACAGCCTCCTCGCCCCTCCCGTTGACAAAGGAATGCGATGGGCGCCGCGATGGGTCGTAAGCAGCCGCAACCCCGCGTCGTGGATCCCCTGTCGTGCTGCGCCCTCGCAGTAGGTCTTCAGGGGCGATCCTGCCAGGTAACGCACCGCCGCGCTGCGCCTTGATCCTGCTCGACGATGGCACATCCGCAGAACCCCCTGACGGCTTTCCGCGCCGTGAAACGACGTGGTCGACTTCCTCCGGTTCGTCCCAGAGGTGGCCATCCCGCCGCCTCGTCGAGCGGAAGTGGGAAGACATGTCAATGGGAAGAGGGAATGGATACAGTGGTCGGTGTCGCTGTGTGCTGCAGGGAACTGTCCTCCGTCAAACAACAAAACAAAGGCCGATTTTGTTTTCCCCTCCCGTTCGTACCGTCTACAACGGAGGGGGAAAAACATCGACTATTCCGGGCGTTACTTCACCGTGTCGCTGGCATTGCCGTCCAGAAAGAACGTCTCCAAAATTTGCTGCTGCGCGAGAGGGACGAACGTAGGGGCGTGGCCGCACCCGTCGATGGTCACCGACCGCATGCCGCAGCGTTGAGCGACGGGACGGGCCAGCATCGCCTCCACGCCGGACGGCAGGAGCAGGTCGGAGTTCTGGCCTCGCGTGATAAGGATCGCCTCGCAATCGATGGCGTCGAACAGTGCCCAGGGGTCGGCGGGCACGAGGCTGCCGCTGCTGTGCTGATGGCTGAGGGCTTCCTCCTCCCCCTTGGGCTCCACCGCGGCCGCCACGCCCGTCGCGCTCGACGAGGCGACGACGTCGGTTGTGGCGGCTGCTCCCCCCGTGGCAACGACCATGACATTGGGGTCATAGTGCGGCGCGACTTTGCCATTCGGCAGGCGGCGGTAGCCGACCTCGACGATCCGCCGCAGCCACGCGGGCGTCACCGGTCCGAAAGGGGCGTAGACGGTTTTGAAGAACCCTTCCAATTCACTCAGCCGATCAAAGGACACCGCGATGTTGCCGTACTGTTTGATGCGCTCGATGGCGACCGGGTTGAGCTCCGGCCCCACATCGTTCAACACCAGCCGGCGAATGCGACCCCTCAGACGAAGGCTGCCCCCTGCGGCGCAGTACCCGATGATGCCTCCCATCGACGTGCCCAGGAAGTCGATATCGCGTCGTCCTCGTGTCACGGCAAGGGCCGTGAGCGATGGATCCTCGCGGCTGTTGGGTGTCCCTGGCACTGCGGCAGCCACACCGTGCTGGCGATCCACGAGCTGTTCGACGAGGGCTTCCAGCAGTTGCACGTAGAACGGCACGGTGTATTCCACATTCGGCTTCGGTGACCATTGTGACAAGCCACGCCCTATTGTGTCGGGGCACAGCACGCGATAGCCGTGGTTCGCGGCGAAGCGCTCGGCCACCTCGTCGAAGTCCCGGCCGGTGCGCAGCAGCCCATGCCACGCGATGAGCACCTTCGTGCTCACCGGCGGAGCGGCATTGGACAGCCACTCTGTGACATGGATTTCGCGATCCAGAAGGGTAATAAAGACAGATTCCCGCCGGGCCATCTGAGAGAGAGAGAGAGGGGCACAAAGAACAACAAAAACAATACACGTTTTTTCCGGGTCACCCGCATTACAAAGCAACTTTGAGATTGGAGGAGAGGGAGAGTCGTAATTAGGAGGATGTTAACCGAACTGTGTGAAAGCTGCATGTTTATGATCACGAATACTTCCTCGTCGTCTCCTCGTGGCTGAGGTGAGCGGCTTAGGAAGGACCCCCGTCATTGTCGTCGACGCTGCGATCCCCCTGAAGGTCCTCATCTGTGGGATCCCGATAGCCTGCCTCATCGAGCCATTGCCGGAGGGCGACGGTGACGCCGCGCATGCACGCCGCTTTGCGCTTAGCGCCGCCCCCCGCTGCGTCGGATCCATCAGCACCGAATTGAGAGACTTGAACCGCGGTGTAGACGACCCACTCAGGGGGCGGCACAACGCGCGACACGGAGCTCTTCGGGTGAATGTAGAGGATCATCCGCCGCTGTGCGTCGTAGTAGGGCGTTTTCGTCGTTCGCCGACCGTCGGTGAACTCGACGCCATGGGCGCGGCACTCGAGCGGAGACGCGCGGCGGGCCACTTGATCGATGAGCCCAGAGACGACCCACCGACGGACCGCGGTTTCCTCTGCTGGGGGCATGACGACGCCCACGGATAAGTCCATGGCGGGAAGGGAGTTGCTGAAACCGGCGGTATGCGCCGCCCGATGCTTAGCGGCATCGATCCCCGCGGCCTCGGCGCCAGCTGTCTCGACGCCGTCGTAATCCTCAGCGTAGTAAATACCCTTGACCTCTGGAAGGTCGCTCCCAGGCAGGTGTGCGCGGCGCGATGGCCCATGATGGCGCCTGTCGTCGTCGCTGTCCCGACGCTCTTTGAAGAGCGTCGTGCTGCGATCCGCTCCCTCGACAACCTCCCGTAGCTGGTGCCACAACATGAGCGCCTCGCCGAGGTTCTTCACGTTGAGGACGGCCCTCAGCTGCTCGCGCAATGCCCAAGCGGCCGAGGCGGTCGGTATCGGGTTTCCCCGTCGCCCCCGGAAGGGCAGCAAGCCGCACTGACAACACAGCATCAACGTCCGCCAGTTGGCAACCACATCGCTTCCGCCGTGCATCACACGCCTCCGGATGGCGACGTCCACAGCGATGCCATCGCGGAACACGTCGATGGTCGAGTTGCAAACCGCGACGGCCGCCAGCATCGCGTCCCACAGCGCCAAGCCGCAGCGGCCCGCGACAACGTCCTTGCGCGCGGACCATATCATCTTCGCCAGCCGCGGCGAGACGGGCAGGTGGACGAGATAGTGCCCCATCTCGGTGATGGCGAACTTGGCGTCGAGCGCGCCAATGTGCTGAAGGTGCTGGAGCGACTTGCTGAGACTTGCCTTGGGAGGCGGCGACGGGAAGGGGAAATTGGCGACGTGCCCGATGCGCATGGACTTCATGAGGAGCACGACAGAGTCCAACGGCGTGTCCTCGATCTCGGGCGGGGAGTGCTTCACCATCGCGTTGGTGAAGGCAGCCGTGCTGTAGAGTCGGTAGCAGTGCCCAGGGCCCACGCGGCCCGCGCGCCCGCAACGCTGCTCGGCCGCGGCTTGGCTAATAAAGGAGACGGAAAAAGACGTGGCTTGGGTGACCGGGTCGAGCCGCTTCTGCTTCGCTCGGCCGCTGTCGACGACATACCGAATGTTTGGGATCGTGATGGATGTTTCGGCGATGTTGGTCGCGACCACGCAGAGGCGTTTTCCCGCCGGCGGTGGTTCGAAGACGAGGCGTTGAAGTTCCGGCGCGAGAAGGGAGTACAAGGGCAGAATGTGCAAGGTGTCGAGGGCGCCGAATTCCTCGTCGTCCTCCGGGTCGTCATCTCCGTCGCCGTCGCCGTCTTGATCTTGTTGTGCGTCGGCAGAGAGAAACAAGTCCCGCTTGCTGGCATCGAGGAGGCGGGCGATGGGGTCGTCGTCCGCCTTCGGCGCCTCTTCCAGCAACCGCGGTTGGGTGGTATCGACGTCGTCGTCATCATGCTGCGCGTCACTGCCGCGGCGGGGGCGGCCCTTTCCGGACGCCTTTGATTGCGTCGAGGGAACCTTTTCTTCTCGTTGTGGCGCATGAGGACGCCCCGGGGGCTTCGTCGTCCGCCTCTCGGCGGCAGAAGGGGGGGCCTGGGCCGGCGTTGTCGTCCCACCATCGCCCCAGTCATTGGTGACGGCGAAGGTGTTCTGTGCGTCACCGCCTCGGCTCACCCCTGCGCCATCGGAGTCGTCAACCTCCACCGGCTCCTCCTCCTCCTCCGGCACGCTACCTTCCGAACTATCAGACGAATCGGACCGCGGTGCGGACTGATGGGCACCGCGACTCGTTAACCGTTGCTGTTTCCGCCCCTTTCTTTTCTTGCTCGCCACATCGTCTGAAGGCGGCGGGGGGCCCACGGAGACCTTAAAGGCCGGGACGGCATCATCGAGGAATAAGTCGTCCTCGCGACCGTCCGCCGCAGCGGCGTCGTCTTCGTCGCCCGGAAGAACGAAACGCTCCTCATCCTCGTCTCCGCCCTTCTCATCGTGCGTCCCCCGTTCCACCGGCGGCACGGCGACGCGCTTTGCAAGACGCGGAGGAGCGTCCTTTCCAAGCATGCGCCGCACCGGTGACGTCATCGGCGGAGGAGGCTGCTGCTGCCGCGTCGTCGCCGTCACCCCCGCTGCAGCAGCTGCCGCCTCGGCTTCCTCTTCGTCCTCGTGCAGGTTTAGCCGCTTCTGGGGGGCGGTCGCGGCAGTCTGCTTCGAATCGTCGTAGCGGATCCGGACACGCGCGTAATGGCGGGCCAGAGCTTCACACATCTGTTCAATGTCCCGCTGGGTGGCCAGGAAGACTAAAATACCCCCCGCGGGAAGCTTTTTGTGGATCTGTCGAACTTTGCTGATCGCCGCCTTCACATAGTTGTCGCGTTCCGTGGTGCGAGCGAAATGAGGCGTCACCTCGAAGCGCCTCGCCTCGACGTTGATCACGGGCGGCGGCGAACGAAAGAGCACCGCATTGTCCCGGAAGTCCGCAATGCGCATCGTGGCGGACATAATGACGAGCCTGAGCGGTGTGCAGCGGATCGCGGGAGGAGGTAGCCGCGTAGGAAGGGGGAGGCCGTCGCCCCCGAGCGCCCGATGCCGCTGCTGCTCGTCGTGCCACGCGTCGAGGGCAAGGCGGTCCTCCTCGTAGAGGGATTGACGCAGGGGCACGACGCGACTAAGAAGTCCGATGAGCAAGTCACAGGAGACGCTGCGTTCGTGGGCCTCGTCGATCACGATGGCGCTGTATCGGGAGAGTAGGAAGTCCGACTGCGCCTCTTTCAGCAAGATACCTTCGGTCATGAACTTGAGGCGGCAGCGGGGGCTGAGGTTGTTATCGTACCGCACTTGATAGCACACTGTGCCACCGAAAGGCTCGTTGAGTTCCGCGGCCACACGCTTCGCCATCGCCGTCGCTGCGACGCGACGCGGCTCCGTCACGGCGATGAGACCGCCGCGGTGGGCGGCGACGCCTTCTGGCTGTCCGAACCCCGCCTCCCACAAAAACTGAGGCACCTGCGTCGTCTTGCCAGACCCGGTCTCACCGCAAATGAGAACCGCGGTCCCCTGACTGCCCTCGAGGACCGCTTCCATGATGGCTTGTTCCTCTCGGAGCACCGGAAGGCCGAGCCGGCTTTCCAGCATCTCCGGCGTGCGGTTGATAGGCACGTGAACCGCACCTGGCGCCAACGCGGCACGGCGCGCCACGTCCTCCTGGATCACGCGTTGCACCTGACGGGCGGCCTCTGCTTGCTCCTTCTGCCTCACGACCGCCGCCGCGTTCATTCGTGCTTGCACTTCCAGAAGCTTGACCTCGTCCTGCGTGTTCCTGGCATCGCGCTCGCTTCTCGCGTTGCGATGCTCCGTGGCACGAAGCGCCTTGGCTATTTTCTTTTCGCGAGCCGCAGTGGCCGCCTCCTGCTTCACGAACTCCCGGTGCCGTTGCAGCACCTCCTGGTGACTCGCCAAGGACGCGATGGCGTCACGCACACGCCCGTCCCGCGCCTTCTTCGCCAACCGCCGCTCTTCCTCCTTGGCCTTTTTGGTCTTCAGAAGCGAGGCGGGCATCGGCACGCCCGCGAGACCGATGGCCGACAGCTCTTCGGCCATTCGACGTGCCGCCGCGGAGGAGGTGGCCTTCACTACGCCACCCGTAGTACCTGCGGCGGCAGTGACGACCGCGTCGGATGAATGCTTCCCAGCGGCGGCGGCGTTCAATGCGCGCGGGGCGACGTTCGACATTTTCCGTCCTGCCGTGTGAATGGTGCGTGTGTTGATTGTGGACTCAGAATGCGTCCTCTCGCTGTTGCGGACAGTAATTCTAAAGAGGGACAAGGGAAAATTTCCAATCGCGAAATTGGGTTATCAATCGATGGTGACGACACTGCAAGTGGGGGGCGTGGACGGCTGCTGCGAGAATGCGGAGAATGACGACAGGGGGTTTGGGCGTGGACGGTGTCGTTCACATTCCCACCACCACCTCGATCCGCATTACCACCTTTCCCATCACTCGACCACCCCCTCTCTCGCCACGCGGTACCATTTGTGGTGTTGTCGTTGCGATGTGCGGATGACCGCCGGAGGGAAAGGGGGGCGTAGGGAGGAACAGCAAATAATAATAAAAGACCGAGAGAGAGAGGAAATTGCAACGCGGGGAGAAAGAAGAAGGAGAGGGTGGAGGAGTGTGATGCTCACCAAACCAGAGAGAGGGACAGAAAACAAAGTCCAGAATCGGCGAACGAACGAAAGGTGCGGAGAAAGAGAGCGGCGAGAGAGAGAGAGAGCGTTCGTACAACAAAGAAAAGATGAGTGGTTTCTTCCCAGGGCCAAACAAGGGCAACGACCACCGGAAGAGTCCAACAACATCAATAATAACAACGCGCGTTCCGGAGGGGCAACGTGTTTGGAGCGAGAAAGAGGGAGGGGGCCCGCACCGACGAAGGGGGGAATGGATACGTTGACATGCACCAGGAAGAAGAAGACGAAATGAAGGCGCTGGTCAGTCATCTCAGTTGCGCTGCGACCCACTGCCGCCTACTTTTTTGCCCCTCCGTATTTGCAGCGGCTTTTTACGCGCGGCTGCCTGTCATGTGCACGTAGTTGTCCTGTTGCGGCTGCTTCTTGCCATTCATCATCACGACGGCGGCGATGATCGCGACCAGGACGACGGCGCCGACCACGACGCCGATAATGATGGGCAGATTGGAGCTCGAGGAGCCGGTGTTACCGCCAGTCGACCCGGAGGAGCTGGAGCCACCCGTGAAGGAATCGCCGACTGCCGCGCCCGCCGTGAGGACGCCGTCCTGCTGCAGCGCGAGCGACGTTGTGGGGAGGTACATGGTGCCCTTCGACACGTCGGCGTCGAAGTTGCTCGACGCCGCCGTCGCCACTGCGGCGTCCTGCGTCTGAATCGCGAAGTTGAAGTTGGACGACCCCGTCGACTGAAGGACGCTGAAGTAGCGGCCCGAGGTGCTCGCGCTCGTGAGCGTCGCGTTGACGATGTTGTCAGGGGACACGCCGATGCGGTTGGCGACGTCCATTCGCGAGCTGTTGAGTGTCTGCCAGTACAAGGTCTGGTTGGCCTGCAGCTTCGCGAAGGGCACGTTCAGCTTCAGGGACTTCTTGATGGGCGCGGCCCACTGGATCTGGCACATGGGCGGCATCGCCGCCAGCAGCGGCCTCATTCGCGGGTTGATGACGTTGTTGACGGAGTTGCCGTCCTTCGCGTTGCTGTCAACCGCCAGTGCGAAGATGAACTTCTGGCAGCAGCCCCAGCTCGAAACCGTCGTGTTCATGTAGTTGACACAGGCATCCGACATGGAGTACGTCGAGAAGAAGTACCACGCGCACTGGTCCCATTGGGAGCCGGCCGCGTTCTTCGCCGCGTCCGGAAGGCCAAGGCAGATTTGACCCGCGCCGTTCTTCAGGCACATCGTGGACACCTGGAGCGCGTTGGCGGCCATTTCAGCCTTCTTCTGCTTCAGCGAGGTTGTGCAGTACATCTGACTCGTCGACGAGCCCATCGACGACTTCATGCACGACTTGTAGTTCTGATTGGCGTCCATGGCGGAAATGGAAAGCATCCCCGTGGCGACTTTGCCGAAACAGATTTGGTTGCTCGCGTCGGAGCAGATCTTGTTGACCATGCTGTTTTGGAAGTTCGGGATCGCCGAGTTGGCGCCATCGCCGAAGATCATGGACTGGGCCTGTGCAGAGGACGAGGATGAAACGACGCCAAGTTGGACGAGGCAGCGGGTGCCGGTGCTAGGGACGGAGGAGCACACGGTGTCGCGCACGGTCTGCAGCATGGCCATCATCGAGTTCGTGTCCATGTCGCCGAACATTTGATCGGGCTTGATCCCTGTCTTGGCGAGATCGAGCGCCTGGATGGCGACGGCACTTTGGAGAAGGCCCTTGACGATGTTCAGCAAGCATGAGTGGCATACGTTTTCAAGCAGCGCGGAATTGAGCGCCGGTTGGCAGCTCTTGCTGTACGAGACCATCGCCTGGGACCCTTGTTGACCGGGCAGCGGAGCCGGGGTGGTGGGGATGACGGGGGCGACGCATCCGGATGGGCAGTTGGGTGCTTTGCTTCCTTCGCACGTCGCCACACCGAGGATCGCATCGGCGATCGTGTAGCACGCCGTGCCGTCCTGCGAACCGCAAAGGGCGGACTGCAGCGGCTGAATGGCGGCGATGAGGCCGGACGGCACCATGTCCTTGAACTGGGGAGCGGACTGCAGCGCGCCGTAGCACGATTGCAGAGGACCCCACAGGTCGCAGACCGTCTTCAAGCTCGGGAGGGTCACTGTACCGCTTGGGCTCGGCGTGATCGCGCTTTGCGTCATGACGAAGGTCATGATGGGTGCGCAGTCGGGTGGGATGGCGCCCGCTGGGATGCCGCCGGCTTGAAGCACCTTCATGCCGTGGCCTTGGACGCGGTTGTGCAGATCGCGGAAAAAAGACAGGTGCGACACCAGGAGCTGTTGGGTCGCGGCGACTTGGGCAGTGCTGAGGGCGTTGCACGCCGACGCCACAAGGGCGAGGGCGAAGCAAACAGCGATGCGGGACAAACGGGTCATTCGTGGTGCGATCGACGAGAGAAAGCGACGAGTCACGAAAAAAAATGAGTACAAAGAGAAAATAGTGTTTTGGTGAACTGATTCGTGTGACTTCAATTTTCCATTGATCCACAAGACGACTAATGAAACAAGCGACACACGAACACTGTGTACCGAGAAAGAGACTTTGGAAAAAATGCTGTAGGTGAAGGGGAAAAATAACAAAGGTTGTTTTTTTTGTGTGCTGAGAAGGGGCGTCCTAGCGAGCGAGGTTTCGAAGATCGTGCACGCGACGTGGATGTTCTTTGAGACAGCGCGAGGCGCGGCGCGTTTCTAACGCACGCAAGTGGTTCAACCGACATCAAAATAAAATGACCCTCTTCACACCCAGTGATGGAGTGGAGAGGGGGGTATAGCACAGCGCCGCGCCGGAATCGTTCACCGAATGGGAGCGGCTGGTGTCGCCAGCAAAGGGCAAGCCAGACGTTGAGGATCGCTCGCCGGGGCGACGGCAAGCGGCGGCCCGCCGACGGTGGTCTTGTGCACTACCGCCGTGGCGGCCAACTTCTCGTCGTTCTTCTTTTTCATGAAGTAGGATGCGGCGTAGACGGCGCCGACGATCGCGACGCCCACGACACAGCTAATCACGATGCCGACGGTCGACACGGACGAAGAATCGGCGGTCGTGGTATTGACGGCGCCAGCCGCAGCCGTGGTCGTGGTGGTGGTGGTTGCGGCCGCGCCAGGGGCTGCTGCGGTGGTCGTGGTTGGTGCGGCGGCCCCGGTCGTTGCAGGGGGGGTTGGGGCTGTTGCCGCCGTGGTTGTCGACGGCGGGGCAGCCGCTGCTGTTGGAGCGAGCACATCATTTCCAGCTGTCTGCCCGGATGGAAGCACGCCGTCTTGCTGCAGCGCGAGCGATGTCGACGGCAGGTACATGGTGCCTCGGGCAACGTCCGTGTCAAAATTGGTGGCCGCGGACTGCGCCACCGCGGCGTCCGGCGTCTGAATCGCGAAGTTGAAGTTGGACGACCCCGTCGACTGAAGGACGCTGAAGTAGCGGCCCGAGGTGCTCGCGCTCGTGAGCGTCGCGTTGACGATGTTGTCAGGGGACACGCCGATGCGGTTGGCGACGTCCATTCGCGAGCTGTTGAGTGTCTGCCAGTACAAGGTCTGGTTGGCCTGCAGCTTCGCGAAGGGCACGTTCAGCTTCAGGGACTTCTTGATGGGCGCAGCCCAGTGGATCTCGCACATGGGCGGCATCGCCGCCAGCATTGGCTTCATCTTCGGGTTGAAAGCGTTGTTCGCGTTGTTGTCAACCGCCAGTGCAAAGATGAACTTCTGGCAGCAGCCCCAGCTGTTGACCGTCGATGTCAGATAGGACACGCACGAGTCCGGCATGGTGTTGCTCGAGAAGATCAGTGGCGCGCATTGAGGCCACTGAGACCCTGCCGCGTTTTTCGCGGTGTCCGGCAAGCCCATGCACAACGCACCTCCTGAATTTTTCATACACATCATGGACGCCTGCCATGAGCCCGCGGCAAGGGATTGCTGCTCACCCTGGAGCGCGGCGCTGCACGCCGCCTTCGCCTGTGCGGACGACCCAGCTTGCTTGGTGCATGTGGAGAAGGTACTCCTCGCTGACATCGTCGATACCGAGAAAGCCCCGGCGACGATCTTGCCGAAACATACTTGACTATCGGCGTCGGAACACACCTTGCTGATGATCGTGGACTGAAAATCAGGGATAGCGGCGTTGGGGTCCGTTGCAGTGCCGCCGAAAAGCATGCTCTGGGCCTGCGCGCTCGTCCCGGATGCCGTGACGATGCCTAGCTTCACCAGGCAACGATCGCCGCTAGGGACGGTGGCGCACACGGTGTCGCGAAGTGTTTGCAGCATGGCCATCATGACGTTCACGTCCATGGGCATCAACGAGTCCGTCGAGAGCCCCGACTTGGCGAGATCCAAGCGTTGAACGTTGAGAGCGGTCGTGATGACGGCCTTGACAATGCCGAGAAGACATCCGTGACAGACGTTCTCGAGCAAGGCGGAATTGAGGGCCGGTTGGCACGTCGACGAGGAGCCCCCGGCTGGCGGCGCGGCACAGTAGGTTGGGGGGCAATTCGGCGGCGCGGTCGACGTGCAACTGGCTGCCTGAACGATCGCATCGGCCACCGTCGTGCACGCCTTTCCCCCCTCCTGGGTTCCGCACAGAGCGTCCTTCAGCGGCTTGACGGCCTCAATCACGCCAGCGGGCACCGAGTCTTTCAGCGGTGTGTTTTGGATCGCCGCATAACACTTCTGAAGGGGATCCCACAGGTCACACAACGTCTGTGCCTTCGGTATCGTCGGAGCGCCGGACGTGTTGCCGCCCGTGCCAGGCGCCGCCATCGCTTGGACGGCCTGCACGATTGGATTACAGTCCGTGGGGATCTGCGGGGTCTGGGATTGCTGCGCCTGCATGTGGTGGTGAACCCCCCGGAGGGCAGGCCTGAAGGAAAGCTGGTCACCCAGGAGCTGAGCGTACTGTCGCACCAGTCGCTCGACGGCGACGACATGCTCCACCGTGATCCGTGCGTCGCAGCGGGCAGCAAATGTGCAACACAGCAGCAGCAGCATCAGCGTCGAAGACATCGTGCTGCGGCGCGGAAGCTTGGCTTGGAAAGGAATCATTGCCCTTGTTGATCGGATCTGGCGTGAGGCGAGAGAAAACACAGAGAGAGGCAGAGGCACGAAATTTAGGTGTCACGTCTCCTCTCTCTTCCTAACTAACTAAGCATTCCATTGAAAGGGGGGACGTTTGATGACCCAGATCGGGGCGGGCTCTGGAGTGATGCTGCTCGCAGTGTCCTTTGTTTGTTGCGACGATTCGCAGAAATCATCAAATCAGTGCCAAAACCATTCAACCAGGGTGGTCTGAGACCTTCGGAAAGGGGGACAGAACGAACCCGAATTAGAGGGATTTAGTCCCCTTTTCTTTACCGAAACGTCGATCCGGCCACTGCGAAGAGAGTCCGAGGACAAACGGCAAGAAAGGCCGAGGACAAACATTTTGCCGTTCACCGTTTCAGCCGCAAAATACAACGCATGGAAAATACCCCCTTTGTTGTTATCGCTCGCTACGACGCGGGGGCGGCAGGGGGCTTCGCTCCACTGTTGGCGGTCTTCTTGGCGGCCTTCAGTGCCCGCTTCTCCTCCAACGTCAGTCCAGCGTCGGTTGACTGCGCCGTTTCAGCAGGAGGCGCGGCGGTCCCGGGAGCAGCGGCGCCGCCGGCCGCGGCCTTCTTGGTGGACGCGGCTGCCGCCGTGGGAGCGGTCGACACGATGGGCGCGAGCTCCGGATGCGCATTGTAGAACTGCGTCTTCGCCGAAAGATGGGACACCTTATCGCGGCCGTCGGGAATGAAGATCAAGATGAGTCGGTTCCCATTGGTCGCAGAGGGCAGTTGATCCACGATGTAGTAGCCCCGGCGTTCAAGCTGCAGGAAGTCACCTTGCTTCAGTTCCGACATCGCCGCTTCGCCGTAGAGCTCCTGGGTGAACAAGGTGTGCTTGGCGATGATCCCGTCGATGTCCTCCTCGGGGTCGGGCTTCTTCTTCGTCAGCAAGTAGTCGTACTCGCGAGCCTCGGCGACCACGGCGTTCACGTTCTCCGCGACCCAAGTGAGCTTATACTTGGTGGACCGAACGTCGCCGGCGACATTGAGCTTGATCTTCGCGTCGGTGATGCGTCCGGTTTTGGGGTCCTTCACGAGATTCGAGATGAACGCGTTGCCCCAATCCATCAGGGTGACCTCCTCGCCGTCCTGCAGAAGAGCCACGTCGGCCGCGTCGAGAAAGATGACGTCGCTTTGGTAGAATGTCTTATCGCCAAGCGCGGCGTTCTTGCGGTGCCGTGGGCGCGTCTGGGCCACCAAGTGACCCGCGCCTTCCACGGCGCATCGGACCCCTTGAGTGCCATTGACCGCAGTGTATCGCGGCACACTTGGATCCAAGAGCTGGGTGTTGAAGTTCCACAGCTTGCTCCACTCCATGAAGTTGACGGCCTTCGACATGCCTTGCACGCGCACGAAGTCCTTCAGCGCTTCGACCTTCAGCCCACGGCGAAGGAGGCCGCGGACCGTCGGGAATCGAGGGTCGTCCCAGCCTTCCACGACGCCGTCCGCGACCAGCTGAGTCAGCTTGCGCTTGGACATGAGCGAGTATTCCATGTTGAGCCGCGAGAAGTCCTCGATGTTCGGCTTGCGCAGCTTGAGCGCGTCGCAAATCCAAAAATACTGCGCGTTGCGGTCGTGGTATTCATTCGTGCGCAGAGCATGGGTGACGCCTTCAACGCTATCCACGATCGGGCAGGCAAAGTCGTAGGTCGGGTACGCCTTGTACTTGCTCTTGGTGCGTGCATGGGGGGTGAGGTTCACGCGATATAGGACAGGATCGCGAAGCGCCTTGTTGTCGGCGTCTAGCGAAATTTTTGCGCGCAGGCAGTTTTTTTGCCCGACCTCTGTCGCCGCTAGCATCTCTTTCCACAGGCGCGCGTTCTCGGCGATAGACCGCTCGCGACACGCGGTGGCGATGCCCTCGCCGCGCAGGCGACGCAGCTCGTCCTTGGGCGTGTCGTCGCAATACGCGAGGCCCGCTTGTATGAGCTCGTCGGCCTTCACCAGCAAGAGGTCGAAGTAGTCCGAGGTAAACGTGGGGCCGACCTCCCAGGTAACTCCGAGCTTTGCTAGATCTTCGATGATGGCGTGCTCGAACTCCTCCTTTTCCTTCGCCGGATTCGTGTCGTCGAAGCGGAAGATCATCTTGCCGTTGTAGCGCGTCCGGAGCATAGAGTTCACGAGCGCGGCCTTCGCGTGCCCAATGTGGATGTAGCCTGACGCCTCGGGTGGAAACCGGGTGACGACCTGCCCCATGACGGCGTTCGGCAGCTCGAGCTTGTCGGACGACGACGCGTCTGCCGCCGCGGCGGGAGGCGCCGCGGCACCGGAGGTTGAGGGCTTGGGCCCCTTGCCGGCGGCGGGGCCCGTGACGTGCGACGCCGCCGCCGCTGTCTTCACGGGGGCGGATTTGATCGGGGCGGCCGGTACGCCAAACTCCATCATCGAGTACTGAATGGGCTTCAGGTGCGCATTCGGCGACCAGGACGCGGGGGGCGTTGGTGTGCCTGACATGACCGTGGTGGAATATCGGCCGAAGGATGCCCACAGAGGGTGGGAGGAGGAGGAGGAGGAGGAGAGAGGAAGGAGGTGGTGGCTGCGACTGCGACTGTATTGAAGGGTGGAGCTGAAGAAGAAGATGCTGTTGGTGGCGGTGGTGCCTAGGCCTGACAGCCGCTGCATGATCGAAAGGGGAAGCCCCCGCCGTGGTGCGAGTATTACTCCTCCTCCTCTTCCTTGCCGTACGATGCTCTCCGGCGTTTCAGACGGTAGGGGTGAACGATCATCGAATCGGGGGTGGTGCTGTGGAGCCCGCCATCTACACATGGGTGGGCCTGGAGTCCCCCCCTTTCCCGCCTCTTCCTTTGCAAGAAGGTCGAGCGTTGATGTTCCAATATGGATGGGACAACGCGTCTTTGTGACCGACCAGGCGAGAGCTGGCGTCCAGCAGTCTCGCGGTTCCGCTCCTTCACCAGAGGCCCATGCGCAACCCATCGCGGCGGTCATCAAGGCAGACGTCGATGGTGGGAGCTGAGCGGCTCGCGGCGGCGCGCCACGAACGTGATGATGTTGACGGTGGTCCCCCGCGGCGCTGCGAGAGCGCTTTTTCGACGGACGACCGACGGCCGTCGTCGGGGCGGCGGCCGTTGAGTCGATGAATCGCTGAAGCCTCGCGGTTCGCGGCGTCATGTATCTCAAAAATGACATTTCGGATATTCGCGGATACCCAGATGGATGCAGGCAAGACGACCTGCAAAACGAACGGTTTTGCGTTCGGAGAGAGTGCTACCACTGAAAGAGAGAGTAGGACGAGCTGCTAAAAACCTACCCTCCCACCCGAAAAAAACGGGTTGCGAGATACCGTACCGGTACAACCGGTCGGCACTCTCTCGACCCCAGTTGAAACCGCTCCGGAGCGGTCAAAAGCGCAGACCACGATACCCCACCTGCATTCCGGCGTCTCGGGGCCGCCCCATCCTTTCCCCAGCCGCCGCCCAGAGCGCGAGGGAAAGTTTGTGAGTGGGATGACACCGACGGGACGAAAACATCAGTAGTAACGTTCGCGATACTCAAAACCATCGCGCGGGGAGGGTCAAAAATAGAGAGAGCGAGGGACATTGTGACGCTAACTGAAACGGCCTCCCCTCTGTCTAGCAACATTTATCGAATTGATAGTCCAAGAGACGGGAGCGAGGCCACCAAAACGACCGACGCTCACACACGACGATCTCAGTATCTCTCTCTTTTCCGTTGGGGTTTCCATTTTTTTTTGGCATACCGGCGACCGCCAGGCCGGTGATCTAACGAGGAGGAGAAGGAGAGAGGGGGAGGGCTGTCGTAGGGAGGATCGTGTCGAGCCATGTGAGACCGCCCCAAACTCTCTTTTTTTTTGCCGAACCTAGGCCACGGGCGGCTGCGTCGCGGGGTACACTTGCACCCACACAAAGTCAAACTCCTTCCCCCCGACCATGGGATCGGTCTTGTCGGTCTCCTCCCGAGTCAAGCACGGGGGCGGCCCCGGGCGGCGCGCGGCGTCGCCCGCCGCTTGCGACTTGGCGACGAGGGCGTAGACGAGGGGTTGGCTGTCCGCGAACACCACCTCCGGGCGGTAGAGATGCCCATACACAATTGCGGCCTTGAGCTGCACGGCGAAGTCGTCCGGCTCCATTTCGGGAGTGGTCGACATGCGCAAGAATTCGTCCATCGGCTTGCGCGCGACGTCGGGCATGAATCGAGACCACGTGAAGGGGCGAATGACGATCAGGTGCGGCAACGCGCCGCCATGCTGGGCCGCCATATGCGCGCGCGTGGCCGCGATCCACGGCACGGCGGACGCCGTGGCGACGGTGGAAGCGTCACTGCGGCGGAGCAACATCTCTTCGTCGCGGCTAATGCTGATCGACGTGAGGTGCTCCGCCTGCATGCAGCGGAGGCCGCGGAGGCGCACTTCGGGATACGCGCGGGCGACGTCGCTTTCCACCGGCTTGCACGACCCATCCTTCGCGTCGACGAGCAGACCACGGTGCACGCACCGGTGCGCGTCCGACGTGTTCTGCGTCCATACGCAACAGCCGTCCAGGCGCACGTGGAAGTCGACGTCGGCGATGGTGCCCATGTTGGCGAGGACCGACGCTAGGGTGTCTTGGCTGAACTTTGGGAACTGCACCGTCCCGACGAAGTACGCTTCGAGGACCTCCTTGTCCGTGGACCGCGCCTGGCAGGACTGCAACGCTAGGTCGGCGAGCATCTTCACCCCGGTCTCCGCCTGCTCGCCGCCGTGATCGAAGTGGGCGAGGGCGACGCGGTGGGTGCGCGCGTGGCGGAAGGCGACGATGAGGCACGTGGTGGCATCGAGGCTGCAAATGGTGGTCGGCAACGTGGACGCCGACACGGGGCCGTCGCTCCACTGAACGGCCCCGGCTTCGGCTTGCAGGACGAAGAGAACGTTGGGGTCTCCGCCAGAGAGCAGTTGGTGCGGCACGGAGGAGAGTGGGGTGGGGGTCGGCGTCGTGGGACTGCCTTTGCGGTTCGCCGCCGTCAGGAGCGCCTCATCGACGGCTTGCACGAGTTCTCGAACAACGGCGCGCTGGTCGTTTTTGGGGGCTGCCTTCTGCAGACGTTTGGTGCCCACAAACACGCCCATGTTACGTTTTTTGTCGGTAAAAAAATAGGGGGAGCGATTAGCTTTACAAAGTACGAACCTACCAACGAAGTAACGACATTGGAGTCGCGAGAGACGACAGGACGCTAAAAGGACGCCAAAAGGGTGACACGTGTGCCGATACAGCGATGGGACCGAAAAGATCCAAACTTCCCCTGTCCCCCGACTCACTCTGACGCGGGGAAAGTGTCGGTTTCGATCCAAACTTTTGAACAAATAATTACACGACGGTATGCCCTCGTCGGCATGAGGAGCGAGTCATGTCAATCGCCCGATGGACGTGTCGTTGGGCAAAGCCGGAAGCGAGGCCGCGTCTGCGCCGGCTTTTCGTGCAGTGGACTTTTCCTTGCCTCCTCCTCGGTGCTTCTTTCCATCCTTCCCTGAACCTACGGAAGTCGCAGACGCCTGCCGGCGTTGCTGAGCCCGCGCCCGTTGGAACGCCTCTTTCGCCTCCTCCTCGCGCTGACGGCGTCCTGTCCCGGGCTTGATCTCCCAGCTATCGACCTCCTTCACGGCGGCGTCCGTTTTAGAAAACGGAACGTGCTTCGGGGACCGAATATTTCGCAGTTGCGCCTCCGTCAGCCGGATGTGTTTGATCAACTCCCCCGACGGCAAGGCCGGCACCAACACTGCTTCAGGCAATAAGCGGGGCGGAACCTCTCCATAGACATCGTCGGTCGTCGGCAGGCACGGCGCCGCGGCCTCTTCGTCATCGTGATGGGATGAGTCGTTGCCCGTGGCAAGACCACAACGACCCGGGCAGGTGGCACCGTGATAGTGAGTGGCTCGGCACGGCTCGGAGCGCACGTCGGCGACAGGCGGGACGGGCGCCATCGCCTGGGTGGCCGCTTTGGCCGCTCTTCTCGAAAGGGCACGCGCCTCGCTGTTCGACGCGGAGAGGGATACGGCGGCGGCTTTCGGCTCGTCGGCAATTGGACCCGCCGCCGCCGCCGCCTTCGTTGCAAGCGGTGACGACCCTCCCCGCTCACCGCGCACCGGCGAGGCAGTCGCTCGACGAAAGGCAGGAACGGCACTGTGGTCCAGTTTCGGACGGTCATCCAGGTACTGAGACAAAAAGTTTGAGGAGCCCATCATCGTCGTGGACCCCCCGATGTCGCTCACGCGGTTTACGATGTTGAGTCGGTCCTCGACCGGGAGGGGCGACGAGGAGGACATGGTGGGATCCATCGTGCCGCCTGCATCATCCGACCGCTGCGAGAGCGAAGCGCCAAAAAACGCCGAGGGCCGCGGCTTCCGCGAACCGGGCGCCTTCGTGCTCGGAGGACGTGACACGGTATACTTCGTGGGACCACCGATGCCGCCACCGACGGTCCTGGGCGGCGAGCGCGCCTTCTCCCGCTGCTGCTTGGTCCAGTATTTTTGGTGCAAGAGCAAATCTGGTTGTTGCGCAACGACCGAGCCTTGCTGACCGATCGCCTCCCTCCGCGTTGCGACGTCGGGGTGTACCGTGGGCAACTGCCAGCCGAGCGCAAGCAGCTTCTCCTCGTCGCTGCGGACCGCCTTCTCGTCCCCGGACATCAGTTCGCCCTTGAACCAGTTGAGCGCATCGGCCGTCTGCGTCAGCACACGCTCCGCCAGGACGTCGGTGACCTGCGTGCTCATCGCCAGGACGCGAGCAAAGTCGGGCTGCGTCTCCTCCATGAACTTGGCGAGTTCGTCCGACACCCCTTTGTAGTAGTTGCCGTCCATCCGGCCTTGGCTGCCAAACCAACTGTCAAACTCCACCTCGGCGAACAAGCCGGGATCATGCGACAGCGGGAACACCGTACGAGGTATCTTGCGCGTCCGAAGATCGTTGTCCAACAGCTCCAAGAAATTCCCATTTCGGTACATGAAGGGACGGTTGTGCCGTTGCTGATAGAGCACGAGCGCGGCGCGAATGGTAGCCTCAATGAGAAGGAGCCGCGGGTACGCCTGCTGCCGGAAGCGGTCTTCCGCCATGAGCCGCCGGCTGTCGCCAAAGAGACGGAGCGGGTTGGACGCCTGGGCTTCGAAACGTCGCATCATGGCGAGTAGGGCAATGCGGTCCTCGATGAGCTTCAGGCGCCGATTGATTTCCAACGTTGAGCTGATGCGATCTTGCTGGACGACGACAATCGTCTGCTTGCGCTGAATGAGGGCGTCCTCGACGGATGCGCTGGTGCCGAACAGAGACGCCGCGCCTTCGTAGCCTTGCTTTGCAAACACGAGGATCTTACGGTCCAAGTCGCACAGTGTCTTGTCGGACAACTGCGGCACCTGTGCATCTTCCTTCCAGAGCTGCATGATGTCCAATGCGACCTGCCGCACAATCCGGAGGCGCACCTCCCGTTTGCGGCCCATGTCGAGGATCATCTGCCTCAGTGACTGGAGGCCCGCCTCCGACAGGTCTTCGTCATAGACCTCCGCCGCGGTGTTCTCGCTCAAGGACGCATAGAAGTCGGCCCGTGCGACATCTTCGACGGAACTCATGCCCCCCCCCGCGTGTACTGTTGGCGGAAGGGTGCCATGCAGCATCGTCGTCGGTGCGGTGGTCCCCACGAGCGACGACGCGGTCGCCACAGACGACGGGGGCGACGCACCGCTCGTCGATCCCCCGCCGCCTTGGAACGCTGCCCTTCCGTTAACCGCTGCCGAGGGAGCGGCGCTCCCGCCGCCGACGAACGAGTAGCGCATCGCCTTCATGCCGAGGGGCACGATGGGCTCCTCCATCTCTGTCTTCAAGGCGTTGATGCGGGCGACCAATTCCCCAACTGTCGTTCGTCGCGCGGTCTCCAACACCTGCAATGTGACGATCTCCGCTTCCAAGCGGGTCACCTTCTCATCGAAGCGCATGGTGGCAATCTCGTCGAAGACGGCGGTCGGTGCGGCGCCGAGGCGCGCGCAGCTCTTGAAAATGGCGCCCTTCAGCGCGTTGATTTTGTTCGAGTTGTCCCGCTCCTGACGCATGACGGACGCTTTCTTGGCGATGTCCGCGAGAGCGCGCAGCGCCGGTTGCATAAGGCTGGTGAGCTGCTCCAAGGCAAAGCCTTGGTGCGACAGCAGCGATTCAATCTTGCGTATCAGCGCGACAGAAGCGTCGAATGGTCCCGGCGCGGCAGAATGGTGACCATCTCGCCAGTGCGGATGCATACCGACGTCTTCCTGCTGAGGTAGCATCTGGAATGGAGTCAGGGGTGTGTGGGGAAGCTTGTCCGCCGAGGTGATCATCGTGGCCTCGATGCTCGGCGTGGACGAGTCGAAGGACACGCTCATCGTGGAAATATGTGCGCCCCTCCCCCCCTTTCTTCCACAACTCTCTCCAGGACCTATCTGCGCTGGGCCCTGACGACACAACATCACCAACGTTCAGATTGCATTGCCTGCGGCAGTTGCAAAATGTGCCGTCTTTTTGTGTACTTCCACCGCCGATTTGCTTTGTTTTGTCAACTTCCTTCCACCCGTTCCCCCCCTCGTCCCACAGCGCAGCGTGACCAACGTCATCACCGACCTCGCTGCATGATGGGTTGGCGCATCTGTCTCTCTCTCTCGAATCGATCCGCGGGGGGGCCATACTGGGCCACACTGTTTTCTACTGTCTCAACAGAGGGTTTGAGGGCGACGTCATCCAACCGATTTACGACGACTTGGTGACGGGGACCTACTACGGGACGAGGCTTTTCGACCGCGACGCTGAATCTGGCGCGACGAGGGGAGGAGGGGGGCACAAACACGCGATGCCGCCGCCGCTCACGCTGTCAAAGAACTCCTTCGTGATCGTTCGGCGTCCATAGGGCGGCATGCGACCGTGCGACGGCGCCGCGCCCCGAGGGGACAACGCCGCGGAGGCCGAAGAAGCGGCGGGTGACGCCGAATCGCCTCCTCCTCCTCCGCCTCCTCCTCCTCCTGCATGAGTTTGAAAGTGGCCCCCGATGCCTTGATGTGGCTGCTCGAACGGTGGGAGAACGTGAGCTTGGCCTCGCGCGCTGGTCGCCCGGGGGGACGCACCTCCCCCAACCGCGCCCGCTGTCGTTGGTTTGCGAGCCGATCGCCGCAGCGATGCAATGTCAGTGTTCGCCGTGATGAGGGGGAGGATGCCGGTGCGCAAGGCCATCGGTAGGCGCGAGCCGGGAACGGTGCCCTTCAGGAGCTTTCTGAAGTGTTCGTCGGTGCGCCGCTCGTGCTCAAAGACCTCCCGCAAGAGCGCGGACGACGCGTTGGAGCCCCCGCCGCACTGTAGCATGATGGACGGCTGGATGGAGGAATAAACTTCCGACGAATCTTCACGACTGCCGTGCGACAAGGCCGACCGGGCGGGACATCACACAACAACAAAGGGTAACTCATAAAGAATAGCGCGAAAATAAGAGAGAGCTATCGATTAATTGAAGCGATGATAAGGAAAGGACGCTCCTCCCGCGTGAGTTTCACGCGAGAGCCAATGAGAGTGTGTTTGCGTGAAAGCGAAGTGACACAAGTAGTTGCGAAGAATGCGCAGACTCTCCTCTCCCATGCCGCGCGGCGAGACGTTTGACTAGGACTCCCCTCTATCTCGGGCGCGTTCTCTGCGAATTCACAAGGACGACGGCGAGAAGCACAAACGCACACACAAAATTTGCGCGTGCCGGCTGCAACGGATGCCTCTCTTTTCTCTACGACAAGTTGGATGTGTTTTGTGGGGGTGGACACACCCGTATTGGGGTGCGAGGGCCGGGAGGGGGACCAATGGACATCATCGCAGGGGTATCGAATGAGCGCGAACATATACACACACACTCTCATTCACTCTCTCCATTCATGTGTTGGCGCGGTCTCTCTGCCGTGGAGCTTTCCCGCCTTCCGGTTCTGTGACCGGCCGCAATTTTTCTCCCTCGCACGGAACTCCGAAAAAAAACACGTTGTGGTTGAATTGAACGCACTTCCCCCCTTCCTTCCTTCCCCCCTCGTACCTCTACTACTCCTGCGGGGACGGCCGGTGGGGCGTTTCTAGAAAATCTAACAGGTCTCGCGCCGTCGGCCGAATCGCGGGATCGAGCGTGAGACACTTCTCGATCAGTTGCTTCCACCAGTCATGCTTCGAAAACCGCTTCTTGGCATGCCAGCTGATGGCCTCGAGGCACACAGCGCAGCGAATAGGGCGTGGCGCGCCCGTCTCCACGCTGCCTCCTGACCGGAGGACGCAGAGCAATCCGCCAGGCTTCAAACAAGCAGGGCCGCCGACTCGCAGGAGGTCTCCGATGCTTGGGGGGTCGTGCGAATCCAAACCATGTCGGGCGATGGTGGCTAAGTAGCTGCCGTAACTAAGATACGCGGCCTCGAGACCGCTGCTGCTGCAGCTTCCGGCCACTGACAACAAAGGAGGGGTAGCACTGGCGGCGAACGCCGTCACCGTGGTCGAGGGCTGCGTTGAGAGTCCACCGCTAGCCGCGGTGCTGGCGGCGGATCCCGTCACCTCCTCGCGATTCGCGGCGGGCGTTCCGGGCGACACACCCCGGCTAGCGGTGGTAGGATCCGGCGGCGGCGAGGCCACTTCCTCGAGCCAGCGCGGCGGGGCCCCTTCGTCCGGCGTGCGCTGCGGCAGACCGTGCAAGAGGGTCAGATTGAGGAGACCGAGCTGCCAAATATCGGACTCCGGTCCCAAGGAGGGAACGCGCCGCCAGAAACCGGTGGGCCCAGCCGCCGCCCCGGCGCTGTGGATGCTGAGCGGCGGCAAGACGACCTCGTCCACCAGCGGCCGCAGCACAATCACGCCGTCGGCGGCGTCGGCGCAGTGAGCGACGACCGGGAGGTTTGTGGGAGTGTGCGCGGTGGTGGGCGACACGGATGGCCGGAGGGAATCGATGTCGTCCCTCGGCGCCACCGCATCGGTCATGCCGCCGGTGAAGGCCTCTGGCGGCAGCCACCTGGGGCAGCACGTCGGCAGACCCGGCATCGTGAGCGCCACGCGAGGCGGCTGCTTGTCGTCGCACGCCGTGTCGATGTAGACGAACGTTGGCATCACATTTCCGTGGTACCGCCGCGGCGGCTGAGCACCGCCCCCACCGGTTGCGGGTGACGAGGCACCCACGGATTCACCCCCTCGATCGGTGTGAATGGCGTCCAGGATGCGCAATATGTCGATGTTGATGGCGTGCGCCAGCGTCGCGGGGACGGCTGGGTTCAAGGCCCAGTCAACCGTTGGGTTTTTGAGGAGAAATTTCTCGGTTAAGAGTTTGGCGAGCGTGGATCCCGGCGCCCATTGTGCAAATAACTCGACGAGGATGCTTTTCGTGTCTTTGGGCACGTGCGCCGTGACATTGTTTGGACCGCCACCCGAAATAGGCGTCTCTGACAACGAGTTCGCGGTAGGAGGTGCCCCCCCCGTACCGACGCCTGCAGCCGCCATTCTCCCGCTCGTCGCCACGCCCCAATTCAACGCCATCCCCGTGGGGGTATTGCCGATGAGGCTGCCGGGCGCCCCTGGCGACGTCCCTTCGGCATGCGAGGGGGGATACGCTGGCCCCCCGAGCGGCGTCGCGAGTGGCATCGTCGGCCCTCCCTCATCCACGGCGGCCACTCCGACCATAGCCATCGCCGCGGCAGCCGCCTGGTGGGGCGGGTGGCGGGGCGGCTCGTCGTCGACGAAGGAGTGATCCAACACCGCCGTGTCCGTCCGAAACGGCCGATGGGACGGAGGGGCCGTGGACTGGGGCGACACGCCCTCCATCCCCGTGGTCGATGCGGATGGCAGGCCGCTACTCGCCGCGTGTCCCAAGACAGGAGGCTGAGACGTCGACGCAACGGACACCCCTCCTGCCGCCGCCGCCTTCTCTGCCGTGATCGCATTGTAGGGTGCGGTGCCCCCACTGATCGAGGGACCCATGGGCATTTGCGTTGATGCGGTGGTCTGCGTATAACCTGCCACTTCCCGTTCCGTGCCCGCCCCGAGGTCGGCGACCAAATCTTCCATGGTCGGGGAAGAGTCTTCGTGCGGCGGCCGCGGCTGCTGCGACTGGGCTACCGCCTCCCAGTTTTTTCCCGCGCTACCCAATGATTGCCCGCTGCGGGTGCTTGTTGCCTGGGACCTCGAGGCAAGGCTGCTCGCGTTGGACAACGCGCCGGCGGTCCGCGCCGCCGTGGCGCTATGCACTTCCGACACCGGGGTGTTGGCGACGCTAAATGGGGTGTTCAGACGGGACACCGATGTGCCCCCCATCGCGTGGGGGCTCGGGTACGGCATCATCGAGCTAAGTCGACTGGGAAGGCTCTGCGCCGACAAGTTGGACGTCGTGGTCGACAGCCTTCCTTCCGACGTGGCAGGGGTCGCGTCAAACGTGACGAACGTCGCGAGCCGACAGTACCGTAGCTGAGCGAAGGCGTTCGTCGTAATGACGGCGTCCGCTTTATCACGCGCGGTGTAAAACGACGATCGCGTCGTCGGGCAGCTGTCACCAGATTGCAGCCATTCTGGAACCTTGAGCGGATCGGGCAGCGGCCCTGCCGGAGGAGGCGGCAGCGCCCCGCCATCGCCTCGAGCGCTTGTCGTGGCCGCCCAGGGTCGCGGGAGAAGCCGAACAACTCGGCGAAGGAACGCCTCCGCGGCCAGCAAATCTGTAAACTCAATCGATGCTCGCATCAGTCGCGGTTTCAAACAGCCGTTTAGCAGCTGCGACACACGTGACTTGTCGCAGCACAGTTCGTCGACCCGAACGTCGAGGGCGCCCATGTGACCGGGAACCGCGGAGCCGGCATGCAGCAGCGGTAGATTGCTGCTGCCGCTAGCCCCCGCGAGTCCACTCAGCGAGGCACCACCGAGGTCGACGAGGCCGCCGGCGCCGCTGGAGAACGGGGAGTTGCGGCCGCTGCCAAAGAGGAGATGGCTCTGCGGAAGCTCTTGAGACAACGCCTCGCGGCTGAGCGGAGGGGTGCAGAGTTGGTAGGCGATGGTGAGCACATCGGGATTCTTCTTCATGTCCGTCAGCGGGTTGATGATCAGCGACGGCGGCCGCAACGCGACAGCCGCCCCGCTCCGGAGCACCCATTTCGCGGTCGCGCTCGTCGCCACTTCAACGGCCAGCGCGGTCGGATCATACTGAGTCGCCGTGACGATGCGGAGCGGCGCGAATGCCTTGGGAAGGATCCGAGGCGGCGGATCTTGCCGCGTCGGACCACTCCGACCTCCTCGGCCACTCCCGCCGCGTTGGCTCGTGCCGGTAGACGTGACGGAGGGGCTATATTCGCTGCGGCGGTCGTTTGTGATGGACGTGGCATCGGACACATCGTCCTCCGGGGACGCGGCCGCGGCGGCAGCGTCGCTGCTAACCGCATCGGCGGCCGCCACCGCCCCCGGCTCGAGGACGAACGTGTCCACATCTTTGAACGGCCACCACCACGCCGAGGCTTCCTCCGCATCCCCGCCGCCACCACGGCCACCAAGAAGGACGCCCTTCGGTGCGCAGGAGGGCAACTCCGACCGCGCCACCACGACGGCGTGAAACGATGCGAAGAACGCTCGAAGTAGCGTTAGGGACTGAGCGGTTTGCACCGCATGCCAGGCATGCAGCTTGTCTCTCGTACGTGCATACTGTTGCGCTGGGGTTCTCACGGGGGTCCCGGTGCTTCCCCCTCGAATTCCTCGCTGTGGCGCGGCCGGGTCGTCCGCGGCCATGGGGCTCCCGAGGTTCGATGGTCGCATCGACGCGCTGCCGCTCGCCACCCCGCCGGAGGACGACGTCGTCGCATCGGAAGTCATTCGGCGAAACGCCGAGGCCGCAGCGCAGGATGCCGCTGGGACGCGGAAGAGGTGTTTGTGAAACCAGCCAGGCAAGTAGCACACAGACAAGCGCTCCGCCATCAGGGCCCGGACGACCTCGGTCGCGAGCGCGGAAAGACCGTAGGCGGATCGGCGAGTCACCCACAGGCCGTTTGCGACTGTGTGTTCACCGTCCCGATGGCCAGCGGAGGACCCGTTTGACGGTACGATGGTCGGCGGAATCACCACAAGCACTCGCGCTTGTCCCGCAATGAGACCCCTTACCAGCTCGAATTCGTCCACCGCGAATATTCGTCCGGCGTTACGGTGATGCCGAAACGGGTCCGCGAGTGGGCGGCTAACGGCCATATGATGTTGTCCGGTCCCTCCCGGCAGCTGCGAAGTCACTACGCGCGAAAGCGCCGCCGGTTGGCGGCCCCGCAGCGAAACATGCTGCCCACCGATGGTCGTCGCGGCGACGAGAGCCGTCGAGGGAGACATCATCACTGTAGCGCTATTCCCGCCACCCCCCGGCGCCCCGAAATAGGAGGGGCTGTTGTCATCGTAAACGGCGTCGGGATGCTCCGGGAGCAAGATGTTCTCCGGCAAGGGCGCGACGTTCAGCGTAATGATGACGCAAGCGGTGAGGACGGTGCCGCTGAGGTCCATCGTCGCACACTGAACCTTGACGCTTTGCAGCGTCGGTCCTTGCGTGGCGAGGTCGTCGTCCTCCGCGAGAAAGGAATCGCCGCTGGCTCCCAGGGTGTCCTGGGAAACGTCGTCGTCGTTTTCACAGAGCAAACGTCGAGACGACTGCTGAATCTGAGAAAACAACGAGATGGCCTCTGGCGGCTTGTTCATGAGCGCGGAGGCACTGTCCGTGCGTTGACGATTGCGTGGATCGGACTGCATCCGCAACTTTCCCAGGTCGAGCATCAACTTCTGTTCTAGCTTCGAGCAACGGTCCTTTAGATCACGTATGATGCCTCCTTGGCTCGACGACTTGTCGACGGCCGAGAGCGGCGCCGTCGGAGGGGGGGCCTTCTCGACCAGATCCTCGAGGACGGCATCGGCGCCTTCAAAGGGCTCCTCAACGTGAGCATCCGAGTGACCGTGTGAGTCGCGCCGGACACCGGACCCCCCACTGCCAAAAGCCGACTTACTTCCCGAGGCGCCCGATGCCGTTCCCGAGTGAGTGCCTTGTAGCACGAGCGCCACCGTCACGTGCCGGGACTTCGCTGCCTCCTGCAGTTGGGATTTCACCGAAGCGTAGGTTAACTGGAAGCGCAGTTTCGCGTCGATTCGCTCACAAAATTCCCTCAGTCGACGCCAGAAGGCCTGTAGGCTTCCCCCCGGACCGTCGTCGAGCACCCACCAGGTGTGATCGGACGTGAAGACACCGCCGGTCCGCGGAGGGACCGAAAACTGATCGTCGTTGAGCGTCGCGGGGCCGTGGTGACCGACGCCCATCGCCGCGGCGGAAGAGGCGCCGCCGATCACCGCGGCTCCGAGAGAGGTGGAGCCGCCGCCGCCGGCACTGTGCTGCTGCTGCTGCTTCTGCATGAGCGAGGAAGGAGGCCCGAAGGGGCCGCGACCGCTGCCCGAGCTGCCCCCACCAGCGGTCAACACGCTCCCCCCCGCCGGGCCGCCCCCCCCACCGCCTGGCCGGCGAACCGTCGCCGGGCTGTCTAGGAAGGGGACGAAAAATTCGACCTTGCACAAGCGGCGCAGCTCACACAACGTCACTTTCACCAGGTTGAGTCGATTCGAACGCAGCTCGAGCGGCGGCGCAATGACCGTGAACGACCGCATAAGCGGGAACCGGCGGCGAGCGGGTAGCGACTGCGGTTGCGCGCGAGGGGAGACGCCGAGCGCCTGGCCTCCCGTCCCGACGGGCCGCGCAGGGGAGGACGCCTGCACGACCGAGCCGCCGCCTTGGCGGTTGCTGGACCCCGACTGGCTCAGGAGCGAAAAGCTCGATGCCAGCGCGCCATCCTTGGTGACGGGGACCTCCGGGCCAGCCCAGGGGTGCGGCACGGACGGCAGCGTGGGAGACACGGACGGCAGCGTGGGAGGCAGCGCGAGAGAGGACGCCCCACCGCCCGCTACGGCGGGAAACGCAGGGCGACGAGGAGGCGGAGGTCCAAATGACCCAAGCAGCGGCAAGTCTTCCACGCCGACGCTGCGGCAGTCCAGCACGACGAAGGCTGCCCGAGGACGTCGGTCGCGAACGCGCGGTCCTTGCGTGGCGCGATTCGCGTCGCGTGACGTGTCCGCCACCATCTTATCGTCGTGTTGGCGGCCCGCCCTCTCATCCTGCGGCGACGACCACTCATCCCCTTCGGGTCCCGTGATGCTGCTGTCGTTGCGCGGTGGCACGACGACGACGACGCCTGGCCGCACCCCCGTTGCCAAACGCTCTTTGGGTGTGGACTCAAGAGATCGTGCGAGCAGCATCCGGAAAGTCGACGTCGGAATGCCATCGCCGAGGGCGGGGCCCTCCTGCCCGGCACCATGATGATCATCCGGCAGCCGCGGCGACGACGCCACTGCTGCCGCGGCACCGGCGATGACCGCAGCGCGGCGGCCAATCGCGGTCGCCGTGCTTTGATGCGATACGAACACACTGAGCAGGTCCGTGCGAGGGGGGGAGGCGACTTTCGCATACAGTTGACGGAGATGATCGCGCTGATTGGGATGAGTAAGAGAAAGACTCTCCCCTTCGGAAATCCTCGTGCTGTTCGCGGCTGGCAATCGATGTTGATGCCCAAAAAGACGGCGGTTGCCGATGGCCGAGGGAAGCA